>Ga0247820_10000849_pt1 | contig 16983 bp, 35 predicted proteins | sample 13C_Glucose_Day1_2_FD_192480 | JGI IMG/M metagenome (GOLD analysis project Ga0247820, IMG submission 192480) | Soil microbial communities from agricultural site in Penn Yan, New York, United States - 13C_Glucose_Day14 | ecosystem: Environmental > Terrestrial > Soil > Agricultural land | place...
TCCTGGTCCCCCGACGACACCACCACCCCGCCGCCCCCGAGCAAGGAGCCCACCGTGGCACTGTCCGACGCCGACGTGCAGCGCATCGCCGAGGCCACCGCCGATCGGGTCTGGCGGGTCATGGCCAAGAGCGATGGCGTGTACCTCGCACCCGAGGACGAGCCGACGTACAGCCCCGAGCCCACCGACCCGGGCCACTACTGGTCCGGACGGAGCGTCTTCGCCGACCTGGTGCGCCGGGTCCGCGACACCCAGGCCACGCTCGCCGAGCTGGTGGCCGCGAAGAAGGAGTCCTGACATGAAGATCCCTGCCATGGCCAAGTCCGTCGTCGCCGGCGTCGCGGCCGGAGCGACTGCCGCTGTCACCGCCGTACAGGACCAGGTCCTCACCACCGGCGAGACAGTCACGATCGTGCTCGCCGTGCTCGGCGCCTGGGGCATCACCTACGCCGTGCCCAACCGGCCCAAGGACGACGGGCTCATGTCGACCACGTACCGCGGACCGTCGGGCACCTGACCGTCGGCGTAGTCCTGGTGAGCTCGGCCGGGGTGTGACCGCCCCATGCACAGGAGGTAGGACGTGGACGCTGCGACCATCGGCGCTATCGGCACCATCGTCGTCGGACTCGCAGCGGCCACGGCCGCATTGATCGGACAGCGCGCAGGCGCCAGGGCCACGCACCAGGGCGCCGTGATGACCGGCTACGGCGGCCTGGTCGACAACCTGCAGGAGGAGCGCGACAACCTCCGGCGGGAACGCGACGCCCTGCAGACGAAGCTCACTGAGGCGTACACCGAACTGAGCGCTGAGCGCGCGGACAAGGCCGGCCTGAGCGCTCAGATCGCGCAGCTGCAGGCGGACATCGCAGACCGTGACCGACAGATCGCCGCCCTGGGAGGGCCGACACCGTGACGACCCACACCGAGCCAAGACACCGTGCTGCAGGGATCCTGGCCAGGCGCTGGCGGTCGCTGGCCGTGACAGCTGTGCTGGCCATCCTGGCGGGGGCGATTGTCCTGGTGTGGCTGCGGATCGAGGCCGAGGCGGACCGCACGCTGCAGGTGGCGGCCGAGGCCGACCGGCGCGGGGCCGCAGTATCGACGCTCGCCGGTGACGTACGGACGCTGCGCGCGCAGATCCAGGCCGAGGGCGGCACCCCGGCCGCACCCGATCCGGCCGCGGCCGTGGACGATCTGCCGGACCGCGTCGAGGTGCCGGTGCCGATACCTGGCCCTGCAGGTCCTCGAGGACCCGCCGGAACAGAGGGAGCCACCGGACCGCCGGGGCCTGCGGTGACCGGGCCTCCCGGCGCGACCGGGGAGCAGGGAGCGCCCGGCCCAGCTGTGACCGGTCCTGCAGGAGCAGACGGTAAGAACGGGGCGGACGGCAAAGACGGCAAGGACGGGGCCGAGGGCCCTCGAGGTCCTGCTGGCCCTGCAGGACCGTCATGCCCGGACGGGTACACGTTGCAGCCACCACCCGGGGACCCGGACGGCCTCATGTGCCGGCGGACCGACGCCCCACCGCCCACCTCTCCCGACCCTGCCACGCCCACGTCGTCACCGGCCGCCCTCGTACCCGAGCGCCGGCGCCCATGAGACCGGCCCCTGCCCACCCCCTTCACGGGGGGCGGGCAGGGGCCGATTTTTGCATCTGGCACATGCCTCGCACCGTCGGCCGGTACGCTGGCCAACTGCCGCCCCCGAGGCCCCGACTCCTCGGGGGCGTAGCCATGTCCGCGTCTGGTACTACGATCGGGCGCCATGACCCAGTACCTGATCCGATACAGCGTCATCCCGCCGGGCGTCGGCCCCGACGATTACGAGCCGGCCGACCTCGAGAAGCGTGACGAACTGGTGGACGTTCCCGGCACCTCGCCCACCCTGGACCAGATCCACGCTGCAGTCGTGGCAAGGCTCGCGCCAGGGTCCGGCGCAGCGATCCTGGCCGTCCGCAACCCGCGCGAGCAGGACTAACTGGCCCGCCGCTGCGCGTACTCCATCCGGGCCTGGTAGTACGCCCGGTCGCGCGGGTAGCCGTCCAGCTCTGGCAGCGCTGCACGCATCCCGTCCGCTGCGGCCTCCCAGTCCTGGCACGCGTACGACGCGTCAGCCATCTGTAGCCGCGCCCGGCCCGGGTCCAGCCAGTACAGCCACCCCGGCCGGTCGCCCTCGGCCGGCGCCTGCAGGGCCAGGCTGTAGGCCTCCTCTGCCAGACGCCGCGCCCTGTCCCGCTCGCTCAGCGCCGCTGCCGCGATCGAGGCCTGGTGAGTGGCCGCCGATTCTGCAGCAGGGGACAGCCCTACGCCGAACCGGCCGGCCTCCGCCGTGCGCAGCGCCCGCACCGGATCGCCATGGGTCAGTGAGTAGTACGAGCGGATCCGGTGGGCCCATGACGTCATGTCGGAGTGCCCGCCGTCGATCGCCCACCCGAGCGCCACTTCGATCCAGGCCAGGGCTGCGCCCTTCCTGCCCTCTTGCGCGGCAACCCAGGACAGCCAATGAGCGTGCTCGGCGGCCAGAAGCATCAGCCGGTCGGCGGTCGGCCCTGATGTGCCTGGGATGAGGAGCGTGACGGAATCGAGCTGGGAGCGGACGACCGGCCAGAATGCGCGGCCGCCGATCTCGTCCTCGGCCCGCCGCTGCTGCGCGAGCACCTCGCCGATCCAGTCCGCGGTCCGCAGGTCGGTGCGGCCCTTCGTGTGGCCGTGGGCAATGCGGTCGCGGAGCTCCGTCGGCGGCCCCCACTCGTCGAGGTCCAGGCGGTTGACGGCGGCTGTGAGCTCGGGCGGCACGTGGAGTCCTTCGGTGATGCGGGCCATCACCTCGGCGGACGTCACCTGCCTGCGGCCCGACTCGATCGCGGAAATGTGCGGCTGCGGCATCCCTACGTACGGCTCCAGCTCGCGCTGCGAGAGGCCCGCAGCCCGCCGGTATTCGCGCAGGATCGCAGCCCAGTCCTGACGCACCCATGCGGCGCGCAGGCGGACGTCTGCCCAGAGTCCCCGACTACCCATGGGCGGACGATACGCCCGGGTGATACGGCCTGTGTATCGGATCGCCGAGACGTCGCTCGGACGATGGTGCCCTTACCGAGTCGGGTCGGAGAGAGGCCACCATGGCAGCAGTCACAGCTAGGGCAAGCGCAAGAGAATGCACATACTGCCCGACGCCCGGAGCGGACGTGTGCGTACGCATGCACCCCGCATCCAGCGGCGCCGGCGTATCCGTCTACGCACACGAGGCGTGCGCCGCCGAGCGCGGCCAGGCGATCCTCTACCGGCTACTCCCGGAGCCGGAGGCCGCGCGATGACCGAGAAGCTCGCCACCGACGAGCAGCACACGGCCTACGCGCTGCACACCCTGTCCTGCCGCACCTGCTGGGACGACAAGAGCAAGTGCCCCACCGCCAGGCAGCTCGACCCCTGGCCGCAGGAGGCACAGCGATGAGCACGGACCGAGGGCACACCCACTGCTGGGAGACGGACCCCACGGGCACCAGCCACTGCACCCTGGACCGCGGGCACACCGGTGATCATCTGAATTGGTTCATGCCCAAAAGCGATCCGCGCCGGGAGTGGCCAGCCGAGAAGCAGCAGTCGGCACGCTGAGCTCCCTGCCCGTACCCGAGGACGGCGGCGGCCGGGGTGCGGGCAGGGGTTACTCCTGGACGAGATCGGAGAGCGAGACCTCGAGCGCCCGGGCAATCAGCAGGAGGTCGCTGTACCGCGGATCGCTGGTGCCGCGCTCAATGCGTTGCAGCGTGCGCCGGTCAATGCCGGTCAGTTCCGCGAACCGTTCCTGGGTGGCAGGTAGGCCCTTGCGTAGGACCCGGATGCGATCCCCGAGGTCCTGCCGCTGCTGGTAGATCCGTTCGGGCAGGTCGCGAGGCACTCGACAAACGTCTGATCTGCATGGTCTCGTGTCAGCGTCAGGCGTGACGCTTTTTGGCTTGATACGTACGACGTCTGGAGCGCTACATGTCCGACTGCCCCGACTGGAGGGCAAGGACGAGTCGGCCGGTCAGGGTGGATACCCGGACCGGCACGGTGGGCTACGTCATAGAGGAGACCGAAACCGAGGTGCTCCTACGGCTGCTGACGGGGTCCCATGAGTGGACGGTTGCGCGCGAGCACACCAGGCCTGCCACCCCTTGCGACGTGGCTGACGCACTGATGGATGAGTGACCATCCGGCCCGGGCTAGGCGTTACCTTCCCGTCCCCACCAGGCCATCAACTGGTACACGGTTTTGGCGCCGACGGCGGAGCGCGCGGCCGCGAGCTCCTTCGTCACGGTCCTCTCCGAGAGGGCCAGTCTCGGGCCGACGCGCTGCTGTGGCTCGCCCTCGTCCAGGAGGCGCAGGATCATCCGCTGCCGTTCGGTCAGCACTCCGCCTGATGTCCGGCCGTCGCGCCACTGGTCAGCGCGCGCCCAGAGCTGCTGATGGATGACGTGGGCCCACGCAACGCCGGCGCGGTCGAACACGTGCCAGCCGGAGTCCCTTTCGCCCGCCATCACGTGATTGTCGATAAACAGGTGCGTACGATCGATCAGGATCATCCGGGGGAATTGCTCCGACAGGGTCGCCACCTCGGCGCCGGCTTCCGTTATGGCAGCGAGGTGGGCCCGCGTCTGGGCGTGCTCCCGCACCGCAGCGGTGTAGAGCGAGCGGACCGCGACGCCCCGGCCCACCAGGTCGAGTACGCGGTCCATGCCCAGGCGCTGCACTGCAGGGTCGCGGTCGACCGGGGCCCCGGGCTGAGCAGTCAGCATCTCGGAGGACGCGTCGCGCACAGCCTCGCCGATCCTGGCGTTCATCTCATCCCGAGACTGCAGCCACTCACTGGCCGGCCCTCCGTACCAACGCTGCGGATCAAAGGCGGACGCGAGGCCTTCCACTGCAGGCAGATCCGCCATGCATTGCAGGGCCCGCGCGATCGTCGACTGGGTGTCGGACAGCACGCGCTGCGCCACCGCTCGGGGATCGTGCGCGATGTAGCGGTCCGGTTGGTAGGGGTCCGCCGTGATCAGCCCAAGGCCGAGCAGGCGCCCCATGTCCTGATCGGCAGCGGGCGGAGCTCCTGCAGCGACCGAGCGGTACGTTTCGAGGTCGCTCGCGCTCAGTGGCAGGTCTGGCAAGCCGCTCATTGGTCCAACCTTCACTCGGATGCGGGAAACCGCTTGTGCCGTTTTTGGCACACCGTAGTGGGTGTTAATTACACGCGCACCATGCGACCCTACTTTCAGTCACGTCACATTCCGTATGCACGTTCGAATTGCATATCCATGGAGGGGATCCGGATGCTCATCAGGCAGACACTCAGGCGCACGGCGGCCGTGGCGCTGCTGGCCGTCCTTCCCGTACTGATCGCTCCTGCCGCCCAGGCGACGGAGTCCGACCCAGTGACGGCGGTTGTCGCCGACGATCCCGGCTGGGGTGTAGCGCCGGCCGCCGAGCCGACGTCCGCGCCTGCGGACGCGGGCTGGGGCTGACAGACGAGCGCGTAGTGGGCAGGCCCGGCCGCCGGTCACCTTCTGACCCGGCCGGGCCGTGGCCGGCAGGCGCGGCAGCCTGGCGGTTGTTGCACAGAACCAACGGGGAAAGGCGTTTCATGATCAGGGTAGTTCTCGGACTCGTCGGCGTCGCCGGGTTCGGCGTCCTGTACGTACAGGGCAAGCTGGCGCGCACGGAGGTGGAGAAGCTCCGTGCAGAGGTTGCGCTCGCCAGGATTGAGGGGGCTCTCACTAAGCCCTCTCTCGTCCGGCAGGCGTGACTGGCGGTGCGGGGTCAACCGGCGACGCGGCGGAGCTGCGGGCGACTGCCCGTCAGCATCGTCTCGATCGTGAGCATCGCGTCGTCGTCAGCCTCCGGGAGGAGATGCCCGTATGTGTCGGACGTGGTCGCGATCGATTCGTGCCCGAGGCGCCGCTGCACATAGGTCAGTCCGTGGCCAGCAGAGATCAGCGCGGACGCATGAGAGTGGCGCAGGTCGTGAGGGGTCGGGTTCTTCTGCGGAGGCAGGAGCCCGGCCCTTTTCGCCGCGCGCACTGCCCGCTCCCACCGGTTGTGGAACGTGCTGTAGTGCAGCCGCTGCCCCTGGTCCCCGGTGAACAAGAGCGCGTCATGCGTGGCCGTCCCCACGCCCAGCTCGATCAGTGCTTCGTGCACTGTGGTGCTGATGCGCAGAGTGCGTCGGCTCTTCTTGGTCTTGGGCTTGCCGATGTAGTAGCCGCCCTTCCCGTCTTTCTTCCAGGCCCGTCGCACCCTGATCTTCGTGTGACTGTTCTCCGCGATGACGCACATAGGCGCCAGCGCCGTGAGCTCGCCCCATCGCATGCCGGTGCCGTACGCGACGATGGCCAGCAGCTGGTCCTGGCGCTGCCGCATGGAGCCGATGAGCCCCTCCACCTCCTGCGGCGTGAGGAACTCGATGTCCTCCCCGTCCTCGGCCCCGTCGTCATCCGCACGGGGCAGCCTGGTCAGCTCGCAGGGGTTCCGGGACCGCAGCGGAGGCTCGGACCGTACGGCCTCGCGCAGGATGCCGGACAGCAGACCGTGCAGATTCCTGATGGTCTTGGGACTCATCGGCTTCATCTTCGGAGAGCCGTCCGGCATGCCACCACGCCGGACGAGGGTGGACTCAAGGCGCCGCACCCAGGGCCGGATCGTCTCGCTGCTGAAATGCTCGACGCTGCGCACGTCGCACTCACCGAATGTGGGGAAAATCCACGCCTCGAGCTCGCGCATGCACGCGCGGCGGTAGTGCTCCTCAATGCCGGTGCGGTCGGCGATCACCTTGGTTGCGTAGGTGCGGAACCGGTAGCGGTCCTCGTCCTGCTGCTCCTGGGTGATGTACCCGCGGCCCTTCACCCAACCGGGGGGCCAATGCTGACCACACTCGTTGACCGCGTCACGGAAGACGCCGGCGGCCGTCTCGTCGTCGAAGGTCTCGGACTGCCAGCTTGCCGCACGACCCCCGCCGTCCCGCCATTTCACCTGGTAGCTGGTGATCTCACCGGCCACGTTCTTGCGCTTAACGATGGATGCCATGGCGGCATCGTACGGTTGGTGTTCCCCTCGTGTTCCCAGAATCTGGGAATCCGAGGCCGAGGGGACCACGTATCAGCAGGTCAGCGCACTTTCGTGATGTGTGCCCGGAGCCGGACTCGAACCGGACCCACCGGACCCCTTGACCTGCACTTACGCGCCCGACCTTGGGCTTCATCCTGGGTTCAGCCGGTTTCGAGCCGTCTCAGTCTGATTCGAGGGGGCTCGGTGTTCCCGTGGGAACACGCCTGCCTCACACCCTGTCGGCGTCGCTCGCGAGTTCACTTAGACGCGCGAGGACCTCGCGCTGAACGCGAGGCGGCAGGCCCTCGAGGATCGTCATAACGGCTGCGGCTCGGGGGTCAGACGACTCGGGCGCTCGGCCCCCAGGGGCGGCCTCGCCCTCCGACGCCAGCTCAGGCTTTCCACCTTGCTCCACCGCAGTGATGCTGCCCTGCGCCCAACGCAGTGCCTGCTCGAGCTTGCGCAGAGTCAGCGGCGCGCCGCTGGTCTCGCCCTTCCGTACAGCACGCAACGTCTCGTACGAGATGCCGGCGGCCTTGGCGACCTCTTTCCACGCCATCCCCAGCTGCAGACGCCGGGCGTTCATCTCGCCATCGAGCGGCGACAGCTGCTCAGACATGGACACAACGCCTTTCGTGGGGGACAGCGGCGCCACGGTCCGGGCAACCTGACGCAGATTAGCGCAGATCAAGCCGCACGGTTAGGGCGACCTGACCGTCAAGAGCCACCTTCCGGACACGCAGAACGAAACAGGTCTGTTGCTATCTGCTGTCTCTCTGCTCTAATCTGCGCAGCATGGCACAAACGAACGCAGGGGCACTGCGCCAGCAGCGTCTACGACTCGGGCTGACGCTCGAAGAAGTCGTGGCCAAGTGCGCCGATGCAGGCGTACGGGTTCACAACAGCCAGCTCAGCCGTATCGAACGCGGCCTGTCCCAGCCCCGCCCCCGCCTGCGCGCAGACCTGGCCCGAGTCCTGGGGCTGGACGCCCTGGACCTTGGCGCCCCGGCCGAGAGGGCGGATCGATGAGTCAGAACTACTCCCTGGCCGAGGCGGCCGAATACCTGCGGTGCGCCCCCTTCTTCCTCGAGGACAACCTCAAGCAGCTCCCACACCAGCGCATGGGACGGGCGATCTCCTTCGACGAGAAGGAGCTCGAGGAGATCAAGGACATGTTCCGTATCCGGCCGCAGCAGCAGACACAGACGCCCGACCGGCCGGCCGCGCTGGCCCTCGCGAGCATCCGGCCCTCGCGCCGCAGCCAGAAGACGGGCTGACAGCACGCAATCGGGGCCGCCCCGGACCGGGCCTGGTCCTGAGCAGCCCCTCAACCGGCACACCTCAACACACGAGATCGAGGTACACCGTGACCACTGAGATTACCGACTCCACCCTGACCCTGAGTACCTCCCGTCGCCCTGAGCAGATGGACGCGCTGATGCACGCGCTCGCCGTCGCCGAGGAGGCCGTCAGCGTCCTGCAGGTGGTGATGCCCACCGACGTCAGCCTCTCGGAGAACGGCGAGTCGTACGACGTCAGCCTCTACTTCCCGCAGCAGCCCCCCAGGGTCATCGAGTTCGCCACGGCGTGGGACTCCCAGGTCGACCGCGTCAGGCACCAGACACGCGAACACGCCCAGTACACCGAGGCCAACGTAGTCATCCGCGGTGTGCGAGTCCGCGCCTGGACCATCACCGAAGACACCGACACCCCGGCAGGGGGCGAGTCGGCATGAGCGAGATGACACCGGAGCAGCAGACCAGCACCCCGAACACGCCGGAGAAGGGCACCTCGGCCGACGCTGAGGCGGAGCTCACTTCGGTGGCTGCGGTCCTGGTCGCGCTCGCCCGGGCGCTGCGGGAGCAGCCCACGGGGCGGCAGATCCTCGACGGCCTGGACGAGCTCGGCGAGCTCTCCGTCTGCGACGAGGACCCCCGCGAGATCGCCGCAACCGTCGCCGCGCTCTGCTACCTCGCGCACATCCCCGCCCCCGCACCGGCCGGACCGACCGTGTACTACCGCGCCGAGCACAGCGGAATCGTGGCCGGCCGCTACCACTCGGCCAGCGAGGCTCAGCGGCACTGCGAGGCCCTCGTCTCCCGCGAGCACCCGCCCGCCGCGTCGGTGATCTTCCTCTGGCTGACCGACGAGGACCAGGACCCCACCGGCGAGCCGGACGACCCCATGGCCGTGGCGGAGCTGGTCGTCATGGTCGACGGCGGCCCCGAGGCGCACACCGGCTACACCGTCACCCCGGTCGAGGTCACGGCCGCGTACGACCCGGACGCCGACGAGTGACCGCCGCCGAGCCCTGGTTACTGCTCGCGCTCATCACCCTCGGCCTGATCGACCTGGCCGCGATCATCACCGGCTGGCTCGCCGACCGGCACATCACGCACACCGTCCGACACCGCAAGGAGTAGCCATGGCCGCCGCCGGGTTCAACGTCCCGCCGAAGAAACGGGCCGCGAAGAAGAGGGACCAAAGTGACCCACTTTTCGGCATGCCGAGCCCGGGCGCGCACCCGGAGATCCCGGGGAAGTGCAAGACCACCGGATGCGGGGCCGTCGCGGACGAGGTGACCGAGCCCGAGCTGCAGGACGGATGGGTGCGGGCCGGTGTGTACGGCTCCACCGAGCCGGACCGCGTCTGGTGCTCCGGCCTCTGCGCCGCCTACGGCATCGCCCTCGGCGAGCTCCGCATCCCGGAGGTGGCCGGTCGTGCCTGAGTGGATGCCCTACGCCCTGGCCGCCGTACTGCTGCTCACCGTGGCCACCCGTATCTGGGCCGCGACCGCCCGCCCGCTCGACAGCTCGGTGTACACGCCTTGCGACAGCCCGGACTGCCGGCAGCTCCGGACCGTGCACCACATCACCGCCTCCGGGCTGCGCTGCGCCGAGTGCGGGCACTACGCCGGCACTCCGTGAGCGGCTCGACCCAGGCCTGCGAGACCCCGCCGCCGTGCGGCCTGGCCTACGCCCGCCTGTACCCGCGCGGCTGGTGCTGCGACCGCCACACCCCCGCCGCCCTGCAGGGCCAGCCCGAGCCCGCCCCGGGTCCGGGCTGGCCCGCCGGGTCCTACCTGAACCTCGCCGCCCAGGCCGAGGCCGAACAGCACACCGAACAGGAGCAGCCGTGACCACTGCTGCAGCACCCCGCCGACCGTCCCCCGCCGACATGGCCCGCAAGGCCAAGGCCGTCGCCAGCGACCGCAGGCTGACCGCCCCCGGCACCCCGCCGACCGGCATGGCGTACCGCGCCTTGTACGAGCGGGCCATCCTCGGCTCCGGCATGACGCCGCACCCCCGCCTCGTCGCGATCGCCCTGGCGACGCACGCCGACGCGGCCGGCCAGATCACCCAGCAGCCGCGCCTCGTCGGCCTGGTCCACGACACCGGCCTGCACGCCGGGCAGGTCGTCGTCGCGCTCAACACCTTGCGAGGCCGCGGGTGGATCCGGCAGACGCCGCCCCGCGCCCACTACGACATCGCCGACCTGACCCTGACGATCCCCAACCACGTCATGAAGCGGCTCCGCGCCTCCGCCGCGCCCGCCCAGGCCTGACCAACCCCGCTTCTGAGGAGACCCGTTGACCACCGCCCTCGCGTACGCAGCAGCCCCGGCTGCTGCTGCGCCGTGCCCGCAGCCGCCCCGTGCGGCCAGCGAGGCACGGCCGCGCACCGGCGGTGGCCTTCGTGTCCGTGTGCCCCTGCGCATCGTTGTAGGCGCTCAGTACCGTGATTCGGCCCTGAGCGTCTACATCAAGGTCGCAGCGCTCGCCATGCGCACCGACGGCTGCACCGCCAAGGTCGCCGTCATCGCCGAGTACCTCGGCCTGTCCAAGTCCGAGGCCGAGCGCGGCCTGCGCGACCTCGCGAATCCTGACGAGGTCGACGGCCTGGTCGAGGTTGTCACGACCCGGCGCACCCTGCCCGGCGGTCGCGGCCAGTCCGCCCACCGCACGGTCCGTAGGGCCGCCGAGGACGAGCACTTCGTGTGGATCCCCGTACGGGCCGCTGACGCCCTCTCACCGCGCCTGCTGCGCCTGTACGCCCTGATCGCCTACGCGGCCGTGCGCACCGTCCCGCTGTCCGTGGGAGACCTCGGCGCGATGCTCTACCACCACTCCGGCAAGTCCGCCGGCACGCACCTCGGCGAGCGCCAGGCCGCCCGGCTCCTCGAGGAGCTCGGCGCCACCGGGTGGGCCACGGTCCACCACCGCGAGGGACTGCAGGGCCGGCACGCCTACGAGGCCCACCGCTCACCGCTGCAGGCCGTCCAGCTCGAGGACCTCGCACCTGACATCCATGACGGATCGGGTGCGGACGCCAGCGACGGATCCCTCACGTCTAGGGAAGACCCCAGGACTGACCGACCGGTGACGAGGACGGGGGTGGGTGGTGGGATCCGCCGTAGGCGACCTACAGGTAGTAAGCCCACACCCCCTGTGGATAACTCGGTTTCGCTGCCGCTCCGCCGTGCGGGTCACGACGAAAAGCGCAGCAACACCAGCGGCCCGGGAATCGGCGAGGCCGGTGGGCACCTGACCCGCCGCTCCTGGCAGGTCCTCGAGCCCGTGCACCACCTGCTGCCCGGTCTCTCCGCCTGGGTGCTGCGCCGGATCGATGCCGAGATCGGCCGCCAGCTCGCCCACGGCGCCGGCACCGAGCGCCTCACCGCACGGCTCACCGCCCGCTACGCCTCCACCGAGACACCCCGGGACCCGGGCCGGTGGATCCTCGGCGCGGGCCTGGTGCGCCGCGGCTGCCACCAGCCCAGCTGCGAGGGCGGCACGCTCTGGCACACCGGTCAGCCGTGCCTGGTCTGTTTCGAGGACCAGGCGCCCGCCAGGGACCGCGGGGCGCAGCAGCAGGCGCCGGTGGAGCAGCACCGGCCCGTGCGGGATGTGGGTGCCCCAGTGACGCAGTGGGTGCCGCTCCCCGCTCCGGCTGCAGACGAGGCCGAGGCCATGTCCGCAGACCAGCTGCGCGAGCTCCGGGCCGCCGCGACCGAGGACACCGTGCGCGAGGCCATCGGCCGGTACGGACGGGCCCGAGCCACCTACCTCTACGGCCACCGCCTGGTCCTGCCCCACCTCACCGAGCTCGACCCCGAAGGGAACCCAGCATGAAGCCAGCCAGCCACCACCTGACCCGCTGCCGCCGGTGCGGCGCCTCGATCTGCTGGGCGCTCACCAGCGCTAACGGTCGGCGGCAGCCTGTGGACGCCGAGCCGACCGAGGCCGGGAACCTGGCCGTGATGCAGGCCGCGGACGGGGTGCTGTACGTCCGGGCAATTACGGCAGCCCGGCCGGAGATCCGCCCAGGCGAGTGGCAGGCCATGCCCCACCACGCCACGTGCACCTCCCCGCCGCCCAGGCGCAGCAGCAGTGGCGGGCAGCGTGCCCGGTCCGGGGTACGGCCGGTCCCGTGGCAGGCACGGCCGTGACCACCGACGCCGAGGTCCTCGAGCGGATCGCCGCTGCCGGCGAGGAGTGGCCGGACGGTACGTACGGCGGGACCCGCGCACCGCGCCCGCCGTACGTACCGGGCCAGCCCGATCCGGCCGCCGCTCTGCACGCCCAGGAGCTCGCCGAGGCCCTCGAGGACTGGCACGTCGGCCCTCGTGCGGAGCTCGCCGCCCGGGCCGAGCACCTGCACACCGAGACGTCGTGACGATCGCCGCCCTGCGCCTGCTCCTGGACCAGGAGCAGCCCGGCACACCGCGCCACCCGGCGCCCGAGATCCCTCACATCACCGCCGAGAAGAGGAAGTTGTTCATGCAGCAGTCACCCGTCCCGGGCCCGCGCACGCCGCAGCAGCCCGCGGCCGGCGGCACCACCTCGGTGCCCGTCGGCAAACTCCTCGCCTGGGCCGAGGCGCACGAGACCCGGTTCGTCTCGCGCAAGGGCGAGCAGGCCCGGGCGCTCCTGCGTGAGCTCCGTGGTCTGTACGCCGAGGCCGAGGAACTGGCCCAGGCGGACGCCGAGGAGCAGCGTCTGGTCCAGCAGCTCGAGGCCATCCGCGCCCGCAAGGACCAGCTACGCCCGAGACGGAAGACGTCGGCCCCTGGTTACGACCAGGCCGTGGTCAGGGCGTGGGCGCGTGCCAACGGGCACACAGTTCCGGACCGCGGATCGCTCCCAGGCACGGTTGTCGAGGCCTGGCGTCGGGCGCAGCAGCAGGGCGGGGACCAGTGATATCCGCCCGCCTGCGGTACGCCGGCCTGGGCCTGGCCGCGATCACGTGGGGGGCCCTGGCCTTGATGTACGCGGCTGCCGGCGGGTGGGCACCCGCTGCGGTCTGCCTGCTGCTGACCGCCGCGTGCGCCGAGGCCTGCTCCTGGGTGCGGCGCACCGCCGAGCAGCTGCAGGTGGTGCACCACCGGGCCCGTCGGCAGGCCCTGGCCGACCAGCGCACCGGCATCGAGCCCTGGGCCAGCTGGTGCTGCGAGCGCGGCTGGCTCACGCACGGCGACCTCCACAACCCGGACCACTGCACCAAGACCGAGGAGACGAACCGATGATGACTACCGACGAGGCCACCCCGGCCCGGGCCGCCGCCGAGCAGCTTCTGCAGAACGGCGAGCACGTCCACTACGCCAGCGACGGACAGGTCCTGTGCCTGTCCGGCATCTGCGTCACGGTGGTGGGCCCGTGACCGCCGACGCCTACACCCGAGGCTTCCGCCTCCGCCTCCCTCACGGCCAGGTCCTCGACGGCGCCGAGTTCCCCAACGGTCGAGTCATCGTCATGGACGACCCCGAATGGGGGCTCTGCAGCGGCGCCCGCAACGCAGACCTACTGACGGTCTGCTACCCGGGCTCACGCATCGAGTGGCCCGACGGCCAGAACTCGGCGGCCGACGCGACGCCGGAGCGGCCCACCCGCCCCTGCACGCCGACCATCGCGGACTGGGCTGGAGAGCAGCAGGGCGCGGCCGTGTCCGGTGGCGACGTCGCCGGGGCCGGCCTGCCTCCGGAGCAGCCGTGCACCGATCCACGCCACACCGGGGCCATCCGCGAGCAGCTCGGCTGCACCGGCCCCGACCCAGCCACCACCTGACCCACCGCACGGGAGCACGACATGGACAACACCACCTGCAACATCTGCGGCCACGGCACCGCCGAGGACCGGTATCTGTGCGAGGGGTGCGAGTACCGGGCCCGTACCTGGCTGCGCGGCCTGCCCGGGCAGGCCGCGCTGCTGCAGGTCTGCCTGCAGCCCGCCGCCGGCGCCGCGCAGCGAGGCGGCACCGGCCGCGCGCACTCACCCCTGCCGCTCGATCTACGGTCCCTGGACCTCCTCGGCCCGGGCCACCCCGTACCCATCGCCGACCCGCACGGCGACCAGGCCGGAGGCATCCCGATCACCGCGCTCCTCGCCGGATGGGCGCACTACATCGCCGCCGACATCCCGGCCGTCTACCGCGACCAGTACGGCACCGCCCGGATCGAGCGCCACGGGCACGCGGCAGCCTGGCCGCGGACCGGCACGGGCATCGCCGCCTGGTCGGCGTGGCTGGTCGGCTACCTCCCGTACGCCGTGACCCGCCCGTACGCCGAGCAGATCTACACCCAGCTCGAGGACCTCATGCACCGGATCCAGCGCATCACCCACACCGAAGAGCGCCGCACCGTCAAAGACGCGCCGTGCCCTCGCTGCGACGGGTGGGCCCTGGTCGAGCGAGAGGACAGCCTGCACATCACGTGCGACAGCTGCGGGCACCGGCTCACCCCCGAGGCCTACGACGTACACCGCGCCATGGTGATGCCCGCACTCGCCCGCACAGCTCTGCTGATGCAGGCCGCCCGCGAGGAGCAGCGGCGTCGGCAAAGCGACCACACAGGCGCTGCATCGAACGCGCGTTCGGCAGCATGATCGTTTCGACGCATCGACTCGCTCGCCGGATGGCCGGCGCATGCGACCCGCGACAGGAGAGACGGCATGCCCGAATGGACGCTGCACCAGGGAGACGCGCTCACCCTGCTACCCACACTCACCGCCACCGTGGACGCCGTGATCTGCGACCCGCCGTACAACAGCGGCGGCCGGACCAACGCCGAGCGCCGGGCGCAGGGAGCGCGGGACAAGTACGTCTCCGGCGACGCGCAGCACGCCCTGCCCGACTTCGACGGGGACACTCGCGACCAGCGCTCCTACACCCACTGGCTCGGCCTGATCCTCGCCCAGTCCTACCGCCTCACCCGCCCCGGCGGCAGCGCCCTCGTCTTCACCGACTGGGCGCAGCTCCCAGCGACCAGTGATGCCCTGCAGGCCGCGGGCTGGACGTGGCGCGGCATCATCCCCTGGCGCAAGCCGATCAGTCGTCCGGTGAAGAACGGGTTTCGGCGCGAGTGTGAATACATACTCTGGGGCTCCCGCGGCGACCCGCTGCGGCACGCCCCCACGATCTACCTGCCCGGCTGGCTCGAGGGATCGCAGCCCCGCGGAAAGGCCCGCGTCCACATCACCCAGAAGCCGGTGGACGTCATGCGCCAGCTGGTGCGCATCGCCCCCGAAGGCGGCCTCATCCTCGACCCCTTCACCGGATCCGGCACGACCGGGGTGGCCGCCCTGCAGGAGGGCCGGCGGTTCGTCGGCATCGAGCAGTCCGCCGCGTACACGGCAGACGCAGGGGAACGGCTCGCAGAAGCGGCCTGAGCCCACGTCACGGGGCGGCCCACACGTCCGGTCCGCCCCCGCGCCACTCGATCAGCTCGGAGCGCTCCACGTCCGACTCCTCGAGGCCGTCCATGCCGGCGCGCCGCAGGAACTCAGCGACGTCCCGCACCGAACTGGCCAAGCCGAGGATCTCGCCGTCGACTCGCACCCGGCGGCCACCGGTCGGCGACGGCGGGTACACGATGACGGGCAGATGACCGGACATGCGCCCAGCCTCACCCGAGACCGGGCCGCCCGCACCCGGACATAGGCTGCACGCACAGCTGCGCCCCTCCCATCACTCCTGGGAGGGGCGCAGCTTGCTACTACTCAGCTGCCGGCGGTGCGTCCGCCCGCGGCCGGTGGACCCCTGAGCCCTTGTAGGCGCGGAACACGTCCTGCACCGTACTCAGCTTGATGCCCAGCCGCGCGGCGATCTCCCGGTACGACAGGCCGTTGCCGCCGTCCCACATCTGCCGGATCAACTCGGACCGCTCGGCTGACCACTCTCGGTTGCGCCTGACCTGGTCGGCCATGATCCGGCTCTTGGCCCGCACCCGCGCCTCTGGGTCTGCGATGCGTTCCACGGCCTCCAGGGCGTCAGACACCTGCCGCACCTCCTCGTCGCTCACAGCCGCACTCCTCCGTATTGGGCGCGCTGCTTGCCAAGACTGTAGGGGGCCCCTACAGTCTTGGGCAAGCAGTCCGCACTGCTGATGCACAACGGCCCCGGACGGAGTTCGCACCTCCGGCCGGGGCCAGCCATCCGCCTGACTTCACCAGGAGATGACCGTGACCGATCGTATCCGCGGGGCCCGCGTACCGGCAGCCCGCACCGAGCTGGACGCCCGCGTACAGGAGCTCGCCTCGATGCCGAGCCTGGCCGCGCAGCTGCTGCTCCACGCCGCCGACCAGCTCACCGAGCGCCGCCCGGCCGAGGACCTCACCATCACCGGCTGGGGCCGCACGCTCGCTCGCGCCGACCAGCGCATCCTGTCCGGTTACCCGCAGGCCATCGCCCACCACGCCGCCTGCCGCGCAATGAGCGCCCTGTCCGCCGACCTCTGGGCCAGCGCCCGGACCCGCGGCGAGTGGGCCATCTGCCTGCGCTCCGCCGCGAGGACCGTCTGATGGCCCGCCAGCAGGCGCAGCCCGTCACGCCCGAGCGGCGTCCCGGCAGCGTCATCTCGGAGCCCGCCACGGTCGAGGCCTGCCGCCGCGACTACGCCGCCGGCGCCGAGGGACGCG
>Ga0247820_10000850_pt1 | contig 16976 bp, 15 predicted proteins | sample 13C_Glucose_Day1_2_FD_192480 | JGI IMG/M metagenome (GOLD analysis project Ga0247820, IMG submission 192480) | Soil microbial communities from agricultural site in Penn Yan, New York, United States - 13C_Glucose_Day14 | ecosystem: Environmental > Terrestrial > Soil > Agricultural land | place...
GCCACCGTGTCGAAGAGCACGCCCCGCAGCCGGTCCACGTTGGCGGCGAACACCCGCAGCACCTCGTCGTGGGAGACGCCCTCACCGGTCTCGGCGCCGGCGTCCAGGTCGGTGACCAGGGTGAGGGAGGTGTAGCAGAGCTCCAGTTCACGGGCGAGCGCCGCCTCGGGGTGGCCGGTCATGCCCACCACCGACCAGCCCTGCGCCCGGTGCCACAACGATTCGGCGCGGGTGGAGAAGCGGGGCCCCTCGACCACCGCCAGCGTGCCGCCGTCCACCGGCTCCCAGTGCCGGCCGCGGGCCGCCTTCAGCGCCGCGGCCCGTCCGGTGGGGCAGTAGGGGTCGGCCAGGGACACATGGACCACGTTCGGCACCGTGCCGTCGGGCAGCGGCAGCCCGTCGAAGTAGGTGCCCGTCCGGGACTTCGTACGGTCCACCAGCTGGTCCGGCACCAGCAGCGTGCCCGGCCCGTACTCGGGCCGCAGACCGCCGACCGCGCACGGACCGAGGACCTGGCGCACCCCGACCGAGCGGAGCGCCCAGAGGTTGGCCCGGTAGTTGATCCGGTGCGGCGGCAGATGGTGGCCGCGCCCGTGCCGGGGAAGGAAGGCGACCCGCCGGCCGGCCACCTCGCCGAGGAACAGGGAGTCGCTCGGCGCCCCGTACGGGGTGTCCACCTGCACCTCGGTCACGTCGTCGAGGAAGGAGTAGAAACCGGAGCCGCCGATCACGCCGATCCGGGCGTTCGCCTTGTTCGCCATGCCCGCACCCTAACGGCCCCCGGAAACGCCGAAGACCCCGTCGTCGGCGGACGACGGGGTTCCGGGGAAGAGCGGTCCTACGCGGCGGTGGTGGAACCGGCCGACGAGCTCGAGCCCGAACCGGAACCCGAGGAGGAGGACGAGGAAGAGGATGACGTCGAGGAGGCCGCGGAGGACGTCGACGACGAGGCGCCCGACGGCTTCGACGCCGGGGAGCTGCTCGACGAGGAGCCGCGGCTGTCGTTGCGGTAGAAACCGGAGCCCTTGAAGACGATGCCGACCGCCGAGAACACCTTCTTCAGGCGGCCCTGGCAGTTGGGGCACTCGGTCAGGGCGTCGTCGGTGAACTTCTGCACCGCCTCGAGGCCCTCGCCGCACTCGGTGCACTGGTACTGGTAGGTCGGCACTAGTCTTCCTCCTGGCACTCTCACTCGATGAGTGCTAACGACGGTCCATAGTGACGCATTCCCGGGGTTCAGTCCACTGCGACGGGCTCGCGGTGACCCACGCCACGTGCCACCGTGCGCCCGCGCGGGGCCGGAACCAGCCGCGACCGCAGCGCCAGCAGCGTCATGAGCGCGAGCACCGTGCCGGCCATCGGCACCAGGAATCCGGCGCCGTCCCAGAGGCGGTCCTCCAGCTGTCCGGCGGCCGTGACGGCGACTGCCTGGCCGAGCGCGACGGCGCCGGTCAGCCAGGTGAAGGCCTCCGTGCGGGCGCCCGCCGGGACCAGGCTCTCCACCAGGGTGTAGCCGGTGATCAGGGCCGGTGCGATGCACATGCCGACCAGGAGGCCGATCCCGGCCAGCGCCGGCGCCGAGTGGGTGGTCCACAGGGCGGAGGCGGTCAGCGCGAGCGCCGCGTAGCCGATCACCAGGCGCCGCTGCGGGGCCTTCTTCCAGGCGATCGCGCCGCAGACGACGCCGGACAGCATGTTGCCCGCGGCGAAGACGCCGTAGAGGACGCCGTTCAGGCCGGGGTTGCCGATCGACTCGCTGAACGCGGCCAGCGAGACCTGCATGCCGCCGAAGACGGAACCGATGCCCAGGAAGGTCACGATCAGCACGCGCACCCCGGGCACCCGCAGCGCGGAGACGTGCTCCACGGGCGCGCGGCCGTCGCGGGCGGCGACCTCGGGCTGGGTGCCCTTCCGGGCGGCGAACAGCAGACCGCCGACCAGGGTGAGCGCGGCCTCGGTGATCAGGCCCGCGGCCGGGTCGACGGCCGTGCACAGCGCCGTGGCGAGGAGCGGCCCGACGACGAAGGTGAACTCGTCGGTGACCGACTCGAAGGCAGCCGCCGTGGTCATCAGCGGGGAGCCCTTGAGGGTGACGCCCCAGCGGGCCCGCACCATGGGCCCGATCTGCGGCACCGAGGCGCCCGTCGGCACGGCGGCCACGAACAGCGCCCACAGGGGCGCGCCGGTCAGCGCCAGCGCGGTGAGGGCCAGCCCGGACGCCGTGTGCAGGAGTACGCCGGGAACGAGGACGGCGCGCTGTCCGTAGCGGTCGGCGAGCCGGCCGCCGTAGGGCGCGAACAGCGCCATGGAGACGCCGGTGACGGCCGCGACGGCGCCGGCCGCGCCGTACGAGCCGGTGGTGTGCTGCACCAGCAGCACGAGGGAGATGGTGAGCATCGCGAAGGGCTGGCGTGCCGCGAAGCCGGGGAGCAGGAACGTCCACGCGCCGGGGGTGCGCAGCAGACGGCCGTATCCCGGCCGGGAGGCGGCCGCCGAGTCCTTCGACGGGGTGACCGTGGATGCCACGGCCCGTGCCTTTCCGCCACCTGGTAGCGCGGCCCGCGCGGGCGCGCCGAGAGCTGTCCTCTTGCGCTGACTGCGGTAGATGCCGGGGCCACAGCTCAGGGCGTTCCGGCCGCCATACGGTCGCGCCAGCTCTGCGTCAGGCAGAGTTGGTTCGATCTGGGGTGCGTTTGCATCGTACAGGTATCTTTCGCGGGGGTTCCTGTGAGAAGGAGCACCAGGTCAGCGTCCGGTCGCCGGTCCGTCGGTGCCGAGCCAGCCGGCCAGCTTGCCGCCGTGGCCGACCGCGCGCAGCCGCCGCTCGGCGGCGTCCCGCACCGGGTCCGTGGCGACGACGAGCAGCTCGTCGCCGCGCCGCAGCACCGTCGCCGGCGACGGCACGAAGGACGTCCCGTCGCGTACGACGAGGGTGACGGCGGCTCCGGCCGGCAGCCGCAGTTCGGCGACCTCCACGCCGTGCATCCTCGACCCCTCCGGGATGCCGACCGACAGCAGGTGCCCGCGCAGCCGCTCCAGGGGCGCCGACTCGATGCCGAGGTCGGCGGCGGTGTCCCCGCCGAGGCGCAGCTTTCCGGCCAGCCAGGGCAGTGTCGGACCCTGGATGAGGGTGTAGACGACGACCAGCACGAAGACGATGTTGAAGATCTCCTCGCTCCCGTCGACGCCCTGGACCATGGGGATCGTCGCCAGGATGATGGGCACCGCGCCGCGCAGTCCCGCCCATGACATCAGCGTCTGCTCCTGCCAGGGCACCCGGAACGGCAGCAGGCTCAGGACGACGCTCAGCGGGCGGGCCAGCATGGTGAGCGCCAGCCCGATGACCAGCGCGGGCACGATGTCGTCGCCCAGCTCGTGCGGGGCGACCAGCAGACCGAGCAGGACGAACATGCCGATCTGGGCTATCCAGCCGAGCCCCTCGGCGAAGCCGCGGGTGGCGGGCCAGTGCGGCAGCTTGGCGTTGCCCAGCACCATCGAGGCGAGATAGACGGCGAGGAAGCCGCTGCCGTGGGCGATGGCGCCGACGGCGTAGGCGGCGACGGCGATGGCCATGACGGCGATCGGGTAGAGGCCGGAGGCGGGCAGCGCGACGTGCCGCAGTCCCCAGGCGCCCAGCCAGCCGACCGCGAGCCCGATGGCGGCGCCGATGGCCAGCTCCAGCGCTATCTCGCCGACCAGGACCTGCCAGTGCTCGACCGGTCCGGCCGAGGAGAAGGCGACGACCAGGATGACGACGGGTGCGTCGTTGAAGCCGGACTCGGCCTCCAGCGCGCCCGTGACCCGCGACGGGAGGGGTATTTTCCGCAGCACCGAGAAGACGGCCGCCGCGTCGGTCGACGACACCACCGCGCCGATGATGAGCGCCTGCCGCCATTCCAGGCCGACCAGGAAGTGCGCGGCGGACGCGGTGACGCCGACGCTGACCGCGACGCCGACCAGCGCGAGCACGGCGGCGCTGGGCAGCACCGGTCTCACTTCCGACCACTTGGTGCCCAGGCCGCCCTCGGCCAGGATCACGACCAGGGCCGCGTAGCCGATGACCTGGGTCAGTTCGGCGTTGTCGAAGTGGATGCCGCCGATGCCGTCCTGGCCCATGGCGATGCCGATGCCGAGGTAGACGAGCAGGCTGGGGAGCCCGCTGCGCGAGGAGATCCGGACCGCTGCGACGGCGACGAGCAGGACGACCGAACAGACGAGCAGAAGCTGGTTGAGGTGGTGGACAGTCAGCGGCGTTCCCTTCCCTGGCTCCTGCGCACCGCGCGTGAGCTCACGTACATCGCGTGCGAGCCACCGCTTCCGCGGCAAACTACTTCGTTACCTTACCTAACTCTTGACGCGTTCTTGACGCTGTTGACGGCAAGATCGAACGTCCGTCCGGGCTGGTTCCCTACTCCGCGTCAAGTAGCGCGGGCCCCTGCGCCTATCGTTGCTCCAGCGCTCAGTTAAAAGCACAGCCCGACCTGCCGCTCGCGTTAGGACAGCAAGGACAGCGATGCCCACCGACACCACCGCCTCCACGGGTCAGCAGCCCGGCAAGTCCGGCAGGAAGAAAGGGCGCAAAGGCCGGCTGATCGTGCTGGTCCTGGTGCTGGCCCTGATCGGCGGTGTCGCCTACGGGGGGTACTGGTCCGTCAGCACCGTGCGCGCCTCCTTCCCGCAGACCGAGGGCTCGGTCACGCTCCAGGGACTGTCGGGGACCGTCGACGTCAAACGCGACGGCTACGGCATCCCGCAGATCTACGCCTCCTCCGACGAGGACCTGTTCATGGCGCAGGGCTACGTCCAGGCGCAGGACCGGTTCTACGAGATGGACGTGCGCCGGCACATGACCGCCGGCCGTCTCTCGGAGATGTTCGGCAAGGGCCAGGTCGACAACGACGAGTTCCTCCGCACCCTGGGCTGGGACCGGGTCGCGAAGGAGGAGTACGAGAAGAAGCTCTCCCCCGCCACGAAGAAGTACCTCCAGGCGTACGCCAAGGGGGTCAACGCCTATCTGGAGGGCAAGGAGGGCGCGGAGATCTCCCTGGAGTACGCGGCTCTCGGCTTCGAGAACGACTACAGGCCCGGGGAGTGGACCCCGGTCGACTCCGTGGCCTGGCTGAAGGCGATGGCCTGGGACCTGCGCGGCAACATGCAGGACGAGATCGACCGCGCGCTGATGACCAGCCGCCTCGGCCCGAAGCAGATCGCCGACCTGTACCCGGAGTACCCGTACAGCCGGAACAAGCCGGTGATCCAGGAGGGCCAGTACAACGAGCTCACCGGGGCGTACGAGCAGGGCGAGAACACGGGAACGGGCACCGGGACCGGGACGGGTACGGAGACCGGCACCGGCACCGGAACCGGCACTGGAACTGGCACGGGAACCGGTACGGGTACCGGCACCGGAACTGGCACGGGGACCGGCACCGGAACCGGCACCGGCGGTTCCGCCCTGGAAGGTCAGCTGACCGGTCTCCAGCAGGTCCTCGAGGACCTCCCCACGGCCGTCGGTGTCAACGGCGACGGCATCGGCTCCAACTCCTGGGTGGTGGCCGGTGAGCACACCATCACCGGCAAGCCGCTCCTCGCCAACGACCCGCACCTCTCGGCCGCGCTGCCGTCCGTCTGGTACCAGATGGGCCTGCACTGCCGCAGCGTCTCCGCCAAGTGCCAGTACGACGTCACCGGCTACACCTTCGCGGGCATGCCGGGAGTCATAATCGGCCACAACCAGGACATCTCCTGGGGCCTCACCAACTCCGGCGTCGACGTCACCGACCTCTACCTGGAGAAGATCACCGGCGACGGCTACCAGTACGACGGCAAGGTCGTGCCGTTCGAGACGCGCGAGGAGACGATCGAGGTCGCCGGCGGCAAGGCGCAGAAGATCGTCGTCCGCGAGACCAACAACGGCCCGCTGCTCTCCGACCGCTCCAGCGAGCTCGTGAAGACCGGCAAGAAGGCCACCGTCAACAGCGCGGCGCCCGACCGCGGCGACGGCTACGGCGTCGCGCTGCGCTGGACCGCCCTGGACCCCGGCCGCACCATGGACTCCGTCTTCGCGATCAACCGCGCGAAGGACTGGGACGACTTCCGCGAGGCGGCCGCCCTGTTCGAGGTGCCCTCGCAGAACCTCGTCTTCGCCGACACCGAGGGCGACATCGGCTACACCCTCCCCGGGAAGATCCCCACCCGCGCGGAGAACCACGACGGCTCCCTCCCCGCACCCGGCTGGGACCCCGACTACGAGTGGACCGGCTGGATCGAGCAGGACGCGCTGCCCTACGAGCACAACCCGGACCGCGGCTACATCGTCACCGCCAACCAGGCCGTCGTCGGCAAGGACTACCCGTACACCCTGACCACCGACTGGGGCTACGGCGCCCGCAGCCAGCGGATCACCGAGCTGATCCAGTCGAAGATCAAGGACGGCGGCAAGATCTCCACCGACGACATGCGGCAGATGCAGCTCGACAACTCCAGCACCATCGCCAAGCTGCTGGTGCCGCACCTGCTCAAGATCGACACCGAGGACGCGGACGTCCGCGAGGCGCAGAAGCTGCTGGAGGGCTGGGACTACACCCAGGACGCCGACTCGGCGGCCGCCGCCTACTTCAACTCGGTCTGGCGCAACATCCTCAGGCTCGCCTTCGGCCACAAGCTGCCCAAGGAACTGCGGGTCAAGGGCCAGTGCCTGTGGGTCGAGCCGGTCAACACCACCGGTCCCGCCGACGAGGCGGCCAAGGTCCGCGAGTGCGGTCAGCGCGACGCCGACCAGGCGCAGCCGGACGGCGGCGACCGCTGGTTCGAGGTGGTCCGCAAGCTGATGGACAAGGAGGACAGCGACTGGTGGACGACGCCCAAGTCGGGCACCCGCCCCGCCGCGGAGAACCGTGACGAGCTGTTCAAGCGCGCCATGATCGACGCCCGCTGGGAGCTGACCGCCAAGCTCGGCAAGGACATCGACACCTGGAGCTGGGGCCGGCTGCACCGCCTGTTCCTGAAGAACCAGACCCTCGGCACCGAGGGCCCGGGCTTCCTGCAGTACCTCCTCAACCGCGGCCCGTGGAAGCTCGGCGGCGGCGAGGCCACCGTCAACGCGACGGGCTGGAACGCCGCCGGGGGTTACGGGGTCGTGTGGGTGCCGTCCATGCGGATGGTGGTCAACCTCGGCGACCTCGACAAGTCCCGGTGGATCAACCTCACCGGCGCCTCCGGCCACGCCTACAGCGCCCACTACGTCGACCAGACGGACAAGTGGGCCGAGGGCGAGCTGCTGGAGTGGTCGTACTCGGAGAAGGCGGTCGAGGGCAGTACCAGCGACACCCTGCTGCTGAAGCCCTGACCCCGTCACCGTCCCGCCGGAAGCGGCCTCCGCACACGCGTGTGGGGGCCGCTTCCGCGTGTGCGGCGGAACCGGCGGCTCAGTCGAACCGGCGCACCCCGGACGGTGTCACCACCGCGTGCACCGGCCGGTCGTGCGGCTCGGCGGGGACACGGGCGACGACCTCCGTGTCGTACAGCAGCACCACCAGGGACGGGTGCGCGCCCGCGCGGTCCAGGCGGGCGAGGACCCGGTCGTAGGAGCCGCCGCCGCGTCCCAGACGCGTCCCGTGCGCGTCGACGGCGAGGCCCGGCAGCAGCACCACGTCCGCCCCGGTCACGGCGTCCGGTCCGAGCGGCGGCCCCGACGGCTCGAAGAGCGCCATTCGCGTGCCGTGTTGGACCCGGGTGAGTGATTCCCCGCCCTCGTACGCCCCCCAGTCGAGGTCGTTGTCGGGCAGCAGCGCGGGCAGCAGCACGCGGGTCCCGCGGGCGCGGAGCGCGTCCAGGAGCGCGAGCGTGCCGGGTTCGCTCCCCACCGAGACGTACGCGGCCACCGTGCGCGCCTGCGCGAGTTCGGGCAGCTCCAGTGCCCGCCGGGCCAGCGCGGCGGCCGACACCCGCACGTCATCGGGTGTCAACCCGTTCCTCACCGAGAGGATTTCCCGGCGCCGTTCCCGCTTGTCAGACTCGTCGGCGCGATCGTTGTGTCTCAAGTTCGTCCCTGTACCGTTCCGAAAATGCTCATATGAGCAGCAAATATTCGGAGCCACAGATTCCGCACAATGGCACCGGATATGGTGTCCGACATGTCTCAGTCACACCCTCGGATCAGCAAGGCTGTCATCCCGGCGGCCGGTCTCGGCACCCGGTTCCTGCCGGCCACCAAGGCCACTCCCAAGGAGATGCTGCCGGTCGTCGACAAGCCGGCGATCCAGTACGTGGTCGAGGAGGCCGTCTCCGCCGGTCTCGACGACGTCCTCATGGTCACGGGCCGCAACAAGCGCCCCCTGGAGGACCACTTCGACCGCAACTACGAACTGGAGTCGGCTCTTCAGAAGAAGGGCGACGCCGGCCGCCTTGCCAAGGTCCAGGAGTCCAGTGACCTGGCCACCATGCACTACGTCCGCCAGGGCGACCCCAAGGGCCTCGGCCACGCCGTGCTGTGCGCCGCCCCGCACGTCGGCGACGAGCCCTTCGCCGTCCTCCTCGGCGACGACCTGATCGACCCGCGCGACCCCCTGCTCCAGCGCATGATCGACGTCCAGCAGGAGTACGGCGGCAGCGTCATCGCCCTCATGGAGGTGGCCCCCGAGCAGATCCACCTCTACGGCTCCGCCGCCGTCGAGACCACCACCGACGCCGACGTCGTCAAGGTCAGCGGCCTGGTCGAGAAGCCCGCCGTCGAGGACGCGCCGTCCCACTACGCCGTCATCGGCCGCTATGTCCTCGACCCGGCCGTCTTCGGCATACTGCGCAGGACCGAGCCGGGCCGCGGCGGCGAGATCCAGCTCACCGACGCCCTCCAGCAGCTCGCGGCGGACGAGAAGATCGGCGGTCCGGTGCACGGCGTCGTCTTCAAGGGCCGCCGCTATGACACCGGCGACCGCGGTGACTACCTGCGTGCCATTGTCCGACTCGCGTGCGAACGTGAGGACCTGGGACCGGACTTCCGGACCTGGCTCCAGCGCTACGTGACCGAGGAGATGCAGCAACGTTGAGCACCGCCGCGCCCCGCACCGCAGGACCGGACCACCTCTGGTCGGTGGACGAGCACCTGGACGACATCCTCGCGACCGTCCGGCCCCTCGAACCCATCGAGCTGCACCTCCTCGACGCCCAGGGCTGCGTCCTCGTCGAGGACATCACGGTGCCGGTCTCCCTGCCCCCGTTCGACAACAGCTCCATGGACGGGTACGCGGTACGGGTCGCGGACGTCGCGGGCGCGAGCGAGCAGTACCCGGCGGCCCTCGAGGTCGTCGGGGACGTCGCCGCCGGACAGGCCGACCTCCTCCATGTCGGCCCCGGCCAGGCCGCGCGCATCATGACCGGCGCCCCGCTCCCGCCCGGCGCCGAGACCGTCGTCCCCGTCGAGTGGACCGACGGCGGCCTCGGCGAGGGCCCGGTCACCGGGATGCGCGCCGGCAGCCTGGACCCCGGGGGCGCCACCGGGCAGGTCCGCGTCCACCGGCCGGCGGAGGCGCGCGCGCACGTGCGCGCCAAGGGCAGCGACGTCAAGGCCGGCGACCGCGCCCTGGCGGCCGGCACCGTCCTCGGGCCGCCGCAGATCTCCCTGCTCGCCGCGATCGGCCGCGGCACCGTACGGGTCCGGCCGCGCCCGCGCGTGGTGGTGCTCTCCACCGGCAGCGAACTCGTCCAGCCCGACGAGGAACTGCGCTCCGGTCAGATCTACGACTCCAACAGCTTCGCCCTCACCGCCGCCGCGCGGGACGCCGGCGCGATCGCCTACCGGGTGGGCGCCGTCGCCGACGACGCCACGACCCTGCGGGACACCATCGAGGACCAGCTGGTGCGCGCCGACCTCATGGTCACCACCGGCGGGGTGAGCGTCGGGGCGTACGACGTCGTCAAGGAGGCGCTGTCGTACGCGGCGGACGAGGACGAGCCCGGCAGCGGCGTCGAGTTCCGCAAGCTGGCCATGCAGCCGGGCAAGCCCCAGGGCTTCGGCTCCATCGGCCCCGACCACACCCCGCTGCTGGCCCTGCCCGGCAACCCGGTCTCCTCCTACGTCTCCTTCGAGCTGTTCGTCCGCCCCGCCATCCGCACCCTGATGGGCCTGACGGACGTGCACCGGCCGAGGGCCCGCGCGAAGCTCACCGCGGACCGCCCGCTCACCTCGCCCCGGGGACGCCGCCAGTTCCTGCGCGCCCGGTACACCGACGGCACGGTGACGCCCGTCGGCGGCGCCGGCTCCCATCTCGTGGCGGCCCTCGCACAGGCCGACGCGCTGATCGTCGTCCCCGAGGACGCCGAGTCCGTCGCGCCCGGCACCGAGGTCGAGGTGGTCCTGCTCGGCTGAGCGGGACCGGTTGGCGGTACCGTGTCGCGCACAGCAGGCCCGCGCGCCGCACCGCCACGGGCCAGGACCGGGAGCGCCACACGATCATGACCGTGCCTTCCCGGGGGGCGACCCCCGGACCCTCCGACCCCTCGGCCCCCTCGGGGCAGTCCCGTCTGACCCACATCGACGAGGCGGGCGCCGCCCGCATGGTCGACGTGTCCGGCAAGGACGTGACCGCGCGCACCGCGCGGGCCACCGGCCGCGTCCTCGTCGCCCCGCGCGTGATCGAGCTGCTGCGCGGCGAGGGCGTCCCCAAGGGCGACGCCCTGGCCACCGCGCGGATCGCGGGCATCATGGGCGCCAAACGCACCCCCGACCTGATCCCGCTGTGCCACCCCTTGGCGCTGTCCGGTGTGAAACTGGACCTGTCGGTCGCGGACGACGCCGTGGAGATCGCGGCGACCGTGCGGACGACGGACCGCACGGGCGTCGAGATGGAGGCGCTCACCGCGGTCTCCGTCGCCGCGCTCACCGTGATCGACATGGTCAAGGCGGTCGACAAGGAGGCGGTCATCACGGACGTGCGCGTCGAGGAGAAGACCGGCGGCAAGTCGGGCGACTGGAGCCGGTCATGACAGGGGACGCGACAATCGGCGGAGCACTCCTCGCGTCGTACGCCGCGCTCGTGGTCACCGCCTCCAACCGGGCGGCCGCCGGGGTCTACGAGGACAAGGGCGGCCCGCTGGTCGCGGAAGGGCTCAGGCGCTTCGGATTCGCCGTGGACGGCCCTCGGGTGGTCCCCGACGGCGACCCCGTGGAAGCGGCCCTGCGCGCGGGAGCCGACGCCGGCTACGACGTGATCGTCACCACCGGCGGCACCGGCGTCTCGCCCACCGACCGCACCCCCGAGGCGACCCGCCGGGTCATCGACTTCGAGGTCCCCGGCATCGCGGAGGCCATCCGCGCGTACGGCCGGGACAAGGTGCCCACGGCCGCCCTCTCCCGGGGCCTGGCCGGAGTCGCGGGCGGCACGCTGATCGTCAACCTGCCCGGGTCCAGCGGCGGGGTGAAGGACGGCCTGGCCGTCCTGGAGCCGCTGCTGAAGCACGCCGTCGACCAGCTGCGCGGCGGGGACCATCCGCGGGCGGACGCCACCGGCGGGGGTGCGAGCTGAACAGCCCACACTGGCCGGCCGTGCTGGTGGACGGCGACATCGTCCTCCGGCCGATAAGGGTGCGCGACCAGAAGGCCTGGCGCGAGGTCAACCGGCGCAACCGCGACTGGCTGCGGCCCTGGGAGGCGACCATCCCGCCGCCCACGCCCAGCGGACCGGTCACCCACCGGCCGACCTTCCGTCAGATGGTCCGCCATCTGCGCTCCGAGGCGCACGCGGGCCGGATGCTGCCGTTCGTCATCGAGTACCAGGGCCGTCTGGTCGGTCAGTTGACGGTCGCCGGGATCACCTGGGGCTCGATGTGCTCGGGCCACATCGGCTACTGGGTGGACGAGGAGGTGGCCGGCCGGGGAGTGGTGCCGACCGCCGTGGCGATGGTCGTGGACCACTGTTTCCGCACCGTCGGACTGCACCGCATCGAGGTCTGCATTCGCCCCGAGAACGGGCCCAGCCGCAGGGTCGTGGAGAAACTCGGATTCCGCGAGGAAGGGCTGCGTCCGCGCTATCTCCACATCGACGGCGCCTGGCGCGACCATCTCGTCTACGCGCTCACGGCGGAGGAAGTCCCCGACGGTTTGCTCGCCCGGTGGCGCCGGGCACGCTCCCGGGGGCGGTCCGGCCACGAGCTGCCCGGACGCGAGCGGCACCACCCGGGAATCCCGCACGGACCGGGAAATTGAATATACGTTCGAATTTGAGCGATGGATGACCGCCTTCGGGCGCGGAATTCCGGGTTCGAGTGGCTGTCTGATCGCATCGATCACAAGAAAAGTTCGAAATATCAGCCAGATCGTGCGACACACCGGCCCAATTGGCGGATGGCCCCGTGCAAACCCCTCTACCGTGTGAGGCGTGAGCAGCAGCGGCCTCATCTACGCAGTCATCGTCGGGGCCTGGGCCGCCTACTTGGTGCCGATGTGGCTCCGTAGGCAGGACGAGCTGAACGAGGCCCGTCCGACGGAACGCTTCAGCACCGCCATCCGATTGCTGTCCGGACGGGCGGGCATGGAGCGCCGGTACGCCAAGGACCTGCGGGCGCGCTCCACCGACGAGGAGGAGCACGGCGTCCACGACCCGGACGCGGCCACCGACTCGGTGGACGTCCGGGCCTTCGCCGTGTCCCAGACCCGTCCGCAGACCCAGGCGCCCCTACCGTCACCCCCCGCGCAGCGGCCGGAACCGGAACCCGTCCGGCCGCCGCGCGAGCGCGTGGACCGCAGGGCGCCCGAACCGGCCGCCGCGCGCGGACGCGTCCCGGCCGCCCGCCGTGACCCCGACGCACGGGCCGCGCAGGCCGCCGCGGCCCGCGCCCGGCGCACGAAGGCACTGGCCCGCCGCCGGCGCACCACCACCCTGCTGTTCGCCGCCTTCACGCTGGGCGCGGTCGTCGCGGCGGTCGGCGGACTGGCGTTCCTGTGGGCGCCGGGCGTACCGGCCCTGCTGCTGAGCGCCTACATCGTCTATCTGCGCTCCCAGGAGCGCCGCCGCTTCGCCTACCAGATGGACCGCCGTCAGGCCGAGGTCGCGGCCCAGCGGCTGCGCGAGCGGGAGCGCCAGCCGCGCCGCCGCCCGTCCGTCGAGGACGCCGACCCCGACGAACCGGAGGGCCCGGAAGCCGGGATCACCACCGACCCCGGCCTCTCCGCCCTCGCCGCGGACCGGCGCGCGCTCGTCGAGCAGACCGACCACGCCGAGTGGGTCGACCAGCAGCGCGAGCGGCAGCACCGGCCCGGCCGGGGCGGCGACAGCTGGGACCCGGTCCCGGTGCCGCTCCCGACGTATGTGACCGCCCCGGTCGCCCCCCGTGCCACCAGGGACGTGGACCTCGGAGCCCCGGACACCTGGAGCTCGGCACGCTCCAGCGCCGTGCCCGCCGACGAGGCGCGGGCCGCCGCCGAGGAGCCGGACGCCGACGCCTCCGACGACGACGGCGACCGCACCGACGCACGCCGGGCGGCCTCCGCCCGGCGCTCCCGCGAGCGCGGCCGCACCCCCCTCTTCGACCAGTACGAGGACGGCGAGCGCCCGAAGGCCGCCAACGAATAGGCCCCGGACAACGGATTTCCGAGCACCCGGATCGGGGTGCTAAAGTTTCACTCGTTGCAAGGGCCTGTGGCGCAGTCCGGTAGCGCACCTCGTTCGCATCGAGGGGGCCAGGGGTTCGAATCCCCTCAGGTCCACGCAGCTCAAAGCCCCGGTAGGGAATTCCCGACCGGGGCTTTGACATGTCGTACCGGCTGCCGCGGAACGGCACGCCCTCACTCGGGCCTTGAGGCCCTGCCACCGATCCCCGTCTCGTTGCCGTCGGCATCGTGGTAGACGTACTTCCACACATCGCCGTGCTTCTCGACGTCCACCGGCCGCAGCCCCCGCTCGCCGATCTCCGCCACCTCGGACTCGAGGTCGTCCACCCAGACCATGCCCACCGCACCGCCGGCGCGGCGGGCGTCCTCGATGATGTACACGTACCGGTCCTCGGCCAGCTGCCACACCGCTTCGACGTCGTTCGGGAAGAAGGCCGGCTCCGCTCCGAACAGCCGCCGGTACCACTCCAGCGCGCTCCGGTAGTCCCGTACCGCGATACCGGCGAAGATGCCTACCGCCATCACTGACTCCTTGCCTCATGTGGTCGGATGCGTGACTGCTCCCCGCTGGGGCAGACTCCACCGGCCGGCGGGAATCATCGGCCGCGGCGGAACCGGCTTCTCAGGCGGTCCCGCAGCGGCTGCGGAGCAGTTCCACGCCGTCGCCGTCGAGTTCGTCGCAGTACGCCCCGCGTCCGGTCATGGCCATCACCAGGGCCACGGTGGGCCCGGACACCACGGGTCCGGAGCCGGTGGTGAAGGGGCCGTCGTCCGCGGCGAGTCTCAGCCCGCCGATGCGTCCCTTGGCGAGGACCACGAGGTCCGAGCCCTGGTAGTACGCGGCCACCCGCGTGACGGCATCGATCGGGTAGTCCCGGCGGATGCCCAGCGGGCGCCGGATGTCCTCCCCGTGCACGAGCGTCTCGCCCAGCATGGCGATTGCGGGCAGGGGAGGCTTCGTCGTGCTCGGGACGACGCGCCGGAACCGCTCGAGGGTCTCGGCCGGACCCGCGCCAAGCTGCCTGGCCAGCTGCACGGCCACCTGTTTGTCGAAGTCGAACCGGCAGCGGATCACGCCCGCCATCCAGCGCACGGAGTTGAGGCTCGCGCCCGCGGTGAGATGCGCCAGCACCTCACGCACGGTCAGACCGGCGCACAGCGAGGGCTTTTGCCAGTGCTCGTCGGTCAGGCCCGCGAGATCGGCCGCCAGCGCCGCCCGCTCGGCGCGGATCAACGGCCAGACGTCGGTCCTGCGGCCGCCGTCCGCCGCCGGCTGGGGAACATTCATGGGGAAAGGTCTCCTGTCACGGGTGAGGACGGGGCCGGACGCCGGTCGTCCGGCCCCGCTCGGGACTGCCGTCTAGGTGACGATCTCCACCGTCACGGCGGCCCTGCCGGACACGTGCTCGGCGTCGCCCGCGTAGGTCACGACGTACTCGGGGTAGCGCATGTAGTCGGCCGGCAGGTCGGTGAAGTGGAAGCTGCCGTCGGACTTCACCTTCACCGTCGTCAAGGGCTCGTTGTTCCGCGTGACGGTGACCACCTTGTGCTTCGGGAACGGCACCAGGGAAGTGAGCTTCCCGCTGATCGTCACCGGCTGGCCGTAGGGGTGCGTCTGCGGCGCGGTGAGGGTGATGTCGCTGTTCGCCTTGTGCACGTCGTCGATGATGTCGAGGACGACCTCGCCGGAGTACGGGAAACGGGTGCCGAACAGGCGGCTGCCGTCCGGTACCCAGGCCACTCCCCGTTCCAGCAGTTCCATATGACCGTAGTTCAGCGAGACGGTGCGGAAGGGGGCGGTCTCACCCGGCCGGTACACGAAGATGTCCCAGTCCCCGGAGGCCATCACTCCCGCGGCCACGGTGCCGTCGGAGGCGATGGAGACGGCGTTGGGGTAGGCCCCCGTGTCGTACCCGGTCTCCTCCGTGAGGTCCGGCAGCGACCACCGCTGGTGGTAGTAGGTGCCGCCGTTCGCGGTGATCGCGCTGCTGCCGTCCGCCGTGACGGCCAGGTCCTCGACGTCGACGACGCCGTCGGTGTAGGCGATCTCCTCGGCGGTGCCGGACGCCACGTCGTACACCCGCATTCCGGCCGCACCCGCGCTCTCCGCGGCGACCAGCCGGTCGGGCGCACCCGGCGACGACGCGAGCCGGGGCTTGCCGTACCAGACCGGGTTGTCGTCCAGATCGACGCTCGGGGCGGTCTCGGCGACGGCCACGGACCCGATGCCGCTGTCGAACACGGTCGCCTGGTAGGAGAACCAGAGCCGGCCGCCGGCGAGGGCGAGATTCTCCGGTTCGGTGTCCGTGCCGGTGAGGAAGCGACGGGTCTCGGTCAGGGTGACCGTGTCGATCTCCGCGATGGCGTCGGCCTCGGGGAGGGCGACGTACAGGTGGGACTCGTCGGCGGTGAGCGTCATGCCGCGGGCCCCGTCGAGGCCTTCCACGGTCTTGATCACCTGTCCGTCGTGGTCGGTGGCCACCACGGAGTCCTGTCCGGGGGCCGAGACGTAGACGTGCCGGCTGTCGGCGAGCGTCTGCCAGTGCGAGGTCACCGGCAGCACGACGCTGTTCTGGCTCTGGCTCTGGCTCTGGTCCTGTGCCTGACCCTGGGCCTGGGCCGGGCTGACGAACAGGGTCACTGACGCGGCGAGGGCGGCGAGTGCCGTTCCTCCCGCGGATCTTCGTGTACGCAAGTGCGTGACCTCCCCTTGAAACGCGTCGACCGCTCGATGCGATCGGGAGGCCCACCCTAGGGTGCGGCGCCGACAACACCCCGACTATTTACGGGGGTTGTTGGAGAGTGACCCGAAGCCCGAGGTCAGAGGGGCTTGGCGTAGCAGAGGCTGTCGGCGTGGAAGCGGTAGTAGCCGAACTTCTCGCAGGGCTCGTAGCCGCTGGAGGCGTAGAGGGCGACGGCCTCCGGCTGCTTCGTGCCGGTCTCCAGGACCATGCGGACGCGGCCGGCGGCGCGGGCGTCGTCCTCCAGGGCGGCCAGGATGCGGCGGGCCAGGCCGCGGCCGCGCATCTGCTCGATCACGTACATGCGCTTGAGCTCGGCGTCGCCGTCCCGGTTGCCCTCGCCGTTGGCGTCCTGGACGCGCCAGCCTCCGGAGGCCACGGGGACGCCGGACTCGTCGTACGCGATCAGGTAGACGCCGTTCGGGGGCCTGAAGTCCGCGGGGTCCATGGGGGTGGCGTCGCCGCCGTCGCCGTAGCGGACGTGGTACTCGGCCTGGACCTCACTGTCCAGCTTCACGGCGTCGGGGTGGTCGTAGGGGACCGGGCGGATATCCATGCCGATTACGGTAAAACACGACCGGACGGGGAGTGTCGTATCGTTCCCTGATGCTCACTGTGACCTCCGTCAA
>Ga0247820_10000853_pt1 | contig 16917 bp, 9 predicted proteins | sample 13C_Glucose_Day1_2_FD_192480 | JGI IMG/M metagenome (GOLD analysis project Ga0247820, IMG submission 192480) | Soil microbial communities from agricultural site in Penn Yan, New York, United States - 13C_Glucose_Day14 | ecosystem: Environmental > Terrestrial > Soil > Agricultural land | place...
GACGGAACCGCACACCATGACCAGCTTCGACATCGCCGACCTCGTGCAGGGCCTGCGCGCCGCGCGCGGCGAATGGCGCGACTCGCAGGGCCGCGCCCGCGAGAACGGCGGCCGCGAACTGCCTTCGCCCCAGGCGCTGGAGCGCATCGTCGAGCAGCTCAAGGGCGCGCTGTTCCCGATGCGCCTCGGCCCGCCGGACCTGCGCAACGAGACCGAGGACTTCTACGTCGGCCACACGACCGACGCCGCGCTGCGCGCGCTGCATGCCCAGGTCTGCCTGGAAGTGCGCCACGCCGCCCGCCACGCGGAGGGCAGCGCCGATGTGGCGCAGGACCGCGCTTCGACGCTCGTGCGCGAGTTCGCGCAATCGCTGCCCGGCATCCGCCGGCTGCTCGACACCGACGTGCTGGCCGCCTGGCAGGGCGACCCGGCCGCGCGCAGCGTCGACGAGGTGCTGCTGTGCTATCCCGGCGTGCTGGCCATGATCCACCACCGCCTGGCGCATCGCCTGTACGAACTGGGCCTGCCCCTGCTGGCGCGCATCGTGGCGGAGATCGCCCACAGCCGCACCGGCATCGACATCCACCCCGGCGCCACCATCGGCCGCGGCTTCTTCATCGACCACGGCACCGGCGTCGTGATCGGCGAGACGGCGGTGATCGGCGAGCGGGTGCGCCTGTACCAGAACGTGACGCTGGGCGCCAAGCGCTTCCCGGTGGCCGAGGACGGCAAGCTCACCAAGGGCCTGCCGCGCCATCCGATCCTGGAGGACGACGTGGTGATCTACGCGGGCGCCACCGTTCTGGGCCGCGTCACCATCGGCAGGGGCGCGGTGATCGGCGGCAACGTGTGGGTCACGCACGACGTGCCGGCGGGCGGCAGCGTGGCGCAGGCCCGCAGCGACGAAGGCCGCGGGGTCAATTGAGTCGGTAAAGAGGGGAAAAGCGCTTCAGCGCTTCTTCGACGAGCCCGGGCCTTCGCGCCCGGCGCCGTTGCCGATCTGGCCGTAGATCTCGGCATGCAGGCGGTCGGCCTGCTCACGCAATCTCTTCGCGCGTTCGCGCAGCGGCCGGCCCGCATCACCTTGCTGCGCGGCCTGCTGTTCGGCCTCGCGGGCGGCGCCATGCACGGCGCCCCAGCGCTGGAGTTGTTCGACCTGGTTCATCTGTGAGCGAGTCCCTGAGCGGATTTCTTGTCGTGGCCGGCAATCGGCGTTCCCGGACCACGGCGTCCGGTCCCTCCCGTGGACCGGACGCCGTGGAACCTGCTTAGCGCGAGGGCGACGTCACGCCGCCCGAAGCGGAGGAGCCGGTGCTGCCGCTGGTGCCGGAGCTGCTGCTCGTGCCCGCGGAGCCGCCGGTGCCGCTCGAGGTGCTGCCGCTGCCGGAAGGCAGGGTGGACGTCGAACCGCTGGAGGAGCCCATGCCCGAGCGGGTGCTCGAAGACGACGTCCCGCCCGAGCCGGTGCTGGGGGACGAAGCCGACGACGAGCCCGAGGGGCCGTAGCTGCCGGACGCGGAGCCGCCGGTGGAGCCCATGCCGGACGCGGTGCCGGTCGTGCTGCCCGAACCCGAGGTGCCGCAGGCAGCCAGGGCGGCGGTGCAGGCGATCGCGAGGACGTATTTCATCATTTGCTTGGTTCCTTTCAGATCATCCGGCGCAGGCGTTGTTGCCTGCACCTCTGCTCACCTTGCCCGGGAGCTCGTGTGGGAGAAAGTACCAGCCGCCCGGCATCCGGGTCGGACCAGGGGAGGCACGCCTGTACGCCATCTCTTACGTGGGGCGTGCGACATCCGTCTCGAGTCGTTTCGCGAGGCGGGCGTGGAGCGCGGCTTGCCCAGAATGGGCTGTTCCATCCGCTCGGGATCCAGACCATGGCCTCCAACCAGTACCGCATCGCCGTCATCGTCGGCAGCATCCGCAAGGACTCGTTCAACCGCAAGCTCGCGCTCGCCATCGCGAAGATGGCGCCGCAGGAGTTCAGCTTCGAGCACTGCGCGATCCACGACCTGCCGCTCTACAACCAGGACGACGACGCCAACCAGGCCGAGCCGGTGCGCCGTCTCAAGAACGAGATCAGCAAGGCGCAAGGCGTCCTGTTCGTCACGCCGGAATACAACCGCTCGGTGCCCGGCGTGCTGAAGAACGCGATCGACCACGCCTCGCGGCCGTACGGCCAGAGCGCCTTCGCCGGCAAGGCGGCCGGCATCATCGGCATCTCGGTCGGGGCCATCGGCACCGCGATGGCGCAGCAGCACCTGCGCAACACGCTGGCCTACCTGGACATGCCCACGCTGGGCCAGCCCGAGGCCTTCGTGCAGAACAAGGAAGGCCTGCTCCTGCCCGACGGCGGGATCGGCGTCGAGAGCACGCGCAAGTTCCTGCAGGGCTGGGTGGACAAGTACGTGGCGTGGGTGAAGATCCACGCGAAGATGTAGAGCGAACTCAGGGCGTCGTGAAGAACCGCGGCCGCGCCCGCTCGATCGCCTGCTCGTAGACCTCGATGTAGCGCCGCGCGCTCGCTTCCCAGCCGAACGGCCGGGCCATGCCGTTCATCTGCACGCGGCGCCACAGCGTCGGTTGCTTCCACGTCGCGCGCAGGCGCGTGATCGCGTCCGCGAAGCCCTCGGCGTCCTGCGACCGCATCACGAACCCGGTGCCGTTCTTCGGATCGGCCGTGGCGTCCACCACCGAATCCACCAGCCCGCCCACGCCGCCCACCACCGGTGGCGTGCCGTAGGCCTGGCTGTACATCTGGTTCAGGCCGCAGGGCTCGAAGCGCGAAGGCATGAGGAAGCAATCGGCGCCCGCTTCGATCAGGTGCGCCAGCGGTTCGCTGAATCCCACCGTGACGCTCAGCGCCTTGGGCGACCGCGCCGCCGCTTCCGACAGCGCCTTCTGCAAGCCCGGATCGCCGGTGCCGAGCACCACCACCTGGCCGCCGCCCTGCAGCAGCAGGTCGATCTGTCCGAGCAGCAGGTCGATGCCTTTCTGCGAAGTCATCCTGCTCACCAGCCCGAACAACAGCGCGGTCGGATCGGGGTTCAGCCCGCACTGCGCCTGCAGCGCCGCCTTGTTGCGCGCCTTGCCGGCGAAGTCGCCCGGCCCGAAACGGTGCGGCAGCAGCGGATCGGTGGCCGGGTTCCACACCTGCATGTCGATGCCGTTCAGGATGCCGGTCAACCGGTCGGCGCGCGCACGCAGCACGCCATCGAGGCCGACACCGAATTCCTCGGTCTGGATCTCGCGCGCGTAGTTCGGGCTGACCGTGGTGATCGCCTCGGCGAACTGCAGGCCCGCCTTGAGCATGGAGACCTGGCCCCAGAACTCCACGCCGTCCATGCCGCGCCAGTGGCTGGGGATCTCCAGCCGGTCGGCCTGCTCCATCGGGAACAGGCCCTGGAAGGCCAGGTTGTGGATGGTGACCACCGAAGCCGCCACCGCCTCGTGCGCGTTGCGCTCGCGCGCCTGGGCCAGGTAGAGCGGGGCCAGCGCGCAGGGCCAGTCGTTGGCATGGACCACGTCGGCCTGCCAGCCTTCCACCGGGCTGTCGTTCGTGCCCAGCAGCGCGGCCACGTGGCTGAGGAAGCCGAAGCGCATCGCGTTGTCGGCGTAGTCGTGGCCGGTGGAGTCGACGTAGGGTCCGCCGGGCCGCTGGTACAGCGACGGGCAGGCCAGCAGCAGCAGCCTGACGCCGTTGTCGGCGCGCACCGGCAGCAGTTGAGCCGCCGGCCAGGGACCGGTGGCGGGCAGGTCGATGCCGTCGCCGACCTCGCCGCTGACCTTCATGCCGCGGTACGCCGGCAGCAGCACGCGCACGTCGTGGCCTTGCGCCGCCAACGCGGAGGGCAGGGCGCCGCTGACGTCGCCCAGGCCGCCGGTCTTCACCCACGGCGCGCATTCGGGCGTGGCGAACAGGATCTTCATGCGCCGCCCTCCCGCGGTCCTTGCGCGACCAGCACCGCGAACGGCAGGCCCGCCGCGGCGCCGAACACTTCTTCGAGCGCGAGCGATCCATTGGTGGCCACCGTCTCGCCCGTCAATGCGTTGCGCCAGCGCGGAAAGCCTTGCAGCGCGGCACCGTCGGTCGCGCGGACGTGCGTGCCTCGCCACAACGCGGGCGACCAGCGCAGCTCGTCGCCTTCGCACAGCGTGAACGCGAGGCGCGCCGCGACCACCAGCACCGCCTGGTCCTGGTGCGTGCGCAAGAAGGCCACAACGTGGTCCGCGGCGGGGCCGTCGGCCGACAGCGGGACATAGCCGCCATCGCGGAACAGCTCGCGCATTTCCTGCCGCAGCTGCAGCAGGCGCCACGTCACCAGGTGCTTGATGCGCCCGTCGGCCACGTTGGCCTGCAGCTGCCGCCACAGCGCCGTCGGCGGGATGCCTTCGCGGCACTGCGACTGGATCTCCGCCAGGTCGCGCTGCAGCCGGCCGAAGTCCACCGGCCGCCGGTTGTCCGGATCGACCAGGCTGAAGTTCCACTGCTCGCAGCCCTGGTAGACGTCGGGCACGCCCGGCACGGTGAACTTCAGCGCCACCTGCGACAGGCTGTTGCGGAAGCCCCAGGGCGCGATTCGCGCGGTGAACTTCTGCAGCTCGTCGACGAACGGGTTGGGCGCGCCGGGCCGCAGCACAGCGTCGACGTAGCGCGCCAACGCCTCCTCGTACGGCTGCTCGGGGCCGACCCAGCTGGTGTGCAGCTTGGCTTCGCGCGCCGCCTTGCGGACGTAGTCCTGCACGCGCTGGCGCAGCGACTCGCGCTCCTGCGCATGCGGCGGCTGCGCCGGCCACACGCCCACCAGGGTCTGGAACAGCAGCCAGAGGTCGTTGCGCGAGGGCGCCACGCCGGCCTCGGTCTCGCTGAGGAACAGCTCGCCCCAGCCCGCCCAGCGCTGCAAGGTCTCGGCCCACGCCTGCGGCAATTCCGACAGCACGTCGATGCGCGCGCGCAGGTCCTCGCCGCGCTTGCTGTCGTGGGTGGAGGTGGCCAGCAGGCAGTGCGGCCGGTGCCGTTCGCGCGCCTGGTTGGCACCGTGGAAGGCATTGACCGACAGGCCGTAGCCGGCCGGCTCGCCGCCCACTTCGTTCAGCGAGGTCAGGCGCAGGAAGCGGTAGAACGCCGTGTCCTCCACCGCCTTGGCCATCACGGGCGAGGTGAACTGCTGCCAGCGCGCCAGGAACCGCGCGCGCTGTTCGGCCGGCACATTGGCCGCCTCGCCTTCGCCCAGCAGCACTTCCCGCACGTGGTCCAGCACGCCGGACTCGGACGCGCCCAGGCGGCGCCGCGCCGCGGCCACGGCCCAGTCGATGTGGCGGCGGTCGGCCGCGCTGGGCGTGTCACCCTCGCGCAGGTAGGTGCGATAGACCGGGAAGCCCGCCGCGATCTCGGCCAGCGCCAGCCGCAGCCGGTTGCGGGTGAAGTCGCGGCGGCGCCGGTTGGCGCGCGTGATGCGGTACATGGACTCCACCAGCCAGTTCAGCTCGGAGAACAGCGACGTCTCGATGATCAGCCGCTTGCACTGGTAGACGATCTCCGCGAAGTCCTGGTCCTCGCCGGTGAACGCGCGGTACGCGGCGTCCATCTCCGCCTCTCTCGCCGGGTCCACGAACAGCCCGTTGACCAGGCTGGCGAAGCGGTAGCCGGTGTCGCCGTGCACCGGCCACTGGTGCGACAGCGGCTCGTGCTCGGCCAGGATCTTCTCCACCACCAGGTAGAGCGCGCGCGGCTCGCGGCCGGCCACCTCGGCCTGGCGCGCGTAGCGGGCCTGCAGCCGCTCGAAGTACTGGCGCGGGTCCGACAGGCCGTCGGGGTGGTCGATGCGCAGCGCGTCCAGGTGGCCGTCCTGCAGCCACTGCAGCACGCGGGCGTGCGTGGCCTCGAACACCTCCTGCCGTTCCATGCGCAGCGCGGCCAGCGTGTTGACGTCGAAGAAGCGCCGGTAGTTGACGTCGTCGCTGGCCACGTGCCAGTCGGCCAGGCGGTAGGCCTGCCGGCCGATCAGCCGATCGAGCAGGTCGAAGCTGGCCGGGTCGGCCGGGTTGCCGTTGAAGCGCTGCACGCAGCTGTCGATCCAGTGCGCCAGCCATTCGTTGCGCGCGACCAGGCGAGCCAGGTTGCGCTTGTAGATGCCCGCGTCGCGCACGCGGGCGCGGCGCTGCTCGTCCTCGGCGACGTCCCGCGCGGGCAACCGTTCGAAAGAGGCCAGCAGCGAGGCGACCACCGCATGGCTGTCGCTCTCGGCCTCGTCCTGCGCCGGCGGCGCGGGCAGCACGGCCAGGATGTCCGGGTAGGTGGCCGGATCGATCGGGAAGCGGTGGTTCCAGTAGCGCAGCCCGAACTCGCCTTGCTCGGCCGAGAAGTGAAGCTGCAGCTCGCCCGATTCGAGCACGCGTCCGTAGTGGTCGCCAAGCACGGGCAGCAGCACCCGGCCGGTCATCTCGCGCGCGGCCGGCGACCATTCGATGTCGAAGGTCTGGGCATGGGCCGAGGCCTGGCCGTGTTCCAGCATCTCCAGCCACCAGGCGTTGTCGGCCTCCAGCACGCCCATGTGGTTGGGCACGAGGTCGAGCATCTGGCCCATGCCGTGGCGGCGCAGCGCGCGGCACATGCGCTCGAAGTCGCGCTCGTCGCCCACCTCGGGATTGAGCGCGCCGTGGTCCACGATGTCGTAGCCGTGCGTGCTGCCGGGCCGCGCCCGAAGGAAGGGGCTGCTGTACAGGTGGCTGATGCCCAGCGCGTGCAGGTAGGGCACGGCCTCGGCCACGTCGGCGAAGCGGCAGCCCTCGTGGAACTGCACGCGGTAGGTGGCGACCGGGATGCGCGCGGTCGACATCGCCGGCAGCTCGGAAGGCGCGGTGTCGGGCGCCGGGCCGTTGCGCTCGGACCGCAGCACCTGCGCCACGGCCGCGAAGCGCTCGTCGGCCGCCAGGTCCTCCACCGCGATCGACAGCTTGCGGCGCCAGTTGGGGAAGCGCTCCTCGGTCGTGCCGGGCACGTTCACCTGCAGCAGCTGGCCGGTGACGTCCTCCAGCTGCACGCCGACCAGCCAGCTGGGCGTGCGCGCGAGATAGGCGTAGACGCCCGCGACGAAGGGCGGCGTGGCGTCGGGCACGGACGTGGGCTGCGCGTTCGCCTCGGGCGGCAGCAGGCCCTGGTGCTGCAGCGCCAGCAGCAGCCGCGCGCGGTCCTGGGAGCGGTCGATGACGGCGCGCTCGCGCGACGGCTCGTCGGGGAAGAGGCCCAGGTTCGCGACGAGTTCCAGGTCTTCGCCCAGCCAGAAGCCGCGCAGCGTGGGCAGGTCGTGCGTGCTGACCACGGCCAGCGCCTGCGGCTGCCATTCGGCGGGCGGACGGAAGCTGCCGTCGTGGGAGCGCTCGAACAGCAGCGGCCGGTACGACAGCAGGCAGCGCTCGCGCATCGCGTCGCGCATCGCGGGCGCCACGTTGCCGAGGTCTTCGCCGATCACCAGGCAGTGGTGGCGGTGGCTTTCCAGCGCCAGGATGCCCAGCAGGTCCTGCAGCGGATAGGTGACGTAGGTGCCGCCGTCGCCGCTGATCCAGAACAGGCGCATCAGCGCCATCACGTGGTCCATGCGCAGCGCGCCGCAGTGCCGCATGTTGGCGCGCAGCGTCTCGATGAACGGGGCGTAGCGGGCGCCGCGCAGCTGCACCGGGTTGAGCGGCGGCAGGCCCCAGTTCTGGCCGAGGGCGTTCAGCGGATCGGGCGGCGCGCCCACGTGCATGCCCAGCGCGTAGAGCGAGGGCTGCACCCAGGTCTCGGCGCCGCCTTCGTTCACGCCCACGGCCAGGTCGCAGTAGAGGCCCAGGCCCATGCCGCGCGTCTTCGCGTAGCGCTGCACCGATTCGAGCTGCACCTCGCACAGCCACTGCAGCCAGAAGCGGTAGCGGATGGCCGACGCGTGGTTCTCGCGGAAGGCCTGGATGGCGTCGCCGCGCGGATCGCGCCAGGCCTCGGGCCAGGCCGGCCAGCCCCAGATGCCGGGATCGGTGGCGTACAGGTGGGCCTGCACCGCCTCGAACAGCGCGTGCGGGCCGATGGTGGCCTCGCGCTCGTCCATGTACTGGCTGAAATGCGTGCCGCGCGAGCTGCCCGGGTGCAGCTCGTTCTGCTCGAAGTGCCGCCACAGGATGGCCAGCATCTCCTCCTTCACCGCGGCGACGCCGGGGTAGTCCACCAGTTCGGCCTCGCGCAGGCGGCGCAGGCGGTCCTGGAAGTCCTCGCCGTGCAGCTTGCGCAGCGCTTCCTCGCAGCCGGACAGCTCGGCCAGCGCCAGCACGTCCAGGTAGATCGGATTCAGCGCGGTGCGGCTTGAAGGGCTGTAGGGACTCGCGACCTCGGGCCGGTGCGGGAACAGCGCATGCAGCGGCGACAGGCCGATGAACGAAGCGCCCTGTCGCGCGGCGGTGTCCACCAGCCGGCGCAGGTCGCCGAAATCGCCTATGCCCCAGTTGCGCGCGGAACGCAGCGCATACAGCTGGATGGTGCAGCCCCACCAGCGCTCGCCCTGCAGCAGCGGCTGCGGCGCCCAGCAGCGGCGCGGCGCCACCACCAGCAGGCATTCCGTCTGCGGCTGGGCGTCGAGCGCCAGGCGCCAGTAGCCGATGCGAAGCGGCGAGGGCGGCTCGACGATCGACAGGTCGCCTTCGCGCCGGACCTCGCCGTAGAGCGCGTCGCCGCCGTCCTCGGGCGTCAGCTGCCAGCGCTCGCTGGCGGGACCGCCGGTCCAGGCGATGCGAAGGGGCTCGCCCTCCAGCGCCACGTGCACCGGCGGCGGGCCTTCTTCGGGTGCGGGCTGCGTGTCGCGCAGGCCCATGCTGTCCAGCGCCTTGGCCAGGACCTGCGGCGCCACTTCGAGGTCTTCGCCCCAGAAGGAGTGATAGCGCAGGGCCACGCCGTGGCGTTCGGCCTGTCGTGCGAGGTCGTGTGATTCTTCTTGTTCGCGACTCATGGGAAGGATGCGGGGATGGGAGCACTGGGTCCCCGCCTCCGCGGGGACGACGATTCCGTCATTCCCGCGGAGGCGGGAATCCAGTGCTTCCGTCTCATTGCGTGATCTCGGGACCGATGCGCCAGCGGGCGGCCCAGGCGGGCCAGGTGTCCGGCGCGGCGTCGGCCGGCCAGCGGTGGCGGAACACGTCCTGTGTTTCGACGGGGCCGCTGCGCCGCGCCGGCACGGCCAGCGGTTGCGGTCCCAGGTTGATTTCGAGGGACAGCACCTGGCCGTCGTCGTAGCGCCATCGCACGGCGATGCCGGTGGCGCCGACGCGCTGCGCGGTGTGTTGGCCGGCCAGCAGCTGGTCCTGGCGCGGAATGATCCATTGGCGCCGGGCGCTGAGCGCCTCGCGCACCATGGCGAGCCAGGCACGGCCCTGGTCGCTCGCGCGCTCGTCCTCGCCCGGCCGGCTGGCTTCGAAGGTCTCTTCACTGCACGGATCAGGCAGCGGCAGCACCTTGCCGTCGACCAGCTTGGTGACGTGCCCGAACTCGCGCTTGCGGCCTTCCCGCACGGCCTTCTTCAGGTCGCCTTCCCAGTCGGCGAAGTAGAACCAGGGCCGGGTGCTGCCGAACTCCTCGCCGAGGAAGAGCATCGGCACGGCCGGCGTGAGCAGCGCGAGCAGCGTCGCGAGCGGCGCGGCGTCGGGACCGACCAGCGTGGCCAGCCGTTCGCCGAAGGCGCGGTTGCCCACCTGGTCGTGGTTGTGCGCGAAGTTCACCAGCGAAGGCAGCGGCACCGGCGGCGCGGGACGCGGCTCCTCGCGCGCGCCGCCGGGCTTGCGCGCGCTGTCCTCGAACAGCATGCCGTGAGCGAGGGAACGGGCCAGCAGGTCGAACGGCTGCTCGTCGGGCGCACGGCCGTAGTCGTGGTAGTAGCCGTGGGCCTCGCCGGTCATGGCCACGTGCAGCGCATGGTGGAAGTCGTCGTTCCACTGGCCGTCGTAGCGGCCGGGTTCCGGTCGCGTCGCCAGCCACTGGTGCTGGTTGTTCTCGTTCTCCAGCACCAGGTGCACGTGGCGGCCCGCGGTGGCCTCGCGCACGCGCTGCGAAATCTCATCCAGGATGTGCGGCTCGCCGCCGTCGGCGATGGCGTGCACCGCGTCCAGCCGCAAACCATCGAAGCGGTACTCGGTGGTCCAGAACACCGCGTTCTCGATGAAGAACTCGCGCACCGGCCGGCTGTGCGGCCCGTCGAAGTTGATCGCCGCGCCCCACGGGCTGCTGCGCGTGGTGGAGAAGAAGCCCGGTGCGTAGCGGTGCAGGTAGTTGCCCTCCGGCCCGAAGTGGTTGTAGACCACGTCGAGGAACACCATCAGCCCGAGACGGTGCGCGGCCTGGATGAAGGCCTTCAGCTCGTCGGGCGTGCCGTAGGCGGCATGCGGCGCGAACGGCAGCACGCCGTCGTAGCCCCAGCCGAAGCGGCCGGGGAAGTCCGCCAGCGGCATCAGCTCGATCGCCGTAATGCCGAGTTGCGCCAGCTCCGGCAGCCGGCTCGCGGCCGCGGTGAAGGTGCCCTCGGGCGTGAACGCGCCCACGTGCAATTCGTACAGCACGACCTCGTGCCAGGGCCGGCCCTTCCAGTCGCCGTCCCAGTCGAAAGCCAGCGGGTCCACCACCACGCTGGGCTGGTGCACGCCCTGCGGGTTGTGGCGCGAGGCCGGGTCGGGGACCAGCAGCTCCTGGTCGATGCGCCAGTGGTAGGGCGTTCCGGCCCCGGCATCGTCGACCTGCGCCTCCCACCAGCCTTCGGAATTGCGGGTGGCGGGGTAGAGCACGTAGTCCTCCCGCGCGAACTGGGCGGGATACATCGCCAGCTCCACCTGGCGCGCCGCGGGCGCCCACAGCCGGAAATCGACGCCGTCCCCGGGACGCGGCGTGGCCCCGAACCGCATCGGATGCATGGCCTTCATCCCGGACGTCCCTCGACCAGCACCGCCATCGCATGCGACTCGAGTTCGATCTTGGCCTGCGGCTGCACGCGCTCGGCCTCGGTATGCGCGAAGTGGCCCTGGCCGGTGTCCACGCGCACGCGCCATTCCTCGATGCCGGGCACCTCGGGCAGGGTGAAGACCACTCCCTCGTCGGAGGCGTTGAAGAGCAGCAGCACGCTGGGGCTGGGATGGCCGTCCACCGGCGTGAACTTGCCGTCGAACAGCGCGGCGATGCAGCGCACGGAAGGATTGGTCCACTCCTCCTCGGTCATCGGCAGGCCCCACACGCTGAACCAGGCCAGCTCGGCGCGGCCTTCCTCGTCGGGCTCGCCGGTGGGCCAGCGGTTGTCGCGCAGCGCGGGCAGCTCCCGCCGCAGCGCGATAAGCGCCTGGGTGAACCCGATCAACGGATCGTTGCGGCGCTCTTCGCTCCAGTCGAACCAGCTGACCGGGTTGTCCTGGCAGTACGCGTTGTTGTTGCCCCCCTGGGTGCGACTCATCTCGTCGCCGCCCAGCAGCAGCGGCACGCCGCGCGAGCAGAAGAGGGTGGCGATGAAATTGCGCTTCTGCCGCTCGCGCAAAGCGAGCACGTCCTCGTCGTCGGTGTCGCCTTCCAGCCCGCAGTTCCAGCTGCGGTTGTGGCCCTCGCCGTCGCGGTTGTCCTCGAAGTTGGCCTCGTTGTGCTTCTCGTTGTAGCTGACCAGGTCGGCCAGCGTGAAGCCGTCGTGCACCGTCACCAGGTTGACGCTGGCGCTGGGGCGACGGCGCGAGGGGCTGAAGATGTCGGCCGAGCCGGCCAGCCGCGCGGCGAACTCCTGCACCGCGCCGTCGGCGCCGCGCCAGAAGTCGCGCACCGAGTCGCGGTAGCGGCCGTTCCATTCCGACCAGCCGGCCGGGAAGCCGCCCACCTGGTAGCCGTTGTCGCCGATGTCCCAGGGCTCGGCGACCAGCTTGACCTGCCGCAGCACCGGGTCCTGCGCGACGGCCGCGAGGAAGGGCGAGCGGTGGTCGAACTCGTAGCTGCCGTTGCGAGCCACCGCCGGCGCCAGGTCGAACCGGAAGCCGTCGACGTGCATCTCCTGCACCCAGTAGCGCAGGCTGTCCATCATCAGGCGCAGCGTGGCGGGGTGGCTGATGTCCAGCGTGTTGCCGGTGCCGGTGACGTCCGAGTAGTAGCGGCGCTCCTCCTGCACCAGCCGGTAGTAGGCCGGGTTGTCGATGCCCTTGAGGAACAGCGTGGGCCCGAGGTGGTTGCCCTCGCAGCTGTGGTTGTAGACCACGTCCAGGATCACCTCGAGCCCGGCCGCGTGCAGCGCCTTGACCATGCGCTTGAAGTCGTTCGGGTCGCCGCCGGCGCAGTAGCGCGGCTCCGGCGCGAAGAAGGCGACGGTGTTGTAGCCCCAGTAGTTGGCCAGGCCCAGGTCGATCAGGCGGCGCTCGTCGTTGAAGGCGTGCACCGGCAGCAGTTCGATCGAGGTGACGCCCAGGCGCTTCAGGTGCGCGATGGCGGGTTCGCTGGCCAGGCCCGAGAAGGTGCCGCGCAGCCCGTGCGGCACCTCGTCCATCAGCTTGGTGAAGCCGCGCGGGTGCACCTCGTAGAAGACCGTGTCCTCCATGGGCACGTTGGGGCGGCGGTCGCCTTCCCAATCGAACGCGGAGTCCAGCACCACGCACTTGGCGGCGCCGGCGGCGTTGTCGGCCGGGTCCATCGCCAGGTCGCGCGCCGGTCCGCCCAGCGTGTAGGCGTACTGCCAGGCGCCGCCGCGCAGCGGCCGGTCGAGCGCGCGGGCGTACGGGTCCAGCAGCAGCTTGTTCGGGTTGCAGCGCAGGCCGTCGTTGGGGTGATAGGGCCCGTGCACGCGCAGGCCGTAGCGCGTGCCCGCGGGCAGGCCGGGCACCAGGCCGTGCCAGATGTCGTCGCTGCGGCGGGGCAGGGGAAGGCGGCGGATCTCGCGCGTGCCGGTGCGGTCGAACAGGCACAGCTCGACCTTCTCCGCGATGCTGGAATACACGGCGAAGTTGACGCCCTGCTCGGTGAGCGTGGCGCCCAGGGGCCAGGGGCTGCCGGGCTCGCAGTGGTCCGGCGGCTGGGCTTCGACGGGGGGCGTGTGGGCTGCGGCGACGGCCGCCGCCGTCATGCAACCACCTCCAGTCTTCCCTTGCCGGCGCGCACCGTGCCGCGCGTGCTCGGATGGTGGCGCGAGCCGGCGCGGAAGTAGCCGGCGGGCACCACCACGATGCCGCTTTCGGTGACGTGGAAGCGCTTGCGGTCCTGCTCGAGGTCGAAGCCGATGCGCTCGCCGGCGGGCACGTCGTTGTCCTGGTCGATGATGGCGCGGTGCACCTGGGCGCCGCGGCCGATGCGCGAGCGCTCCATCACGATGCAGTGCTCCAGCCGGGCGCCGCGGTCCACGTGCACCGAGCGGCGCAGCATGGCGTGGTCCAGCGCCGCGCCGTCGATGATGCTGCCCGAGCCCACCACCGATCGGTTGATCACGCCGTTCTCGATCTGCGCCGACTCGGCCTGGTCCGGGCTGGCGTAGATCGGCCAGCGCGAGTTGGTCATGCGGAACTTGGGCGCCGCGCCCAGCGTGTCGAAGTGGGCCTCGAAGTACGCGTCGATGGTGCCCACGTCGCGCCAGTAGGCGTGCTCCTCGTACGGCTCGGTGCCGGGGATGTGGTTGGTGTCGAAGTCGTAGGCCACCAGCTTGTGGCTCTTCACCATGGAAGGCAGGATGTGCTTGCCGAAGTCGCTGGTGCCGCTCTCGTGCATCTTCTTCAGCTGCTCCAGCAGCACGTCGGCGTTGAAGATGTAGTTGCCCATCGAGCCCAGCGCATGGGTGGTGCTGCCCGGCATCGGCTTGCACTTCTTCGGCTTTTCCATGAAGTCGACGATCCGGTTGTTGTCGTCGATCTCCACGATGCCGAACTGGTCGCTCTGCGACAGGCGCACCGGCAGCGTGGCCACGCTGGCGTGGGCGTTGCTCTGGACGTGGAAGTCGATCATCTGGCGCACGTCCATCCGGTAGATGTGGTCGGCGCCGAAGACCGCCACGATGTCCGGCTTCATGCTCTCGATCAGGTGGATGTTCTGGTACACGGCGTCGGCCGTGCCCTGGAACCACTCGGGGCCGTTGCGCATCTGCGGCGGCACGCAGGTGATGAAGTGCTGCGGCATGAAGCGCGCCATGGTCCAGGTCTGGCGCACGTGCTCGATCAGCGACTGCGACTTGTACTGCACCAGCAGGTAGACCGAATAGATTTCCGAATTCACCAGGTTCGAAAGGACGAAGTCCACGATCCGGTGCTTGCCGTTGAACGGCACCGCTGGTTTGCAGCGGTCCGCGGTCAGCGGGTGCAGGCGCGAGCCTTCACCGCCGGCCATCACGAAGGCCAGCACGTTTCGGTGAGCGGTCATTGAGAAAGTCCTCCAGGGGTCGATGCGTCGGTGCCGTCATCGACGAGCACCAGGGTGGCCAGGGGTGGCAGGGTGAGCGATGCGCTGGCGGGTTGTCCGCCCAGCGGCGTGGCGTCCGCGATGACGCGGCCGAGGTTGCCCATGCCGCTGCCGCCGTACCAGGTGGCGTCGCTGTTGAGCGCCTCCTCCCACGGCCCGTCATGGGGCAGGCCCAGACGCAGCCCTCGCCGCGGTTCCGGGGTCATGTTGATGAGGACCACCGCGAGCGCATCGCGCGGGCCGCCGCGGCGCACGAACGCGAGCACGGTCTGAGGCTCCGATGTCTCCACCGGCAGCCAGGCGAAGCCCTCGGCGTGGAAATCGTTGGCGTGAAGCGCGGGCAGGCGGCGATAGGCCGCGTTCAGGTCGCACACCCAGCGCGCCGCGCCGGCGTGCAGCGGCCGGGCCCACAGGTGCCAGTCGAGCGTGCGCTCGTGGTGCCATTCCTGCAGCTGGCCGAACTCGCCGCCCATGAAGAGCAGCTTCTTGCCCGGGTGGGTCCACATGTAGCCGTACAGGGCGCGCATGCCCGCGAAGCGCTGCCACTCGTCGCCGGGCTGGCGGCCCAGGATGCTGCCCTTGCCGTACACCACCTCGTCGTGCGAGAGCGGCAGCACGAAGTTCTCGTTGAAGGCGTAGACCGAGGAGAAGCGGATGTCGTCCGCGTGGTAGCGGCGGAAGAAGTGCGGCCGCTGCATGTAGCGCAGCGTGTCGTTCATCCAGCCCATGTTCCACTTCATGCCGAAGCCCAGCCCGCCGTGGTGCACCGGGCGCGACACGCCCGCCCAGGCGGTGGACTCCTCGGCGATCATGTGCACGTCGGGGAAGGCGCCGTACACGGCGCTGTTGAGGTCCTGCAGGAAGCTCACCGCCTCCAGGTTCTGGTTGCCGCCGTACTGGTTGGGGATCCACTCGCCCGGCTCGCGCGCGAAGTCCAGGTACAGCATCGACGCCACCGCGTCCACGCGCAGGCCGTCGAAGTGGTACTTCTCCAGCCAGAACAGCGCGTTGCTGATCAGGAAGTCGCGCACCTCGTAGCGGCCGTAATTGAAGATCAGGCTGTTCCACTGCGGATGGAAGCCCAGGCGCGGGTCGGCGTGCTCGTACAGCTCGGTGCCGTCGAACTGCGCCAGCGCGTGCGGGTCGGAAGGGAAGTGCGATCCCACCCAGTCCAGGATCACGCCGATGCCGTGCTGGTGCAGTGTGTCCACCATCACCATCAGGTCCTGCGGCGTGCCGTAGCGCGAGGTGGGCGCGTAGTAGCCGGTGGTCTGGTAGCCCCACGAGCCGTAGAACGGATGCTCGGCCACCGGCATCAGCTCGACGTGGGTGAAGCCCATGGTGCGGCAGTGCGAGGCCAGGCGCACGGCCAGGTCGCGGTAGTTCAGCACGCGGCCGTCTTCCTCCCGCTGCCAAGAGCCCAGGTGCACTTCGTAGATCGACATCGGCTGGCGGTGCGACTGGCGCTCGGCGCGCTGCGACATCCACTCGCGGTCGCCCCACGCGTGGCCTTCCAGCGGCCAGATCTGCGACGCCGTGCCGGGCGGATGCTCGCAGCGGAAGGCGTAGGGATCGGCCTTGTCCATCCAGCCGCCGTGCGCGCCGTGGATGCGGTACTTGTAGAAGTCGCCGGCGCGTGCGCCTTCCAGGCGCCCGTGCCACAGGCCGCTGCCGTCTTCCAGCCGCTGCAGCGGCTCGCAGTGCCAGCCGTTGAAGGAGCCCGCGACGCCGACGCTGCGCGCGTTCGGCGCCCACACGGTGAAGCGCGTGCCGTCGCCGTCCACATGAGCCCCCATCACGTCGAACTGGCGGAAGTGGTGGCTCGGCCTTGCCCCCGGTCTGGCGGCGACGGATGCGGTCGCAGGCGCGGCGCCGGAATGGATGTGCGAAGGCGTCATGTCGTAACTTGCGTGAGGAAACATTCTTGTGGCGCGCAGCTCTCCACGATGAAGGAAGCGCCGGCGAAATGCCGTAGTCCGGCACCTACAGAGGGGCGTCGATTCCGCCGACGCGCGGGCGGGCTCGCGGGTAGCTGAGGCGCGAGCCAAAACGGCGTGCCTCGGCGGCGTGTGCGCCGACAAGGCTCCGCTACGGCTGAGCTGGGCGCGAGCGTGACCTTGAGGACTGGCCTTCGCGGCGGAACTCCCCAAGCTGAGCGCCGCGTGCGAACCGCGCGCGTCTCAACAGGAGCAATCGACCGTGTTTCTTCTCACCGCCGCCGCACTCATGCTGGCGCTTGCAGGGCAGAGCGCCTTGGCCCAATCCGGAAAGTTCGGGCTGGACAAGCTGCGCGACGCGATCAACAACCCGTCGCCGGGACAGGGCCAGGCGCCTTCGCAGGCTTCGCCGGCGCCGCAGCCGGCGCCACCGGTGGCCGCGCCGGCGCCGGCGCTTTCCGTGGCCGCCGGCAACGGCGCCTCCGCGCTGCCAGACATCCACCAGTGGAGCACCGAGCTGCCGCCGGTGAACACGCAGCTGCCGTACGCCGTGCTGGCGGGCATCCGCTTCGA
>Ga0247820_10000854_pt1 | contig 16913 bp, 12 predicted proteins | sample 13C_Glucose_Day1_2_FD_192480 | JGI IMG/M metagenome (GOLD analysis project Ga0247820, IMG submission 192480) | Soil microbial communities from agricultural site in Penn Yan, New York, United States - 13C_Glucose_Day14 | ecosystem: Environmental > Terrestrial > Soil > Agricultural land | place...
GCTACAGCCCCGAGGAAGTGGTGGGGCGCACGGTCTACGAGATCGGCATCTGGGCCGATGAAAAGCAGCGCGCCGCCCTGCTCAACGAGCTGCGCGAGCGCGGCCGGGTGCATCACCGCGAGATGCTTGGGCGCAACAAGCGCGGCGACATCCTCACCGTGGAAGTCTCGGTCGAGCCGATCAGCCTCAACGAGACAGACTGCCTGCTGATCAATGCCCGCGACGTCAGCCTGCTGAAGAACGCCCAGGCGCAGATCCGCCACCTGGCCTACCACGACCCGCTGACCAACCTGCCCAACCGCGCCCTGCTGATGGACCGCCTGAGCCAGCAGATCGCCCTGCTCAAGCGCCATAACCTGCGCGGTGCGCTGCTGTTCCTCGACCTCGACCACTTCAAGCACATCAACGACTCCCTCGGCCATCCGGTGGGCGACACGGTGCTGAAGATCATCACCGCCCGCCTCGAGGCCAGCGTGCGCCTGGAGGACACCGTGGCGCGCCTGGGCGGCGACGAGTTCGTGGTGCTGCTCAGCGGCCTGGAGGGCAGCCGCGAGGTGGTCGAGACCCGGGTCCGCGAGCTGGCCGACACCCTGCGCGAGCTGCTGGCCGAGCCGATGTCGCTGGACGGCCAGCGCCTGCAGGTGACGCCGAGCATCGGCGTGGCGCTGATTCCCGACCATGGCGCCACCCCCGCCGACCTGCTCAAGCGCGCCGACATCGCCCTGTACCGGGCCAAGGACTCCGGCCGCAACACCACCCAGCTGTTCCACACCACCATGCAGAAGGCCGCCAGCGAGCGCCTGCGCATGGAGAGCGACCTGCGCCTGGCCCTGGCCCGGGGCGAACTGGCACTGCACTTCCAGCCCCAGGTCGATGCCCGCGACAACCGCATCGTCGGCGCCGAAGTGCTGCTGCGCTGGCACCACCCGCAACTGGGCCAGCAACCGCCGGCGCAGTTCATCCAGGTGCTGGAGGAAAGCGGCCTGATCCTCGAAGTCGGCAGCTGGATCCTCGACGAGGCCTGCGATGCCTGCGCACGCATGCTCGCGGACGGCCTGATCGACGCCGACGACTTCAGCCTGTGCGTCAACATCAGCCCGCGGCAGTTCCGCCAGAACGACTTCGTCGAGCGGGTGCTGCGCAGCCTCGACGACTACCGCCTGCCACGGCGCATGCTGACGCTGGAGATCACCGAAGGCATCGTCATCCAGAACCTGGAGGACACCATCAGCAAGATGCGCGAGCTCAAGGGCTACGGCGTGAGCTTCGCCATGGACGACTTCGGCACCGGGTATTCCTCGCTCACCTACCTCAAGCGCCTGCCGGTGGATGCGCTGAAGATCGACCAGACCTTCGTGCGCGACGCGCCGGTCGACCCCAACGACGCCGAGATCGTCCGCGCCATCGTCGCCATGGCCCGCAGCCTGGAACTGGCGGTGATTGCCGAGGGCGTGGAGCTGAGCGAGCAGTTGGAGTTTCTCGAGCGGCTGGGTTGCCACCTGTACCAGGGCTACCTGCACAGCCGGCCGCTGCCGTTGCCGGAGTTCCGCCAGATGCTGCTGGAGGCGCCGGCGGATTACTGATTAAGTTAGGAGCTTACGCGATCCCCTGTAGGAGCGGCCTTGTGCCGCGAAAGGGCTGCTCAGCAGCCCCGGCGATTACTGCTTTAACGCTGAAACCCTGGGGCCGCTACGCGCCCCTTTCGCGGCACAAGGCCGCTCCTACAGGGTCCGCATAAAGCAGAAAGGGCACCCGAAGGTGCCCTTTTTTTATCCCGCCGAACTCAGTTCAGCACCGGCTTTTCGCCGTTGATCGGGATGCGCTTGGCCTTGGCTTCTTCCGGCACGATGCGCAGCAGCTCGATGCTGAGCAGGCCGTTGGCCAAGCCCGCGCCCTTGACCTCGATATGGTCGGCCAGGCGGAACGACAGCTTGAAAGCGCGCTGGGCAATGCCCTGGTGCAGGAAGGTGACACCTTCGCTGGCGTTGTCGCGCTTGCCGCCGGTCACAGTCAGGACACCTTTTTCGACCTGCAGGTCGAGGTCCTGCTCCTGGAAGCCGGCTGCGGCAACCACGATGCGATAGTGGTCATCGCCATGCTTTTCCACGTTGTAGGGCGGGTAGCTGCTACCGGCCTCGTTACGGGCGGCGGCTTCGAACAGGTCGTTGAAACGGTCGAAACCAACGGAGTTGCGGAAAAGCGGTGCGAGAGAGAAAGCGGTAGTCATGGTCATTAACTCCTGAGATTCAGCAAGTAAAGTCACTACGCGACCCGACTTCGGCATCGCGTACTCAAGAGATAGGTCCGGGCAAACGCCTTTCAAGGGCTGGCCTGAAAAATTTTACGACTGGGCATGGCTTCGTGGGAGCGGGCTTGCCCCGCGATAGCGCCAGCTCAGGCGACACAAACCTCGACGGCCTGCAGCTCCACCCCCAGCAACCCACTGATCCGCTGGCAGTCATCCTCCCGACGCAACTCGGCGAACAACGCCACCGCCTCGGGATAGCCACGGGTCAGCATCGCCAGCCACTGCTTCATCCGCCCCGGCGCGTAGCGCGGCGACAGCTTGTCCTGGGCCTGGCGCCAGAACTCGCGCAGCAGCGGCAGCAACTCGTCCCAGCTCATCGGCTGGTATTCGACGCCATCGCGGGCCGCGGCGATCTGCAAGGCCAGGTCCGGACGCGACACCAGCCCACGGCCCAGCATGATGTCCCTGGCGCCACTGACCTCGCGGCAACGCCGCCAGTCGTCGACCGTCCAGATCTCGCCATTGGCGAACACCGGCACCGCGACCACATCCTGCACCCGTGCCACCCACTCCCAATGGGCCGGAGGCTTGTAGCCCTCGACCTTGGTCCGCGCATGCACCACCAGGTGCGCCGAGCCGCCTTCGGCGAGCGCCCTGGCGCAGTCCAGCGCGCCGTCGGGGCTGTCGTAGCCCAGGCGCATCTTCGAGGTCACCGGGATATGCGCCGGCACCGCGCGACGTACCTCGCGGACGATGGCATGCAGCAGCTCGGGCTCCTTGAGCAGCACCGCCCCGCCCCGGGACTTGTTGACGGTCTTGGCCGGGCAGCCGAAGTTCAGGTCGATGACCGGCGCGCCCAGCTCGCAGGCCAGGGCCGCGTTTTCAGCCAGGCACACCGGATCCGAGCCGAGCAGTTGCACGCGCATCGGCACGCCGGCGGCGGTGCGCGCGCCCTGGCGCAGCTCCGGCGCCAGCTTGTCGAACGACGACGCCGGCAGCAGACGGTCGCAGACGCGGATGAACTCGGTGACGCACCAATCGATACCGCCCACCCGGGTCAGGACGTCGCGCAGGATGTTGTCGACCAGCCCCTCCATCGGGGCCAGGGCAATTTGCATTTCAGGGTCTCGCCACGCAAAAGGCGGCAGTCTAGCAAAAAACCGCCCCGTTTCAGCGGCCGGTCAGCGCCGGACCGTAGCCGTCGAGGAATTCCGCCGGCATGCGCTTTGGCTTGCCGCTGGACAGCTCGATGCAGGCGAAGGTGGTCTGTGCCCGCAGCAGGGTCACGCCGTCACTCGGGCGCTTGAGCTGGAAGCGTCGGGTCATGCGCAGGCGCTGGTCCCAGTCGACGATCCAGGTGCCCAACTGCAGCTCGTCGTCTTCATAGGCGGCGGCAAGGTAGTCGATTTCATGGCGGACCACGGCCATCGCCCGGTCCAGCCGGCGATACTCGGCCAGGTCCAGCCCCAGGCGCTGGGAATGGCGCCAGGCACAGCGCTCCAGCCAGGTGACATAGACGGCGTTATTGGCGTGGCCGAGGCCGTCGATGTCCTCGCTGCCGACGCGTAGGTCGATGATGAATGGTGCTGCCGGATCCCAGCTCATGCCCGCTCCATTGGGAAACTGCCCATTGAAATGCCCAACCCTGTGGGAGCGGGTTTACCCGCGAACACCAGCGAAGCTGGTGCCAGGCAACGCAATGCCTGCTCCCGTAGCGTTTTGCACACCGATCAAACGGGCACAGTGTAACGGATGCTCAGGCGCTTTGCCGCGCGTGCTGGGTAGAACGCGCCAGCAGCTCCATCACCGCCTCGCCCAGGCGCGGGTCGGCCAGCACCCGCTGATGACCGCCCTCCTCCAGCAGCAGCAGGCGGCTGTCGAACCAGGCCTGGTGAATCACCGGGGCCTCGCCGGCCGGCACCACCGGATCGTCCTCGGCGTGCACCACCAGGCCCGGCACATCCAGCTGATAGCCACTGACATCCAGGCGCGCCACCTGGACGCCAACATCCCGCTCCACCTGACGGATGAACGCGGCCCGAGCCCGGGCCGGCAGACCCAAGCGCCGGGCAAAACCGCGCAGCACGCCAAGCAGGCGGGCCGGCGCGGCGATGCTGACCGCCGCATCGGTGCGCAGCCCCCATTGCAGGGCCAGCAACAGGCTGGCGCCGCCCATGGAGTGGCCAATCACCGCCCGCAGCGGCGGCAGCTCGGCGGCGGCCTCCAGCAAGGCGCGGGCGAACGCCACCACATGCGCCTGCTCGCCGGGCGAGCGCCCATGGGCCGGCCCTTCCAGCGAAACCACGGTATGGCCGCTGTCGACCAGCCGCTCGATCAACGCCGCGAACTGAGTCGGGCGCCCTTCCCAGCCATGCATCAGCAACACCGTCGGCCCCTGCCCCCAGCGCAGCGCCGACAGCCCGAAGCGCAGGGTAATGCGCTCGGCGCGGGCCAGCAGCGGCAGTTCCCAGGCTTTGGGTGGCAAGGTGCGCGGCGTCATGAAGGCACGACGCATCTTGCCGGCGACATGTTCGGGGACCAGGTGGCCGAGGGTGCCATTGACGCCACGAATCCAGCTCAGGGTAGTCATCGCCTTGCTCCAGGGTCAGGTTGCTCAGATCACCGCCGACTTGGCGGCGCGCAGGATACGGTCGGACAGCTCGCCATCGCCCAGGGCACGGGCCACGGCCAGGCCACCCACCATCAGGGCGAAATCGGCGAGCGCCTTGTCGATGTCTTCGGGGCGATCGACCATCTGTGCGGTCATCAGCTCGATGTGTTCGGCCAGCACGTTGCGAAACGCCTCCGGCAGGCGTTGCATCTCGCTCAGCGCATTGGGAATCGGGCACGCCTGCACCTCGGAATCACGGTGCTTGCGCGACAGGTAGAAGGCCGCGACCAGGGCCCGACGCCCGGCGCCGTCAAGGGCGGGATCGACCTGAGCGAGCAAGGCGCGGCGCTCGCCGAGCAACTGGCTGAACGCCTCGAGCATGAGCTCGTCCTTGCTGTCGAAGTGGGCATAGAAGCCGCCGACTGTCAGCCCCGCGGCGCCCATGACCTGGCTGACGCTCGGCTCGGCCGGCCCCTGCTGCACCAACGCGCTACGGGCGGCATCGAGGATGCGTTCGCGGGTCTTGCTCTTCTTGTCGCTCATGGCTCACCTCAAAACATTATGACCATCATATTATGCTCATAATATTTTCTGGCAAGCGGAATCTGCGGCCATTGATCGGCGCAGCGACACTTTTCGGGAGGCAGAAAAAACAAAAGGCCCATTCAATAATCGAATGAGCCTTATAAGTCCTGCAAAACGCAGGTAAAAAATTGGCGTCCCCTAGGGGACTCGAACCCCTGTTACCGCCGTGAAAGGGCGGTGTCCTAGGCCACTAGACGAAGGGGACTTAAACCTTCGTGCCGACTCGCTGCTGCGAATCGTGGCGAATTGGTGGAGCTAAGCGGGATCGAACCGCTGACCTCCTGCATGCCATGCAGGCGCTCTCCCAGCTGAGCTATAGCCCCGAGTAAAACAAATGACTCACCGATCTGGATGATGAGTCATTCAACTCCCGCAAACGCGGGTAAAAGTGGCGTCCCCTAGGGGACTCGAACCCCTGTTACCGCCGTGAAAGGGCGGTGTCCTAGGCCACTAGACGAAGGGGACGAACCTTCTTACCTTCAAGACCCGTTTGCTGGAAGGCAAAATTGGTGGAGCTAAGCGGGATCGAACCGCTGACCTCCTGCATGCCATGCAGGCGCTCTCCCAGCTGAGCTATAGCCCCGGATTTCTAGCCTCGCGGCCCAGCGACATGGTGAAATATCGCTTGTGTGAAACTGGCGTCCCCTAGGGGACTCGAACCCCTGTTACCGCCGTGAAAGGGCGGTGTCCTAGGCCACTAGACGAAGGGGACGAACCTTCTTACCTTCAAGACCCGTTTGCTGGAACCGGTCTTGCCTGACGGCCTTGGCCATCAAGCGGAATTTGGTGGAGCTAAGCGGGATCGAACCGCTGACCTCCTGCATGCCATGCAGGCGCTCTCCCAGCTGAGCTATAGCCCCACAATGTCGCTTTGAACCGAAGCGCTGGCTGGGTGCCTGGCGTTTCGTTTTCGTTCATCGCTGTGGACGGGGCGCATATTAAGATCGGATTGCAGGGCTGTCAAACGAATTTTTGAAAATATTCAAAATTTTTTTCACAGATAACAATCACTTACCGCCCTGCCCTGCTGAATCAGAGCGCCGCTCCCTTGTAGGAGCGGCCTTGTGCCGCGAAAGGACCGCAACGCGGTCCCACAATCTGTGCATTGACGCAGAATCGCCGGGGCCGCTTTGCGGCCCTTTCGCGGCACAAGGCCGCTCCTACAGGGGGCACGATAGCCGCTGTCAGGCGATATTCGCCAGCAGCTTCTCCCACTCCTTGTTTTCCTTCTTCGACACGCCACCGAGCAGGTCGATGGCCTGGCGCAGGCGGTAGCGGGTCAGGTCGGGGCCGAGGATTTCCATGGCGTCGAGCACCGACACCGAGCTGGCCTGGCCGGTGATGGCGGCGAACATCAGTGGCATGGCATCGCGCAGTTTGAACTCCAGCGACTCGACCACGGCCTGGATGCAGCCGGTGATGCGGTCCTTTTCCCACTGACGCAGGCTTTCCAGCTTCCACAGGATCAGCTGCATCACCTGGCGCACCTGGTCGGCCGACAGCTTCTTGCTCTCGAACAGCTTGGCGTCAAGCTTGAGCGCGCCTTCGAAGAAGAAGCCACCCAGCGGGGCGACCTGGCTGAAGGTCTCGACCCGGCCCTGCACGTGCGGGGCGATCTTCATCATGTAGTCGCTGTTGAACGCCCACTTCTGCACGCGCGCGGCGAACTCTTCCACCGGCAGCTCACGCAGCCACTGGCCGTTCAGCCACGACAGCTTCTCGATGTCGAAGATCGGACCGCCCAGGGAGATGCGCGACAGGTCGAAGTGCTCGACCATCTCGTCCAGCGAGAACTTCTCGCGCTCGTCCGGCATCGACCAGCCCATGCGGCCCAGGTAGTTGAGCATGGCTTCGGGCATGAAGCCCATGCGCTCGTAGAAGGTCACCGAGGTCGGGTTCTTGCGCTTGGACAGCTTGCTCTTGTCGGGGTTGCGCAAAAGCGGCATGTAGCACAGCTTGGGCTGTTCCCAGCCGAAGTACTCGTACAGCTTGATCAGCTTGGGCGCCGACGGCAGCCACTCTTCGCCGCGCAGCACGTGGGTGATGCCCATCAGGTGGTCGTCGACCACGTTGGCCAGGAAGTACGTCGGCAGGCCGTCGTTCTTCATCAGCACCTGCATGTCCATGCGGTCCCACGGGATCTCGACGTCGCCACGGAGCATGTCCGGCACCACGCAGACGCCTTCGCTCGGCACCTTCATGCGGATCACGTGCGGCTCGCCAGCGGCCAGGCGGCGCTGCACTTCCTCGTCGCTCAGCAGCAGGGCGCGGCCGTCGTAGCGCGGGGTTTCGCCGCGGGCCATCTGCTCGGCACGCATCTGCTCCAGCTCTTCGGCGGTGCAGAAGCAGTAGAAGGCGTGGCCGGCATCGACCAGCTGCTTGGCGTATTTGGCATAGATCTCGCCACGCTCGCTCTGCCGGTACGGGCCGTGCGGGCCGCCGACGTCCGGGCCTTCGTTCCATTCGATGCCGAGCCAGCGCAGGGCGTCGAAGATCTGCTGCTCGGACTCGCGGGTGGAGCGCAACTGGTCGGTGTCTTCGATCCGCAGGATGAACTCACCGCCATGCTGCTTGGCGAAGCAGTAGTTGAACAGGGCGATGTAGGCGGTGCCGACATGGGGGTCGCCGGTGGGCGATGGCGCGATGCGCGTGCGAACGGTGGTCATGGAGAGTCTCGGACAAAGAGAAACAAAGGCGGAATGTTAGCAGGGAGCGGGCACCGGGCTCCAGCAATGGCGCGATCGCCACTTGTGAGCGCCCTGCCGGGCGCTGTTAAATTTGCTTACATTTTCGCAATGACAGCCTCCCATGCCCACTCCACTCAAACGTCGCCTGCTGGTCTTCATCACCTTGGTACTGCTGGTCGGCCTTGCCTTCCTGGCCCACTGGTACTTCAAGGGGCGCTTCTACGAGAGCACCGACAACGCCTATGTGCAAGGCGAGATCACCCGCATCTCCAGCCAACTGGGCGCGCGCATCGACGAGGTGCGGGTCGAGGACAACCAGCATGTGAGCAAGGGCGACCTGCTGGTGCGCCTGGAAGCCGCCGACTTCGAGCTGGCCGTCGAGCGCGCCCGCGCGGCCCTGGCCACCCGCGAGGCGGAACTGGCCCAGGCGCGCAGCCGCCTGACCCAGCAAGGCAGCCTGATCGCGGCCGGCCAGGCCCAGGTCGCCGCCAGCCAGGCCACCCTCGACCGCTCGCAGCTGGACCTCAACCGCGCCCAGGCCCTGCGCAAGCCCGGCTTCGTCTCCGAAGAGCGGGTCACCACCCTGTCGGCGGAAAGCCATGTCGCCCGCTCCCAGGTGGACAAGGCCCAGGCCGACCTCAAGGGCCAGCGCCAGCAGGTCGACGCCCTGAACGCCGAACTCAAGCGCCTCGACGCGCAGATCGCCAACGCCCGCGCCGACCTGGCCCAGGCCGAGCTGAACCTGACCCGCTGCGCGATCCACGCGCCGATCAGCGGCACCATTGGCCAGCGCAACGCCCGCAACGGCCAGGTGGTGCAGGCCGGCGCCTACCTGCTGTCGATCGTCCCCGACGAGGACATCTGGGTGCAGGCCAACTTCAAGGAGACCCAGATCGGCCGCATGCACCCCGGCCAGCGTGCCGAACTGCTGTTCGACAGCTACCCCGACACCCCGATCGAGGGCCGCGTGAACAGCCTGTTCGCCGCTTCCGGCGCGCAGTTCAGCCTGTTGCCGCCGGACAACGCCACCGGCAACTTCACCAAGGTGGTGCAGCGCATTCCGGTCAAGCTGACCTTCGCCGCCGACAACCCGCTGCATGGGCGCATCCGCCCGGGCATGTCGGTCACAGCCACGGTCGACCTGCGCGATGGGGATGCGGATGGCCGGTGACGCGCTGCTGCGCCCCACCGCGGAGCCGACCCGGCGCGACTGGATCGCGGTGATGAGCGTGATGCTCGGCGCCTTCATGGCGGTGCTGGACATCCAGATCACCAACTCTTCGCTCAAGGACATCCAGGGCGCGCTGTCGGCGACCCTGGAGGAAGGCTCGTGGATCTCCACCTCCTACCTGGTGGCCGAGATCATCATGATCCCGCTGACCGCCTGGCTGGTGCAGCTACTCTCGGCCCGGCGCCTGGCGGTGTGGGTGTCGCTGGGCTTCCTGGTGTCGTCGCTGCTGTGCTCGATGGCCTGGAACCTCGAGAGCATGATCGTGTTCCGCGCCCTGCAGGGTTTCACCGGTGGCGCGCTGATCCCGCTGGCGTTCACCCTGACGTTGATCAAGCTGCCCGAACACCACCGCGCCAAAGGCATGGCCATGTTCGCCATGACCGCCACCTTCGCCCCCTCCATCGGCCCGACCCTGGGCGGCTGGCTGACCGAGAACTGGGGCTGGGAATACATCTTCTACATCAACATCCCGCCGGGGCTGGTGATGATCGCCGGCCTGCTCTACGGGCTGGAGAAGAAGGAAGCGCACTGGGAACTGCTCAAGAGCACCGACTACGCTGGCATCGTCACCCTCGGCCTGGGCCTGGGCTGCCTGCAGGTGTTTCTCGAGGAGGGGCATCGCAAGGACTGGCTGGAGTCGAACCTGATCGTCAGCCTGGGCAGCGTCGCCCTGCTCAGCCTGATCCTGTTCGTGATCCTGCAGTTCTCCCGTCCGCACCCGCTGATCAACCTGCGCATTCTCGGCAACCGCAACTTCGGTTTGTCGAGCATTGCCAGCCTGGGCATGGGCGTCGGCCTGTACGGGTCGATCTACCTGCTGCCGCTGTACCTGGCGCAGATCCAGGGCTACAACGCCCTGCAGATCGGCGAGGTGATCATGTGGATGGGCGTGCCGCAGCTGTTCCTGATCCCGCTGGTGCCGCAGTTGATGAAGGTGATCCCGCCCAAGGTGCTGTGCGCCCTGGGCTTTTGCCTGTTCGGCGCGGCCAGCTTCGGCTCCGGAGTGCTCAACCCGGACTTCGCCGGCCCGCAGTTCAACCAGATCCAGGTGATCCGCGCCCTTGGCCAGCCGATGATCATGGTGACCATCTCGCTGATCGCCACGGCCTATATCCAGCCCCAGGACGCGGGCTCAGCGTCTAGCCTGTTCAACATCCTGCGCAACCTGGGCGGCGCCATCGGCATTGCCTTGCTGGCGACGCTGCTGGATGCGCGGACCAAGGAATACTTCGACTACCTGCGCGAGGCGGTGGTGCCGAGCAACCCACAGGTGGCGGAGCGCCTGGCGCAGCTGGCCGAGCGGCTAGGCAGCGATAGCGCGGCGCTGGGCAAGCTGTCCGAGATTACCCACCAGCAGGCCTTGATCATGGCCTACAACGATGCCTTCCATTTTGTCGGGATCGGGCTGGCGGTGAGCATGTTGGCGGTGTTGCTGACACGCACGTTGCCGCAGGGGTTGAAGGCGGGCGAGGCTCACTGACACAGCCCACAAGCAAAATCTGTCGTGCGGCTGCCGGCCTCTTCGCGGGTAAACCCGCTCCCACAGGTTCAGCGTCTACGCGAATCCTGTGGGAGCGGGTTTACCCGCGAAGGGGCCGGCACTGATAGACGCCGCTCAACTGGCGATCAGCCGCTCGCGCAGCTTGCCGATCTCGTCGCGCAACTGCGCGGCGGCCTCGAACTCCAGGTCGCGGGCGAACTGGAACATCTTCTCTTCTAGCTGCTTGATGCGCTTGGTGATCTGCGCCGGGGTCTGCAGCTCGGCCTCGTAGCGCTCGGCCTCCTCCGCCGCCTTGGCCATGCCCTTGCGCTTCTTGCTCCGCGCTCCCGGCACCGTGGCGCCTTCCATGATGTCGGTGATGTCCTTGACCACGCCCTTGGGCACGATGCCATTGGCTTCGTTGAACGCCACCTGCTTGGCCCGACGCCGCTCGGTCTCGTCGATGGCCCGCTGCATGGAGCCGGTGATGTTGTCGGCGTAGAGAATCGCCTTGCCATTGAGGTTGCGCGCGGCGCGACCGATGGTCTGGATCAGCGAGCGCTCGGAACGCAGGAAACCCTCCTTGTCGGCATCGAGGATCGCCACCAGCGACACCTCGGGCATGTCCAGGCCCTCGCGCAGCAAGTTGATCCCCACCAGCACGTCGAAGGTGCCCAGGCGCAGGTCGCGGATGATCTCGACCCGCTCGACGGTGTCGATGTCCGAGTGCAGGTAGCGCACCCGCACATCGTGGTCGGCCAGGTAGTCGGTGAGGTCCTCGGCCATGCGCTTGGTCAGCGTGGTGGCCAGCACCCGCTCGCCCATAGCCACGCGCTTGCCGATCTCCGAAAGCAGGTCGTCCACCTGGGTCAGTGCCGGGCGCACCTCGACCTGCGGATCGACCAGACCGGTCGGCCGCACCACCTGCTCCACCACCCGCCCGGCGTGCTCGGCCTCGTAGGTACCGGGGGTGGCGGAGACGAAGATGGTCTGTGGGCTGACCGCCTCCCATTCGTCGAAGCGCATCGGCCGGTTATCCAGTGCCGACGGCAGGCGGAAGCCGTACTCCACCAGGGTTTCCTTGCGCGAACGGTCACCCTTGTACATGGCACCGACCTGCGGAACGCTGACGTGGGACTCGTCGATCACCAGCAGCGCGTCATCCGGCAGGTAGTCGTAGAGCGTGGGCGGCGGCGCACCGGCCGGGCGCCCGGAAAGGTAGCGCGAGTAGTTCTCGATGCCGTTGCAGTAGCCCAGCTCGAGGATCATCTCCAGGTCGAACCGGGTGCGCTGCTCCAGGCGCTGGGCCTCGACCAGCTTGTTGTGTGTGTTCAGGTACTCCAGTCGATCCTTGAGCTCGTCCTTGATGCCCTCCACCGCGTCGAGCAGGGTCTCCCGCGGGGTCACGTAGTGGCTCTTGGGGTAGAAAGTGAAACGCGGCAACTTGCGAATCACCTCGCCGGTCAGCGGATCGAAGGCAGCGATGTTCTCCACCTCGTCGTCGAACAGCTCGATACGAATGGCCTCGAGGTCCGATTCGGCCGGGAAGATATCGATCACGTCGCCGCGCACGCGGAAGGTGGCGCGGGCGAAGTCCATCTCGTTGCGGGTGTACTGCAGGTCGGCCAGGCGCCGCAGCAGGGCGCGCTGGTCGAGCTTGTCGCCGCGGTCGACGTGCAGGACCATCTTCAGGTACGTCTCGGGGCTGCCCAGGCCGTAGATGCACGACACGGTGGTGACGATGATCGCGTCGCGCCGCTCCAGCAGCGCCTTGGTCGCCGACAGGCGCATCTGCTCGATGTGATCGTTGATCGACGCGTCCTTCTCGATGAAGGTGTCCGACGACGGTACGTAGGCCTCGGGCTGGTAGTAGTCGTAGTAGGAGACGAAGTACTCCACCGCGTTGTTCGGGAAGAACGCCTTGAACTCGCCGTACAACTGGGCTGCCAGGGTCTTGTTCGGCGCCAGCACCATGGTCGGGCGCTGCACCTGCTGGATGACGTTGGCGATGCTGAAGGTCTTGCCCGAGCCGGTCACCCCGAGCAGGGTCTGGTGCGACAGGCCCGCGTCGATGCCCTCGACCATCTGGCGGATGGCCTCGGGCTGGTCGCCGGCCGGCTGGAATCGGGTGACGAGCTGGAACTCGGACATGACGGACCTCGTGGATGTCGCGGCAACTGTAAATTTAGCCAGTAGTCTATACCCAAATGCGCGCCCCGGGCGCGGGATTCAAGCCCGACCTGTGAACGTTCATGTCTATGGACCGGGCAATTCGACCAATGGTCGAAAAATATTTGCGCAAACAGCCGGAAAAGCTGCGCCAGACTGTCGCAGTGACCGGTCGGTATCACTATACTGACTCCCCGTTTGTGCACCGCTTCAGTGCCTTCGGCTGGAGCGTGGCGACCCCTATCACTCTCCTATCAGAGCCAAGGTAACAATGAGCCTGTTTTCCGCTGTCGAGCTGGCACCCCGCGACCCTATCCTGGGCCTCAACGAAGCATTCAACGCCGACCCACGCACCGACAAGGTGAACCTGGGCGTGGGCGTCTACTGCAATGAGGAAGGCCGCATCCCGCTGCTGCGCGCGGTAATCGAAGCCGAGACCGCCCGTGCCGCCCAGCACGCTTCGCGCGGCTACCTGCCGATCGACGGCATCGCCCAGTACGACCAGGCCGTGCAGAAGCTGATCTTCGGCGCCGAGTCGCCACTGCTGGCCGCCGGCCGCGTGGTCACCGTGCAGGCCGTGGGCGGCACCGGCGCGCTGAAGATCGGCGCCGACTTCCTCAAGCGCCTGCAGCCGGGCGCCGTGGTGGCCATCAGCGACCCGAGCTGGGAAAACCACCGTGCCCTGTTCGAGAGCGCCGGTTTCCCGGTACAGACCTACCGTTACTACGACGCCGCCAGCCAAGACGTCAACCGCGCCGGCATGCTCGAAGACCTGAACAAGCTGCCGGCCGGCTCGGTCATCGTCCTGCACGCCTGCTGCCACAACCCGACCGGCGTCGACCTGTCGCTGGACGACTGGAAAAACGTCCTGGAAGTGGTCAAGGCCAAGGGCCACATCCCGTTCCTCGACATGGCCTACCAGGGCTTCGGTGCCGGCATCGACGAAGACGCCTTCGCCGTGCGCCTGTTCGCCGAATCGGGCCTTGAGTTCTTCGTTTCCAGCTCGTTCTCCAAGTCGTTCTCGCTGTACGGCGAGCGCGTCGGCGCGCTGTCGATCGTCACCGCCTCGAAGGACGAGAGCACCCGCGTGCTGTCGCAGGTCAAGCGGGTAATCCGTACCACCTACTCCAACCCGCCGACCCACGGTGCCAGCATCGTCGCCGCCGTGCTCAACAGCCCCGAGCTGCGCCAGATGTGGGAAACCGAGCTGGCCGAGATGCGCGAGCGCATCCACGGCATGCGCAAGCAGATGGTCGAGCTGCTGGCCGAATACGGCGCCAAGCGCGACTTCAGCTTCGTCGGTCGCCAGTGCGGCATGTTCTCCTACTCGGGCCTGACCGTTGAGCAAGTGGCGCGCCTGAAGAACGAGTTCGGCATCTACGCCCTGGACACCGGCCGCATCGCAGTCGCCGCACTGAACCAGAGCAACATTCACGTGGTCACCAAGGCCATCGTCGAAGTGCTGTAACTGCTTGATTGTCTTGGGGGAAGCTTGACTTCCCCCAAGCAGTCAGTAAGATACGCGCAGATTCCGCGATAGCTCAGTCGGTAGAGCAAATGACTGTTAATCATTGGGTCCCTGGTTCGAGTCCAGGTCGCGGAGCCAAACACTGAAAACCTCCAGATGCGCAAGCACTGGAGGTTTTTTCTTTTCAGGATCCGCCGCTTGTTTTCCGACTGCCCTGGACTATCGTCTGCCTGCGCACCTCGCGCAGCAACGACAGGGAGTCAACATGGACACCGTTCGCAATGCCCAGCAAGCCGTGGAAGTGGTCGCCGATCAATCCATCCTCGCCGCACTGCAGAAGACGTTCGCGGTAGGCGGCTGCATCATCGAAAATGCCACCGGCAAGGTATTGAAGGCCATGCACAACAATGTGCTGATGCCCTACCCCGACAGCACCGCGCAACCCCCGTTCCTGCCTCATGATCCTACAGCCCACGGCGAACGCCAGTTGGTGCAGTGGTACTACGACAATCGCCAGGCCCTGAACCTGCCGCCGCCCGGCGCGCTCACCGTGGTCACTACCCTGGACCCCTGCGCGATGTGCGCAGGCTCGCTGCTGACCGCCGGTTTCAATGTGGCGGTCAGCGCCATCGACACCTATGCCGGGGTCAACTACAACAGTCAGTTCGACTTCCCGACCCTGCCGCCGGAAGTGCGCCAGAAAGCCCAGCAAACCTGGGGCTACTACGCGGTAGACAAGCCTATCGATCGGCAGTACCAGGGCTCGACAGGCCCCGTCTTCGCGAAGGAAACCATCGACTCGCGAGTATTCAGCCTGACCGGCTCGATCTTCGACGCCAGCGTCAACACGGTACGCGATGCGAGCAACAATAGTGGCCTGGCGCCTGACAAACTGAAGAACCCGGCATCGCTGCCGGCCAACAGCGCGGTGCGCAAGGCATTGACCGAACTCAGCCCATGGGCATTGACGGTCAAGTTCGACGACCCGCGCATGCCGGGCGCGGCCTTGGCCAAGCCATTGACGGAAACCGCTCGCCATGCCGACACGATGAATGCCGTGGCCTTGCTGGATCCGTTCGGCAACCTGCTGGCCTGCCTTGGCGGCCAGGAAAAACAGTCGCCCATCCGCACGGCGTTCATGGAAACCACACGCCGCTATGCCCTGATGCGCTGGCAGTTGATGAACAGCAACGACCCGCAGGTCCGCGCTGAGGCGCAGCAGTACCTCACCCATCCCAAGTACGGCACGTTCGTCTTCCTGTACATCCCTGATCCGCGCACCAGTGAAGCAGTGATGACCTTCGGTGCGTATGGCTCGACCATGGAGGGGCCTGTGCCGCAGTCGTTCCCGTCCAACCTGCAATATGTGCTGCTGCACCCAGGTGTGACGCCGCAGGCCGTGGCGCAGCTGGCGCAGAAGCTGCCGCCCTTCTACACCCAGAGCGTTCAGGTCGCCCCCAGCCAGGTGCTGGACGACGCCTTGATCCAGGCTGCGAAGGGCGCGCTGTAACCCCCTCGGTTAATCATTGGGACAGGGGTTCGGTCACTGGCCGCCCCTCGTCCACCAGGCTCCAGACCAGCAGTTTGGCCGACTGGGTCTTGCTGGCATTGCGCGACACGCTGTGCACGGTGCCCGGCGCCTCGTACCAGAACTCGCCGGCCTTGTAGGTTTTCTCCGGTTCGTCGTTGAGCTTGGAGGTCACCGCCCCTTCCAGTACATAGGCCATGACCGCTCCCGGATGCTGATGGGCGGGCGATGCCTGGCCGGGGCCATAGCTGACCGTGAGCATCACGGCTTTCTTGCCGGGGGCGTTGGTGGGGAGTTGTTCCTGGAGAATCTTGACCTGGTCGGGCTTCTCGCCGTGGGCCCAGGTAGGTGACAACGGGGCGAGCAGGCCTAATGTCAACAGGGCAATAGGTAGACGGATGGATCGCATCGGGTTTCTCCTGAGGGGTATCTGCCTGCAGGTTAAGCCCAGGGTGGTGAGGGGCAAACGGCCAATTCGCGGAAAAAACGGGAGGCCGATTGCCGGTTTATCGTTTTGGCCGTTGCCGTTGCCGTTGCCGTTGCCGTTGCCGTTGCCGTTGCCGTTGCCGTTGCCGTTGCCGTTGCCGATCAAAAGTCTAGCGCCAAACCCAACTAGCGACAGCTGCGTCAGCCCAGGCGCCGCCCGTACCTTCGCGACTTCAGGAGGCCGAACGCAGGCCTTGCGGAGGGAGGTGACGGGCATGGATGCCCGTCAAGCGCTGGGGCCCAGGATGGGCCCTGCAGCGCGGTCCTCCCGGGAGCAAGGCCGGAGTGAGGGGACCCGGAGCGAAGCGTAGGGCCGGATGAATGGAGCGAGGATTTTTTGGTTCCTTTTTGATCCTTCAAAAAGGAACTCGCCGTAAGGGCGAAAAGGTGACTATGCGTCGACATCGCAAATGAATGCAC
>Ga0247820_10000855_pt1 | contig 16912 bp, 18 predicted proteins | sample 13C_Glucose_Day1_2_FD_192480 | JGI IMG/M metagenome (GOLD analysis project Ga0247820, IMG submission 192480) | Soil microbial communities from agricultural site in Penn Yan, New York, United States - 13C_Glucose_Day14 | ecosystem: Environmental > Terrestrial > Soil > Agricultural land | place...
CGGCCTGCACCGGTTCTACCTGCATGGCTGGCGCGACGTGGCGGCCTGGCTTCATCCCTGGCCCGCACTGGCCGGCCTGGCGGGCATCCGCCGGATGATCGCCTTCGGCCAGGACGACCCCGCCAGCTGGCTCCTGCTGCCGCTGCTGGGCCTGATGGTGGCCCAGGGCATGCTGTGCGCGATCCTCTACGGCCTGACGCCGGACGAAACCTGGGACGCGCGCCACAACCCCGGGCTGCCGGCGCGCGGCACACGATGGGGCCCCGTGCTGGGCGCGGTGGCCGCCCTCATGCTCGGCGCGGGCGTGCTGATGGCGACGATCGCCTTCGGCAGCCAGCGCTACTTCGAGTACTTCCAGGACAAGGGCTCACCCGAACAACGCGGGCACGATGCTCACGAAGAGAATCTTGCGATCGTTGTCGCCGGGTAGATCATGGCGAAGCCGATGTCCGTTCGGTCCGTTGGCATGACCCTGAGGGCATCCGGTATACCAGCAGGCCCATGACGAGGATCGGCAGCACCAGCGCGGCCAGAACGAGGGCACCCAGGCCGAACAACTGCAGGCCGGTGTCCGTGACGGCCACGGCGAACTTGGGCCCCGCGGCCATGGTGACCCGATCTCGAGCACCTCCATGCCGCCGGCCGTGGGCGTGTCGCGATCGCAAAGATTCTCTTCGTGAGCATCGGATCCCCGCTGTTGCTCGAGCAGCGTCTCGATGGAGTCCATGTCACCTAAGGGCAGTTGACGGTCGCCGACCCCGCGATCAAAGTGTTACACCCACGCAGATCGATGAGATCAGTGCCCTCTCGGCACAAGGAGCAGACATGGCGGCCCAGCCCAATCTTCCCGGCGAGCAGTCGGAGGTCGCTTGGCGCGGCTTCGCACGAGGTCGCTGGAACACGCACGTCGACGTCCGCGAGTTCATCCAGAAGAACTACACCCCATACGAGGGCGACGGCGCTTTCCTGAAGGGGCCGACCGAACGCACCACCGGCCTCTGGCGGACGCTGCGGCCCCTGCTCGACAAGGAACGCGAGAAGGGCATCCTGGACGTCTCGCAGGTCCCCTCGAGCATCCTCGCCCATGCTCCGGGCTACATCGACAAGGCCAGCGAGATCATCGTCGGCCTCCAGACCGACGCGCCGCTCAAGCGGGCGATCATGCCGTTCGGCGGCTGGCGCGTGGTGGCGGCCAGCCTGGAGTCGTACGGCTACACGCCCGACGAGCGTGTCGGCGAGATCTTCACCAAGTACCGCAAGACGCACAACGACGGCGTGTTCGATGCCTACACCGCGGACATCAAGAGCGCGCGTCAGTCGGGGATCGTGACGGGCCTGCCGGACGCGTACGGCCGCGGCCGCATCATCGGCGACTATCGCCGGGTGGCGCTCTACGGCGTCGACTTCCTCCTCGTCGACAAGGAGCGCGAGAAGGACGAGCTCGACGACCGCCATTCGACGGAGGAGGTGATCCGCCTGCGCGAGGAGCTCGCCGAGCAGATCCGCTCGCTCAAGGAGCTCAAGCAGATGGCGTCCAGCTACGGCCACGACATCTCCGGCCCGGCCGGCAATGCCCGCGAAGCCGTGCAGTGGACCTACTTCGGCTATCTGGCGGCCATCAAGCAGCAGAACGGCGCGGCGATGTCGGCCGGTCGCCTGTCCACGTTCTGGGACATCTATTTCGAGCGCGACCTGCGCGCCGGCACCCTGACGGAGTCGCAGGCCCAGGAGATCATCGACGACCTCGTCATCAAGTGGCGCATCGTCCGCTTCCTGCGCGCGCCGGAATACAACGAGCTCTTCTCCGGCGACCCGGTGTGGGTGACCGAGGTGGTGGGCGGCATGGGCGAGGACGGGCGAACGCTGGTCACGAAGAGCGCGTTCCGCATGCTGCACACCCTGTACAACCTCGGGCCGGCGCCGGAGCCGAACCTCACGGTCTTCTGGTCGCCGAGCCTGCCCGAGGGCTTCAAGCGATTCGCCGTCCAGACGTCGATCGACACCAGCTCGATCCAGTACGAGTCGGACGATCTGATGCGTCCGAAGTGGGGCGACGATTGCGCGATCGCCTGCTGCGTCTCGGCCATGCGGGTGGGCAAGCAGATGCAGTTCTTCGGGGCGCGGGTGAACCTGCCGAAGACGCTGCTGTACGCCTTGAACGGCGGGCGCGACGAAGTGAGTGGCAAGCAGATCGGGCCGAAGCTCGAGCCGATCACGGCGGACGTGCTGGACTACGACGAGGTGATGGGCCGCCTCGATCCGATGCTCGACTGGCTCGCGAAGACCTACGTCAACGCGCTCAACATCATCCACTTCATGCACGACAAGTACTGCTACGAGGCGGTCGAGATGGCGTTGCATGACCGCGAGGTGCTGCGCACGCTGGCGTGCGGCATCGCCGGCCTCTCGCACGCTGCCGACAGCCTGTCCGCCATCAAGTACGCGAAGGTGAAGCCGGTGCGCGATGAGCGCGGGCTCATCACGGAGTTCGAGACCCGGGGCGAGTTCCCGTGCTTCGGCAACAACGACGACCGCGCCGACGATATGGCCAAGCTGCTCGTGTCGATGATGATGAACAAGATCCGGAAGTACCCGTCGTATCGCAACGCGGTGCATACCCAGTCGGTGCTGACGATCACCTCCAACGTCGTGTACGGGAAGAAGACAGGCAGCACGCCGGACGGCCGCAAGTTGGGCGAGGCGTTCGCCCCGGGAGCGAACCCGTCGAACGGGCGCGACACGCATGGCGCGCTTGCGGCGCTGCTGTCGGTCGCCAAGATTCCGTACGACGATGCCGAGGACGGTATCTCGCTCACGCTGTCGGTGGTGCCGGCGGCGCTCGGAACCGAGGCGCAGCGGCTCGATCGCGGAGCCTCTGCGCTGGATGCCTATTTCTCGAGCGGCGGCTTCCACGTCAACATCAACGTGCTGAACCGCGAGACGCTGCAGGATGCGATGAAGCACCCCGAGAAATACCCGCAGCTCACGATCCGGGTGTCGGGCTACGCGGTGAACTTCGTCAGGCTGACCCGGGAGCAGCAGATGGATGTCATCAACCGCACGTTCCACGGCTCGCTGGAGGCCGTGGCCTGAGGCCTCCGCCATGACCGCACCCCGCACCGGCAGCCGCTACGAGCTTCAGATCGATCGCGCGGGGTCGATGGAGAGCAAGGCCGAGCCCGACTACTTCGCCGTGCACGCGGCCGACGTCGAGGACACCGCGCAGGAGGACGATCTCATCGGGTACGTGCATTCGTACGAAGTGGGCAGCACCGTCGACGGTCCCGGCCTGCGCTTCGTCGCCTTCCTCAGCGGTTGCCTGCTGCGCTGCCAGTACTGCCACAACCCCGATACCTGGCACAAGCGAAACGGCCATCCGGTCACCGTCTCGCGCGCGATGAAGGAGATCGGCAAGTATGCAAAGGTGCTGAAGATCACCCGGGGCGGTGTCACGCTGTCGGGCGGGGAGCCGATGGTGCAGCGGCCGTTCATGACGCGGATCTTCCGCCGCTGCAAGGAGCTGGGGCTGCACACCTGCCTCGACACCTCGGGGCGGATGGGCGATCGCATGACCGATCAGGACTTGATGGACATCGATCTGCATCTGCTCGACATCAAGTCGGGCGACCCGGCCATCTACGAGAAGGTCACGCATCAGCCGCTCCAGCCGACGCTCGATTACGCGCACCGGCTTTCGGCGCTGGCCCGGCCGATGTGGGTTCGCTACGTGCTCGTGCCCGACCTCACCGACGGCTTCGACAACGTCGAGAAGGTGGCTGACTTCTGCGCCGGGTTGAAGTCGATCGAGCGCGTGGAGATCCTGCGCTTCCATCAGCTGGGCAGCGACAAGTGGACCAAGCTCGGGCTCGAATACCCGCTGGAGAAGTTCGAGGCGCCGAGCGCGGAGCTGACCGAGCGCGTGCGCGAACAGTTCCGCAGTCGGGGATTGACCGTCTACTAGCGTCGTCAGGCCAGGGTCATCCGGCAGAGGCAGACCGACGCGTCGCCGGGGTCCGGTTCGATGCGAAACCCGAGGCGCCTTGCAAGGCGAAGCATGGGCTGGTTCTGCGCCAGCACGAACCCTTCCATCTCCTTCAAGCCGCGTCGCCTGGCCTCGTCGATGAGCGTGTTCATCAACGCGGTCGCGAGGCCGACCTTGCCGAACGCGGACGCCACGGTGATCGCGAACTCGCAGCTGGTCCGCTCGCCGGCGAAGACGGCAACCGTGCTTCCGACGATATCGATTCCGTCGGCCGCCGGAACCGTCGCCACGATGCCGATCCCCCCCTCGGGAAACGAGGTCAGCGCCTTGCGCAGACGCTGCAGGTCGATCCCGCGCGCGACGCGCATGAGGCGCATGTACCGGGCCTCGTCGCTCAGGCGCTCGAACGCCTGCAGGATCTCGGTTTCGTCGGCTGGGGTCATCTCACGCAGGTGCACTGCGCGCCCGTCAGCCAAGGGGAGGTCGAATCCGGTCATGATGGTGGAGCAGGCTGGAACGTCGTTCCAGCTTACACGATTGGCTCGAGCAATTGCGGCTCAGAACAGCGCGCGGCCGAGCCAGTAGCCAAGCGCAGCGATCAGCGCCGAGGCGGGAATCGTGAAGATCCAGGCCCACACGATGTTGCCCGCCACCCCCCAGCGCACCGCCGACGCGCGCCGCGTGGAGCCGACGCCCACGATGGCGCCGGTGATAGTGTGCGTCGTGGACACCGGGATGCCGAGTCCGGTGGCGATGAACAGCGTGATGGCACCTCCGGTCTCGGCGCAGAACCCGTGCACGGGCTTGAGCTTCGTGAGCCGCTGCCCCATGGTGCGCACGATGCGCCAGCCGCCGAACAGCGTGCCCAGCGCGATGGCCACGTAGCAGCTCCAGATGGTCCACAGGGGCGGGCTGGCGTCCGTTTCGGCGGCGTAGCCTGCGGCGATGAGCAGCATCCAGATGATGCCGATGGTCTTCTGCGCGTCGTTGCCGCCGTGCCCGAGCGAATACAAGCCCGCCGACACGAGCTGCAGGCGCCGGAACCAGTTGTCGACGTACAGCGGCGATCGCCGCCGCACGATCCACGACACCGCGACCATCAGCAGCGACCCGAGGACGAAGCCCAGGACGGGCGAGACGATGATGAACACCACCGTCTTGAGGATGCCCGGCCACATCAGCGGCCCCGCGCCCGCATGGGCGAGCACGGCGCCGACGATGCCCCCGATGAGCGCGTGCGACGAGCTCGACGGAATGCCGTACCACCAGGTGATGCCGTTCCATGCAATGGCGCCCACCAGGGCGCCGAAGACCACGTAGTGCCCCACCACGCCGGGCTCGACGATGCCCTTGCCCACGGTGGCCGCCACCTTGAGCTGGAACACGAACAAGGCGACGAAATTGAAGAACGCCGCGAAGGCGACGGCCTGGTGCGGCTTCAGCACGCCGGTGGACACGACGGTGGCGATCGAGTTGGCCGCGTCGTGGAAGCCGTTCATGAAGTCGAACGCGATGGCCATCGCGACCAGCATCGCGACGATCCAGAAACCCATCGGCACCGTCTCCATTCAGGAGTGCTCGAGCACGACGCCTTCGATGAGGTTGGCGACGTCCTCGCAGCGGTCGGTGATGGCCTCCAGGTGCTCGTAGATCGCCTTGAGCTTGATGACCTCGCGCACGTCCGGCTCTTCGCGGAACAGCTTGGACATGGCTTCGCGCATCGCGCGGTCGGCGTCGGACTCGAGCTTGTCGATCTCGTCGCAGGTCTTCATCGCGGCCGCGACGACGTCGCCATGGCGGATGCGCGGCAGCAGCGACACGGCATGGCTCACGCGCTCGCAGCACTTCACGGCCAAGTCGGCCAGGCGCACCACTTCCTCGGTCATGCGACGCACGTCGTACAGCGACATCGTCTCGGAGGCGTCCTGCAGCAGGTCGGCGATGTCGTCCATCGCGTTGATCAGCGAATGGATCTGGTCGCGGTCGATCGGGGTGATGAAGGTCTTGTGCAGCAGGCGGCTCACCTCCGCGGTGACCTTGTCGGCCTGGCGCTCCGCGGTGTCCACCGCGGCCGCGTACTTCTGCCGCAGCTCGGGATCGGCGTAGTGCTGGATCATGAGGCTGAAGGCCTGCGCGGCCTCGACGATGCGCCCGCCGTGCTCGTTGAAGAGCTCGAAGAAGTTGCCTTCGCTAGGCAGCAGCTTGCCGAACAGCATCGTCTCTCCTTCGGTTGGCGGCCGATTCTAGGCCCCGGCTTCCAGGCGCTCGCGCGGACCGCGGAAGGCGTGCAGCCGCTGCACGAGCAGTTCGAGCTCTGCAGGCCGCGCGGCCGGGTGCAGCCGCTCGCTGTCGAGCGCGAGCACCGGCAGCGATGGGTCCTGCTCGAACAGCTCGCCGTAGGCATCGGCAATGCGTGCGAGGTAATCCTCGCCGATCTCCTGCTCCATGCGGATGCCGCGCCGGTGCACGCGCTCGAGCAATGCGGCGGGGCTCGCCTGCAGCCAGATGACGAGGTCGGGGCGGGCCACTCGTGGCGACACGGATTCGTGAATCTGGGTGTACAGGCGGTACTCGTCGTCCGAGAGCGTCAGGCGCGCGAACAGCGCGTCCTTGTCGAACATGAAGTCGCTCACGATCACGGGCCCGCCGAACATGCCGGGCTGCGCCACCTCGCGCATCTGCTCCACGCGCTGGAACAGGAAGAAGAGCTGCGTCTGGAACGCATAGCGGCTGCCGTCGGAATAGAAGCGCTCGAGGAACGGGTTGTCCTGCGGCCGCTCCAGCAGCAGCCTGGCGTCCAGGCGCTGCGCGAGGGCGCGCGCGAGCGTGCTCTTGCCGGCGCCCACCGGGCCTTCGATGGCGATGTGGCGCATCGTCGTTTCCACGCTCAGGGCAGGCGCTCGACGCGCTGATTCGAGAGGGCGGCCAGCGCGGCCGCGTAGCGCTCGCGCAGCTCGGGCGCCACCTCCAGCAACGGCGCCAGCACGAAGGCCCGTTCGGCGATGCGCGGGTGCGGCACGGTGAGCCGGTCGCTCGACAGGTGTTCGTCGCCGTACAGCAGCAGGTCGAGGTCGAGCGTGCGCGGGGCGTTCCGGTGCGCACGCGTGCGACCGTGCCGCAGTTCAATGGCCTGGAGCGCCTCCAGCAGTTGCTGCGGCTCGAGCGTGGTGTCCAGCGCGGCCACGCCATTGAGAAAATCGGGGCCGACGGCATCCACGGGGGCCGTGCGCCACCACGACGACACGGCGGCGAGCTTGGTGCCGGGCAGCGCGGCGAGCGCGTCGCGCGCCGCTGCAAGCGTGGCGCGTGCGTCGCCCAGGTTCGCGCCCAGCGCGACGTAAGCGCGCGACGGCGCGCTCACGGCACCGGCGGGCCGTCGTCGCTGGCGACCGCACCCTCTGCGGCGGCACCCGCCGGCTTGCGTCGGCGGCGCCGGCGCTTCTTCGCGGGGGCGGCGTCGCCCGCCTCGTCGCCGGCGGGGCGCCGCACCTTCGACCCGTCGCGCGCGGCCGCCATCAGCGCCTCGCGCTCGTCGGTATCGCCGAGGGCGAAGTCTTCCCACCAGTCGGCCAGTTCCGCGTCGAGCTCCCCGGCTTCGGCGCGCAGGCGAAGGAAGTCGAAGCCGGCCCGGAAGCGAGGCTGCTCGACGAGCGTGAAGGGCGTGGCGCCGCTGCGGCGCTCGAAGCGGGGCTGCATCATCCAGATCTCGCGCATGTCGGCCGCCAGCTTGCCGCGCCCGGAAATGTCGCCGATGCGCGCGTCGAACACGGCGTCCACGGCCTGCTGCAGCGCAGGAAACGCCGGCAGGCCGGAGCGTCGCAGGGCGCTCCAGCGGTCGAGCACGTCGTGCCACAACATGCAGGCGAGCAGGAAGCTCGGCGCCACGGAGCGGCCCTCCTCCACGCGGCGGTCGGTGTCGCCCAGGGCCAGGTGCACGAACTTCTCGCGCCCGGCGTGCGGCGCCGTTTCGTCCAGCACGGCGTCCAGGATGGGGAACACCCCGCGGTGCAGCCCGAAGCGCCGCAGCTGCTCGATGCTCGCGAGCGAATGGCCGGTCTGCAGCAGCTTGATCAGCTCGTCGAACATGCGCGAGGCCGGCACGTTGTCGAGCAGCGGCGCCATGCGGCGGATGGGGTCGGCGGTCTTGGGATCGAGGTCGAAGCCCAGCTTGGCCGCGAAGCGCACCACGCGCACGATCCGCACCGGATCCTCGCGGTAGCGCGTCTCGGGGTCGCCGATCATTCGCAGCAAGCGCTTCCTGGCGTCCTTCAGGCCGCCGTGGTAGTCGACCACGATGCGGGTGGTCGGGTCGTAGTACAGCGCGTTGACGGTGAAGTCGCGGCGGGCGGCATCCTCGACCTGCGGGCCCCAGACGTTGTCGCGCAGCAGCCGGCCGCTGGCATCCACCACGTGGTGCTTGCCCGCGAGATCCTCGCGCGACGCCTTCTCGTTGCCCCCGACCTGCTCGGCGGCCGACGACTCGAGGTAGGCGCGGAAGGTCGACACCTCGACGACCTCATGGTCGCGGCCGCGGCCGAACACCACGTGCACGATGCGAAAGCGCCGGCCGATGATGAAGGCGCGGCGAAACAGCGCCTTCACCTGCTCCGGCGTGGCGTTCGTGGCGACGTCGAAGTCCTTCGGCCGGCGGCCGACGAGCAGGTCGCGCACCGCGCCGCCGACGATGTAGGCCTCGTGCCCCGCCTCCTGTAGCGTGCGCACGACCTTCACCGCGCGCTCGTCCAGCAGCTCCGGATCGATGCCGTGCTCTTCCGCGGGAACCTCGGTGCGCTTGCCGAGTGGGATTGCCGGCACCTTGCCGCGCGCGCCGCCGGACTTGCCGAGCAGCTTGTCGATGAGCTTCTTGATCATTCGAAGAGTCGCAGGATGCGCCAGCCTCGCTCGCGCGCAATGGCCTCGAGCTCGGCGCTGGGGTTGGTGGCCACCGGGTCGCTGCAGCGCTCGAGCAGCGGGAGATCGTTGGTGGAGTCGCTGTAGAAGCTGACGCGCTCGAAATCCTCCCACGTCTGCCCGAGTTGCGCCAGCCAGTCGTGAACGCGCCGCACCTTGCCCTCGCGAAACGACGGCACGCCGCGCACCGCGCCCGTGACGCGGCCGGCCGCATCGCGCTCGAGCTCCAGGGCGATCAGGTGCGGCACGCCGAACGCCTGCGCGATCGGGAGCGTGACGAACTCGTTGGTGGCGGTCACGATCGCCACCTGGTCGCCGGCGGCCGCGTGCGCGCGCACCAGCCCGAGTGCGGCGTCGTGCAGCACGGGCGCCATGGCCTCGCGCATGAAGCGCTCGCGCATCGCCAGCGCCTCTTCGAGCGGGCGGTCGCGCCAGGCGGCGGTCGCGAAGTCGACATACGCGGCCAGGTCCAGGGTGCCGGCCGTGTACGCGGCGTAGAAGGCGTCGTTGCTCGCACGAAAACGCTCGCCGTCGGCCCAGCCGACGCGCACCATGAACTCGCCGAACGCGTGGTCGGAGTCGGTGGGCAGGAGCGTGCCGTCGAGGTCGAACAGCGTCAGGTTCATGGCTCTTCGGAGAGCATGCGCCGGATCAGCGGCACGGTGATGGCGCGCTGGTGGGACAGGGCATAGCCGTCCAGCCGGTCGAGCAGCGCCATCAGGTTCGTGAGGTCGCGGGCGAAGTGCGTCAGCAGGTGGTCCATCACGTCATCCGACAGGAAGATGCCGCGGCGGTCCGCCTCCCGGCGCAAGGTGGCGCGCACCCGGCCTTCGTCCAGCGGCTGCAGTGCGAACACATGCCCCCACCCGAGCCGCGTGCGCAGATCGTCGCGCACCGGCAGGTCGACCGGGGGCACCGCACCGGCCGCGGCCAGCGGCACGGCATGCGAGCCGGCGTCGACGAAGAGCGCGAAGGCGGCCTGCTGCCGAGCCGCGTCGAAGGCATGGCAGTCGTCGAGCACCACGAGCGCCCAGGCCGGCTCGAATGCCCAGGGCAGCGGGTGGGCGGCGCCGAACCAGCCGACCTGCTCGCCGCGGCGCTGCCGCTCGTGCACGAGGGCGCGCAGCAGATGTGTCTTGCCGCTGCCCGCGGGCCCCCACAGGTACACCGGCGCCGACGCGTCCAGCGTGCGCAGGTGGGCCACGGCGGCGGCGTTGGAGCCCGGCACGAAGGTGTCGAAGGTCGGCGGGGCGTCCGGGCCGATGGCGAGCGGGATCTGCTTCATCCGAGGTACAGGCGGCTGCCGAGGTAGGTGTCCAGCGCGTGCCGCAGCGCCACCATCGCCACCGCGCTGGCCGGCAAGGCGATGAGCACGCCGACGAACCCGAACAGATGCCCGAAGGCCAGCAGCGCGAAGATCACCGTCAGCGGATTCAGGCCGATGCGCTCGCCGACCAGGTACGGCGTGAGGTAGAAGCTCTCCAGCAGCTGCCCCAGCCCGTAGACCACGGCCACCGCGATGAGGCCGTACCAGCTGCCGAACTGCAGCACGGCAGCAACGAGCGCCAGCATCAGGCCAAGGCCGAACCCGAGGTAGGGAATGAACACCAGCAGCCCGGTGAGCACGCCCACGGGCAGCGCGAGCTGGAAGCCGAACAGCGCCAGCCCCACGCTGTAGAAGACGGCCAGGCTCAGCATCACGAGCAGTTGGCCGCGCAGGTACTGGCCAAGCAGGTCATCGCACTCGCTCACGAACCCGTGGACGCGCCCGGCCATGCGCGGCGGCACCAGCCGGTACAGGCGCTGCAGCAGCCGCGGCCAGTCGAGAAGCAGGTAGAACACGACCAGCGGCATGACGATGGCGTTGCCGATCAGCGCGAGCACCACGCTGCCGCCGATGCGCGCCGACGTGAACGCCGCGGACAGCCACTCGTCCAGGTTGCGGTCGAGCGCGCGGGACAGGAATTCCTTCGCGCTGGCCAGGTCGAGGGTGACCTGGACGCCCAGCTGCGACAGCCACGGACCGATCCCCTGGTTGATGCGCTCGGCCAGCAGCGGCAGCTGCTCGCGCATCAGGGGCAGCTGGCGCGAGACGATCGGCACCACGAGCAGCAGCACCGCCAGCACGAGGACGATCGCGGCGACCTCCACCGTGACGACGGCCAGCACGCGCGGAACCCGGTGACGAACCAGCGCCTCCACCGCGGGGCTCAGCACGTACGCCAGCACCGCGCCCACGATGAAGGGCGTGAGCACCGGGCCGAGCAACCACAGCAGCAGCAGCGCGGCGAGCGCCAGCGCTGTCCAGGTGAGCGTGCGGCGTTGAGTGGGAGTGGGTGTCATCGTCGAACGAAACAGCGCCCGGCGGCGTGCAGCGCCGGGCCGGCGATGCGGCCGCCATTCTATGTGGCGGGGGGCGGACGACCCCCGAACGCTCAGTGCAGCCGCGGCCGGCCGGCGCGGCGCACTCCGGCGAGCCGCTGCGTGATGGCGGCCACGTCGTCGGCGCTCGGGCGATGCACGAGGTAGGCGTCCAGGTCGTCGGCAGCGGCGTCGTGCTGGCCGAGCTCGGCATGGGCGAGGCCGCGGTCGCGCCGCTCTTCCCAGGCGTCCGGCAGCAGCACGACCAGGCGGTGCTGCACGGTCAGCAGGCGCGTCCAGTCCTGCGACGTGCGATGGATCTCCTTCAGGTTGCGCAGCAGCCGGGCCAGGACGTCGCGCGGCGGAGCGGCCTGCAGGAACAGGCCCAGGGGCACTTCGAAATCGCCCTCCAGGCCCTGCTGGCGGCGATACGGCTGCAGCCGCTCGTCGAGTTCGTCGCGCGATAGCGAGTGGCCGGTGAAGGGATCGATCACCACCTCGCCGTGCTGCGACCCGGTGTGCACCCGCAGCTTCACGAGGAAATGGCCCGGAAACGACACGCCGCGCGCCTGCAGGCCGACCTGGGAGGCGAGCTCGATGTACAGCAGCGCGAGCGTGATCGGGATGCCGCGGCGCATGGACAGCACCTTGTGCAGGTAGCTGTTGCGCGGGTCGTAGTAGTTGTTCACGTTGCCCGCGAAGCCGAGTTCCTGGAAGAAGTAGCGGTTCAGGAACCGCAGGCGCTGCAGCGCCACCGCGTCGGCCGGGATGCGGCGCTTGAGCTTGTCGGCCAGGGCGTCGATCTCGGCCAGGACGGACTGCGGGTCGAGCCGGGGGTATTCGTCCTGCGCGATCGCGACTGCCGCCTCGAGCAGCGAGAAGCTGCTGTCTTCGGCCACGAGCGATGCGAAGTACTGCAGCGCCGTGGGCGCCTCGAATCGCAGGGACATCATGTGTGCAGTGTAGGGGCTCGGCCGGCCGCCGGCAGGCGGCGACGCCCCGGGATCACCCGTGGGTATCGGGCGTGGCGCGGCGGGAAAACTGCCGCAGGTGCAGCCCGGACAGCCGCAGCGCACCAAAGTAGATCACCGCCGCGCCACCCAGCACGGCGGCCAGCAGCCCGGCCCGCAGCCAGGGACGCGGCTGCAGCCCGATCCAGTCGACCGCCCCGGCGGCCCAGGCCAGGAGGAGCGCCAGCAGTGCCGTGGAGCCCACCACCCTGGCGAGAAACGGCCACCACCCGGCGGCCGGCCGGTAGGTGCCGCTGCGGCGCAGGCCGACGAGCAGCCACCCCGCATTGACGAGCGCCCCCACCCCGATGGCCAGCGCCAGCCCGGCGTGGCCGAAGAGCGGCACGAAAGCCAGGTTCATGAGCTGTGTCGCGGCGAGCACGACGAGCGCGATGCGCACCGGGGTGCGGATGTCCTGCCGCGCGTAGAAGCCCGGCGCCAGCACCTTGACGCCGACGATGCCCACCAGCCCGACGCCATAGCCGCGCAGCGCCGAGACCGTCATGTGCACGTCCTGCGCGGTGAACTGCCCGTGGTGGAACAGCACGGCGATGAGCGGCTGCGGGAACACGAGCAGCGCTGCCGCGCACGGCAGCGCCAGGAGCAGCGACAGGCGCAGCCCCCAGTCGAGCAGCCCGGAGTAGACGGCGGCGTCCGAGCGCGCGTTGGCGCCGGCGAGCTGCGGCAGCAGGATCACGCCCAGCGCAACGCCGAGCAGGGCGGTCGGGACTTCCATCAGCCGGTCGGCATAGAACAGCCACGACACGGCCCCGACCGACACGTGCGTAGCGATCTGGGTGTTGATGAGCAGCGAGAGCTGGGCCACCGAGACGCCCAGCAGCGCCGGCGCCATCAACCCGAGCACGCGCGAGACGCCCGGGTGGCGCCAGGCCGACCGGATCGACGACGGCGCGAGCCCGATGCGCGGGAACGCGCCGATGCGGCGCAGCGCGGGCAGCTGCACCGCCAGCTGGAGCACGCCGCCGGCCATGACGCCGAGGGCAAGTGCGTAGATCGGCTCGATGCCCCGCGCGGCGAAGGCGGGTGCGAGCAGCGCACCGGCGGCGATCATGCACAGGTTCAGCAGCACCGGCGTCGCGGCCGGGACGATGAAGCGGCGCCAGGTGTTGAGCACCCCGGCGGACAGCGCCACCAGCGACATGCAGCCGATGTACGGGAACATCCAGCGCGTCATCACCACTGCGGCATCGAACTCCGCCAGCCCGCTGCCCAGCAGCCACACCAGCACCGGCGCCCCGACGACGCCGGCGCCGCACACGAGGAGCAACGCCCAGAACAGCACCGTGGCCACCGCGCTGACCAGATCGCGCGTGGTCTCTTCGCCTTCGGCGGCCTTCGTGGCCGCAAGAATCGGCACGAACGCCTGCGAGAAGGCCCCCTCGCCGAAGAGGCGGCGCAGCAGGTTGGGGATGCGGAAGGCGACGTTGAAGGCGTCGGTGAGCGCGCTCACGCCGAAGCTGGCGGCGATGACCTGGTCGCGCACGAGACCGGTGACGCGCGACAGCAGCGTGAAGAGCGAGACGGTCGAGGCGGCCTTGAGCAGGTTCATGGGGGCGAGCGGCCGCGCATTATGCGTCGGTGGTATACTTTTGGGCTTTCCACCCGTACACCAACTTAGATGGCCACCTCCTCCAAGGCGAAGAAAAAAACCGTCCGGCTCGCGTCGGGCCGCAAGCGCGCGCGCCAGGACGTGAAGCTGAATGCCGCCAACACCGCGCTGCGCTCGAAGTTCCGCACCGTCGTGAAGAACGTGCAGAAGGCCGTCGTCGCGGGCGACAAGGCCAAGGCGACCGACCTGTACAAGACCGCGCAGAGCGTGATCGACTCGGTGGCCGACAAGGGCATCTTCCACAAGAACAAGGCCGCCCGCCACAAGAGCCGCCTGGCCGCCAAGGTCAAGGCGCTCGCCACGGCGGCTTGAAGTTCTCGTTCAGCTGAAGGCACGGGCCCGCGAAAGCGGGCCTTGTCATTTGGCGTTTCAAGCCGCCTCCACCACGCGCAGGTCATTGTCGCGCGCGAAGTGCATCACGAAATCCCAGGCCATCGGCTCGATGTCCTTGAGCGCCTCGTTCACGATCACGCACTTCACGCCGTCGATCACGCTCGGCTTGCAGTACGGCGAGTAGCCGATGTGCGCATCCCCGCCGCCGGCGCCGCCGGGCCGGAACGGCGACATCACGCCGGCGAGCCGCTCGGCCCAGTCGCTCGGCCGGAAGGTGCGGCCGTCTTTCGTGATCCCCTGGATGATGAGTTCGCGCACGGGCCGGCATTGTGCCCGCGACCTTTAGAATGAATGCCGGCCGGTCCCTGGAAGCCGGCCATTTTCGTCTTCAAGGAGCCATCCGCGATGAACGTCCCCGCGCCCTCCCCCGAGCCGCACGTGATGAGGACCTACGGCCGCCTGCCGTTCGCCTTGTCGCATGGCCGAGGCTGCCGAGTGTGGGACACCGAGGGCCGCGAATACCTCGACGCGCTGGCCGGGATCGCCGTGAACACGCTCGGCCACGCCCACCCGAAGCTGGTGCCGGCGCTGCAGGACCAGGTGTCCAAGCTCATCCACACGTCCAACTACTACCAGGCGCCACTTCAGGAGCGGCTGGCTGCGCGGCTGTGCGAGCTGTCGGGGCTCAGCGGCGTCTTCTTCTGCAACAGCGGCCTCGAGGCCAACGAAGGCGCGCTCAAGATCGCGCGCAAGTTCGGCCACGACAAGGGAATCGAGCAGCCGGAGATCATCGTCTACGAGAAGGCTTTCCACGGCCGCTCGATCGCCACGCTCAGCGCCACCGGCAACGCCAAGGTGCAGGCCGGTTTCGGCCCGCTGGTGGAGGGCTTCGTCCGCGTGCCGCTGAACGACATCGACGCCATCGAGCAGGCGGCCCGGGAGCGGCCGAACGTCGTGGCGGTGTTCCTGGAGGTGATCCAGGGCGAGGGCGGCATCAACCCGTCCCGCGCCGACTACCTTCAACGCCTGCGCAAGGTCTGCGACGAACGCGACTGGCTGCTGATGCTCGACGAAGTGCAGTGCGGCATCGGCCGCACGGGCAAGTGGTTCGCGCACCAGTGGGCCGGCATCCGGCCCGATGTGATGCCGCTGGCCAAGGGCCTCGGCTCGGGCGTGCCGGTGGGCGCCATCGTCGCCGGCCCGCGCGCGGCCGGCGTGCTGGGCGCGGGCAACCATGGCACCACGTTCGGCGGCAACCCGCTCGCGATGCGCGCCGGCATCGAGACGCTGGCCATCATGGAGGCCGACGGGCTGCTGGAGAACGCCGCCCGCGTCGGCGCATCGTTGCGCGCCGGCCTCGAACGCGAGCTTGCGGACGTGCCGGGCTTCGTGGAGATCCGCGGCCAGGGGCTGATGCTCGGCATCCAGCTCGACCGCCCTTGCGGCGAGCTGCTCTCGCGCGCGGCGAAGGCGGGCCTGCTGATCAGCGTCACGGCCGACACCGTCGTTCGCCTGCTGCCGCCGCTGATCCTCACGGCCGACGAGGCGGCGCAGATCGTCGTGATCCTGGCGCCGCTGATCAAGGCCTACCTCGCCGAACCGAAGCCATGAAGCCCGGGGCGCGGCTGCTCAGGCACTACCTGCAGTTCAGGGACCTGCGCGCCGAGGAATACACCTATCTCTTCGAGCGCGCGCGCACCATCAAGACGCGCTTCAAGAACTACGAGAAGTACCAGCCGCTCACCGATCGCACGCTGGCGATGATCTTCGAGAAGGCCAGCACGCGCACGCGGGTGAGCTTCGAGGCCGGCATGTACCAGATGGGCGGCTCGGTCGTGCACCTGACGACCGGCGACAGCCAGCTCGGGCGCGCGGAGCCGGTGGAAGACAGCGCGCGCGTCATCAGCCGGATGGTCGACCTGGTGATGATCCGCACCTACGAGCAGGCCAAGCTGGAGGCGTTCGCCGCGCACTCGCGGGTGCCGGTGATCAACGGCCTGACCAACGAGTTCCATCCCTGCCAGATCCTCGCCGACGTCTTCACCTACATCGAGCATCGGGGCTCGATCGCGGGCCGCACGGTGGCCTGGGTGGGCGACGGCAACAACATGGCCAACACGTGGCTGCAGGCGGCCGACATCCTCGGCTTCAAGCTGCACGTGAGCACGCCCGGCGGCTACGAAGTCGATCCCGAAGAAGTCGCCGGCGTGCGAGACGCGGGCTGCGTGCAGGTCTTCGGCGACCCGATGGACGCCTGTCGTGGCGCCCATCTCGTGACCACCGACGTCTGGACGAGCATGGGCTTCGAGGCCGAGAACGAGACTCGGCGGCTCGCGTTCGCCGACTGGTGCGTCGATGCCGACATGATGGCCGCCGCGCAGCCGGACGCGCTGTTCATGCATTGCCTTCCCGCGCATCGCGGCGAGGAAGTGGCCGCGAACGTGATCGACGGGCCGCAGTCGGTGGTCTGGGACGAGGCCGAGAACCGCATGCACGTGCAGAAGGCGCTCATGGAGTACCTGCTGCTCGGCCGGATCGGCTAGCGAAGGCAGGCGGTCAGTCGGGCGGCGTGCTCTCGAGAACGTTGCGCAGCTCGTCGATGTCCACGGGCTTGGTCAGGTGGGCGTCGAAGCCCGCCGAGAGCGTGCTGTGCCGGTCGGCGTGCTGGCCGTATCCGGTCATCGC
>Ga0247820_10000858_pt1 | contig 16890 bp, 9 predicted proteins | sample 13C_Glucose_Day1_2_FD_192480 | JGI IMG/M metagenome (GOLD analysis project Ga0247820, IMG submission 192480) | Soil microbial communities from agricultural site in Penn Yan, New York, United States - 13C_Glucose_Day14 | ecosystem: Environmental > Terrestrial > Soil > Agricultural land | place...
GCTCTGAGGGCCATCGTCATCGCCTCCACCGCGAGCAGCGGAGCCACATTGCGGTCCAGTGCCTCGCCGCACGCCGCGATCGCCTCGATACGGCGGAGTGTGGACTCCGGGGAGCCGGCCCGGGCCAGGCGCTCCAGCGCGTCCTGGGCCTCCTCGTTGGCGATGGCGACGCGGGAGCCCAGCTGGAGGGCGAGGACGTCGCGGTAGAAGCTGGTCAGGTCGCTCAGGGCGACGTCGAGGCTGTCGCGCTGGGTGCGCGTGCGGCGGCGCTTCTGATCGGCCTCCAGGTCCTTGATCACGCCAGCCGTGCCGCGCGGCATGCGTCCGCCCTGGGCTGCTCCGAGCGCCGCCTTCAGCTCCTCCGTCTCCTTGGCGTCCATCTCCTCGGCGAGCTGCTTGGCGTCCTCGGCGGCGGCGTCGACGAGTTCCTGGGCGGCCTTGAGCGCTCCGCCGACGTCCTCGACCCGCAGGGGCAGCTTCAGCACCGAGGCGCGCCGGGCGCGGGCGGCGGGGTCGGTGGCCAGACGGCGGGCGCGGTCGACGTGGCCCTGCGTGGCGCGGGCGACGGCGGCGGCCACGTCCGGCTCGATGCCCTCGCGCCGCACCAGCATGTCGGCGACGGCGGCCACCGAGGGCGTACTCAGGTTGAGGTGGCGGCAGCGGGAGCGGATCGTCGGCAGCACGTCCTCGATGGAGGGGGCGCAGAGCAGCCAGACGGTGCGGGGGGCCGGCTCCTCCACCGCCTTGAGGACGGCGTTGGCGGACTTCTCGTTCAGCCGCTCGGCGTCCTCGACGAGGATCACCTGCCAGCGGCCGTTCGCCGGGGCGGTGAAGGACTTGCGGACGGTGTCGCGCATGTCCTTGACCAGGATCTCCGAGCCGACGGCGGCGACCGCGCTGACGTCCGCGTGGGTGCCGATCAGCGCCGTGTGGCAGCCGTCGCAGAAGCCGCAGCCGGGGGCTCCGCCGAGGGCCCGGTCGGGGCTGACGCACTGGAGCGCGGCGGCGAAGGCGCGCGCCGCCTGGTTGCGTCCCGCGCCGGGCGGGCCCGTGAACAGCCAGGCGTGCGTCATCCTCGACGCCTCGGGGGGAGGGGCGTCGGCCGCCGCGGCGGTGACGAGCGCGTCGGCGTCGCGGGCCGCGCCGCCGAGCTGCTCGCTCACCCGCTCCTGCCCGACGAGGTCGTCCCACACGGTCATGGGTCAGCCCGCCCCTTCCGTCACGTCTGCCTTACCGGTTCCATTGTGCGGGCGGGCACTGACAGCACCCGCACCCGCACCCGTGGACCGGGCGGTCAGCGCCGGCGTCCCCGGCGGCCGCGGCCCCCGTCCTCGTCACCGTGGTCGCCGTCCTCGTCGTCGCGCGGACCGAGCAGCTCGTCGGCCAGCGTCGGCAGGTCGTCCAGCGGGGTCTCCTCCGCCCAGTCGGAGCGCTGCCGGCGACGGTCGGGCGAGCCCTCCGCGTCGACCTGCGGCAGCTCACGCGTGCGGTCGTCGGAGGCGTCGTCGCCTGCGGGGCCGCCCGCCGGACGCTCGTCGCGGAAGTACCCCGGCGGCACCCGCCCCGCGGATCCCGGTTCGTCCGCCCGCACCGCGGGCAGCACCGCGGTCTCGTCCGCGGCGCCCGGCGGCACGGCGGGCAGCACGGCCGTCTCGTCGGCCGCGCCCGGAACCGACGGCTTCGGCAGCTCGGTGGTCACCTCGGCGTCGGACACTCCGGACCGGCCGGACCGCCGCGCGGCGTCCTCCTCCCGCACCCGCGGCAGTACGGCCGTCTCGTCGGCCGGTCCGCCCTGCGCGTTCGTCGGCGTCACCACCGGCGTCGGCACGGTCGCCGCGTCGTCGGCGCCCCGCCGCGGGGCGGGCGAGGCGGGCCGTGGCGCGTCGGCGGGGGCCTCCGGGGCCTTCGGTCCCGCCTCCGCCGCGGCCGCGGCCTGTTCGGCGAGCCGGCGGGCCTGCTCCGCGCGCAGCAGCGCCTCCTCGGCCTTGCGCTGCTTCTCCTGGCGCAGCGCCTCGGCCTCGGCGCGCAGCCGCGCCTCCTCCTCGGCCTGCTTGCGGCGGCGTTCCTCCTCCGCCTTGCGGCGGGCCTCCTCCTCGGCGCGCGCCTTCTCCTCGGCGAGCAGCCGCTGACGCTCCTCCTCGGCACGCCGGCGGGCTTCCTCGGCGCGCTGCCGGGCCTCCTCCGCCTGCCGTTCGGCCTCGCGCCGCTGCGCCTCCTCCAGCTCGCGCCGCTTGCGCTCCTCCTCCTCGGCGCGCAGCCGGGCCAGCTGCTCCTGGCGCTCGCGCTCCAGGCGCTCCTCCTCGGCCTTGCGGGCCGCCTCCTCCTCCGCCTTGCGGCGGGCCTCCTCCTCGGCCTTGCGGCGCGCTTCCTCGCGGGCCTCGATCTCGGCCTCGGACAGCGGCAGCACCTGGTCGAGCCGGTGCCGGATCACCGTGGTGACCGACTCCGGTTCCTGGCCGGCGTCGACCACCAGGTAGCGGCCGGGGTCGGCCGCGGCCAGCGTGAGGAAACCGGACCGCACCCGCGCGTGGAACTCGGCGGGCTCCGACTCCAGCCGGTCCGGCGCCTCGGTGAAGCGTTCCCGCGCGGTCTCCGGAGCCACGTCAAGGAGCACCGTCAGGTGCGGGACCAGCCCGTCGGTCGCCCAGCGGTTGATGCGGGCGATCTCGGTCGGGGAGAGGTCGCGTCCGGCGCCCTGGTAGGCGACGGAGGAGTCGATGTACCGGTCGGTGATGACGACGGCGCCGCGCTCCAGGGCGGGCCGTACGACGGTGTCGATGTGCTCCGCGCGGTCCGCCGCGTACAGCAGCGCCTCCGCGCGGTGCGAGAGTCCGGCGCTGGAGACGTCCAGCAGGATGGAGCGCAGCCGCTTGCCGACCGGTGTCGCGCCGGGCTCGCGGGTGAGGACGACCTCGTGGCCCTTGGCCCTGATCCACTCGGCGAGCGCCTCGGCCTGGGTGGACTTCCCGGCGCCGTCGCCGCCCTCCAGGGCGATGAAGAAGCCGGAGGCGGCGGGCGTCTGCTCGGGGTCGTCGCCGCCGAGGAGCGCGTCGCGCAGGTCCTGGCGCAGCGGCACCCCGGAGCGGTCGTCGACCTTGGCCAGCACCAGCGCGGCCACCGGCAGCAGCAGCGCGCCGACCAGCATCAGGGTGAACGCGGCGCCGCCGTGCGCGAAGACGAACCGGCCGTTCTCCAGCCGGTGCGGTCCGATGCCCGCGGCCACCACGGGGGCGATCACCGCGCCGAGCCCCACGAAGACCCGGACCACGGCGTGCAGGTGCTCGGTGGTGCGGACCCGGCGCTGGTCCTCGGTCTCCTGGTCGAGCAGCGTGTGCCCGGTGTTGGCGGCCATGCCCGCGCCGACGCCGGCCAGCGCCAGGATCAGCAGCACGCTGGTGACGTCCGGCACCAGTCCGGCGGCCAGCAGGGCGACACCGGTGAAGGCGAGGGTGAGCGCGAGCAGCCGGCGCCGCGACAGGGACGGCAGCACGGCGGGCGCGGTGCGGATGCCGACGACCACACCGCCGGTCAGCGCCGCCACCAGCAGCCCGTAGAGCACGGGGCCGCCGCCCAGGTCCTTGGCGTGCAGCACCGAAACGGCGACGGCGGCGGCCACCGCGGCGGCGACCGACGCGGAGGCGAGCACCAGCAGCGGCATCGCGCCGGTGCGGCCCTTGTCGTTGCCGGCGGCGCTCTTCGGGCGGCGCAGTCCCTCGAGCGGCGACCGGGCGCGGGGGGTGCGGGTGCCGGGCAGTTCCAGGAAGGTCAGCACGGACAGCGAGGCGGCGAAGAGGCCGGCCGCGACGTACGAGGCGAGGGCCGCCTGGTGCTCGCCGAACCAGGCGATCCCGGTGCCCAGCAGGTTGTTGAAGAGGGCGGCGACGACCAGCGTCACGGCCGCGAGGGGTATCGCCACGAAGCCCGTCCGCAGCGAGAGGCGGCGCAGCGCGTCCATGTGGTCGGGCAGCGGCCGCACGGTCGCGCCCTCCGGGGGCGGTGCGGGCAGCAGGGCGGGGGCCGCGCTCTCCCGGCACACCGTCCAGAACCGCTCGGCGACACCGGCCACGAAGGCGGTGACGAGGAGGACGGCCGGCGCGTTCTCGGGGGTCCAGTCGATCCACAGGGGCGCCACGATGAGCAGCGCGGCCCGCAGGCCGTCCGCGCCGACCATGGTCCAGCGGCGGTCCAGCGGCCCGTCCTGCGAGGTGAGCGAGGTGAGCGGGCCGAGGAGTACGGCTCCGAACAGCAGCGTCGCGAGGATGCGCACCCCGAAAACGGTCGCCACTGCGAACGCCGCGCCCCGGTAGCCCCCGCCGAAGGACCCCTCGGCGACCGCCGCCTGAAGGGCCAGCAGGACCAGCACCAGGAGGGCGAGGACGTCACCGACCCCGCCCACGAGCTGCGCGCTCCACAGCCGTTTCAGCTGCGGTCGGCGCAGCAGGGCGCGGACGGCACGCTCGCGGGAGTCCGCCACAAGGGCGTCGTCGGGGGCCGGTTGTGGGGCCCTGGGCTGCTCGGCTCGCGTCATGCGTTCAGCCTATCGGCCCGCGCCCACAGGACCGGCACGACGCGCCTGACATGCACACGCCCCGACACCGAAGTGTTGCCGGGGCGTTCGCATTCCGAACCCCGGGCGGGGACCCGGATGGGCACCCGCCGGGTCCTCAGTCCTCCGACGCGTTGGAGGCGGCCGCCTTCTTGGCGGCGGCCGTCTTCGCCGTCGTCTTCTTCGCGGTGGTCTTCTTCGCGGCCGTGGTCTTCTTCGCCGCGGTCTTCTTGGCGGCCGTCTTCTTCGCCGGCGCCTTCTTGGCCGCCGTCTTCTTCGCGGTCTTCTTGGCGGGGCCCTTGGCCCGCTTCTCGGCGAGCAGCTCGAAGCCGCGCTCCGGGGTGATCTCCTCGACGCTGTCACCGGAGCGCAGCGTCGCGTTGGTCTCCCCGTCGGTGACGTACGGGCCGAAGCGGCCGTCCTTCACCACGACCGGCTTCTCGCTCACCGGGTCGGTGCCCAGCTCCTTCAGCGGCGGCTTGGCCGCCGCCCGGCCACGCTGCTTGGGCTGGGCGTAGATCGCCAGCGCCTCCTCCAGCGTGATCGTGAAGAGCTGCTCCTCGGCCTGCAGGGACCGCGAGTCGGTGCCCTTCTTCAGATACGGCCCGTAGCGGCCGTTCTGCGCGGTGATCTCCTGGCCCTCGGCGTCCGTGCCGACCACCCGCGGCAGCGACATCAGCTTCAGCGCGTCGTCCAGGGTGACCGTGTCCAGGGACATCGACTTGAAGAGCGAGGCAGTGCGCGGCTTGACCGCGTTCTTGCCGGTCTTCGGCGTGCCCTCGGGGAGGACCTCCGTGACGTACGGGCCGTAGCGACCGTCCTTGGCGACGATCTCGTGGCCGGTCGACGGGTCGGTGCCCAGCTCGAAGTCGCCGCTCGGCTTGGCGAGCAGTTCCTCGGCGAGCTCGACGGTCAGCTCGTCGGGCGCCAGGTCCGTGGGGATGTCGGCGCGCTGGTGCTGCTCGGTGTCCTTCTCGCCGCGCTCGATGTACGGGCCGTAGCGCCCGACCCGCAGCACGATGCCGTTGTCCACGGGGAACGACGACACCTCGCGGGCGTCGATCGCGCCCAGGTCGGTCACCAGTTCCTTGAGGCCGCCGAGGTGGTCCCCGTCGCCGTTGCCCGCCTCGGCCGCGTCGCCGTTGCCGGTCCCCTCACCGAAGTAGAACCGCTTCAGCCACGGCACGGCACGTGCCTCGCCCCGCGCGATGCGGTCGAGGTCGTCCTCCATCCTCGCGGTGAAGTCGTAGTCGACGAGCCTGCCGAAGTGCTTCTCCAGCAGGTTGACCACGGCGAAGGAGAGGAAGGACGGCACCAGGGCGGTGCCCTTCTTGAACACGTAGCCGCGGTCGAGGATCGTGCCGATGATCGACGCGTACGTCGACGGGCGGCCGATCTCCCGCTCCTCCAGCTCCTTGACCAGCGACGCCTCGGTGTAGCGGGCCGGGGGCTTGGTGGCGTGCCCGTCGACCGTGATCTCCTCGGCCGACAGCGCGTCGCCCTCGGCGACCTGCGGCAGCCGGCGCTCACGGTCGTCGAGCTCGGCGTTCGGGTCGTCGGCGCCCTCGACGTAGGCCTTCAGGAAGCCGTGGAAGGTGATCGTCTTGCCGGACGCGCTGAACTCGACGTCCCGGCCGTCGGCCGCCGTGCCGCCGATCTTCACGGTGACGGAGTTCCCGGTGGCGTCCTTCATCTGCGAGGCGACGGTCCGCTTCCAGATCAGCTCGTACAGCTTGAACTGGTCACCGGTCAGCCCGGTCTCGGCGGGCGTGCGGAAACGGTCCCCCGAGGGACGGATCGCCTCGTGCGCCTCCTGCGCGTTCTTGACCTTGCCCGCGTAGGTGCGGGGCTGGGGCGGCAGGTAGTCGGCGCCGTACAGCTGCGTCACCTGGGCGCGGGCGGCGGCGACCGCCGTCTCGCTCAGGGTCGTCGAGTCCGTACGCATGTAAGTGATGTAGCCGTTCTCGTACAGCTTCTGGGCCACCTGCATGGTGGCCTTCGCGCCGAAGCCGAGCTTGCGGCTCGCCTCCTGCTGCAGCGTCGTCGTACGGAACGGGGCGTACGGCGAGCGGCGGTACGGCTTGGACTCGACGGAACGCACGGCGAACCGCGTGTTCTCCAGGGCGGCGGCCAGCGCGCGGGCGTTCGCCTCGTCGAGGTGGAGGGTGTTCGCGCCCTTCAGCTGCCCGAGGGAGTCGAAGTCGCGGCCCTGCGCGATGCGCCGGCCGTCGACGCTCTGCAGCCGGGCGACCAGCGACGACGGGTCGGACGCGTCACCGGCCCGGCCGGTCGCGAAGGTGCCCGTCAGGTCCCAGTACTCGGCGGAACGGAACGCGATGCGCTCCCGTTCCCGCTCCACCACCAGCCGGGTGGCGACGGACTGCACGCGGCCGGCGGACAGCCGGGGCATGACCTTCTTCCACAGGACCGGCGAGACCTCGTAGCCGTAGAGGCGGTCGAGGATGCGGCGGGTCTCCTGGGCGTCGACCAGCTTCTGGTTGAGCTGGCGCGGGTTGGCCACGGCCTCGCGGATCGCGTCCTTGGTGATCTCGTGGAAGACCATCCGCTTGACCGGGATCTTCGGCTTGAGCACTTCCTGCAGGTGCCAGGCGATGGCCTCGCCCTCGCGGTCCTCATCGGTGGCGAGGAAGAGTTCGTCGGACTCCTTGAGCAGGTCCTTGAGCTTCTTGACCTGGGCCCGCTTGTCCGCGTTGACCACATAGATCGGCTGGAAGTCGTGTTCGACGTCCACACCGAGGCGGCGGACCTCACCGGTGTACTTCTCCGGCACCTCGGCGGCGCCGTTGGGAAGATCACGGATGTGCCCGACGCTCGCCTCGACGATGTAGCCAGGGCCGAGGTAGCCCTTGATCGTCTTCGCCTTGGCAGGCGACTCGACGATGACGAGTCGGCGGCCGCCCTTCGCGGTCTCGCTGGTCGGGGACAACTTCGCTCTTCTCTCCGGTCGGCGCTGGGGCTCCCCAGGCGGTCTCCCCGGGGTCGGGTCATGGTGACGCTGCGGAGTGTGACGGTACATCCCGCCCCCGTGTCAAACGGGAAAAGCCCGCAACGGCCACTCGAACGGTAACCCGACTACCACCGTTCCTGCCGCCCGGAGTGTCCAGACTCGACCCGCGCTCATGCGGAGCGCGACGTACCGGTTACTGCTCGCTGTCCGGGTTCCGCCTCCTCACAGGCGGGTGAAGCACCACGATCCGAGGGCCAGGGAGACCATCGCGACGACCCCGGCGACGGTGGCGGATGCGACGGGACTCACACCCTGGGCGACGGGGCGGCGCTGTCGCGCGCGGGTCACGGTCCAGGCCAGCAAACCGGCCCCGAACAGGCAGAACACCATCCCCGCGAAGACAGCTGGTCCGCTCTCCATGGTCGCCCGACGCCCTCTTTCCCGTCCGCTGGTACCGGCCCCGGGGGGACGCTGCCACGCCCGGGCAGCGGGCAGACGAACCAGAGGTGAACGCGAGCAACCCGGAGCGGAGCGGGGTGCCGGACACGGCCCGGAAGCTCTTTTACGAAATCGGGGAGGAAGGGGAACGGAGGGGGAAAGGCCGGGGCGGTGGCCCCGTGCCGTTCGCCTCAATCGGCCCTTCCGTCTCAATCGGCCCGTTCGCCTCAATCGGCCCGTTCGTCTTAGCCGACCCGTTCGCCTCAGCCGGCCCGTTCGCCTCAGCCGGCCGGTTCCAGGAAGCCCTGCTCCACCAGCAGCCGGATCTGGGCCGGGGTGCGGTCGCGCAGCAGCACCGGGTCCTCACCGAGGAGCTGGGCGATGGCGTCCAGGATCCGGCCCGCGGTCATGGTGCCGTCGCACACCCCCGCGAAGCCCGCGCCGATCGTGTCCACCTTGGTGGCCCGGCGCATCCCGCGGTTCTGGCGCAGCACGACGTGCTCCGGGTCCTCGGCGCCGGGCAGCCCCACCTGTTCCTGCACGACCTCGGCGGCCAGCTCGAAGCGCGCGGCCAGGAGCGCCGCGTCGTCGTGCGCCCGCAGGTAGTCGAGCCGGGCGAAGTGCGCCCGGACCGTCTCGCCGAGCGGCTGCTCGACCGGGTGCGGCCACTCCTCCACGGTGACCGACGGCACGGCGGAGCCGGACCTGCGCAGGGTGATCCAGCCGAAGCCGACCGCCCTCACCTTGCGTGCCTCGAACTCGTCCAGCCACGCGTCGTAGCGCGCCCGGTACTCGGTCTCGTCCCCGCGGTGGTCGCCCGCGTCCCTCAGCCACAGCTCGGCGTACTGCGTGATGTCCTGCACCTCGCGCTGCACGATCCAGGCGTCGCACCCGCGGGGCACCCATGACCTGAGTCTGTCCTGCCAGTCCTCCCCCTCCACGTGCTGCCAGTTGGCGAGGAACTGCGCGAACCCGCCCTCGTTCAGCCGCTCCCCCGATTCCTGAACGAGCGTGCGGCACAGATCGTCCCCGCCCATCCCGCCGTCGCGGTAGGTGAGCCGGGCGCCCGGCGAGATCACGAAGGGCGGGTTGGACACGATCAGGTCGTACGTCTCGTCGTCCCGGACCGGCGTGAACAGCGAGCCCTCGCGCAGTTCGGCGGCCGGGGCCCCGGAGAGGGCCAGGGTGAGCGCGGTGATGTGCAGGGCGCGCGGGTTGACGTCGGTGGCCGTCACCCGCGTGACGTGCCGGGTGGCGTGCAGCGCCTGGATGCCGGAGCCCGTGCCGAGGTCGAGCGCGGAGGCGACGGGCGTGCGCACGGTGATGCCGGCCAGGGTGGTGGAGGCCCCGCCGACGCCGAGCACGACGCCCTCGTCGCGGCTGCCGATGCCGCCGGCGCCCCCGACGGCGCACCCGAGGTCGGAGACGATGAACCAGTCCTCGCCGGCCGGCCCGCCGTACGGCCGCACGTCCACGGTGGCCGCGACCTCGTCCGTGCCGGCGCGCCTCAGCCACCCGGTCTCCAGGCAGACGTCCACGGGCAGTACGTCCGCCACCCGCGCGTGCGGCACGGGCTGCTGCAGCAGGAACAGCCGTACGAGCGTCTCCAGCGGCGTGTCCCCGCGGGTGGCCCTCAGGGCGGGCACGGTCTCGCTGCGGGCCAGCGCCGCGTAGGCGGGGGCGCCGAGCAGTTCGAGCAGTCCGTCGGCGGTGAAGGAGGCTCCGAGCAGCGCGTCCCGCAGCCGGGCGGCGGCTTCGGGACGGTCGGAGGAGGGCAGGGGCGGCAGGCTGGCGTCACTCACGCCCTCCATTGTGGCCGCCGCCCCCGCCCTCCGCGTACCGCGCCTGGTGCCGCGGTGTCAGCTCTTGGTGGCTCCCGCCGACCCGGTGGCGGTCTGGCAGCTCGGCTGCCGGGACATCGCCTCGCCGACCTCGCCCTCCTCCAGCGTGCTGAGGGCGTTGCTGCCGCTCTTGCCCAGCTTGTCCAGCTCGGCGGCGATGTCCTTCAGGCCGTCGGCGAACTTCGCCTGGTCCTCGGTGTCGAGCCCGTCGACCTGCTTCTGCAGGGAGGCGTACGAGGCGGAGATGCTGTTGAGCTCCTTGACCGCGTCCGCCTGCTTCTTCTCGCCGTTCTCGACGTCCGGCGCCCCGGCCTTGTTCACGGCGGTGCCGATCGCCTTGTAGGCGTCGGACATGTCCTGGAAGGCCTTCGAGTCCGCCTTCTGGACCTCTTCCGGCGTGCTGTTGTCCGAGGTCTCCTTCTGGATGTCGGCGTTGGCCGACTTGATCTTCGCGGCCTGCGGCTGCACCGCGTCGCAGACCTCCCTCGCCCAGGCGTCCAGCTTCTCGTTGTTGTCGTCGCCGCCGCATCCCGTCAGCGCCAGTACCAGTACCGCACCGCCGGACAGTGCGGCCGCGAGCTTCTTGTTCACCGGATTGGTCCCTTCCATGGCTCTCGGCCCCGGAACATACACGCCAGATGGGCTACACCCACTCGCCGAACGTCCGGTAAGAGACTTTTGAAGCCATTTGCACCACGCGAGAGAAGGCTCACGGCGTGGGTGCGTGGCGCGGGGAGAGGGCGGGCGGCGCGTCAATACGCGCCGTCCGCCCGCACCTTGATCCGGTGTACGCCGTCCGTCCCTAGGAAACCACCGCCGGATCGGCCGACTTGGGTTTCGGCTCGGGGTTGTCCTCGTCGTCCACGGCGATGCCGCGCCGCTTGGACACGTACACCGCGCCGACGATGACGAGCAGCGCCAGGACGGCGATGACCACCCGCATCCCCACGCTCTTGTCCGCGCCGTAGGAGAACTTGATGACCGCGGGCGCGATGAGCAGCGCCACCAGGTTCATCACCTTCAGCAGGGGGTTGATCGCGGGCCCCGCGGTGTCCTTGAAGGGGTCGCCGACGGTGTCGCCGATGACGGTGGCCGCGTGGGCCTCGCTGCCCTTGCCGCCGTGGTGGCCGTCCTCGACGAGCTTCTTCGCGTTGTCCCAGGCGCCACCGGAGTTGGCGAGGAACACCGCCATCAGGGTGCCCGCGCCGATCGCGCCCGCGAGGAACGCCCCGAGGGCGCCCACGCCGAGCGTGAACCCGATGAAGATGGGCGCCATCACGGCGAGCAGACCGGGTGTGGCGAGCTCCCGGAGGGCGTCCTTGGTGCAGATGTCGACGACCTTGCCGTACTCCGGTTCCTCGCTGTAGTCCATGATCCCGGGTCGTTCGCGGAACTGCCGACGGACCTCGTAGACCACCGAACCCGCCGATCTCGAGACCGCGTTGATCGCCAGCCCCGAGAAGAGGAAGACGACCGCCGCGCCCGCGATCAGACCGACGAGGTTGTTGGGCTGGGAGATGTCCATCATCAGGCTCATCGGGGCGCCGTCACCGCTGAGCCGTTCGCCGACGTCCCGCGCGCCGGTGGTGATGGCGTCCCGGTACGAGCCGAACAGCGCCGCCGCCGCGAGGACGGCCGTGGCGATCGCGATGCCCTTGGTGATGGCCTTGGTGGTGTTGCCGACCGCGTCCAGGTTGGTGAGCACCTGGGCGCCCGCGCCCTCCACGTCGCCGGACATCTCGGCGATGCCCTGCGCGTTGTCGGAGACCGGGCCGAAGGTGTCCATCGCGACGATCACACCGACCGTGGTGAGCAGTCCGGTGCCGGCCAGCGCCACCGCGAACAGCGCCAGCATGATCGACGTACCGCCGAGCAGGAACGCCCCGTACACGCCGAGGCCGATCAACAGGGCGGTGTAGACGGCGGATTCGAGGCCTATGGAGATACCGGACAGGACGACGGTGGCCGGGCCGGTGAGCGAGGTCTTCCCGATGTCCCGCACCGGGCGCCGGGTGGTCTCGGTGAAGTAGCCGGTGAGCTGCTGGATGAGGGCGGCGAGGACGATGCCGATGGCCACCGCGACGAGCGCGAGGATCCGCGGGTCGCCGTCCTTGCCCAGGATGGTCTCGTCGGTGACGCCGTCGAGACCGGCGTACGTCGACGGCAGATAGGCGTACACGGCGATCGCGACGAGGACGAGCGAGATCACCGCGGAGACGAAGAACCCCCGGTTGATCGCGCTCATGCCGCTGCGGTCGGCGCGCCGCGGGGCCACCGCGAAGATGCCCGCCATCGCGGTGAGGACGCCGATGGCGGGCACCAGCAGCGGGAAGGCGAGCCCCGCGTCGCCGAACGCGGCCGAGCCGAGGATCAGGGCGGCCACCAGGGTCACGGCGTACGACTCGAACAGGTCGGCCGCCATGCCCGCGCAGTCGCCGACGTTGTCGCCCACGTTGTCGGCGATGGTCGCGGCGTTGCGCGGATCGTCCTCCGGGATGCCCTGCTCGACCTTGCCGACCAGGTCGGCGCCGACGTCCGCGGCCTTGGTGAAGATGCCGCCGCCGACCCGCATGAACATCGCGATCAGCGCCGCGCCGAGACCGAACCCCTCGAGCACCTTCGGGGCGTCGGCCGCGTACACCAGCACCACGCAGGAGGCGCCGAGCAGGCCGAGTCCGACGGTGAACATTCCGACGACGCCGCCCGTACGAAAAGCGATCTTCATCGCTTTGTGCGAGACGGCGGTGAGATCCTTTTCCGGTTCGCCCTCGGCCGGTGTCGCTTCGCGCGCCGCGGCTGCGACCCGCACATTACTGCGCACGGCGAGCCACATACCGATATAGCCGGTGGCCGCCGAGAACGCCGCTCCGATCAAGAAGAACACCGACCGTCCGGCACGCTGGCCCCAGTCGTCCGCGGGCAGCAGCATGAGCAGGAAGAACACCACCACGGCGAATACGCCGAGGGTGCGCAACTGACGGGCCAGATAGGCGTTCGCGCCCTCCTGGACCGCTGCCGCGATCTTCTTCATGCTGTCGGTGCCCTCGCCGGCCGCGAGCACCTGGCGCACCAGGACTGCCGCGAGCACCAGCGCCGCCAGCGCGACGACCCCGATGACCACCACGAGCAGGCGGTTCTCGTCGGTCAGCACGGCGGCCGCGAGGGATGTGGGTCGGCCCGACTCTTGTGTGAGGAAAAGCCCCGCCATTCGTCCTCCTTGACGCTTGGGCTGAGCTCAAGATGTGGACGGGATTGTAGGTACCGGAACCTGATCAAAACAGAGCGCGTGAAATGTAAATGTCCTGTGCGCACTCTTCGATAATGATCGCCGGACAGCCGGAGACCCGAAATCGGTAATGCTTTTGGAGCATTCTCTTGATCTCATTTACGGAGCACGGCAGGTCGTGAACGAATTCACGCGATCAACCGCTCGAGACCACTGTAAGCGGGGGCACCGGCACCCGCACATGACGAAGGGCCCCACGAGTGGGGCCCTTCGGAAAAACAGTCGCCGTCCGGGTGAACGGGTCAGCCGAGGGAGGTGACCGGCGGCACGGTGGGCCACCTCATGCGGATCGATCCGCCCTGTTTCCCCGCACTGACCTCGACGTCGTCGACCAGGCCGCTGATGACCGCGAGGCCCATCTCGTCCTCCTCGGTCTCCGCGTCGGTGTCTCCCGGCCCGTCGCCGGACGCGCGGCCGCCGATGGCCGCGTGCGGCGCCTCGTCGCCGACCTCGATGGAGAACAGCTTCTCCTCCTCGATCAGCAGCACCTTCACCGGTGCCGAGATTCCGCCGTTCTGGTGCAGCCCCACGGCCCGGCTGCACGCCTCTCCGACGGCCAGCCTGACCTCGTCGAGGACGGCCTCGTCCACTCCGGCCCTGCGCGCCACCGCCGCGGCGACGAGCCGGGCGGTCCTCACGTGCTCGGGCAGCGCGCTGAAGCGGAGTTCGACGGTGGCCATGCATCCCCCTCGCGACTACGGGCGTGCTGTGGAGAGGCCGGGCCGCCGAGAGCCGGGCCCTCCTCGTGGTTCACGTCCGCCGCCCGGACGCTGCGGCCCGGGCGGCGGGGTGGTCAGTCGGTCGCCGCCACCGCTTCCTCGACCGAGGTGTGGATCGGGAACACCTTGGTGAGGCCGGTGATACGGAAGATCTTGAGAATACGCTCCTGGTTGCAGACCAGGCGCAGTGAGCCCTCATGGGCACGGACGCGCTTCAGGCCGCCGACCAGCACGCCGAGTCCGGTGGAGTCGAGGAAGTCCACGCCCTCCATGTCGACGACAAGGTGGAAACTGCCGTCGTTCACCAGCTCGACCAACTGCTCGCGCAGCTTGGGCGCGGTATATACGTCGATTTCGCCACCGACCCTGACGATCGTGCGATCGCCCATGGTCTCGGTCGACAGGGACAGGTCCACGGATCCTCCAGCACCTAGCTATCGAGCGGTCGCCCTTGGGGCATCTCGGCTCAGCCCCCGGGACGGTTCGCCAGCCGCGATGGCATTCAATCACTTACCGGCAGGCGTGCACGACGCCTTGGCCCCATTGTCCGTCACGCCAGTGACACACTCGGTGCCGATGGCCAAGAATCACCGACCCGATCGGCCCCCGGCGGAACACCCGTCCAGGCCCGCGCCGGACGCGGTCCTGGACCGGCTCGCGTCCGGACCGGGCCGGGCTTCGCGCATCACTCATACGGAGCACTTGCCCCCACGTGAGGGGCGTCATGCCGTCTGGCCGGACCGGATCCGCCCGGAGATCCTCGCCGCCGTGCGGGCGGCGGGCATCGAGCACCCCTGGGCCCACCAGGCACGCGCCGCCGAGCACGCCCTGGACGGCGAGTCCGTGGTGGTCTCCACCGGCACCGCGTCCGGCAAATCCCTTGCGTACCTCATGCCCGTCCTGTCCGCACTCCTGGACGGCGCACAGGCCCCGAACGGCCGCGGTGCGACCGCCCTCTACCTCGCTCCCACGAAGGCCCTCGCCGCGGACCAGTGCCGATCCGTGAAGGAACTTTCACAACCACTGGGCCATTCGGTGCGCGCGGCCGTCCACGACGGCGACACGCCGTTCGAGGAACGCGAGTGGATCCGCCAGTACGCCAACTACGTGCTGACCAATCCGGACATGCTGCACCGGAGCATCCTCCCGTCCCACCCCCGCTGGTCCTCCTTCCTCAAGTCGCTGAAGTACGTCGTGGTGGACGAGTGCCACACCTACCGGGGCGTCTTCGGCTCGCACGTCGCCCAGGTGCTCCGCCGGCTGCGCCGCCTGTGCGCCCGCTACGGCGCCTCACCCGTCTTCCTGCTGGCCTCCGCGACCGCCGCCGAGCCCGCGGTCGCCGCTCGCCGCCTCACCGGCCTGCCGGTCGTGGAGGTGGCCGACGACGCCTCGCCGCGCGGTGAACTGGTGTTCGCGCTGTGGGAGCCACCGCTCACCGAACTGCACGGCGAGAAGGGGGCGCCGGTCCGCCGTACGGCCACCGCCGAGGCTGCCGACCTGCTGACCGACCTCACGGTGCAGGGCATCCGCTCGGTCACCTTCGTGCGCTCACGGCGCGGCGCCGAGCTGATCTCCTTGATCGCCCAGGACCGTCTCGCCGAGGTCGACCGCTCGCTGGCCCGGCGGGTCGCCGCGTACCGGGGCGGTTATCTCCCCGAGGAGCGCCGCGCCCTCGAACGCGCCCTGCACTCCGGCGAACTCCTCGGTCTGGCCGCGACGAACGCCCTCGAACTCGGCATGGACGTCTCCGGCCTGGACGCCGTGGTGATCGCCGGCTATCCGGGCACCCGGGCCTCCCTGTGGCAGCAGGCGGGCCGCGCGGGACGCTCCGGACAGGGCGCGCTGGCCGTCCTGGTGGCCCGTGACGACCCCCTGGACACCTTTCTCGTCCACCACCCCGAGGCGCTGTTCGACCGGCCCGTGGAGTCCACCGTCCTCGACCCGGACAACCCCTACGTGCTCGCCCCGCACCTGTGCGCGGCGGCCGAGGAACTGCCGCTGACGGACGAGGACCTGGCCCTCTTCGGCCCGGCCGCCGGGGAACTGCTCCCGCAGCTGGAGGCCGCGAAGCTGCTGCGCCGCCGGACGAAGGCCTGGCACTGGACCCGCCGGGAGCGGGCCGCCGACCTGGCCGACATCCGCGGGGAGGGCGGCCGGCCGGTCCAGGTCGTCGAGGCCGGCACGGGCAGGCTGCTCGGCACGGTCGACGCGGGCGCGGCCCACACCGGCGTCCACGAGGGCGCCGTCCATCTGCACCAGGGCCTGACGTATCTCGTGCGCTCCCTCGACCTGGAGGACTCCGTCGCCCTGGTCGAGCGGGCCAATCCCACGTACACGACGGTGGCCCGGGACACGACGTCGATCTCCGTGCTGGAGACGGACACCGAGATCCCGTGGGGCGACGGCCGCCTGTGCTACGGCTCCGTCGAGGTCACCAACCAAGTGGTCTCCTTCCTGCGCCGGCGGGTCATCACCGGTGAAGTGCTGGGCGAGACGAAACTCGACCTCCCTCCTCGTACGCTGCGCACCCGCGCGGTGTGGTGGACGGTCACCGAGGACCAGCTGGACCGGGCCCGGATCAACCCGGAGATCCTCGGCGGCGCCCTGCACGCCGCGGAGCACGCGTCGATCGGCATGCTGCCGCTCTTCGCCACCTGCGACCGCTGGGACATCGGCGGGGTCTCCGTCCCGCTGCACCCCGACACGCTGCTGCCCACGGTCTTCGTCTACGACGGCCATCCGGGTGGCGCGGGCTTCGCCGAGCGGGCCTTCCACACCGCCCGTGCCTGGCTCACCGCCACCCGCCAGGCCATCGCCTCCTGCGAGTGCGACGCCGGGTGCCCCTCCTGCATCCAGTCCCCCAAGTGCGGCAACGGCAACGACCCTCTGCACAAGCGGGGCGCGGTACGCCTGCTCACGGTGCTGCTGGAGGGGGCGCCCGAGGAGAAGCCGGAGGACGAGGCGGACGCGACGGACGCGACGGACGCGGAGAGGGGCTCCGGACCGGCCGGGGCGGAGCTGGGAGGAACCGCGGCGTCCTAGCCGAGGGTCGGCGCGGGGACCGGGTCCGCGGGCCGACCCTCGGCTAGGAC
>Ga0247820_10000860_pt1 | contig 16856 bp, 15 predicted proteins | sample 13C_Glucose_Day1_2_FD_192480 | JGI IMG/M metagenome (GOLD analysis project Ga0247820, IMG submission 192480) | Soil microbial communities from agricultural site in Penn Yan, New York, United States - 13C_Glucose_Day14 | ecosystem: Environmental > Terrestrial > Soil > Agricultural land | place...
CCACCGCCCACCCCCCGGTCAGGTCCGCCGCCCCGCCGTCGGTCAGGTCCACCGCCGCATCCACGGCAGGGGAGGGGAGAGCCGATGTGCCTCGGTGAGCTGGCCGAGGTACTCGAGCTGGCGGCCGGCCCCACTGCCGTCGTCCGGTCCAGTGGCCGCGTCGTCACGGTGTCGCTGCTGACCCTGGACGAGCCGGTGGCTCCGGGGGACTGGGTGCTGTGCCACTCCGGGTTCGCGCTCCACCGTCTCACGCCGGAGGAGGCCGGCGACGCCGCAGCAGTCCGCGCCACGCTGCCCACAGGGCGCAGCAGGAAGGGGGCTGCCACGAACGGCGAGCCGTGACCGCACCGCGGCGGACCGGCATACCGGCCGACGTCAGGACCGCGAGAGGGCCTGACGTGAGGCGGCCGGAGGGCCTCGCTGGTCGCGCGGGGCTGACGAGCGCGGCGGATCAGGGCCTTCGCCATCGGTGCCGGCTCAACAGGAGCAGAATCGGACCGTGAGCCACACCAGGTGGGATCCCCTCGCTGTCGTGGCCGTGGCGATCGTGCTCGTCGTGGTGGTCGTGTACCTCTGGATCATGCGCGAGGAGGGAGACACGCCCGTGCCGTGGTTCCTGGCTGCCCTCCTTCTCGGAGCCGCCGCGGCTGGGTACGGGGCGGACCGAGCTCGGCCGCATCGAGGTGCTGTTCTGGTACTCGCCGGTGGTGTTCTGGCCGCCGTGGGAGTGCTCGCCATCCTCTCGATCGGGTTCCCGGTGCTGGCCGCTGGGGCTGTGTGCCTCCTCGCAGCCGTGAGGTCCGTCCGCTCTCGCTCCGCTGCGCCGTCTAGGCAGCCTGACTCCTGAGCCGGAGCGCGCCCACCCCCAGAGGTGCGACGCTGGGAGCGTGCGCTCGTGCATGCATGCGTGGCTGCTCGTGCTCGTGGCAGGTGTCCTGTCCTGCACTGGCGGGCAGCCCTCGGCCAGGAAGGAGACAAGCGTGGAAGCGCCAGACGTCATCATGGTCAGCAGCCCTGCTTTTCGCGATGGTGAGCCCATCCCTGCACGGTTCACCTGTGATGGTGCGGGCGACGCACCGCCGTTGGCCTGGGCCGGAGTGCCGGAGGACGCCGCGGCCGTGTCCCTCGTGGTCGACGACCCCGACGCCCCCCGGGGCACGTTCGTGCACTGGGTCGTGCTCGACCTGCCCCTCGACGCCGCGGGCCTGCCCGGGGCAACCGTGCCCGCCGGCGCAGTCCAGGCGAGGAACTCCGCGGGACGGCCGTCGTACTTCGGCCCGTGTCCTCCCAGCGGGACACATCACTACAGGTTCACGGTGTACGCGCTGTCGAGGCGCACGGGACTGCGCGACGGGGTCGACCTCGACACGGCGCTGCGGGCGGTGCAGTCGGCCGCGAGAGCGAAGGGCCGGTTGGTCGGCACCTACGCACGCCGGCGCTGAGGGCCACCGCACCGTCAACCGCGCGCAGATCGCGCAGTCCCTGGCTGGGTCACGCAGCCGCGTGCTGGCAGGCGTCACTGCCGGCCCCGTGTCGGGCGGTCAGGAGGAGGGTTCCCGCCGCGCGGAGGCTGGAATGCGCCCGCTCCCTGCCGGGTTTCACTCTCAGAAGGACCGGGAGGCGCCGATGAGCACTTTTGACAGCCCCGCGGACGATGGGGTGCTGGACGCCTACTCGTCTGTGGTCTCGGGTGTGGCGGCGCGGCTGATCCCGCGGGTGGCCGGGGTGCGGGTACAGCGTCGCCTCCGAGGAGGAATCGCTGAGGCGGGCGGCTCTGCCGTGGTCCTGAGCAGTGATCGTCATCTGCTGACCAACGCGCATGTGGTGATCGGTGCGGACCGAGGTGAGGTCGAGTTCGTGGATGGGACGACGGCCGAGGTGAGCGTCGTGGGGTCCGACCCCCTGTCCGACCTGGCCGTGCTCGCGGCAGACCGGGACCTGCCAGAGCCTCCGGAGTTCGGCAGCGCCGAGACACTGCGCGTCGGACACCTGGTGGTGGCCGTCGGCAACCCCCTCGGCCTGGCAGGCAGTGTCACCGCAGGGGTCGTCAGCGCACTCGGACGCTCCCTGCCCACACGATCGGGCGCGGCCACACGCTTCGTCGAGGACGTGATCCAGACCGACGCGGCTCTCAACCCCGGCAGCTCCGGCGGGGCCCTCGCAGACGCCCGGGGGAGGGTCGTCGGTATCAACACCGCCGTCGCTGGGGTGGGGCTCGGACTGGCGGTGCCGATCAACGCCACCACCGAACGCATCATCAGGGCCCTGCGCGCCGGGGGCCGTGTGCTCCGCGCCTACCTGGGGCTCGTCTCGACGCCGGCGCCGCTGCCCCGAGACGTCGCCGAGCGCTATGGGCAGCGCACAGCCCTGCGGGTCGTCGAGGTGGTGGCGGGCAGCCCGGCGGCGCGAGCTGGCCTTCTGCGTGGTGACCTGGTTCTCGCGGTGGACGGACAGCAGCTGCGGGATGCCCAGTCGCTGCAGCGCGTGCTGTTCGAGGATGCGATCGGGCGGCACATGGAGGTGACCGTGGTGCGCAACGGCGCCCTGGTCGACGTCATCGCGGTGCCGTCCCAGCTGGAGGGGTGAGCCGGACGACGCAGGGCTGGGGACGCGTCGGCGCCCTGGCGGTTCAGCCCGAGGCGATGTGGTCAGGCGGGGCCCACGGTGTAGACGACCGTCTGAACGCGGATCATGCCGTCGCGGAAGATGAACGTGTCGATGCCGTCCTCGACCTTGCGGCCTCCTCCGGTGGCCTTCCACTCCAGGTACAGCACGTCGTCGGCGAACACGGTGGCCAGTTGCCACTCCGCCTGGGGGACGTCGCTCAGCAGCCGGGTGAACACCTGCCGAGCACCGTCCTTGCCGCGGTACACCTGTTTCTGCACGACGAGGATGGCGTCGTCGGCGTAGTCGGCAACGATGTCCTCCAGGTCCTCGGCGCCAAGGGCCTGTCCGTGGTGGGCAAAGATCTCTTCAGGGGTTCTTGTCGCCATCAGAGGTTCCTCTCGGCACGGTCGTCACTGACCCCTTGAGTCTCCTAGGAGCTCTGAGCGCTGTCCATGCCGGCGTCCCGGCCGTTCGGTACAGTCGGCATCGAGGATGGCGGGCACGTCGTCCGGGGGTTTCCGGGAGGCGCCATGAAGGCGGTTCGGCTACATCGGTACGAGTCTCGACCTGTCATCGAGGACGTCGCAGAGCCGGAGGCCAGCGGTCCCTTCGACGTGGTTGTCAGGGTTGGCGGCGCGGGTCTCTGCCGCACCGACCTGCACATCGTCGAGGGGCAGTGGGCGGCCAAGAGCAACGTGGGCCTTCCGTACACCCTGGGCCACGAGAATGCGGGGTGGGTTCATGCGGCCGGTCCGGCAGTGGAGCACCTGCAGCCTGGTGACGCGGTCATCCTGCACCCGTTGATGACCTGCGGCTTCTGTCGGGCCTGCCGGGCCGGCGACGATGTCCACTGCGAGGCCCAGTCGTTCCCTGGCATCGACGTCGACGGTGGGATGGCGGAGCTCATCAAGACCTCGGCCCGTTCGGTCGTGAAACTCCCCCCGGGCGTCGAACCGGCGTCGGTCGCCGCGCTCGCAGATGCCGGCCTGACGGCCTACCACGCGGTCAAGAAGGCGGTCCCGCTGCTCCATCCGGGCACCACCTGTGTCGTGATGGGCGCCGGTGGACTGGGACACATCGGCATCCAGTGCCTTCGGGCCATGAGTGCCACGCGGATCCTGGTGCTGGACGCGAACGAGGAGGCCCTCGCCCTCACCCCCGGCTGGGGGGCGGACGAGTGCGTCCTGGTCGACGGCGCGCACGTCGACCGGGTGCTCGAGCTGACGGGCGGCAAGGGGGCCGAAGTCGTTCTGGACTTCGTCGGGGAGCGAGGGGCCGAGCGGGACAGCTGGACGATGACGCGGCGTGCCGGCAGCGACTTCGTGATCGGGTACGGCGGAACGGTCTCCGTCCCGGCCATCGACGTGATCTCGACGGAGCGCAACGTCGTGGGGAACCTGGTGGGCAGCTACAACGACCTGGTCGAGCTCATGGCCCTGACGGCCAGTGGCCGGGTGCAGATGCTCACTCAGACATACCCGCTCGAGGCAGTCAACGATGCGATGGACGACCTCGACTCCGGCCGGCTTCGCGGCAGGGGGATCCTCGTGCCGGAACACTAGAGCGCGCCGACACGCGGTCAGTCAGGCGATGTCCTCGCCACCCTTCGTAAGCCTCACTATCGGTGTCCGTCCGACGACGATCCCTTGTAGAGGTACGAGATCGCGTTCGTGGCGGCGAAGATCGGTGGCCACGACCCGTCGTCCCCCGAACGGGTCCACTCCTGGGCGCCACTGGCAGGCGCTCCCGACCCGTCGTTCTCACGCGCCCGCTGAGGAGCATCAGCGATCGACGGCAGAGCTGCCGGCCCTTGGTCAGGTGCTGGTGTCTTGTGACCGGCGGCTCGGTCGGGCACTGACCACGGATCGACCGGCCCTGGCCCCTGTGCGGCACCGGCACCGGTGTTGCCGGCCGGGCCGGTGTTGCCCGCCGGACCGGTGTCGCCCTCGGCCATGGCCGCGAGCTGGTCCAGCTCATCGTTGAGCGCCGCGAGTACGGACTTGAGCTGTGCGTGGGCCACTCGTGCGTAGGTGCGGACGTACGTGAGCTTCTGGGCGTCGAGGGCTCCCGTCTCCCCTCCGGCTGCCTGCTGACCGGCGCCGCTCGCTGATCCCTCGGCCGGGGCGAGCTGCTGCGCGGCGATCTGGGCGCGCTCGAGGATCTGCTTGTACTGGTCCCGCGCCGACTGCTCGAGGTCCCTGGCGTACGACTGCGCCTCTGCAACCGCCTCATCGGCGGCACGCTGCGCCTTGGCCAGGAGCTCCACGGCACGCAGGCTCACCTCCTGGTAGCTGTCCTCGCGGGCCTGTGTGGCGTCCTGCTCGTGTGCGTTCACGATGAACCTCCAATGCTGTGAGCCGGGACGGCGACGGTCGCTTCGGCCGGCGGTTCCGAGGTGATGCTGAACTCCTCGAACGCGATGGACTGTGGTGGTCGCGGCCCGCCGGCCAGCGCGGCCGTCGTGTGCGACACCATCAGCGGCGACCCGCACACGAGCGCGTCGTAGGGGCCGGGCATGGCCACGGCCGCGGCGACAGCCCCGACCAGACCGCGCGTCCCGGGATAGGTCGGGTCGTCCGACACGGCTTGGGTGTGGGTGAACCACGGGGAGGCCGCAAGCCGGTCCAGACGCGACCTGGCGTAGAGGTTCCACGAATACCGCGCCCCGTGGACCAAGTGAACCCGGCGGTGGGTCTGGCCCTTCTGCCAGCCCTGCTCGATCTCGTCCAGCAGCGCGAGGAAGGGCGCGATGCCGGTCCCACCAGCAACCATCAGAAGGTCCGAGTCGGTCAGGGGGTCGATGGCCAACGCGTTCCCCACGGGCGCACCGATCCGCACGATGTCACCGCGCTTGGCCTTCTTGACGAAGGGTGCGCTGACGAGGCCGCCCGGGACCAGGCCGACGTGGAACTCGATCCCACCGTCCTCACGAGGGGCATTCGCAGGCGTGAAGTAGCGCCAGACCCTCGGGGCGTGGGGAATCGTGAGCGCCATGGACTGCCCGGGGCGATAGGGCAGGGGGGTGTCGGGGGACACCCGCACGATCGCGATCTCCCGGCTGACCCGGGCGACCTCGGTGATCTCCGCATCCCACCACGCGGGTTGCGTTTCCTCGGACTCCTCGGCGGCCGCCACCATGGTGGCGGCGACGAGACCGTACGCATCGGCCCAGTCACTGGCCACATCGGCGGTCCACTCCTCACCGAGGAAGTGCTTCAGCGTCCACAGCAGGGATCCTCCGACGGCGTCGTAGTGCTCAGCGATCACCGCGAACCGGCGGTGGTCGCGACCGAGCTGCTCGACGTAGGGCAGGATCTCGCCCAGCTCGTCGACGCTGCTGACGATGCTGCCGAGGGCGCCGACGAGGCGGTCCCGCTGGGCATCCATGGCGAGTGGGAACATCTCCCGGAGCTCCGGGTGGGTCACAAACAGATGGGCGTAGAAGTACAGGGCGACGTCGTCACCGTTGAGGGTGACGGTCTTCCACGTCGACTTGAGACGGTCCGTGTCCATGCCGTCAGGTCTTCTCGGTCACGATGGAACCGCGTGCCTGTCCGAGGGTCGCACCGTCCTCGAAGCAGTGGCTGACCCGCTCATCGGCGATGAGCCGCCGGTACAGATCCTCGACAACAGCGCCGACAGCTGGCCCGCCGCCAATCCGGTCGTAGTCGGTGGTCATGGGATGCCTCCCTGGTCGTTGGCTGGAATCGGCCATTGGTCTCGCATCGTAACGAAAACAGCAAAACGGGCCCAACCGAGGTGTGGCGAGCGACTCGAACCGCACGGTCGGTCGGGCCGACGTAGTCGGGACAGTCGCGAAGGCGTGATCTGGCCCTGCCGAGCCGTGATCGCCGAGCACCCGGACGAGTGGGCCGAACGAGCGCCACAGCCTCGACGTCGAGGGCTGGTCCGAGCGCACCGGGCGCACCCGGCGCGCTCGGACCAGCCCTGGAGCGGGATGCAGGCGCAGAGCTCCCGGGACCCGTGGGCGGTCGAACGATCGGCGGCTCACCCTGCGGATCGTCCGGTCACCATCAGGTGGGCTACTCCGGGGGGTTCTGCGCCCAGAGGTCGGGGCCGAACACCTCGTAGCGGATCCGCTCTGCAGGGACGCCTCGGGCCAGCAGCTGGGCGCGCACGTGGCGCATGAAGGGCAGCGGCCCGCAGGTGAAGACGCTGACGTCCTGCGGCAGTGGCAGCGCGGTGAGGTCCATCCAGCCCTGCGCGGAGCGCTGGTCCGAGGGGTCGACGCTCTCGTACCAGGTGTGCGAGGTGAAGTCGTCGATCTGCCGTCCGACGTGCAGGACGGTGTCACGCACCGCGTGGTCCTGCGCGGTGCGGTCGGCGTGGGCGACGATGACCGGCCGCTGTGGCTGGGTCCGGGCGATGTGCTCGACGATCGGCAGCACCGTCGTGATGCCGGCGCCGGCGGTGGCGAGCAGAAGGGGCTCGTCAGAGGACTCGACGACGAAGTCGCCCGCCGGCGCGCTCACGTCGAGCACGTCCCCGATGGCGACGCTGTCGTGCAGGAAGGAGGAGACCTGCCCGTCCGGGGCGCCGTCGACCCCGCGCAGCCGGTTGACCGTGATCTGCAGGCGCGTACCCGATGCCGTGGAGGAGACCGTGTACTGGCGCGGCTGGCGGCTGCCGTCCGGCAGGTCGACGAAGACCGAGACGTACTGGCCCGGCTCGATCTCTGGCAGCGACTCACCGTCGTCGGGCTCCAGCACGAGCGAGATGATGTCGTGCGCCTCATCGATGCGGCGCACCACCCGGTAGGGGCGCACGGGTTGTGCCGGGTCCATGCCAGCCCGCTGGTAGAGCCGGGCCTCCTCAGCCACGAGCTGGGTGGCGAAGAGCCAGTACACCTCATCCCAGGCGCTGGCCACGTCCGGCGTCACGGCCTCACCCAGAACCTCCGCGACGGCGCCGAGGAGATGGTGACCGACGATGGTGTACTGCTCTGGCCGGATCCCGAGGGAGACGTGCTTGAATGCGATCCGCCGCAGGACGTGGTCGAAAGGCGGCGCGTCGGGGTCGATGAGATGCACGGCATACGCGACCACGGAGGCGGCGAGGGCCCGGCTCTGCTCGCCGGTGGCCTGGTTGCCCTTGTTGAACACCCGCAGCAGCTCGGGGTGGGCGCCGAACATGCGGGGGTAGAACCGAGCGGTGATCTGCTCGGCGTGATCAGCGACGACTCCGGCGGTGGCGCGGATGACGGCGGCCGACTCCGGCGACAGCAGGCTGGTGGGCGAGTTCGTGGTGGTAGTCAAGGGGGAACCTCCAAAAGGGGGAAGGCATCAACCCGGCCCACCGTACTCGCGTCTGTGCGGCGGTCCACGGGGCCCCTGCCGAGGCTGTTCGACGCATCGCCGCGAGGCAGCTGGACGGGCGGTGGACTGCCCGCGCGGTCCTGGAGCGCCGGCCTGCCCCGGTCGGGGAGAGGCTCCTGGCGAGTCGCGTCAGGGACGTTGGGCCCTAGGTGGGCCACCTGTGGGCTGGCAGATTGGCGAGAGGAACGCAGCTGTCCATCGCCCGAGACGGCCAGCGGACGGAAACCGACGCCCGGAGGTGCGCGAAGGTGGCCAAGATCCTCATTCCGTATGCGACGACCGAGGGCCAGACAGCCAGAATCGCCGAGTACGCGGCGGACGTCGTCCACGGCCACGGTCACCAGGCGCAGGCGGTGGACATCGGGGTGTCCGGGGACACCGTTCCCGACGGGTACGACGGCGTCATCGTCGGAGCCTCCATCCACATGGGCAAACACGACAAGTCGATGAGGGACTACGTGCGAAAGCACCGGGCCGCGCTCGAGCGGCTTCCATCAGCGCTGTTCTCCGTGAGCCTCGCGGCCCACGGCGACACGGAGGAGGCGGAGAGCTACGTCGAGGAGTTCGAGCAGGAGACAGGGTGGCGGCCCCGGCACGTCGCCCTCTTCGGCGGCGCCCTGCTCTATACGCAGTACGGGTTCCTCAAACGTCATCTGATGAAGAAGATCGCCCGCGACAAGCCTGGCGACCTCGGGACCGACATCGCCCGCGACTACGTGTACACCGAATGGGACGGGGTGCGGCGGTTCGTCGAGGACTTCCTGGACGAACTGTCCCCCGGCGGCGGGGAAGAGGCATAGAGGCGGCCGATGGCACCGGGGCCGACCGTTGCAGCCGCGCGCTGCTGCTCAGCGCAGTCTCAGGTGCCCTTGAGAGGCTGAAACCGGCATACCGTCCAGCGCCCAGCAGCGCCGCACCCTCGGAGCGCCCATGGCACCTGCTCTGCGCCGCCGGCTCGTGACCGCTGCCGTCCTCATCGGGGCAGCAGGGGGTCTCACCGGCTGGCGGATCGCGGACAACCACACCGTGGACTACTCGACGGAGGACACCGTCGTCATGAGCCGCACCCCCACAGGCACGGTCCAGCTCGACACACGGCTCTACATCCCCGACGGTGTGAGCGCACAGGCGCCCGCGCCGGCCGTGGTGCTCGCGCATGGCTTCGGCGGCACCAAGGCGTCGGTCAGCGGTGCGGCGGCAGACCTCGCGGATCGCGGCTATGTCGTCCTGGCCTACACCGCACGAGGATTCGGCAGGAGCACCGGCTCCATCGGCCTCAACGCCCTGCGCGGAGAGGTCGTCGACGCCCGCAACCTCGTCAGCTGGCTCGCCCGGCGTCCGGAGGTCGTCAAGGACCGCGAAGGCGACCCCCGGGTGGGCATCGCTGGGGAGTCCTACGGTGGGGCGTTGGCGCTGATGGCCGCCGGCACGGACCGCCGGGTCGACGCGATCGTCCCGCAGATCACCTGGAACCGGCTGTCGCGCGTGTTCTTCCCGAACGGCGCAGGCGCGCCGCAGCAGGGAGGCCCGGCGTCTCCGGCAGAGAGCGACAGCTCGCCGGGCGCGTTCAAGCGTGAGTGGGCCGGGATCTTCTTCGGCATCGGCAAGGGACTCGACCTCGGCGGTGTCACCGGTCTCGGCAGCCTGGCCGGTCAGCGCCCCCAGGGCGATCCGTCCCCGGGGCCGGGGCCGGACGCTGGCGCCGCCGGCCCGGGGGCGTCGGGAGCGCCCGCCCCCTCCGGCGCCGCGACCGCCGGGGAGGCCCTCGTGTGCGGCCGCTTCGCACGCGACATCTGCCGCGTCTACACCGCGGCCGCAGCCAGCGGCACGCTCGACGCGGCCGGCCGCGCGCGGCTGGACGCCTCGAGCCCGTGGAGCGTCGCCGGCGCCATCACCGCTCCGACCTTCCTGGTCCAGGGGGAGGCGGACACGCTGTTCCCCCTGTCGGAGGCCGATGTGACCGCGCGCCAGATCCGGGGGGCAGGCACCACCGTGAAGGTCCGCTGGACCGCCGGAGGGCATGACGCGGGGGGCGTGACCGAGGACGACGCGGCGACCGGGGAACTGAGGCAGGAGATCGCCGACTGGTTCGACCACTACCTGCGCCGCGGTGGCGATACCCCAGCCGCCGACTTCGCCTTCGACCAGCGGACCGGCCTGTCGAGCAGTCGCTCGCGGGCCACGACACGCACGCTGTCGGCTCCGTCCTACCCACTGGGCGACGGGGTCGAGACGACGACCGTGCGCCTCAGCGGGCAGGGGCAGGCCATCGTCCGCCCCGCGGGGGGAGCTCCGGCCTCGTTGTCCAGCCTCCCCGGCGTGGGGTCGACGTTGGCGTCCATCGCGTTCGACCCGCCGGGCCAGGCCGCGCTGTTCTCCTCCGCCCTGCTGGACCGGTCGGTCGACATGGTGGGGAGCTCGACGGTGCGGCTCACCGTCAGCGGCGCGCCGCAGGGCGCCGTCCTCTTTGCCAAGGTCTACGACGTCGCTCCGGACGGGCGGCCCGAGCTGCCCCAGGGGCAGGTCGTGCCCGTGACCGTGCCTCCTTCGGTCGGGGAGCACCGTGTCGAGGTCGTTCTCCCCGCGCTGGCCCACCGCTTCGAGACGGGCCACCGCATCGTCGTGGCCATCGCGACCACCGATCGGGCCTACGCGTCGCCCAGCTCCCAGCAGATCGTGCGGGTGGCCCTCGCCGACGCCGCGCTCACCGTGCGGCAGGTCCCCTCGCGTGCGCCCGGATCGGACACCTCGCCCTGGCTGCGGCTCGGTGTGGTTCTCGCCGTGCTGGCCGCGCTGGGCGTCGCGGCGACCTCGCTGTGGGGTCGGCTGGGCCTGCGCCGCACGATCGCCGACACCGACCAGTCCCTCGAGGACGTGCCCGTCGTCATCACCGGGCTGTCCAAGGAGTACTCCGACGGGCTCGTCGCGGTCCGATCCGCGGACCTGCGCGTCGAGCGCGACCAGGTCGTGGGGTTGCTCGGCCCGAACGGTGCCGGGAAAACCACCACCTTGCGCATGCTCATGGGCCTGATCCGGCCGACCCGGGGCAGGATCCGGGTGTTCGGGCACGAGGTCACCCCGGGCGCCCCGGTGCTGAGCCGCATGGGGTGTTTCGTCGAGGGCGTGGGCTTCCTCCCGCACCTGTCGGGCCGCGACAACCTCACGCTGTACTGGGCGTCGACGGGCCGCCCCGCCACCGACGCGGGACTGGAGGAGGTGCTGGAGATCGCCCGGCTCGGCACCGCGATCGAGCGCCCGGTCCGCACCTACAGCCAGGGCATGCGGCAGAGGCTGGCCATCGCCCAGGCGATGCTCGGCCTGCCTGAGCTGCTCGTGCTCGACGAGCCGACCAACGGGCTCGACCCCCCGCAGATCGCCGAGATGCGCGAGGTCCTGCGTGGGTATGCCGTGGCCGGCCGCTCGGTGCTGCTGTCGAGCCATCAGCTCTCCGAGGTGGAGCAGACCTGCAGCCACGTGGTGGTGATGGACCGTGGTTCGGTGATCGCGTCCGGCACGGTTGCCGAGGTCTCGGCCGCGGTACCCGAGGGCTCGCGGCACCGGCTCGAGGACGCGTTCCTGGCGATGGTGGGCACGCGGGCGGTGGAGTCGCCATGACGGCACGGACGGGGCAGCTCGTCGCGGAGGGTGCCGCCCCTGGCTTCGACCCTGGCCGCACCCTGCGGTTCTGGGTCGAGGTGAGGCGGCAGCTGCGACGGCGCCGGACCCTCGGCATCTTCGCCTTCATGCTGGCCCTCCCGCTGCTGCTCGTGCTGGCCTTTGCGGTCGGTGACGAGGCCCCGGACCGACGTGGGGTCAGCCTCATCGACGTCGCAACCAACGGCTCCCTGAACTTCGTGCTGTTCGTGCTGTTCGTCAGTACCGGCTTCCTGCTCGTCGTGGTCTTCGCGCTGTTCTTCGGCGACACGGTGGCCAGCGAGGCCGGCTGGGGGACGCTGCGCTACCTGCTCGCGATCCCGGTTCGCAGGCCACGGCTGCTCGTGAGCAAGCTCATGGTCGCGATGTTCCTCTCCGCCACGGCCCTGCTCACGCTGGTGCTCATGTCGATGGCGGTGGGTGCGCTCTTCTACGGGTGGTCGCCGGTCACGACCCCGGTCGGCTTCCAGCTGGCTCCCGGCGAGGCGCTGGCACGCATCGCCGGCATCACGGCATACCTGATCGCCAGCATGACCATGGTCGGCGCGCTCGCCTTCATGCTCTCGGTGCGCACGGACGCGCCGCTGGCGGCGGTCGGGGGCACGGTGCTCATCGTCATCGTGTCGAGCATCCTGGACCAGATCGACGCTCTCGGAGCGGTCCGCGACTGGCTGCCGACACGTCACACGATGGCGTGGGTGGGACTGCTCCAGGACCCACCCGACACCACCGACATGCTGCGTGGGGTCCTCTTCGCCCTGGGGTATGCCGCGGTGTTCCTCGTCGTCGCCTTCCACCACTTCCAGCGCAAGGACATCGTGTCCTAGCCCGCAGTACCGCGGCCCGTTGTGCCGCACGGCTCGCCCGGCGCCGCGTCGCCGTCGTGTGTCGGTCAGGCCCAGATGTCCTCCACGAGCCGCTCGGAGGACCGCAGGCCGCTGATCCAGGCGTCCGCGTCGGCCTCGCTAGCGCCCGTGCGCTCCCGGAAGATCGCCGCGAGCGAGGCCCGCACGCCGGGTGCGATCGTGGCGGCGTTGCCGCACACCAGCACCCGGGCATCACGCTGCATCAGGTCCCAGACCTCGTCCGCGCGCTCGAGCATGGCGTCCTGGACGAACCTGCGCGGGGTTCCGGGCTCGTCCGAGTAGCACCGCTCCACCCGCGCGACGCCGCTCTCCTCGAACGCCACCAGCTCCTCGGGGTAGAGCAGGTCGTTCTCCGAGTTGCGGCAGCCGAAGAAGAGCAGCGACGGGCCGATGGGCACGCCCTGGGCCTGGAGTGCGGCACGGTCCTGGAGGAACCCGCGGAACGGCGCGAGGCCAGAGCCCGCCCCCACCATGATCATCGGCGTGTGCGGGTTCTCCGGCGGCCGGAAGGGGATCGCGGGGTGCCGTACGAAGGCGAACAGGGTCCCGTTCACCGCGGTCTGCGCGACGTACGCCGAGCACACGCCGGTGTGGGTTCCGACGCCTGACCGCGCCGGTGCCCGCAGCAGCCCCACGGTCACGCTGCACGTGCTGGGGCCGGCCAGGGGAGAGGACGAGATGGAGTAGAAGCGCGGACGGAGAGGGGGCAGCAGGTCGAGGTACTCCTCGAACGGCAGGCTGCACGAAGGGAACTCGTCGAGCACATCGAGCACCGACAGGTTCCGGGAGTAGATGCGCTCGCGATAGCGCGCTGCCGACTCCTCGTCGTCTCCAGACATGGCCGCGATGGCCGCGCGCTGCTCGGGGTCTTCCGTATGCCGCGCGAGGACTGCCAGCGCCGCCCGGCTTGCGACGTCGTGCAGCTCGACGCAGCTCCCCAGCACGCCGACGAGGGGGGTCGGCTCCTCGATCGGCAGGTGCGTGTGCGCGCCACTGTTGGGGATGATGGTGACGTACTGGCCGGCGTCGAGGCCGAACCGGGCCATGACGCGGCGCACGGCGTCGAAGCTGTTGCGCGGGAGGATGCCGAGGTGGTCGCCGGGCTGGTAGGCCATCGAGGCAGGGAGCGCGATCTCGAGGTGTCGCACTGAACGCTCGGGCGCCCCGCCGGGCGAGGCGGGGATGAGCTCGCGGTTCTCGCGCACCGTGGCCGGGTGGGCCTGGTACGACAGCACCACCGGGTTGGTCACCTGTCTGTTGGTCAGCGTGATGGACAGCCTCGGCCCGCTGGTCGCAGCGGTCGCGACCTCGTCCGGCAGGTCCAGCGCCTCGGCGAGGTCGGCCCACAGGGTGCCGTGCCAGGCGCGGTAGTCCGCGTCGAAGTCGGCAGCGGCATTGCCGGCACCCCGATCGTGGATGCGGACTCCTCCGTGTCGCTCGAGCTCGGTGTCGACGAGGGTGGGCACCGCCTGGTAGGTGGACCCCCACTCGGTGTTGCCGCACCCGAAGACGGTGTAGGAGACGCCTGCCGCTGCATCAGGCGCCGCCGTGCTGATCCACGTGCAGAAAGCTGTCGCGTTGTCCGGGGGAGAGCCGTTGTAGGACGCGGTGACCACCACGGTCGCGCCGCCCACTGGCAGGTCGCCCACGTGCTCGTCGAGCGGGCCCACGGTCACGTCGAAGCCGCGCTCGGTCCCCTCCTGGGCCACCCGCGTGGCGATGGACTCCGCGGTACCGAGGTTCGAGCCGAACAGGACCGACAGCCTTGTGCCGTGGTGCGGCACCAGCAGGGCGGGCGAGGCCGACGGGCCCGCCACCGCCTGGGCCTGCTCCCTCAGGGCCTCGATCCCGCCGGTCCGCTGAATGTGCACGTCCGGCCGCTGGCGCACCCGGATTCGGAAGTCTGCGGGCTTGACCGTCAGCGTGGTCTGGGTCCTCAGCTGGTAGTCGAGGTGGTCGATGAAGTCGAAGCGCTGGACCAGCATGCCCAGCACCAGGACGGCCTCCTGGAGGGCGAACTGCCGCCCGATGCACGCCCGCTGCCCGGTGCCGAACGGCTTGTACACGCCGTCGGGCAGCGACGTGACGCGCTCCGGCGCCATGTGCTCCGGGTTGAACTCCAGCACGTCAGCCCCCCACACCGACGGGTCTCGGTGGAGCGAAGGTGTCAGCACCGTGATCGGGGTGTTCGCCGGGATGGCGTAGCGGCCCCCGATGACCGTGTCCTCGAGGGGGCGCCGGGTGAAGCCGGGTGCGGTCGGCCACAGCCGCAGCGCCTCGTCGAGCACCTGGCGGAGGTACGTCAGGCGGTGCACCTGCTCGAAGGTTGGCGCCGCCGAGCTGCCCAGCACCTCGTCGACCTCGGCCCGCGCCCTCGCCAGGACGTCGGGATTCTTGAGCAGGTAGTAGATCGCGAAGGACAGCAGGCCCGAGGTCGTCTCGTGCCCGGCGATGAGGAAGGTGATGCACTGCGCCCTGATGTTGCCGTCGGGGAGACCCTCGCCAGACTGGCGGTCGACCCCGGTGAGCATCCGCCCGAGCAGGTCGGTGGTGTCCGCCGCGCCTCCTTGCGCCCGGCGCTCGGCGATAAGTCGGTCCACCAGGGCGTTCATGAACGCCTGGTCCTCCTCCACCTGACGCTGCGCGCGCACCTTCAGCCGGGTCTGGATCGGGAGCTGGCGGGCCCGCGCCTGCGACTCGGCGAGCGTGCGGACCATCGCCTCGACGAACGGGTGAGGGGTCTCCCGGTAGAAAGAGTTGAAGCGGTACCCGAACCCGCACAGCGCGATGGTGTCGAGGGTCAGCCGGGTCATGTCGGCGGGGACGTCCACGTCGTCTTCGGGGTTCAGTCGTTCCCACTTAGACATGAGCTGCTCCGCGATGTCGAGCATTCGCGGCATGTAGTCGCGCATGGCCTGGAGGCTGAAGGGAGCCATCAGGATGTTGTGGGCCCGTCGCCAGAGTGGGTCGTCCGTCTCCGATGTGAACAGCCCGTTGCCAACAGCGCCCTTGCGCAGACTGGCCAGCCCCCCGCTGACCATCTTGTCGAACCTGGCGTCATCGCAGATCTCCTCGACGAGCGCTGGCCCCGACACGATGAGGCGGGTGCCACCCGGGATGTCGAGCTTGTAGATGGGCCCGAACTCCTCGGCCATCTCGATGAAGGCCTCAATGGGGTTGTCGGCGTCGATGTCGAAGACGTTGCCGACGAGGGGCAGGCCCTTGGGGCCGGGGATCTCGTCAAGTGCGATGGTCATGCTCATGGGAAGTCTCCTGCGGGGCGAGCGCGGGTGATGTGGGGGAGGCGTGCCGCCGGGATCGCCGGTCGGCTCCGCTGGGGTTCTCGGGGTTGGGGTCTGGGTGGCCCGACGTCGACAGGGGCGAGTCCTTGCGGAAGCTGTGGGCGGTCAGGGCCAGGCTGACGGCCGCCACCCACCCGGGCAGCACCAGCAGGACGACTGGGTGGAACGTCGTGCTGACAAGGAGGAACCCAGCGGCCAGATAGCTGAGCACCGCGAGCCAGCGGGGGAGAAGCGCGCGTGACCGGAGCAGGGTTGTGGTGGCGATGATGAACATGCCGGCCGCACGGACACCGAACACGAAGACCATCCCGTACCCCACGCTGGTCAGGGCCCGCGCGACGTCGGGTGGGGGGAGCGGGGCGGAGGAGAAGACGGTGAGCAGGGCCACCGCGCCGACGGCAGCAGTGCCCGTGAAGAGAAGGCACACGAACACGATCCCGGAGCCGAGCTGGAGCCAGCGCGGCATCTCCGACGGCGCGCCGGGCATCGCCTCGATGAGCGTCCTCGTCGCGCTCATGTTCCAGAGGAAGGCGATGCCGGCGAACGGCACGATGTGCAGGCCGACCGTGACGAGCACATTGCCCCGGCCGGCCTTGTAGAAGGCGGTGTAGGTCGCATCAGGGACCTCCAGGCCAGGGGCCTGGCGGACCAGCACGAGAGCCGTGACGAACAGCGCCGCGAAGGCCAGCCCGGACATCCCGCTGAACACGGCGCTCCGGCGCAGCTGTGATCCTGGGGCGGGCGGGGCGCCCTCAGTCGGCAGCACAGCGCGGAGGGGTGTCGGTGTTCCGGTGTCCTGCCGCCGGGCAACGCATGCGACGTCCTCAACCTCCGCCGATGACCTCTGATCCGCAGACGGTGGCTCGTGTGGCGCGAGAAGCCACGTTCGCGGCGCCCCTGCCTCTCTCATAGTGCACCCAACGTCGTGCTCGCAGAAGGCTTGACATCGTCGGGAGGAGCCGAGAGGGCGGGGGCGGCGACCGATCGCCGTGGGAACTCGGTGACTGGCCGCTCCTGGAAGGGGCTGCGATGAGTCCTCCGCAGCCGCCGACGCCTGCCTGCTGCGCCCCAGGGAGTGGTGGCTGCCGCGC
>Ga0247820_10000861_pt1 | contig 16855 bp, 19 predicted proteins | sample 13C_Glucose_Day1_2_FD_192480 | JGI IMG/M metagenome (GOLD analysis project Ga0247820, IMG submission 192480) | Soil microbial communities from agricultural site in Penn Yan, New York, United States - 13C_Glucose_Day14 | ecosystem: Environmental > Terrestrial > Soil > Agricultural land | place...
GGCCTGGTAGTCGCTGTCAGCGGCGACGAACCCCACGGCGATCCGACCGGCGCACTCCGCCAGCGGAGTCCGGGCCCGGGACACGACCGGCTGTCCGCCGATCGACACGCACCGGTCGGCCTTGATCGCCGAGATAGCCGCCCCGCCCCGGGTCGCGAAGACGAGCTTGCCGTCGACCGCGAAGCTGTCGAACGCACAGGCGAGCATCAGCGGCTGAAGGCTCTGCCGGCCGCTCTCGATCGACTTGAGCGCATACCCGGTGACCCCGCCATAGAGCCGGCCGACGTCGATGCTTGTCAGGTCGCAGCGGCCGCAGATTTCTGCGACGATCTCGGCCAGCGCCGGCGTGCCGGTCCTGCCGTTCAGCCAGTGCCCGCGGTCGTGATTGGCACCGTCCGCCCAGGTGTCGAGACGGTCCGGAAAATCCGGCCAGGGCCTAGCGTCCCAGGCCCAGACAAAGGCCCGATCCATGTCGACCATCCGCCCCGCATAGCGATCGGACGCGGGATTGTTCGCCGGGTCGCTCCAGTGCGCGAACATCGCCTGCAGGTATCGATACTGGACGAAGTCATCCCGCGACCCGTTGGAATAGTGGGGAAAGAAGCTCTCCGACGACTTGGGGTCGAAGAACACATTCGGCTGGTTCGTCCCCTTGTTCACCGCCGGGCAGCCGAGCTCGGTGAACCAGATCGGCTTCGAACGGGGCTCCCACTCGGTCGCCCCCGCCTTCACCCCGCCGAGGCGGTTGACGTGCGACCTCGACCACCAGCCGACGAGGTCCTTGTAGCGGAAGATCCAGTCATCGCCGTAGGCGCCGTCGACGATCGGCCTTCGGTCCTGTGCCGCGCGCCCGGCCTCGTCGGCATAGTACCAGTCGAAGCCTTCGCCGCCGGCGACGTTGTCCGCCAAGTAGTCGAGATTGTAGATCGACCCCGCCGCCGCGTCCGCATGGCCCGCCCCGTCGCGCCAGTCCGACAGCGGCATGTAGTTGTCGATGCCGACGAAATCGATCTCCGGATGCGCCCACAGCGGATCGAGGTGGAAGATCACGTCGCCCGACCCGTCGCCCGGCTGGTGTCCGAAATACTCGGACCAGTCGGCCGCATATCCGATCTTCACGTGCGGCCCGAGAATCGAGCGCACGTCTTCGGCGAGCCGTCGCAGCGCCCGTACCGCGGGGTAACTCTGTGCCCCGTCGCGAACCTGTGTGAGCGAGCGCATCTCCGAGCCGATGCAGAAGGCGCCGACTCCACCGGCCAGCGCGCAGAGGTGCGCATAGTGCAGGATCAGCCGCCGGTACGACCACTCGGCCGGCCGGCGGTAGCTCACCCAGCCGTCGCCGACTGAGAAATCCGAAGGTTGCGCCGTTCCGAAGAAGGCGTCGACCTCATCCGCCGCGCCCGCCGTCCCGTCCGACGATCCCGCCCGCCCCGGCGCCCGGTCGAGCGTTATCCGCCCGCGCCACGGCACCGGCGGCTGATCGTCCGCGCCCCACGGATCCGGCAGACCGTTGCCGGCCATGATGTCCATCAGGATGAACGGATAGAACATCACCGACCGGCCGTCCGCCTTCAGGCGGGCGATCGCCTGCAGCACCGAGGCGTCGCACGGGGTGCCGCCGAACACCGGCCGGCCGTCGACCCGGCTGATCACCTTGGCGCCGGAGCGCCCCTGCCCCGACACCGTCCACGGCATCGGATCACCGTCCTCGAGCGTCTGCTCGACCGCCGGCCGCAGCGTGCAGCGCCCGCACCGAAGGTCGTCGCCGAACCAGCTGACGACCAGCGACACCGACCCGACGCCCGGCAGTTCGGCCGCGAGCTGGTCCAGCGACGCATCGATGTCCGTGATCCCGCGATCGTTGTGCACGTTGAGCACCGGGTTCTCCCCGTCGCCCCGCCGATAGCAGACCGGCTCCGTCGCCAGCGCGTATTCCCCGGTTCCCGGCACCAGGGCCACGCCCCTCACGTCCCGCCAGGGCGAGCGCGGCAGGCCGCCCTGGCCCTCGGAAGGCCGCCGGAAGACCTCGAAGTTGAACTGCGGGATGCGGTTTCCGAACGGCGTCAGGTCGAGGTTGTCGAAGACGACGTAGGCGGTGCCGCGATAGGCCGGCGCCATCTCAGCCCCCTCGATAGCGGCGACCAAGGGGTCGGGAAGCTGCGTCTCGCTGCCCTCGTGCAGCCGGAACGCCACGCCCGACTGGTCCATCACGATCCCGTCGGCCCAAATGCGCCCGAGGCGGAGCACCGGCCCCTCGCAGAGCGCGATCGCGATGCTGACCGAGTAGGAATACTCGCGTACCGTCGCGCCGCCGCCACCCTTGCCGCCGACCTCCTCCTCATTGACCGACTCGAGGAAGCGGCTCGACCAGATCAACTGCCCGGCGAGGCGCACCCGGCCGTAGACCCGCGCGACCGGCGAGCCTTCGCTCGATCCCATAACCCGGAACCGCTCTACGCGCCCGGTCTCCACCGGCTCGGCGCCGCTTCCGAGCAGTCGCTGGTCGATCGCAGAGCCGAGCGTCGCGCCGATCGCCTTGCCGAGGACGGCCGTCCCGAGCCCGGCGAAGCTGCCGCCGAGCGCGCCCCCGAGCGCCGAGCCCGCGGCGGACAACAGCAACGTGGCCATCAGAGGCTCCTCTCGGGAAAGCGGAACACCCCGGCGATCCGCCGGGACCAGGCAGGCGTCAGGGGCGACTCGACGACGCCGTGCCCCGAATACGCGTGGATCAGCGTCGGATGCCCTATCGGCGAGACGGCCAGCACGCCCACGTGCTTCGCCACCCCGTCATCGCGCATCCGCAGCACCGCCACGTCGCCAGGACGCGCCGCGGCGCGCGGCACCGCGACGAGGTTCCGGTGCGCCGCCGCCAGCACGTCCTCGGAACGGCCGGGCTCCGACCAGTCGGCGGTGTAGGCCGGCACCGCCTCCGGCTCCGGCCCCAGCATCTCGCGCCAGAGGCCGCGCAGCAGCCCGAGGCAGTCGGTCCCGGCGCCGCGGCAGCTCGACTGGTGGCGATACGGCGTCCCGATCCAGGCCCGCGCACGCGCGACGACCTCCGCGCCCTCGTCAGGCTCCGTCAAGGCTCGATCCGTCATGGACAGCTCCGTCCTTCGGATAGGCGGTGACCCAGTCGTCGCCCGGGATATGCGGGAACCCGCGAAAGTTCAGGAAGTTGGCGAACTTCTCGCGGCACGTCTCCGCCTGCTTGTCGCAGCCCGCCACCACGCGGAAACGGTCGCCCGCCGCCACCGGCCGCCCGGGCGCAGCCCAGAGCGCCAGGCTCCGGCCGCCATCTGTCTTCCGGTCGACCTTGACCGTCGCCACCTCGCCGGCGTTCTCGCCGCTCAGCCAGGTCAGAACGCCTTGCTCGAACCACCGGTCGGCGAACCCGCCGAGCCCGGACACGCGCAAGCTGCCGCCCGCGCTCGCGCCCGCGACAGCCCCCTCGGCCGAGAAGCCGGGTTGCCCGGTATCGAATCCGCAGCGGCTGTCGCCCAGCACCCGGTCGCAGGTCCGCATCACCGCCCGTCCGACCGGCTTGTTCAGTGCCTCGGCGAGCCCGCGGAGCTCGACCTCGAACGCCCCGTCCGAGCGCCTGATCTCGCCGAAGCTCCCCCGGAACAGCAGCACCCGCAGCTCCGGCTGCTGCCAGTCGACCAGCCAGTGCCAGACCTCGGCGCCGTCGTACCGACCGGCCGCGACCTCCTCCTCGCGCACCGCCGCGGCGCTCAACGCCCCGACCGCCTGCGCGTTGTCGACGCCGAGGCCCGTCCCTGCCTGGATCGCGCTCGCGTCCATTCCGGTGCCGGCGCGGTAGGTCAGCCCGTTGAAGCTCAGGTCGCCGTCGTGGTCGGTGAACCCGAGGTCGACGCCGTCGCGACGCCGCACCCGCCAGCAACGGCAGAGCCGCGTCGCGCCGCTGTCGAGCCGCGCCTGCAGCGCCGCATCGATCGCGCGCATCAGACCCGGACCTCGACCACCGGGATCGACGGGATCTCGCCGGCCGCGAACCCCGCGTAGCTCGCCGCGATCCGGTCGGTGTCGAAGCGCACCGGCACGTCGAACTCGAACCCGGCCGTCACCGCCGCGCCCTCGGCCGGCGCCTGCACGAAATGCACCGTGCCGCTGTCGTGGTCGACCGTATAGTCGGCCGCCGGCATCTGGACAACACCGCCCACCGCCACCGTCACCGTGCCCGCCACCGCCTTGGTAATCGGACGCCGGTAGGTCTGCGGCCCCGACGCATAGCGTTTGACGAGCGCGAAGACTTTGGTTTCCCCGTCGCCGGTGCCGATCCGCTGGTCCCCGGCCGCCGGCGTGCCAGAGGGCACGCACGACTTGTGGTCGGCCCAGTCCTTCCAGCGAAAGCCGTACAGCTGCCCGTGCCGCGCCTCGAAGAAGGCGACGACCTCCGCCAGGTCATCGAGCGACCGCACCCCGAGCCCGGCATCGTAGCGCCGCCGCGAGTGCTCCCACGGACTGTTGCGCTCCTCGAAGCCGTTGCTCAGCGTGACGATCTCGGTCCGGCGCTCCGGCCCGCCGCTCGATCCGACCGAGAGCGCGGCCGGAAAGCGCACGTCGTGAAAGCTCATGGTTCACCTCAAAGGTTGCGGCGGCCACGCGAGATCGCCCGGCTCATCTCGGCCGCCACCTGCGTCTGCGAGCGCCGGAAGCCCGCGGCGTCCGGCGTCGAGATGTTCATCGTCACGTGGACGGCGCCCCCTCCGCCGCCGGACCGGATGCCGAGCCGTCCGTCGCTGCCGCGCGCCAGCGGCAGGATCGCCTCCGGCCCGGCCTCGCCCATCAGTCCGACGCCGCCGCGCATCGGGAAGTGCGCCGGCCCGTCGACCACGCCGCCCCGCGCGAAGGCCGCGACCCGGCCCGCGCCGAAGGCCGCGCCCCTCGCGAAGGGCAGGATGCCGGAGAGGATCGACTGCATGCCGCCGCCGACCGCGCTCTGCACCGGCGCCAGCGCGTTGCTCAGCACCTTCCCCGAAATGCTGCGCCCGAGGTTGGCGAGCGCGTCCGACAGCCGGTCGCCGTCGAAGATCACCCCCTCGAACGCCGAGCGGATCGACGAGGTCACCGAGCGCGACATGCCCGACGCCTCGCGGCCCGCCTCGCTCATGCTGCCGCCGACGCCGTCGAGCTCGCGCCGGAACGCGCCGACCACCGAGCCGAGGCCGCCGAGCGTGCCCTCGAGATCCGAGAACTCCGCCTCGAGCCGGCCGATATCGCCGTCGAACTCCGCCATCACTCCATCCTTTCCCGCCGGTCGGGGAACCGCGCCAGCAGCGCCTCCAGCCCGGCCCGCGTCATCGCAGCCCGGCCCGTCCCGACGCCGGCGACGAGCATCAGCTCGGCCGGCGTCAGGTCCCAGAACACCTCGGGCGTCAGCCTGAGCTCGACCAGGCCGAGCCGCATCAGCCCGCCCCAGGCGATCCGCGTCATGCGCCGCCGCCCTCGCCCGGCACCGTGAACGTCAGCTTCAGCAGCCGCGCCGCCGCCTCGGCCGCCGCCAGCGGCCCGCCGTCCACCGACCGCGCCACGAACTCCGCCTCGCCGATCCGCCAGCCGCCGCCGTTCAGCCCGGCGACGACCAGCGCGATCAGGTCGCGGACCCGGAAGGCGCCGGTCTCGAACCGCCCGATCAGCTCGACCAGCGATCCCGCGTCGAGCCGCGCCTCCAGCTCGGCCAGCGCGGCCAGCGTCAGCCGCATCACCCGCGGCTCGCCGTCGACGACGAGCTCGACCTCGCCGCGCCAGGGGTTCGCCATCAGATTGCCTCGAAGCCGATCGCGCCCGCCGAGGCCAGCGCGATCTCGTAGACCGCCTCGCCGTCGTGGCTGCCCGAGTATTCGATCGAGGTGATCTGGAACGGCCCCTCGACGATCCCGAAGTCCGGGACGATCACCCGGTAGGTCCCGATCTCGCCCGCGAAGAAGATCGCCCGCGCCCGCTCGTCGGACGCCTCGTCGCGGAACACCCCGGAGCCCGAGATCGCCGCCGAGCGCACCCCCGCGCCGGCGAGCAGCTCCCGCCAGCGCCCGGCGCTGTCGAGATTGGTAACGTCGACCGTCTCCGCATTGAAGGTGATCCGCGTCGCCCGGAGCCCGGCGATCGTCTCGAAGACCCCCGCCCCGAGGTCGAGCTTGACCAGCAGGTCCTTGCCTCTCTGCGCCGCCATCTATCTCGTCCTTGCCTGAAGGGTTTCAGTCCTGATCCACCACCGCACGGAAGCGGAGCGTCACCTTGCGCCGCGCCGGCGCCGGCCCGCGCTCGGCGCCGGCCCGGAGGAAGCGCAGCGCCACCAGTCGCCCGGCGTCGAGCGCCATCGGTGCGTCGATCAGCGCCGCGCAGACCGCCGCCGCCACCCGCTTCGCGCCGTCGAAGCCGTCACGCCCCGACACCACGGTCACGGTAAAATCGTGCAGCGCCCCGTCGCTGGTCTTGGTCCCGTTCGACCGCACCGTCTCCTCGCCGAGCAGCACGTACTCGGTCTCCTCGGGGTCGAGCGGGGGTGGCGCGTCGAAGATCGCCCCGCCGATCAGCGCCGCGACCGCGGCGTCGTCCCGCAGCCGCGCGAACACGCCGGCCTGCAGGCCGGCCGAAAAGGCGAAGCTCACGACAGGACTCCTTCCTCGGCCAGGAGGTCCAGGTAGCGCCTGTCGCCGTCGCGTTCTGCGACGGCCACGATCGAGAACACCCGCCCGCCCTCTCGCAGCCGCTGCGCCGGCGTCGGGCGCTGAGGCGTACCGACTGGAGCGCCGCGCACCACGATCCGGTAGCGCACCCGCGGCCGCTCGGCACCCGATATGAGGTCCTCGCGCGCCGTCTGCGCCGTCACGTCTGCCCAGAGAGTCCCGGCCGCGACCCAGGCCGTGGTGAAGCCGCCGGACCCATCCGGGGTCCGCACCGGCGACTCGAGCACCAGCCGGCGCTGCAACCGGACGGCCGGGCTCACAGCCCGCCCCCGCCGAGCCGAGTCGCCCGGTAGGCCTCGATCAGCACCAGCACGCCGAACGGCATCGACGCATCCGCCGCTCCAGCCTCGGTCCGGTTCTCGTAGTAATGCGCCGCCAGCAGGAACACCGCCTGCCGGAGGTCGGCCGGAACCTCGTCCCAGGTCTCGCCGAACCCGGCATTGAACCGGATCTCCGCATGACCCGCCCGCGGGATTCGCGGCAGGCTGCGCCCGAACCGCCCGACGAGGCGCGGCCGCTGGCTGTCGCGCAGCACCGACCAGTCCTCGGGATCGACCGGCGTCTCGGACCGGTCGGCCGCGACCAGCGTCACGGAGGCCACGGCGCGCACCGGCGCCACGGGCATCCCCTGGCTCGCGTCCTCGCGCCAGTGCGTCACCGTCCAGGCGAAGTCCCGCGCCAGCAGCACCCGCCCGAGCCGCGCCTCGATCGCCGCCATCGCGGCGCGAAGGTAGAGCTCGAGCACCGCGTCCTGCGACCCGTCGTCGGCGAAGCCGCTGCCGAGCCGCAGATGCTCGGCGAACGCCCGCACCGGCACCGCCGCCGAAGGCGGGGCGCTCACTTCGGTCAAGATCATCGGAAACTCCCGCCAGCGCGATTTCCAGTCGGATGGATCGGTCCGACGGCCGGAAATCGCGACAAAACAACTCCGGATGCACCCCCCGCGCTTCCCGCTGCTGCGGGCGCGCGCCGGATACTCGCAAAACACACCCCCGCACCGCCCGAGCGGAGGGAGGAGCAGCAACTGGAAAGCACGGGGGTGTGTCCGGCCCGCCGCGGGACAGGTCCCGGAGGCAGGCCTATCGCGTCACCCTCGACCGGTCACCCGGCCTCAGGCGGTCGCGAATTTCAGGAGCTTGATCGCCGCGAAGTCGCTGATGTCGCCGCCGATGCGCTTGGTGGCGTAGAACAGCACGTGCGGCTTGGCCGAGAACGGATCGCGCAGGATGCGCAGGTCCGGCCGCTCCGCCACGGTGTAGCCGGCGCGGAAGTCGCCGAAGGCGATCGCGAAGGTGCCGGCCCCGATGTCCGGCATGTCCTCGGCGATGAGCACCGGGTAGCCCATCAGCCGCGCCGGCTCGCCGGCGGCCAGGCTGTCGGCCCAGAGGAACCGCCCGTCGGCGTCCTTCATCTTGCGCACCGCGCCGGCGGTCTTCGAGTTCATCACGAAGGTGCCGTTGGCGCGATACCGAGCCCCGAGCGAATAGACCAGGTCGACGATCGCGTCGGCCGGATCGCTGCCCGAGAAGTCGCCGGCCGATCCGGTCGGCACGTAGCCGAGCGAGCCCCAGGCCCAGACGTCGTTGTCGACCTTCGGATAGCTCAGAAAGCCGGTCGGCTTGTCGTGCCCGTCGCCGGCGATGAAGGCCTGCGCCTCCGCGCGGCTGAACTTGTCGGCGATCCGCTGCGCCAGCCAGCCCTCGACGTCGAAGGCCGAGTCGTCGAGCAGCCGCTGCGACGCCTTCGGCAGCGCCGAGAGCTCGTGCAGCGGGATCGAGATCCGGTCGACCTGCGGCGTGCCGGTCTCGGCCTGCGCCCCGGTTTCGGTCGCCCAGCCGGTGCCGATGTCGGTGTGGTCGACCAGCACGTCGAAGGCGCTCGCCTCGACGCTGACCACGTTGGCGATCGTCCGGATCGACGCCGAGGACCGCAGCACCCCGACGATCTGCGCCGCCGTCACCGGATCCACCAGGTAACCGCCGTCCGCCGCCACCGCCGTCGACAGCGCCTTCTCCTCGACGGTCAGGCCGCGCAGGCCGTCGTCGTCGCCCGACCGCAGGTAGGCGGCGAACGCCTTCTTGTGCGGGGCCTCGGTTTCGGCGGCCCGCGCCAGCGGCGGCCGGTTCATGGCGATGGACTTGCGGTCGAGCATGGCGAGACGGCTCTCCTGTTCCTGGAGCTTCGACTTGATGTCGGACTGGAAGGCATTGAATTCGGCGAGGAAGCCCGAGAGGGCTGCCTTGACCTCCATCTGCGGGTTCGGACCCGGCGCGGCAGTCTCCGCCCGGGACTTGCTTTCAGCTTTCTGCATCGATCACTTTCCTTGACGACTGCACTTGGCCCTCAGGCCAGCATCTCCCTGGCCTCGCGGAAGCTCTCCGCCAGGGTCCGCGCCAGGTCCGCCTCCAGGTCGGAAGGATCGGCCTGCACCCGCGCCTCGGGGAGCATCGGGAAGGTGACGAGCGACACCTCCCAGAGCTCGATCTCGTGCAGGAGCCGCTGGCCGCCGATGGCCTTCTCGCTCCTGACCGTACGGTAGCCGATCGACAGCCCGTCGATCGCGCCGGCCTGCAGCAGCGCCTGGGCCTCGCGCGCCGCCTGCACCTCGAGGATCAGCCGGCCCTTGACGTGGAGCCCCCTGCCGTCCTCCCGCACCTCGTCCCAGACGCCGATCGGCCGGGTCGGGTCGTGCTGCCACAGCATCTTGACCCCCGAGCCCGCCTTGGCGAGCCGGGAGAGCGAGGCGCCGTAGGCACCCTTCTGCACCACGTCCCCGCCCTGGTCCGCCGCGCCGAACAGGCTGGCGTAGCCGGCGATCTCCGCGCCGTCCTTGAGCGCGAGCCCGCCGCCGAGGCCGCAGAATTTCGTCTCGAGCGGGCCCGGCCCGCCACCGCGATAAAGCATCGTCATTCCCTCAGGACACGGTAATCGTCAGCAGCCCGTAGGCGATGTCGGCGAGGATCAGCGAGGCGGCCCCGTAGACCGCCAGCCAGATGCGCTTCTCGAGCCGGTCTATCCCGTCCTCGATCTGCGACAGCCGCCGCTCGAGGTGGCTCCAGCGCTCCTCCTGGATGCGCTCGTGAACCTCGATTCGCGCCGCCGCGGCGTCGAAGGGCTCGTAGAGGAAGCGCGACCCGCCGCCGCGGGCGGCCGCGGCGCGCATCTCAGGCGTCCTTCAGCTTCGGCAGGCCGAGCAGCGCCCGCTTCTCGCCTTCCGAGAGGAAGTCCGCATCGCTGATCCGCCGCCACAGCGCCTCGCGCTCCTCGGCCAGCGCCGGCACGTTGTCGAAGTCCACCTTGACGGTGAATACCGAGCTATAGTACGCGGGCAGCCAACCGGAAATCGCCGCCATCGTCTTGGCGACCAGCGGCAGCACCGTCAGCCGGTAGAACGCCCGGTGCGCCTCGGAATAGTTGGCGTACGTATTGTCGCCCGGCAGCCCGAGCAGCATCGGCGGCACCCCGAAGGCCAGCGCGACGTCGCGCGCCGCCGCCTCCTTGGTCCGATGAAACTCCATGTCCGACGGCGAGAACCCCATCGGCTTCCAGTCGAGCCCGCCCTCGAGCAGCATCGGCCGCCCGGCGTTCCGCGCCCCCTGGTGGTGCGTCTCCAGCTCCTCGATGAGCCGCGCGTACTGGTCGGTGCCGAGCTGCCCCAACCCGTCCGCGCCCCTGTAGACGATCGCCCCGGACGGCCGCGCCGCGTTGTCGAGCAGCGCCTTCGACCAGGTGCTGGCCGAGTTGTGCACGTCGATCGCCGCCGCCGCCGCATTCAGCGGCGACAACCCGTAGTGATCGTCCTGCGGATGGAAGGCCTTGACATGCAGAACCGGCACCCGGTCCTGCCGCATGTCGAAGACATGCTTGTTCGCCCCGACCGAGTATTCGTAGGCCACCGGCCAGCCATCGCCGCCCGGCACCACCTTCATCCGGTCCGAGCGCAGCACGTAGAGCTCGCGCGGCCCGCCGCCCCGCCCCATGCCGGCCGCCTCCAGATAGGCGTCGCCCGACAGCAGCAGGTGCCCGTAGAACGCCTCGAGCAGCGCCGCCCCCGACTGCCCCGGGTTCGGCGCCGCCAGCAGGTCGAGCGTCGGGTGCCTGTCGAACCGCCGGTCCGCGTCCTGCACCACGACCGGCACCGCCGCCGCCGCCTCGGCGACGAGCTTCACGCACCGGAAGGCGACCGGGTTGGCGAGGAAGCCGACCCGGGTCAACGTCTGGGTGTCGCGCGACGACCATGCCGCCCGGCCGGCGCTCTGGAACGCCACCAGCGGCGCCGCCGCCGAGGCCTTGACCTCGGCCGCCACCGGCGCCCTGCGGAAAATCTGCAAGACCATCGAGCCTGCTCCTGACTATGCAAACCTTGCGGGGGTCTCAGAGCCCGCGGATACGCGGCGCGCTCTGCCCGTGATCGAGCATCAGCTCGGTGATCGCCCAAACCAGCGCGTCCACCCGATCCGGGCTACCCTGCCCGCGGTAGCCGCCGACGGTCATTGCCGCCATCTGGTCCTCAAGCGCGCGGAACACGCCGCGGTGCCCGATCCGCCCCTGCTCGTAGAGTGCCGCGACCGGCTCGGCCCGGATGACCTTGCCCTTGCTGGCCCGCACCGCCCGGAAAGCGATCATCGGATCGACGCCCCGCAGCAGCGTGCCGACCATGTCGCCGCCCTGGTTGACCTCGGCCACCAGCCGGTCGGCCTCGTGGGCGTGGTAGAGCCCCACCGCCCGCTCGGCCCACTGCTGCGGCGAAAGGCCGGCGACGCTCGCGTCGGCGATCACCTCGGCGCGCCAGCCCTGCGGCGCGCCCTTCATCTCGACGCCGGCGACCACGATGCCGCACTCGTCGGCCCGCTCGCCACCGGTGGCCGGCGGGTCGACCGCGACCACGATCCGGTCCGGCACGATCGGCGGCCGCCCCCGCGCCGCGTCGAGCATCGCCCGCGTCCAGAGCGCGCCGTCGTGGTCGTTGACGAACTCTCCGTCGAATTCCTGCCGCCCGAGGCTCGACCCGCCGTAGCGCGCGGCCAGCCCCTCGACGAAGCCGGGCGCCAGGTGCATCCGGTTCGCCGCGGTCGGCGCCCGGGTCACGATCGTCCCCGGCGCCTTCACCAGCTCCTCGAGGAACGCGTTGCGCGCCGGGGTCGTCGTCGCCACCACCTGCGGCTTCCGACCGAGCCGCAGCGCGAACTGCAGCATGTCCCAAGCCGCGCGGGCCTTGCCCCACTTACCGACCTCGTCGCACCAGGCGGCATCGAACTGCGGGCCGCGCAGGCTCTCGGGATCGCTCGCCGAGAAGATCTGCGCCACTGCGCCGTTCGGCCACTCCAGCCGCCGCCGGCTCGCCTGCCATTCGGGCCGGCGGTCTGGCGGCGAGGCGGCCAGAAGTCCCGAGGCGCCGAAGACCATGATCTCCCGCGCCTCGTCCAGTGTCTCTCCGATCAGGGCGACCCGGGAACACGTCCCCGGGTCGCCCGGCTTGCCCCCTTCGACCTGCGCACGGACCCATTCCGCGCCCGCGCGCGTCTTGCCTGCCCCCCGGCCGCCCAGGATGACCCAGGTCGTCCAGTCTCCCTCGGGAGGCAGCTGGTGCCCCAGCCCCCAGTGCTCGAAGAGCCAGGGCAGGGACATCAGGGCATTCGGACTCAACGTGTCGAGAAAGGCGTCCAGATCACCTTCTGGCAGCCCAGACAGCAAGTCTCTCAACGACTTCCGCCCGTGCGGCGTCGAGGTCGAGCGCGAGGCCCGCCCCTCCGTCGGTTGCTTTGGTGCGTTTTCCAAGACTCGCCTCGATGTCGAGCACCGTCTGCAACGCGTTTCGGTGACGCCGGACATCGTCCGCCGTCTCCTTCTCGTTCCAGTCGGCGCCCGTTTCCAGGAGCGTGAGCCGATCCCTGAGAGCCACGGTCAGATCACGATACAACGCGAGCGTGCGATCCAGCCTGTCGCCGTCCGCCGCCCCGTCTGCTGAAATGGTCATTAGTGATGTTGCCCTGGCATGCTCCGCCCGGGCCAAAACAGAAAACGGCAGGCCCGAGGCCTGCCGACTCACTTCTTCCAGCTTGCCCAATATCTATCCTAGAGCGAGCGCCATGTCAATAACAAAACTCACAGTTGAATTGCCGCTAGCGCCGGCCTAGGACCTGGCTGACGATGGCAGTCGGGATGCCGCCGCCGACGAGCTGGCCCCAGTCGACGCCGCGGCGATCGTCGGATTGGACGCGGCGCCGCCGATCAGCGTGCCGGGCAGCGTGCCGCCGATGATGCCGCCGACGGCGCGGGAGATGATCTTCAGCAGGAGCGCCGTCCCCATGGTCTTGATCAGGTTGCCGGCGAGGCTACGCCTACGACGCCCGCGATTGCGTTCACGACGACCGCGGCGATGCTGTCGATCGCTCCTCCCCGCAGTGCAGCCCTGACACCGGCTGCGGACAGCATGCACGGAACCTCCCGCGTCCGCCACGATCTTCTGCGTGGAATGCATGAAGGCATCGGTGCTTGCTGGGGTTCGGCCATCTGGGCTAAAGCAGGGCGGATTTCTCGGGCGGGGGAGCGCGAGCGGCGCGTGGTGATTACCGGACTCGGCATGGTCTCGCCGCTCGCCTGCGGGGTCGAGGAAACCTGGTCGCGGCTGATCGCCGGGCAGTCGGGCGCCGGCCCGATCACCCGCTTCGATGCCAGCGGCCTCGCCACGACCATCGCCTGCGAGGTGCCTTCCGGCGACGGCAGCGCCGGCACCTTCAACGCCGACGACTGGATGGCCCCGAAGGACCAGCGCAAGGTCGACCTGTTCATCCTGTTCGGGGTGGCAGCCGCGGAGCAGGCGCTGGCCGACGCCGGCTGGAAGCCCGAGTCCGAGGCGGACCGGGAGCGCACCGGGGTGATCATCGGATCGGGGATCGGGGGGCTGGCCACCATCGCCGACACCGCGATCATCCTGAAGGAGAAGGGGCCGCGTCGGGTGTCGCCGTTCTTCATTCCCGGCAGCCTGATCAACCTCGCGTCAGGGCAAGTCTCGATTCGCTACGGGCTGAAGGGGCCGAACCACTCGGTGGTCACCGCCTGCTCGACCGGCGCGCACGCGATCGGCGACGGCACCCGGCTGATCCAGCACGGCGACGCCGACGTGATGGTTGCCGGCGGCGCCGAGGCGGCGATCTGCGAGCTCGGGATCGCCGGGTTCAACGCCTGCAAGGCGCTGTCGACCGGCTTCAACGACACGCCCGAGCGTGCGAGCCGCCCCTACGACCGGGACCGCGACGGCTTCGTGATGGGCGAGGGCGCGGGCGTCGTGGTGCTCGAGGAGTACGAGCACGCGAAGGCGCGCGGCGCGAAGATCTATGCCGAGGTGATCGGCTACGGCATGTCCGGCGACGCCTATCACATCACCTCGCCGGCGCCGGACGGCGACGGCGGTTTCCGGTCGATGACCGCGGCGCTCCGGAGCGCCGGGCTGACCCCGGACGCGATCGACTACGTCAACGCGCACGGCACCTCGACGCCGCTCGGCGACGAGATCGAGCTCGCGGCGGTGGCGCGGCTGCTCGGCAACGGTGCCGGCAAGGTGACGATGTCCTCGACCAAGTCGGCGACCGGGCACCTGCTCGGCGCGGCGGGGGCGATCGAGGCGATCTTCGGGGTGCTGGCGATCCGCGACCAGGTGGCGCCGCCAACGATCAACCTGGAGTACCCCTCGGTGGAATCGCCGATCGACCTGGCGCCGGGGGCGGCGGTGCGGCGCAAGATCGACGTTGTCCTGTCGAACTCCTTCGGCTTCGGCGGCACCAACGCCTCGCTGGTGCTGCGTCGGACGGCGTGAGGCCGCCCGGGATGATGCGGCACGTCGCGGCGAACGCGCTGACCCTGCTGATCCTCGCCCTGGTTGTGGCGTTCGGGCTGGTGACCTGGGGGCAGTCGCGGTTCCAGGCCCCGGGGCCGCTGAAGTCCCCGGTCGAGCTCGAAGTCGAGCGCGGCGAGTCCCTGGCCAGCGTCGCCGACAAGCTGGCCGACGCCGGGGCGATCTCCAGTGCCGCGGTGTTCCGCGTCGGGGCGCGCTACGCGAACCTGGACGCCGGGCTGCGCTACGGCGAGTACAGCATCCCGGCCGGCGCCTCGATGCGCGCCATCCTCGAGCTGCTGAACCGCGGCGGCAACGTCGTCCGCCAGGTCGTGGTGCCGGAGGGGCTGACCAGCTGGCAGGTCGTCGAGCTGCTGCGGTCGCAGCGCGAGCTCGCCGGCGAGATCGCCGAGCTTCCGCCCGAGGGATCGCTGGCGCCCGCCGGCTACGACTTTCAGCGCGGCGAGGAGCGCCAGGCGATCCTCGGCAGGATGCAGGCCGAGCAGGCAGAGATCGTGGCGACGGCGTGGGCCGGGCGGGCGCCGGACCTGCCGCTGCGCAGCCCCGAGGAGCTGCTGACCCTCGCCTCGATCGTCGAGAAGGAGACAGGGGTCGCCGAGGAGCGGCCGCTGGTCGCCTCGGTGTTCGTGAACCGGCTGCGGCGCGGCATGCGGCTGCAGACCGACCCCTCGGTGATCTACGGCATCACCCGGGGCGAGGGGACCCTCGGGCGCGGGCTCAGGGCGAGCGAGCTCGCGACCGTCACCCCGTACAACACCTACGCCATCGCCGGCCTGCCGCCGACGCCGATCGCCAACCCCGGCAGGGCGGCGATCGAGGCGGCGGCCGCCCCGGAGGAAAGCGACTTCCTCTACTTCGTGGCGGACGGCACCGGCGGGCACGCCTTCGCCCGCACGCTCGAGGAGCACAACGCCAACGTCGCCGCCTGGCGCCGCGTTGAGGCCGAGAGGGCCGCCGCCGAGCGGCAGGCGCAGGCCGCCGCCGAGGCGGCCTCCCTCGTCGAGGGAGAGGAGGGGCTGGTCGATCGCCCCGAGCGGCGCCCGTCCGAGCCGTAGCGCGGCTCCCGGCATGCAGAAGGCGGCGCCGGTTCCCGGACGCCGCCTCCGCCGTTCCGTCGCGCCGCGTCAAGCGGCGGCGTTCGCCTCGATGAACTTCACCGCGTCGCCGTAGGTCTGGATCGTCTCCGCGGCATCGTCCGGAATCTCGATGCCGAACTCCTCCTCGAACGCCATCACCAGCTCGACCGTGTCGAGGCTGTCCGCCCCGAGATCGTCGATGAAGCTGGCCGACTCCGTGACCTTGGACTCGTCGACACTCAGGTGCTCCACCACGATCTTCTTCACGCGCTCTGCGATATCGCTCATTATGGTTCCTCGCTTTGCTCCGGTTCCGGTTACGGGCCCCGGCAGGTGTCCTCGCTCGACCGTCGTGCCGCCCGCCCGCCCCGTCGCTCGGGAGCTTACGGCCACCCCGGATCGACGTTCCGGGCGTCATAGCACAACCGTTTGTGATGGCAAATGCCAAGGAGTTTCTGTGGACGGCCCTCAGATCATCGCCATCCCGCCGTTCACGTGCAGTGTCTGCCCGGTCACGTAACCCGCTTCGTTGCTTGCCAGAAACAGCGCCGCTGCCGCGATCTCCTCCGGCGTCCCCATCCGCCCCGCCGGTATCTGTCCGGCGATCCGCGCCTTCTGCTCGTCGTTCAGCGCCTCGGTCATCGCCGTCGCGATGAACCCCGGCGCGACGCAGTTGACGGTGATCCCGCGGCTCGCCACCTCGGCCGCCAGGCTCTTCGACATGCCGATCACTGCCGCCTTGCTCGCCGCGTAGTTCGCCTGCCCCGGGTTGCCGGTCACCCCGACCACCGAGCTGACGTTGACGATCCGCCCCCAGCGCGCTTTCATCATGCCGCGCAGCACCCCGCGCGACAGCCGCATCACGCTCGTCAGGTTGACCGCGAGCACCGTCTCCCAGTCGGCGTCCGACATCCGCATGAACAGCTGGTCGCGGGTGATCCCGGCGTTGTTCACCAGGATGTCGACCGCCCCCATCGCCGCCGCCGCCGCCTTCGGCAGCGCCTCGACCGCCGCCGCGTCCGACAGGTCGCAGGGCAGCACCTGCGCCCTCCCGCCGAGCTCGCCAGCCAGCGCCTCGAGCGGCGCCACCCGCGTCCCCGACAGCGCCACGGTCGCCCCCGCGGCGTGCAGCGCCCGTGCGATCGCCCCGCCGATCCCGCCCGAGGCGCCGGTGACCAGCGCCGCCTTGCCGCCCAGGTCGAACATCAGCCTTCCCC
>Ga0247820_10000863_pt1 | contig 16832 bp, 16 predicted proteins | sample 13C_Glucose_Day1_2_FD_192480 | JGI IMG/M metagenome (GOLD analysis project Ga0247820, IMG submission 192480) | Soil microbial communities from agricultural site in Penn Yan, New York, United States - 13C_Glucose_Day14 | ecosystem: Environmental > Terrestrial > Soil > Agricultural land | place...
CCGCCAGGGCTCCGACTTCACCTGGATCATCGATCCGCTGGACGGCACCACCAACTTCATCCACGGCTTCCCGGTCTACTGCGTCAGCATCGCGCTGCGCGTGAAGGACCGCATCGAGCAGGCCGTGATCTACGACCCCACGCGCAACGACCTCTTCACCGCCACCCGCGGCCGCGGCGCCTACCTGAACGAGCGTCGCATCCGCGTCTCCAAGCGCACCGAGCTGTCGCGCTGCCTGATCTCCACGGGCTTCCCGTTCCGCCCCGGCGACAACTTCAACAACTACCTGCGCATGATGGCCGACGTGATGCAGCGCACCGCCGGCCTGCGCCGCCCGGGCGCCGCCGCGCTCGACCTGGCCTACGTGGCCGCGGGCTTCACCGACGGCTTCTTCGAGACCGGCCTGTCGCCCTGGGACGTGGCGGCCGGCTCGCTGCTGGTCACCGAGGCCGGCGGCCTGATCGGCAACTTCACCGGCGAGTCCGACTTCATCGAGCAGCGCGAGTGCCTGGCGGGCAACCCGCGCGTGTACGGCCAGCTGGTCGGCCTGCTCGGCAAGTACAGCAAGTTCGCCTCCGCCGGCGAGAAGGCCCAGGTGCGTGCCGCCGAGAACCTGGTGCCGCCCGAGACCACGCCCGGCACCCACCTCACCGACGCTCCCGACGACCGGTCCGAAGATTGATGACGGGCGCGTTCGCCGACTTCCTCAACCAGGACCCCTGGACCGCGACCACCCTGCTGGCGCTCGCCGCGGTGGTGGCCGCGCTGATCGTCCACCGCGTCGCCGACTCGCTGCTGCGGCGCGCGACCCGCGGCGCGCCGGTGCTCCACGCCATGCTGATGGAAGTGGAGCGGCCCGCCGGCCTGGCGCTCCCGCTGCTGGGGCTGCAGGCGGTGTGGCAGGCGGCGCCCAACACGCTGCCCCTGATCGACAACACGCGCCACGTCAACGGCCTGCTGCTGATCGGCGCCCTGACCTGGCTCGCGATGGCTTCCATCCGCGGCCTGGCCATCGGGGTGATCGGCCAGCACCCCGTGGACGTCGAGGACAACATGCAGGCGCGCCGCATCCACACGCAGGCGCGCGTGCTCGCCCGCAGCGCGATGGTGGTGGTGCTGCTGGCCGGCATGGCGATGGCGCTCATGACCTTCCCGGGCGCGCGCCAGGTCGGCGCCAGCCTGCTGGCCTCGGCCGGCGTGCTGGGCATCATCGGCGGCCTGGCCGCACGGCCGGTGTTCAGCAACCTGATCGCCGGCCTGCAGCTGGCGCTGGCGCAGCCGATCCGGCTGGACGACGTGCTGATCGTGCAGGGCGAATGGGGCCGGGTCGAGGAGATCACCGGCACCTATGTCGTGCTGCGCATCTGGGACGAGCGCCGGCTCATCATCCCGCTGCAGTGGTTCATCGAGAACCCGTTCCAGAACTGGACGCGCAGCAGCGCGCAGATCCTGGGCACGGTGTTCCTGAACGTGGACTACTCGCTGCCGCTGGACGCCCTGCGCGCGGAAGCCAAACGGGTGGTGGAGCAGCAGCCCGAGTGGGACGGCCGCGTCTTCGTCGTGCAGGTCACCGACGCGACCGAGCGCACCATGCAGGTCCGCATCCTGGTCTCGTCGGCCGATTCAGGCCGGGCGTTCGACCTGCGCTGCAAGGTGCGCGAAGGGCTGATCGCGTGGATCGCGCGGGAGCATCCGGATTGTTTGCCGAAGCTGCGGCACGAAGGCTCCATCGACCGTCATCCCCGCGTGAGGAGCGAAGGCGAACCTGGGGATCCAGTGCTTTCATTCGCGGCCGTCGAAGGCGGACGCTCTGGATTCCCGCCTTCGCGGGAATGACGGGCCGCTAGTTCCCGTCCCAGGCCAGCGAAGGCCCCTGCGGCGGATGCCGGCGGAAGGCGGACACGTACAGCTGGCCGAAGAACAGCACGATGTTCATCTTCTGGATCGCCTCGCGATGCAGCCGCCAGACGTGCTGCAGCTGGGCGGGGTTGAGGCCCGTCGCCACGGCGTCGGCGAGTTCGGCGCGCGCGGCGGTGGCGGATTCCTGGGCCTTGGCGGCGGCGCGGCTCGCGGCGCCGCAGATCACCTTCAGGTAGCCCAGCTGGTGCTCCGGCACCACGACGAATTCGGCTTTCTTGCCCGGCATGTTGAACGCCTCCCTGCGCTGCGTTTTTCCGAATGGATGAAGCATCGTGGCGAGCGTCGCGGCACGTCCATGTAGGACGCGCACGACGAGCGCTGTGGGCGCGGGTCAGCGCAGTCCCACTCGTGCAGGGCCCGCACGCCTACGTCGCCACGCGATGGCACAGCAGGACGAACTCGGCTGTGCCCCCCCAGCATTGCCGCGCGGTGCATGGTGCGCCGGGAGAGCCTCTTGAAAATTCGAATCCACGCGCTGCGGCCGAAGGCCGCGGTGCTCGCCACGCTGACCACGCTGTTCCTGGCCGCCTGCGGCGGCGGCGGTGGCGGCGACGGCGATGCCGTTCCCCCGCCCGGTGCCGGCGGGCCCGCGCCCGCCGGCGTGCAGATCAGTTCCAGCCTCACGGCCACGCCCAACACCCGCTACACCGTGGTCGCGGACGGCACGTCCTCGATCGACATCTCGCTCGAGACGCCCGATCCGCTGCGCCTTGGCGACACCGTCGGCGTCACGGGCTCCGGCACCGCGCCCTGGCGCCTGACGACGGGCTGGCTGCCGAACTCGGCCACGCCGGTCGTGATCGACACGCGCAACCTGGCCGGCAATCCTGCGCCCGGCCAGCAATGGACGGCCCGCCTCGCCCCGATGGAGTGGCACTGGATCGCCTCGGACCGGCTGAGCCGCGTGCTCGTCGCGATGGACAACCCCGGCCAGATCCACGTCTCGCGCGACGGCGGCCAGAGCTGGGATCCGGGCAACAGCCCGGTGGAGAACTGGGTGGGCGCCTCGGTCTATCACACGACCAGCACCGGCGACCCGCACGGCCTGCGCAACGTGAGGGTGCTGGCCGCGGGATTCGGCGGCGGCCTCTTCGAAACCGACGCGAACGGTTCCTGGGTGCCGGTGCAGTCGGGCATCGCGGGCGTGTCGTTCGCGCCGCGCGACTGGGAATCCGTCTCCACCATCGACAACGGCGTGGCGATCGTCGCCGCGCTGGGCGCGCCGATCTACTACCGCGCCTCGGCCACCGGCCCCTGGGTCGAGACCGTGTTCCAGGGCACGAGCCAGCCCGCGGTGAGCGGCTGGCGCGGCATCGCGCTGGCGCAGAACGGCGTCGCGGTCGCGGGTTCGCAGGACGGCGACCTGGTGGTCTCGACCAACGTCGCCAGCGGCTGGGTGCGCAGGCCCGTGATGGTCAACGGCGCCGAGCTGCGCGATGCCTGGTACCGCGCCGCGATCAACCGCGACGGCAGCCTGATGGCGATCGCCGGGCGCTTCAACTCGGGCCTGTACCTCTCGCGCGACCGCGGCGTCACCTGGACCCGCGCCAACACGCCGACCGGCGACTACACGGCCGTGTCGATCAACGGTGACGGCAGCGTGATCGCCGCGACGATCACCAACGCGACGACCGGCGCCGGCGCCGCCACCGGCAGCGTGCAGGTTTCGCGCGACGGCGGGGCCAGCTTCGCCCCGCTGGCGATGCCCGGCACCGATACCAACTGGCGCGCGGTGGCGCTGTCGGAAGACGGCAATGCGCTCACGGTGGCCGCCGGCACCTTCACCGCGGTCACCGGCCAGCTCTACACCTCGGTCGGCAACCGCACCAGCTACGGCGCGGGCAGCCTGTCGGGCGGCCAGGGTGCGTCGGTGGACCTGGTGTACGAAGGCACGACGCCCGAAGGCGCGGCGCGCTGGAGCGTGCGCTCGTCCGGCGGAACGGTGACGGTCAGGTAAGCAAGGCGGCGCGGCTCAGCGGGCCGCGCCGCAGCGCTCGATCGCCTGCGCGGCGAGGGGCGCCAGTTCGGCCACCAGCCGCATCTCGGCCTCGGTGGGCTGCCGCGTTTCGCGGAAGTAGGTGCCGAACGTTCCCAGCACCCGGCCGTCGGCGCCCTTGATCGGCATGCTCCACGCGCCGCGAAAGCCGATCGACAGCGGCAGGTGCCGCAGCTCGGCCCACTTGTCGTCCAGCTGGAAATCGGGCGTCAAAGTCACCTCGCCGGTGGCCGCGGCGGAAGCGCAGGTGCCCAGGCCGGGGTGCGGACGCAGCCGGTCGATCTTGTCCAGGTAGTCCGCGGGAAGGTTGGGCGAGGCGCCGTTGCGCAGCAGGCCTTCGCGGTCCAGCACCAGGATGGAGGCGACCGTGCGGCCGTCGGTGAACTGCTCGACGGTCGAGGTCAGCTGCGACAGTGCCTCGCGCAGCGACTGGTTGCGCGCCAGCAGGTCCGACACCCGGCCCTTCGCCCTCTGGATGAGTTCGTCCATTCGGGTGGTGTTGGCATGCATCCGATCAGTCTAGCAGCGGGAGAGCAGCGGGCGCAGACCGGATAATCCCGGGCCAGCACAGCGAGCGAGCCGCGGCGCGGCACGCAGGAGAATTTCCCCTGACCACCGAAGAGATGGCCCTCAAGGCCGACGGCCACACGCCCATGATGGCCCAGTACCTGGCCATCAAGGCCCAGCATCCGAAGACGCTCGTCTTCTACCGGATGGGCGATTTCTACGAGCTGTTCTACGCCGACGCCGAGAAGGCCGCGCGGCTGCTGGACATCACCCTCACCCGCCGCGGCAATTCGGCCGGACAGCCGGTGGTGATGGCCGGCGTGCCCTTCCATTCGGTCGAGAACTACCTCGCGCGGCTGATCAAGCTGGGCGAGTCCGTCGCCATCTGCGAGCAGGTCGGCGACGTCGCCACCAGCAAGGGGCCGGTCGAGCGCAAGGTGGTGCGCGTGGTCACGCCCGGCACGCTGACCGACACCGAACTTCTCTCCGACAAGACGGAAGCCGTGCTGCTGGCCGTGCACCAGGGCTCGCGCCACCGCTGCGGCCTGGCCTGGCTGTCGGTGACGCAGGGCGCGCTGCAAATGGCGGAATGCGCCGGCGACGAGGTCGAGGCCTGGGTGGCGCGCATCGCGCCCAGCGAGCTGCTGTTCAGCGCCGATGCCACGCCCGCCTTCACCCAGCGCCTGAACACGCTGCGCTTTTCCACCAGCGTGTCGCTGACCGAGCGGCCCGCGTTCCAGTTCGACCCCGGCCTGGGCCTGCGCAAGCTGCTGGAGCAACTGAACACCGCCACGCTGGCCGCCTGGGGCGCCGAGGAGCTCACGCACGCGCATGCCGCGGCCGCCGCGCTGCTCAGCTACGCCGAACACACGCAGGGCCGCGCGCTGTCGCACGTGCAAAGCCTGCAGGTCCAGCGCGACGACGAGCTGATCGACCTGCCGATCACCACGCGCCGCAACCTGGAGCTGGTGCAGACCCTGCGCGGCGAAGACTCCCCCACCCTCTTCTCGCTGCTGGACACCTGCATGACCGGCATGGGCAGCCGCCTGCTCAAGGGCTGGCTGCTGGAGCCGCGGCGCGACCGCACGCAGGCGCAGCAGCGGCTGGACGCCATCGAGCTGCTGCGCGGCGGCGCCTGGCAGCGGCTGCGCGCCGAGCTCAAGGGCACCAGCGACGTGGAGCGCATCACGGCCCGCACCGCGCTTCGCCAGGTGCGCCCGCGCGAGCTGGTCGGCCTCAGGCAATCGCTCGAGAAGGCACTGCAACTGGCCGGCGCGCTGCAAGGCGGCACCGAGTTGCTCGCCCGCCTGCAGGCCGACCTGGCGCCGCCGCCCGGCTGCGCGCAGCTGCTGGCGGGCGCCATCATGGAAGAACCCGCCGCGCTGGTGCGCGATGGCGGCGTGATCGCGCTCGGCCACGACGCCGAGCTCGATGAACTGCGCGCCATCCAGGAGAACGCCGACGGTTTCCTGCTGGAGCTGGAGCGCCGCGAGCGCGAGCGCACGGGCATCGCCAACCTCAAGGTGCAGTTCAACCGCGTCCACGGCTTCTACATCGAGGTGAGCCAGGGCCAGCTGGACAAGGTGCCCGACGACTACCGCCGCCGCCAGACGCTGAAGAACGCCGAGCGATTCATCACGCCGGAGCTCAAGGCCTTCGAGGACAAGGCGCTGTCGGCGCAGGAGCGCGCCCTGGCGCGCGAGAAGTTCCTGTACGAGCAGCTGCTCGACCAGCTGCAGCCGCACATCCCCGCCCTCACCCGCCTGGCGCGCGCGCTGGCGTCGGTCGATGCGCTGTGCGCGCTGGCCGAGCGCTCGCTCACGCTGAACTGGTGCCGCCCGCAGTTCATCAGGGAACCGGGCATCGAGATCGTGCAGGGCCGCCATCCGGTGGTCGAGGCGCGCCTGGCCGAGACTTCGGGCGGCAGCTTCATCGCGAACGACACCCGCCTCGGCCCGAAACAGCGCATGCAGGTGATCACCGGCCCCAACATGGGCGGCAAGAGCACCTACATGCGGCAGGTGGCGATCATCAGCCTGCTGGCGGCGATGGGCTCGTACGTGCCGGCGTCGGACTGCCGGCTGGGCCCGATGGACGCGATCCACACCCGCATCGGCGCGGCCGACGACCTGGCCAACGCCCAGTCCACCTTCATGCTGGAGATGACCGAGGCGGCCCAGATCCTGCATTCGGCCTCGCCGCAGAGCCTGGTGCTGATGGACGAGATCGGCCGCGGCACCTCGACCTTCGATGGCCTGGCCCTTGCATCAGGCATCGCGGCCCACCTGCACGACCGCACCCAGGCCTTCAGCTTGTTCGCCACGCACTATTTCGAGCTGACCGAGTTCCCCGCGAAGCACCACTGCGCGGTGAACGTGCACGTCAGCGCCACCGAGTCGGGCGCCGATATCGTGTTCCTGCACGAGATCCAGCCCGGCCCGGCCAGCCGCAGCTACGGCATCCAGGTCGCGCGGCTGGCGGGCATGCCGGCGGCGGTGGTCAACCATGCGCGCCACGCGCTGTCCGCGCTCGAGCAGCAGCAGGAAGCTGCCCGCGAGCAGGTGGACCTGTTCGCGCCGCCGCCCGAAGCCGTGCAGCAGGGCCCGAGCCCGGCCGAGGCCGCGCTCGCGTCGCTGGACCCGGATACCATGAGCCCGAGAGAAGCCCTGGACGCTCTCTACGCACTGAAGAAGAAACTGGAATCGAGATGACCTACTGCGTCGGCATCAAGCTCAATGCGGGACTGGTGTTCCTGTCCGACTCGCGCACCAACGCGGGCGTGGACCACATCAGCACCTTCCGCAAGATGATCGTGTACGAGCGGCCCAACGACCGCTTCATGGTGCTGCTGACGGCCGGCAACCTGTCGATCTCGCAATCGGTGCGCGAGATCCTGCAGGTCGAGCACCTCAAGGACCCCGAGGGCGGCGACCCGATCACGATCTGGAACGCCCGCAGCATGTTCGACGCCGCCCGCGTGCTGGGCCAGGCGGTGCGCCGCGTGTACGACCGCGACGCCGAGGCGCTGAAGTTCGCCGGCGTGGAATTCAACATCTCGATGATCTTCGGCGGCCAGATCAAGGGCGAAGGCATGCGCTTGTTCAGCGTGTACTCGGCCGGCAACTTCATCGAGGCGACGCCGGAGACGCCTTATTTCCAGATCGGCGAGTCCAAGTACGGCAAGCCGGTGCTGGATCGCGTGCTCACGCCCGAGACGCCGCTGGACGAGGCGGCCAAGTGCGCGCTGGTGTCGATGGACTCCACCATGAAGTCCAACCTGTCGGTGGGCCCGCCGCTCGACCTGGTGGTGTACGACGCCAACCGCTTCCAGAGCGACAAGCTGGTGTGCATCGACATGGCCAACCCGTACTACCGCATGCTGCATTCCAGCTGGGGCCAGAAGCTGCGCGAGGTGTTCGACAGCCTGGAAGACCCGGTCTGGGACGACGCCCACACCGACACGCCGCTCAAGGTGGCGGAAGCGCAGAACAAGCCGCTGCGCAAGATCTCGCGGCCGGAAGAAAAATTGATCTGACGCCGAAGAATCTCGTCATTCGCGCGAAGGCGGGAATCCAGTGCTTTCGCCTTCCTCGGCGCTGAAGGAAGCTCTGGATCCCCGCCTCCGCGGGGATGACGGTGCCATCCCATGTCCCTGATCGTCTTCTCGCACGCCAACAGCTTCCCCGCCGCGACCTACGGCGTCCTGTTCAAGCAGCTGCGCTCGCGCGGCTTCACCGTCAAGGCGGTCGACAAGTTCGGCCATGACGAGCGCTATCCCGTCACCGACAACTGGCCGCACCTGGTGCAGCAGCTGCACGACTTCGCCGAGCGTGAAGTCGCCAAGGCCGACGAGCCGGCGTTCCTGGTCGGGCATTCGCTGGGCGGCATCCTGAGCCTGATGTGCGCGGCGCGGCATCCGCAGCTGGCGCGCGGCGTGCTGCTGCTCGATTCGCCGGTGATCGGCGGCTGGAAGGCCACCGCCCTGGGCGCGGTGAAGTCCGCGCAGCTGGTGGGCTCCGTGTCACCCGGCCGCATCAGCCGCAAGCGCCGCAACCGCTGGCCGACGCGCGAGGAAGCCCTCGAGCATTTCCGCCACAAGAAGGCGTTCGCGAAGTGGGACGAGCAGGTGCTGCACGACTACGTGCACCTGTGCACCCACGACGAGGACGGCGAGCGCGTCCTCAGCTTCGACCGCGACGTCGAGACCGCCGTCTACAACACGCTGCCGCACCACCTGGAGCGCGTGCTCAAGCGGCATCCGCTGCGCTGCCCCGCGGCCTTCATCGGCGGGCTGCAGTCGCTGGAGCTGAAACAGGCCGGCCTCGGCCTGACCACGAAGGTGACGCAGGGGCGCATGGCCATGCTGGATGGCAGCCACCTGTTCCCGATGGAAAAGCCGCTGGCCACGGCGGCGGCGATCGAGGCGTCGCTGCGGGCTCTGGAGAGCGCCTAGCCCTCAGTCGGACGTCGGGCGGTCGGGCGACGGCTCGTCGTCCGTTTCCACCACCCGGCTGCGGCGAGCGCGATAGTCGTGGCGCCTCAGGTTGTCCAGCGCGCTGGCGGAACCCAGGCCCCAGTTGCTGTCGTTGGCGGATTGCTGCTCCGCGCGGCGTAGTCCCTGAGCCGGTTGCTTGTCGTCGGGGGGCACCTTCGACTTGTCCGGACCTTGATCCTGCTGGTCCATTTGTCTGCCTTGCCGGCCGCCCGCGATGGGCGGCCTGTGCGGGGCATGATCATCCGCACCGCATGGGATGCATGTCGGACGTCCACCCGCAGCGCGGGTAGGACGGCTCTCACCGTCGTGCAGCGGTGTGCCGGCCCTCACCCATGCCACTCGACCCAGCCCATCGACCAGGTGAGGAGCACCACGATGCCGAAGGCGATGCGGTACCAGGCGAACGGCGTGAAGCTGTGGCTGGAGATGTACCGCAGCAGCCAGCGCACGCAGGCCCAGGCGCTGATGAAGGAGAACACCAGGCCCACGCCGAACATCGGCAGGTCCTGCCAGGTGAGCAGGCCGCGGTCCTTGTACAGGCTGTACGCGCCCGCCCCGATCAGCGTGGGGATGGCCAGGTAGAACGAGAAGTCGGTGGCCGCCTTGCGCGAAAGCCCCAGCAGCATGCCGCCGATGATGGTGGCGCCGCTGCGGCTGGTGCCCGGGATCATGGCGAGGCACTGCACCAGGCCCACCTTGAGCGCGTCGAACGCGGACATCTGGTCGACGTCCTCGATGCGCACCGCGCTCTGCTGGCGCCGCTCGGCCCACAGGATGACGAAGCCGCCCAGGATGAAGGTGGTGGCCACCACCGCCGGCGTGAACAGGTGCTCCTTGATCGCCTTGCCCAGCAGCAGCCCGAGCAGCACGGCGGGCAGGAAGGCGATCAGCACGTTCAGCGCGAACCGCTGCGCCTGCCGCTGCGTCGGCAGCGCCACGACCGTGGTGCGGATCTTCTGCCAGTACACGATGATCACCGCCAGGATGGCGCCGGTCTGGATCGCGATGTCGAACACCTTGGCCTTGGCGTCGTCGAATCCCAGCAACGAGCCGGCCAGGATGAGGTGACCGGTGCTGGAGATGGGCAGGAACTCGGTGAGCCCCTCCACCACGCCCATGATCGCGGCCTTGACCAGCAGGACGACATCCACGCGCTATTCCTTCCCGGTGAGCAAAGCGCGAATTATCGAGTGCTCAGCAGTTGCCGACGGCCGCATGGCCCGTTCGGCCCAGTAAAAAAGATCGCAGCGGCCTGCGCCTACAGCCGCCGGCCGGCGGCAGGGATGAAATGAACGCATCCGCATCCCTTGCGAAGGAGCTCAGCATGGAACGAGACAAGCCCGCGGCTCGTGGCACGCTCAAGGGCCCGGCGGCCCGGGAACGCGAGCGCGAGTTGGAGCGTGAAGACCAGCGCGAGCGCGAAGGCAAGGCGCTCGGGCCGCACCCGGTGGGCACCGCCGCCGGCGGCGTGGCTGGAGCGGTGGCCGCGGGCGCCGCGGCGGGCAGCGTGGCGGGACCGATCGGCGCGGCGGTGGGTGGCGCGGTCGGCGCGGTCGCCGGCGCCACGGCAGGCACGCTGGCGGCCGACGCGGCCGATCCCGACGGGAAGGAAGCGCAGGACCCGGCGAAGCTGCCGCCCGACGCGGACGGCGACAACCCGTAGGGTTGCAGGGCCGCGCGGCTGCGCGGCGCTACAACCCTACTTCAGCGCCTCCCGCAGCTGCGACGCGCACAGCTGCACCGCGACGTTGGCCTCGTCGATCACCTTGCCCATGGTGATGAAGCCGTGGATCTGCCGCTCGAAGTTCACCAGCGCGGCGCGGGTGCCGGCCTCGGAGAGCTTCTGCGCGTAGGCCAGCCCTTCGTCGCGCAGCGGGTCGTAGCCCGCGATCAGCACGAAGGCCGGCGGCAGGTTCGAGTGGTCCTCGTGCAGCAGCGGCGACGCGCGCCAGTCCAGGTCGGAGCGCGCATCGACCAGGTAGTGGTCATGGAACCAGTCCATGGTCTCGGTGGTGAGCAGGTAGCCCTGCCCGTTCGTCTTGTGCGAGGGAAAGCCGCGGCGCTGGTCGGTGGCGGGATAGATGAGCAGCTGGAAGACGATGGGCAGGTCGCCCGAGGCGCGCGCCGTGAGCGCGACCACCGCCGCCAGGTTGCCGCCCGCGCTGTCGCCGCCGACCGCCAGGCGCTGCGCGTCCAGCTTCAGTGACGCGGCGTTGTCGCGCACCCAGCGCGTGGCCGCGATCGCGTCATCCACCGCCGCGGGGAAGCGATGCTCCGGACCCATCCGGTAGTCCACCGACACGACGGCGCAGCCCGAGCCGTTGGCGAGTTGCCGGCACAGCACGTCGTGCGAGTCGCGGTTGCCGATCACCCAGCCGCCGCCGTGGCAGTAGACGAGCACGGGCAGCACCTGATCGGCCTTCGAGCCCAGCGGGCGGTAGAGCCGCAGCGGGATCTCGCCGCCCGGCCCCGGCGCGGCCAGGTCGCGCGCCAGCGCCACTTCCGGCGGCTCCGGCTGCGTGGCCGCACGCCGCACCAGGTAGTACTCGCGTGCCTTTTCCGGCGTCTGCGTGTGGAAGGGCGGGATGCCCTTGTCCTCGATCAGGCGCAGCAGCGCCTGGGCCTGGGGGTGCAGCATCGGGGGTCTCCTCGGCAGTTGGATCGCGCCAGTCTGACACAGCGCCCAACCCGTCATTCCCGCGCAGGCGGGAATCCAGCGCTTCCGGCAGTCCACGAAGGCGGACCCACTGGATCCCCGCCGCCGCGGGGACGACGGGTGGTGCGGCTCGCTCCACGCCAGCCGCATTCCGTCGCGCGATCCGGCGGTTCGTCGCACCTCCATCGCGGGCCGCCGCCCCCGTCGGCACAGTGCACCCATCGAAGGAGCCCGCCATGGAAATGAACCCCGTCATCGCCGTCCACATGACCGCCGCGCTGGGCGCGCTGGCCACCGGTCCGGTCGCGCTGTGGGCCCGCCGCCCCGGCGCGCAGCGGCCGAAGCTGCACCGCGCCTTCGGCTACGCCTGGGTGACGCTGATGCTGGTCACCGCCGGCTCGGCCCTCTTCATCCGCGACTTCACCATGCCCAACCTCGGCGGCTACACGCCCATCCACCTGCTGGTGCCGGTCACGCTCATCAGCCTGTTCGGCGCCTTCTGGAAGCTGGCGCACGGCAACGTCGCCGGACACCGCGCCGTGATGCGCAACCTCTACATCGGCGCCTGCCTGGTCGCCGGCGCCTTCACCCTGCTGCCGCAGCGCTACCTGGGCCAGCTGGTCTGGGGCGCCGTCGGCCTCGCCTGATCCCTCTTTCCCTTCACCCACCGACCTCACAAGGAGCACCCCATGAACACGACGACCTTGAACGACCAGGACATCGAACGCATCGCCCGCCGCGCCGCGCGCGCCCGCCTCGGCTGGTACATCCACGGCAGCGTCTATCTCGCGGTCATGACGCTGCTGGCCGGGCTGTCCGCGATGGGCGGCCGCGCCTGGGCGATCTACCCCGCGATGGGCTGGGGCCTCGGCCTCGCCATCCACGGCCTGGTGGTGTTCTTCCTCACCGACGGCCGCGGCGCGTACGAGCGCCTGGTGGACCGCGAGCGCGAGCGCCTGCAGCGCGGCGTCTGAAAGCGGATGCCTAGAATCCCCGCGATGTCCGCCCCGCCCGCCGATCGCACCCTGCCGCCGTTCGCGGGCGTCCGCATCGACCCGCGCAGCAAGGCGCGGCACCTGCTGCAGAGCTGGGCCTTCTGCGTGGCCATCGCGGTGTTCCAGTTCGCGCTGCAGCCGGACCGGCCCTTCATGCCCTCGCTGGCGTACTCGCTGTCGATCGGCACGGTCAGCTGGGCGGTGATCGACCTGGGCCGGCATTTCTTTCCTTCCTCGCGCGAAACCGGCTGGCCCGCGCTGCTGCCGGGCATCGTGCTGGTGGCGCTGGGCATCGCGGCGGGCTACCTGGGCGGCAGCGCGCTGGGCGACCTGCTGTGCCGCACCTTCGGCTGGTACGGCGCGGGCGGCGCGCAGCACGCGCCCGCGGACCACCGGGCCGCGCTGATCATCACCACGCTGGCCGGCATCGGCATCACCTACTACTTCTACAGCGTGTACCGCGGCAAGTTCCTGGAAGAGGAGATGGCCGAGGCCCGCCGCCATGCCGACGAGGCGCGGCTGAAGCTGCTGGAGACGCAGCTCGAGCCGCACATGCTGTTCAACACGCTGGCCAACCTGCGCGCGCTGATCGCGGTGGATCCGCCGCGCGCGCAGCGCATGCTCGACCACATGATCGCGTACCTGCGCTCCACGCTGGACGCCTCGCGCGCCACCACGCATCCGCTGCGGGTGGAGTTCGATCGGCTGCGCGACTACCTCGAACTGATGGCCATCCGCATGGGCCCGCGCCTTTCGTACGAGCTGCTGCTGCCGCCCGAGCTCGCCCCGCATCCCGTGCCCACGCTGCTCCTGCAGCCGCTGGTGGAAAACGCCATCCAGCACGGGCTGGAGCCCAAGGTGGAAGGCGGCCGGCTGACGGTGATTGCGCGCACCGAAGGCGGCGAGCTGGTGCTGGACGTGATCGACACCGGCGTCGGCGCGCCCGCGCCCGTGACGCAGGGCCATGGCTTCGGGCTCACGCAGGTGCGCGAGCGGCTGGCCACGCTGTACGGGCCGGCCGCGCGGCTGGCGTTCGAGCAGGACCCCACGCCCGGCGCCCACGTCACCATCCGCCTGCCCCTGCACATCGCATGACGACGACCGCGCTCATCGCCGAAGACGAACCGTTGCTCGCGCAGGCGCTGCAGGCCGAACTCGCGCGCGCCTGGCCGCAATTGCGCATCGTGGCCACGGTGGGCGACGGCGCCTCCGCCGTGCGCGAGGCGCTGGCCCGCAAACCCGACGTGCTGTTCTTCGACATCCGCATGCCCGGCCTGGGCGGCCTGGACGCCGCGGCGCAGCTGGCGGACGAGTGGCCCGAGGGCGAGCCGTTTCCCGCGCTGGTGTTCGTGACGGCGTACGACCAGTACGCGGTGCAGGCCTTCGAGGCGCAGGCGGTGGACTACGTGCTCAAGCCCGTGCAGTCCGCGCGGCTGGAGCGCACCGTGGCGCGGCTGCAGGACCAGTTGGCCAAGCGCGGCGACGCGCCGGGGCTGGACGAGGCGGTCGACCGGCTGCGGCACCTGCTCTCGGCGGCGCCCGCGTCAACGCGGCTGAAGGTGATCCAGGCGAGCGTGGGCAACTCGATCCGGGTGGTGCCGGTGGAGGACGTGCTGGTGTTCGAAGCCGCGGACAAGTACGTGCGGGTGCTCACGGCGGGGCAGGAGTACCTGATCCGGACGCCGCTGAAGGATCTGCTGCCGCAGCTGGATGCCGACGAGTTCTGGCAGGTGCATCGCGGCACGGTGGTGCGCGCGGCGGCGATCGATACGGTGACGCGGGACGAGGCGGGGAAGCTGCATCTGACGTTGCGCGGGAGGCCGGAACGGCTGGCGGTGAGCCGGCTGTATGCGCATTTGTTCAAGGCGATGTGATCAGCGCGTCGTCACCGACGCCCACCACTCCCGCGCCGTCGCCTTCAGCGTCGCCACCGCTTCCGGATCACCCTTCCACAGCGCCGACAGGTACGACTTGGCCTGCTTGCCCGTGACGTGCGGCGGGATCGGCATCACGTTGGGGTCGGTCACCATGTCCAGCACCACCGGTCGGTCGGACGACATCGCTTCTTCCCACGCCAGCGCCACCTGCTCGGGCCTATCGATGCGGATGCCGCGCAGGCCCAGCATCTTCGCGTAGTCGGCGTACGGGAACGGCGGCAGCAGCTGCGAGGCGTCGAAGCGCGGATCGCCCGAGGTGCCGCGCTGCTCCCACGTCACCATGTTCAGGTCGCCGTTGTTCAGCACCATCACGACGAAGCGCGGGTCCTCCCACTGCTTCCAGCGGTCGGCCAGCGTGATCAGCGCGTTCACGCCCAGCATCTGCATGGCGCCGTCGCCCAGCAGCGCGAACACCGGCCGCTTCGGGTACGCGAGCTTGGCCGCCAGCGCGTACGGCATGGCGCAGCCCATCGACGCCAGTCCACCCGACACCGATCCCATCATCCCCACGCGGAACTTCAGGTCTCGCGCGTACCAGCCGGCCACCGTGCCGGAATCGCACGCCACGATGGATTCGTCCGGCAGCCGCGACGACAGCTCCCAGAACACGCGCTGCGGATTGATCGGCCGCGCGTCGCTCATCGCGCGCTCCTCCATCACCTTCCACCAGCGCGTGACGCCCGCCTCGATCTCGTCGCGCCAGCCGCGGTCCTGCCTGGGTTCGATCAGCGGCAGCAGCGCCTGCAGCGTGAGCTTGGCGTCGCCCACCAGGTTCACTTCCATCGGATAGCGCAAGCCGAGGCGCCGCGGATCCAGGTCGATCTGCACCCCGCGCGCCTGGCCCTCCTTGGGCAGGAACTCCGAATACGGAAAGCTCGAGCCGACCATCAGCAGGGTGTCGCAGCCCTCCATCAGCTCCCAGCTTGGCTGCGTGCCCAGCAGGCCGATGGAGCCGGTCACGTACGGCAGGTCGTCCGGCACCGCGGCCTTGCCCAGCAGCGCCTTGGCGATGCCGGCGCCCAGGCAGTTGGCGACCTCCAGCACCTCCTCGCCCGCGTGCATCGCACCCGCGCCCACCAGGATGGCGAGGCGCTTGCCTTCGTTCAGCACGTCGGCCGCGGCGCGCAACGCGGCCTGCGAAGGCACCTGCGCCTCGCCGGTCAGGCCGATGCCGGTGTGCACCGTGCCGTGCTCGCGCGGCGGCACCTCCACCGCGTCTTCTTCCTGCAAATCGTGCGGCACGATTACGCACGTCACCGTTCGCTGGTCGCGCGCGATGCGCACCGCGCGGTCGACCAGATGCCGCACCTGCGCCGACGTCATCGCGGTCTGCACGTACTCGTGCGCCACGTCCTTGAACAGCGTGGCGAGATCCACCTCCTGCTGGTAGTCGCCGCCCATCGCGCTGCGGGCCTGCTGGCCGACGATGGCCACCACCGGCTGGTGGTCGGCCTTGGCGTCGTACAGGCCATTGAGCAGGTGGATGGCGCCGGGCCCGGACGTCGCCAGGCACACGCCGACTTCACCGGTGAACTTGGCATGCGCGCAGGCCATGAAGGCCGCGAGTTCCTCGTGCCGCGTCTGCACGAATTGCATGCGGTCGCCGATGCGCCCGAAGGCGCCGATCAGGCCGTTGATCCCGTCGCCGGGATAGCCGAATACACGCCGCACGCCCCAGGCGTGCAGGCGCTCCAGGATCTGGTCGCCCACGGTCTTCTTTGTCATCGCGGGAATCTAGGGAGGCGCGGGTCAGCGCGGCGTCGGAACGGCGCACGCCGCGGGGTAGGCGTGCACGCGCGTCGTGTTGTGCGCATGCGAGTTCGACAACACACAGGCACACCGATTGCCATATCGGGAAACGCCGGACTCCGACAACAAATGAGGCTCTGTCCTACAGGCACGAATTAGTGCCTGCGGTTTACTACACCCCAATCACCCCGACTCCTCTGAGTCCCCTCCTCCTCCGGGGTGAGCTGGTCCGGCCCTCCGTCCCGCGACTGGCATGTTGCCCCCAGGCCCCAAGCCTGGGGGCTCTTTTTTGCGCGCACGGAATTCCGATCTGTCCGCATGCATTGCAGGGCTGTGTAGGAGGCACCCGATGGGTAGGGTCCCTCCTACCGGCGCTCGTGAAGGGTGCGCTCACCCGCCACGGGTACGCCGCGATACGGTGTCTTCACACGCCGGAAACAAAAAACCCGATCCGGCGTGGCACTCACATCATGGCCCGCGACGACTCCGACCCCAACCGAGATCCCGACCGCAAGCGCAACGGCGGCCCGGACGCGCGTTCGCGGGACGGATACGCCGGCAACGGCCAGCGCGACAA
>Ga0247820_10000864_pt1 | contig 16830 bp, 15 predicted proteins | sample 13C_Glucose_Day1_2_FD_192480 | JGI IMG/M metagenome (GOLD analysis project Ga0247820, IMG submission 192480) | Soil microbial communities from agricultural site in Penn Yan, New York, United States - 13C_Glucose_Day14 | ecosystem: Environmental > Terrestrial > Soil > Agricultural land | place...
CCGACGGGCCGTCCTTGCGCTCCAGGGCGGCTTTCCAGGACACGGCGGATTCCACCGCATCGGCCGGACGCCAGGTGTCCAGGTTCGGCGTGCTGCGCAGGCTGGTCAGCTGCTCGATTGGCTGGTGGGTCGGACCGTCTTCGCCCAGGCCGATGGAGTCGTGGGTGTAGACGTGGATCACGCGCTGCTTCATCAGCGCCGACATGCGTACGGCGTTGCGGGCGTATTCCATGAACATCAGGAAGGTGGCGCCGTAAGGCACCAGGCCGCCGTGCAGGGCGACGCCGTTCATGATGGCGGTCATGCCGAACTCGCGCACGCCGTAGAACACGTAGTTGCCGCTGGCATCGTTGGCTTCGACGCCCTTGCAGCCTTTCCACAGGGTCAGGTTGGAGCCGGCGAGGTCGGCGGAGCCACCGAGGAACTCTGGCAGCAGCGGACCGAAAGCGTTCAGGGTGTTCTGGCTGGCCTTACGGCTGGCGATGGTCTCGCCCTTTGCAGCAACTTCGTTGATGTAGGCCTGGGCCTTCTCGGAGAAGTCGGCCGGCAGGTCGCCGGCGGCGCGGCGCTTGAACTCGGCAGCCAGCTCAGGATAGGCCTTGGCGTAGGCGTCGAAGCGCTGGTTCCACTCGGCTTCGACCTTGGCGCCAGCTTCCTTGGCATCCCACTCGGCCTTGATGTCGGCCGGGATTTCGAACGGGCCGTGGTTCCAGTTCAGTTCCTTGCGGGCCAGGGCGATTTCGTCGTTGCCCAGCGGTGCGCCGTGGCAGTCTTCCTTGCCCTGCTTGTTCGGCGAGCCGAAGCCGATGATGGTCTTGCAGCAGATCAGGGTCGGACGGTCGCTCTTGCGCGCGGTCTCGATGGCGGTCTTGATCTCGTCGGCGTCGTGGCCGTTGACGTTGCGGATCACCAGCCAGTTGTAGGCTTCGAAGCGCGCCGGGGTGTTGTCGGTAAACCAGCCGTGGACTTCGCCGTCGATGGAGATGCCGTTGTCGTCGTAGAAGGCGACCAGCTTGTTCAGGCCCAGGGTGCCGGCCAGCGAGGCGACTTCATGGGAGATGCCTTCCATCATGCAGCCGTCGCCGAGGAACACGTAGGTGTTGTGGTCGACGATGTTGTGGCCTTCACGGTTGAACTGGGCACCCAGCACTTTTTCCGCCAGGGCGAAGCCCACGGCGTTGGCCAGGCCCTGGCCCAGTGGGCCGGTGGTGGTCTCGACGCCCGGGGTGTAACCGAACTCCGGGTGGCCCGGGGTGCGGCTGTGCAGCTGGCGGAAGGCCTTGAGGTCGTCGATGGTGACGTCGTAGCCGGTCAGGTGCAGCAGCGAGTAGATCAGCATCGAGCCGTGGCCGTTGGACAGCACGAAGCGGTCACGGTCGGCGAAGCTGGGGTTGCTCGGGTTGTGCTTCAGGTAGTCGCGCCAAAGCACTTCGGCGATATCCGCCATACCCATGGGGGCACCTGGGTGGCCGCTGTTGGCCTTTTGCACGGCATCCATGCTGAGGGCACGAATGGCGTTGGCACGTTCACGACGGCTGGGCATCGCTGAGTCTCCTGGGGCTTGAAATAGGTGGTGAAGCGAAAAAAGGCGGCCATTTTCGCCCACAGGGGGGGCCGGGGGCAATGACGTATGGTCGCAGTCGGGTTTTTTTCCTGTGTTTGTTCGGCAATTTGGGTGAAAACAGCGGGATTGCCGTCGACTTCTTCGCGGGTAAACCCGCTCCCACAGGTCTGCGCGATCTCTGTGGGAGCGGGTTTACCCGCGAAGAGGCCCGCACAGGCGAACCGATCCTCCGCCCATCGACCAATATCAAAACTTTTTGATATTGGTCTTGCTAGGGTAACGATGCCTGTCTAGACTCCCGCCCCATGAACCTCAATGCGCCCATCACCCCACAACGCAGCGACGAGCTGGCCGCCCTGTGCAAGGCCGGCGGCGACCCCCTGCGCCTGAACGTGCTGCGCGCATTGGCCAATGATTCGTTCGGCGTGCTGGAGCTGGCGCAGATCTTCGACATCGGTCAGTCGGGCATGAGCCATCACCTGAAGGTGCTGGCCCAGGCCGAGCTGGTGGCGACCCGCCGCGAAGGCAACGCGATCTTCTACCGCCGCGCCCTGCCCGACAGCCAGCGCCTGGGCGGCCGCCTGCATTCGGCGCTGCTCGAGGAGGTCGACGACCTCGCCCTGCCTCAAGCAGTGCAGGCTCGCATCGCCCAGGTCCAGCAGCGTCGCGCCGCCACCAGCCAGGATTTTTTCCTGCGCGTGGAAGAGAAGTTCCGCGCCCAGCAGGACCTGATCGCCGGCCTGCCGCAGTACCGCGAAAGCCTGCTGGCACTGCTCGACAAGCTGAGCTTCGACGCGGGCGCCAGCGCCCTGGAGGTCGGCCCCGGCGACGGCGGTTTCCTGCCCGACCTGGCCAGGCGCTTCGAGCAGGTCACGGCCATGGACAACAGCCCGACCATGCTCGAGCTGGCCCGCCAGGTCTGCGAGCGCAACGAATTGAGTAACGTAAACCTGCAGTTGGCCGATGCACTGGGTGCAACGGATGTGGAAGCCGACTGCGTTGTGCTGAACATGGTCCTGCACCATTTCAGCGACCCGGCCCAGGCCCTGCGCCTGCTGGCCAGACGGGTGAAGGCGGGCGGCAGCCTGCTGGTCACCGAGCTGTGCAGCCATGACCAGGGGTGGGCCCGCGAAGCCTGCGGCGACCTGTGGCTTGGCTTCGAGCAGGACGACCTGGCCCGTTGGGCCAACGCGGCAGGGCTGGCCCCCGGGGACAGCCTCTACGTGGGCTTGCGTAACGGTTTCCAGATCCAGGTCCGGCACTTCCAGCGGACCACTGGCGACATACAACATCGGTAAATTTCAGGAACCCATCGAGATGAGCGAATACTCCCTTTTCACTTCCGAGTCCGTGTCCGAAGGGCATCCGGACAAGATCGCCGACCAGATCTCCGACGCGGTGCTGGACGCCATCATCGCCCAGGACAAGTACGCCCGCGTGGCCTGCGAGACCCTGGTCAAGACTGGTGTCGCCATCATCGCCGGTGAAGTCACCACCTCGGCCTGGGTCGACCTGGAAGAGCTGGTGCGTAAAGTGATCATCGACATCGGCTACAACAGCTCCGACGTCGGCTTCGACGGTGCCACCTGCGCCGTGATGAACATCATCGGCAAGCAGTCGGTGGATATCGCCCAGGGTGTCGATCGCTCGCGCCCTGAAGACCAGGGTGCCGGCGATCAGGGCCTGATGTTCGGCTACGCCAGCAACGAGACCGACGTGCTGATGCCGGCGCCGATCTGCTTCTCGCACCGCCTGGTCGAGCGCCAGGCCGAAGCGCGCAAGTCCAAGCTGCTGCCATGGCTGCGCCCGGACGCCAAGTCGCAGGTCACCTGCCGCTACGAAAACGGCAAGGTAGTCGGTATCGATGCCGTGGTGCTGTCGACCCAGCACAACCCTGAGGTTTCGCAGAAAGACCTGCAGGAAGCGGTGATGGAGCTGATCGTCAAGCACACCCTGCCGGCCGAGCTGCTGCACAAGGACACTCAGTACCACATCAACCCGACCGGCAACTTCATCATCGGTGGCCCGGTGGGCGACTGCGGCCTGACCGGCCGCAAGATCATCGTCGACAGCTACGGCGGCATGGCCCGCCACGGCGGTGGCGCGTTCTCCGGCAAGGACCCGTCCAAGGTCGACCGTTCCGCCGCCTACGCCGGCCGCTACGTGGCCAAGAACATCGTTGCCGCGGGCCTCGCCGAGCGCTGTGAGATCCAGGTGTCCTATGCCATCGGCGTAGCCCAGCCGACCTCCATCTCGATCAACACCTTCGGTACCGGCAAGGTCTCCGACGACAAGATCGTGCAGCTGGTGCGCGAGTGCTTCGATCTGCGTCCGTACGCCATCACCAACATGCTCGACCTGCTGCATCCGATGTACCAGGAAACCGCCGCCTACGGTCACTTCGGCCGTACGCCGCAGCAGAAGACCGTCGGCGACGACACCTTCACCACCTTCACCTGGGAGCGCACCGACCGCGCCGCCGCCCTGCGCGACGCCGCTGGCCTGTAAGCCTCCTACAGCAGTACCGGAAAGCCCCTGCCGAGTGATCGGCAGGGGCTTTTTTGTGACATATGGGCTGACAAATGCCCACCGTCGCCCACGCCGTCACCCGCCTAGGCTGAGAACTCCTTCCCGCCTTGCAAGGATGCCGGCCATGCCATTACTGCTGATAGTCATAGCGCTGCTGTTGCACCACCCCGTTGTCCTGGCGAGTGTGTGCCCGGCCTGGGACTCGGCGCAGGCCGAGGCCGAGGTCGCCCGGCTGCGCGCTACCCTCGCCCACTGGGACGACCAGTACCATCGCCAGGGTATCGCCCTGGTGGCCGACGAACTCTACGATCAAAGCCGCCAGCACCTGCTGGAGCTTCAAGCCTGCTTTGGTCTTTCCCACGACGACGCTCCGCTGGCGAGCGCCCGCGGCACTATCCCCCATCCGATCCCCCACACCGGTGTCGACAAGCTTGCCGACGAGCAGGCCGTAGCCCGCTGGCTGCTGGGCAAACGCGACATCTGGATGCAGCCGAAGGTCGACGGCGTCGCGGTGTCACTGATCTACCGCCAGGGCCAACTGACAGGCCTGCTCAGCCGTGGCGACGGCACACTAGGGCACGACTGGAGCCGGCACATCCCGGCGCTGAGCGGTATCGTGCGGCAACTTTCCCAACCTTTGGACAGTGTGTTCCAGGGTGAGCTGTACTGGCGCCTGGACCACCACGTGCAAGCAGAAGCAGGCAGCGCCAACGCCCGCAGCTCCGTCGCCGGGCTGCTGGCACGCAAGCGGATGACCGAGGAACAAGGCGCGGGCATCGGGCTGTTCGTCTGGGACTGGCCGCACGGCCCGGACAACCAGGCCGAACGCCTGGCGCAGCTGACAGCGCTTGGTTTTCCGAACAGTCAACGCTTGAGCGTGGCCATCGAGGATGTCGCCGAGGTTGCGCGCTGGCGTCAGCACTGGTACCGCTCGCCCCTGCCCTTCGCCAGCGACGGCGTGATCCTGCGCCAGGACAGCCGCCCCGCAGCACAGCGCTGGCGCGCCCAGGCGCCCTACTGGATCGCTGCCTGGAAATACCCGTTCGCCCAGGCGCTGGCGCAGGTCAGGGAGGTGCAGTTCCGAATCGGCCGTACCGGGCGCATCACACCCTTGCTGCTGTTGCAGCCGCTGACCCTGGACGATCGCCGGATCAGCCAGCTCAGCCTTGGCTCGCTGGCGCGCTGGAGGCAGCTGGACGTCCGGCCCGGTGACCAGATCGCGGTCAGCCTGGCCGGCATGACCATCCCACGCCTGGAAAGCGTGGTGCATCGCGCCGCCCGGCGTCCCGAGGTTCAGGCTCCGGATCCGTCTGTTTATAACGCCTTCAGTTGCTGGCAGGTCGACGATGGCTGCCAGCAGCAGTTCCTTGCCCGCCTGGCCTGGCTGGGCGGCAAGCAGGGACTGGACCTGCCGGGCCTGGGGACCGAAACCTGGAAACGTCTTGTCGAAAGTGGCCATATCGTGCAGTTGACCGATTGGCTGAACCTCGATCAGAAACAGCTGCTCGAGGTACCCGGGATCGCCCAGGCACGGGCCAGGCAATTGCAGACTGCTTTCTCTCAGGCCCGCCAGCAGCCGTTCAAACGCTGGCTGCGAGGCCTCGGCGTACCCGCACCGTCCAGCCTGCAAATGGGCCCCGACTGGCACACACTGGCATCCAGAAACATCGAGCAATGGCTTGCCGAACCTGGCGTCGGACCTGGTCGAGCAGAGCAATTGCAGGCTTTTTTCGCCCACGAGCGGGTTCAGGAGCTGGCCCGAAACCTGCGCACCCATGCAATCGAGGGTTTCTAATTTGCGCAGATCAAGGCAGCATTTCGTTTTCTGCTGCCCAGCCTCGAATGGAGCCCTCGATGAAACTGCTTTCGTCCCTCGCCCTGTCTACCCTGCTCGGTTTCGCCGCCAGCCCGCTGCTGGCCGCCGCAGAGCAGCCGGGCCTGACCGGTTGCGCGGCCAAGCGCCAGGCCATCAGCGAACAGATCGAACAAGCCCGCGCCCATGGCAACAGCGACCAGCAGGCGGGGCTGGAAAAAGCCTTGAGCGAAGTCACCGAACACTGCACCGATGCCGGCCTGCGCAAGGAGCGCGAGCAGAAGGTGCTCGACGCTCGCCATGAAGTGAACCAGCGCACCAAGGACCTGGACAAGGCCATGAAGAAGGGCGACGCGGAGAAGATCAACAAGCGCAAGGACAAGCTGGCCGAGGCGAAGAAGGAGCTGCAGGAGGCCGTGGACGAGCTCGAACGCTAGTCGACCGGTCTTATGTGTACGAACCGTGGGAGCGGGCTTGCCCCGCGATGACGTCAGCCCAGGCAACGTCACTGGCCGATCCGGCGCCATCGTGGGGCAAGCCCGCTCCCACGAGCCCGCACCCACAACGGCCCACTCGCTCAGTGATTGCGAAACTCGCTATGACAGGCCTTGCACGCCGCCTCGACCTTGTCCATCGGCGCCTTCACCTGCGCCACGTCCAGCGGCTGGGCACGGGTCACCGCGACCAGTTCGCCAGTGACGCCCTCCAGTTGCCGGGCCAGGTCCTGGAACCGCGCCTGGCGCTGCCAGACCTCGGCCCGCGCGCTGCTGTCACCCTCATCGCGCACCTGCGGGAAGTGCTGCCACGGCGCGTGGGCCAGGCTGTCCAGCTTCGCCGCGCCATCGGCGAACTTCACGCCGTCGAAGGGCAAGCGCCCGCGCAGCATGCCCCCCATGTCTTCGCTGGTCTTGAGCATCTGCTTGAAGATCGCCTTGCGCTGGCCCAGCGGCGAGTTGGGATCAACGCCGTCACAGGCACTCAGGGCAAGGGCGGCAAGCAGTACTACGGTCAATCGCTTGAACATCACGGTCTCTTCGGCCAGGAAAACGGGCGGCCAGTATCACCGCCTCGCGGGCAAAGACCAATAGCCACACAGAAAACAGGGGCGAATCTTCACGCTTTGCCCCACACAGGACCGACAACATGAAATCTGCATTGCGCCATCTCGCCTGGGCACTGCCTGCCCTGGCGCTCCTGGCCGGCTGCAACGGCGGCGAAAGCGCCAAGCCCGAACCCCACGCCATCGCCACCTACGTGCCCGCCAACTTCAAGGACCTGCCCCAGGTCAGCGACGACGACCTGCTGGCCGGCTTCTACGCCTGGCGCAGCGGTTGCGAGAAGCTCAGGCGCGACCCGGTGTGGGCCGCCACCTGCGAGGCAGCGGGCTCGGCCACGGCCAATGCCGCCCAGGTGCGCACCTTCCTCGAACAGAATCTACAGGTCTATGGCCTGCGCTCGGCGCAGAACAGCGCCAACGGCCTGATCACCGGCTATTACGAGCCGGTCTACCCCGGCAGCCTGGCCCGCACCGACAGAGCGCAGGTCCCGGTGTATGGCGTGCCCGAGGACATGATCGTGGTCGACCTGGCCGGCGTGTACCCCGAGCTAAAGGGCAAACGCCTGCGCGGGCGCCTCGACGGGCGGGTGCTCAAGCCCTACGACACCGCCGAGGTGATCAACCGCGACGGCGCCAAGGCGCCGGTACTGGCCTGGCTGACCGACCCGATGGACCTGCAGTTCCTGCAGATACAGGGCTCGGGCCGTATCCAGCTGGAGAACGGCCGCCAGTTGCGCCTGGGCTACGCCGACCAGAACGGCCACCCGTACCGGCCGATCGGCCGCTGGCTGGTTGAGCAGGGGCAGTTGCCGAAGGAAGAGGTGACCATGGGCAGCATCCACGCCTGGGCCCAGGCCAACCCGCAGCGTGTGCCCGAGCTGCTGGCCAGCAACCCAAGCTACGTGTTCTTCAGCACCCGCCCGGACAGCAACGAGGGGCCGCGCGGATCGCTCAACGTGCCGCTCACCGCGGGCTACAGCGTGGCGATCGACCGCAAGGTAATCCCCCTGGGCAGCCTCCTCTGGCTGTCCACCACCCGCCCGGACGGCAGCCCGGTGGTGCGCCCGGTCGGCGCCCAGGACACCGGCGGCGCCATCACCGGCGAAGTGCGCGCGGACCTGTTCTGGGGCACCGGCCCCGAGGCCGGCGAACTGGCGGGGAACATGAAGCAGCAAGGGCAGATCTGGATGCTGTGGCCCAAGGGGCAGCCTTTGCCAGAAGTACCAAAGGTTCCTTGATGGCTGCATGCGCCCTGTAGGAGCGGCCTTGTGCCGCGAAAGGGGCGCGCTACAGACATCGCAGGGCCCGCTTCGCGGGCCTTTCGCGGCACAAGGCCGCTCCTACAACAATCAGCGCAGACCGGCAGATTTTCTCAAGTCAGATGGACACCACGAAGAACGCCACGATCAGCGCCATCCCGACGAACCACACCAGCGAGCGCAACACTGCCCAGTCGGCCAGATAGCAGATGATGTAAAGCAAGCGGCTGGTGATGTACACCACCCCAAGCACATCCTGGGTCACCTGCTCGGCATTGCCGACGATGTCGGCCACCAGAACCGCCGCGGCAAACGCGGGAAACGCCTCGTAGCCATTCAATTGGGCAGCATGGGCACGCCGTGGCAGCCCTTCGAGCTTGTCCAGAAACGCACGCGGGTCGTGATTGGCGCGCAGGCCAAAATACCCGCTGCTGAGTTTGGCGATCAATGCACACAGCGGTGGCAGGACCAGCGCGACGAGAATGCACCACAGGGCAACGGTCATCTACAGGACTCCTTGTTCACAGAGGATCGGTCAGAGCTTCATCACCAGCATGCCAGCCAGGACCAGCCCGCAAGCTAGGAGTCTCGGCCCGCCAAAAGGTTCTTTGAGGTAGCGCATGCCCAGCAGCACCACGAGGATCACGCTCAGCTCACGCAGCGCCGCCGCCTCGGCGACCGACCCCAGGTGCATGGCCCACAGCACCAGAGCGTAGCTCAGCAGCACGCACAGCCCCACCGCCAACCCCAACCGCCACTGGGTGCGCCAGAACAGCGCGAATTGCGGCCCGCGGGCAACGCCGGCCAGCAGCGGGAACGGCCAGGCACTGAGCAGGGTCAGCCATACCAGGTAGTCCATGGGCTTGCCCCACAGGCGAACAGCTTGGCCATCGAACCAGGTGTAGCAACCGATGCACAGGCCAATCAGCGCCACCACCGGCAGCATCGACCAGGGCAGGCGATCACCGCCACCACCCTGCCACAGCAGGCAGGCCATACCGCAGGGGATCAGGAGGATGCCGATGATCTGCTGCTGGCTGAGCGACTCGCCGGCGAAAGCCAGGGTCAAGCCCAGGACCACCAACGGCGACAGGCCACGCATCAGCGGATAGACCAGGCCCAGGTCGCCGACCCGATAGGCCTTGATCAGCAGGTAACGGTAGAGCTGCTCGGCCAGTGCCGATGCCAGCAGCCAGGGCCAGATGCCAGTCGGGGGAAACTCGACGAACGCCACCGCCAGAACGGCGAAGATCAGTGCCACAAGGTCCATGCTGGCGATCACCAGCAGGCGTTCGCCGCTGAACTTGATGAGGGTGTTCCAGGTCGCGTGGAGCAAGGCTGCGACCAGTACCAGGGAGGTTGCCAACACGCGGGATTCCTTGCGCAAAGACCAGGCGACACCTCGCACTATAACGGTTTGCTGTTGCTTGTAGGCATCGTGGGAGCGCCTGCCGCCCGACTTGAGGAACGATTCCGACAAAACCGGTCATAAGGTGTGTCCCGAACCCCGCGCCAGGTCATCAAAGAACTGCCCGAGCCACTCGGGAAACGACTTGGAAGCCACTGTTACAGGATTCGGGATGCTTGAATTAGTTGCCGCGTTTATCTGCCTCACCACCCTCCTCACCTATGTGAACTACCGCTTCATCGGCCTGCCGCCGGCCATCGGCGTGATGGTCACCGCACTGCTGTTCTCTCTGATGCTGCAGGGCCTGAGCCTGATCGGCTTTCCTGGCCTGGAAGAGCGCGTCGAAGGCCTGATGAACCAGATCGACTTCAATGACCTGCTGATGCACTGGATGCTGTCGTTCCTGCTGTTCGCCGGCGCCCTGCACGTCAACCTCGCCGACCTGCGCAGCTACCGCTGGCCGATCGGACTCTTGGCCACGATCGGCGTGCTGATCGCCACCGTGGTGATCGGCTACCTGGCGCACTGGGTGTTCGCCCTGTTCGGCTGGAACGTGCCGCTGATCTACTGCCTGCTGTTCGGCGCGCTGATCTCGCCGACCGACCCGATCGCCGTGCTCGGCGCGTTGCGTACCGCCAACGCCTCCAAGCCGCTGAAGACCACCATCGTCGGCGAGTCGCTGTTCAACGACGGCACCGCGGTGGTGGTGTTCACCGTGCTGCTAGGCATCATCCAGCTGGGCGAGACGCCGAGCGTGTCCGACACCGCCCTGCTGTTCGCCCGCGAAGCCATCGGCGGGGTGGTGTTCGGCGGGGTGATCGGCTACGCGACCTACCGCATGATCAAGAGCGTCGAGCAGTACCAGGTCGAGGTCATGCTGACCCTGGCGCTGGTGATCGGCGGCTCGGCCATGTGCTACGAGCTGCACGTCTCGGCGCCGATCGCCATGGTGGTGGCCGGCCTGATCATCGGCAACCTGGGGCGCAACCTGGCGATGAACGACATGACCCGCCGCTACATGGACGGTTTCTGGGAACTGATCGACGACATGCTCAACGCCCTGCTGTTCGCCCTGATCGGCCTGGAGCTGTTGCTGCTGCCGTTCAACTGGCTGCACCTGGCGGCCGGTGGCGTGCTGGCGGTGGCGGTGCTGGCCTCGCGCCTGCTGACCGTGGCGCCGGCCATCGTGTTGCTGCGCCGCTGGCGGACCGTGCCGCAGGGCACCATCCGCGTGCTGACCTGGGGAGGCCTGCGCGGTGGCGTGTCGGTGGCCCTGGCGCTGTCGCTGCCACAGGGCGATGAGCGTGACCTGCTGCTGTCGATCACCTACATCGTGGTGCTGTCGTCGATCCTGGTGCAGGGTCTGACGGTCGGCAAGGTGGTACGCAAGGTCAGCACACAGCCTTGAAAAGGCCGGGACCGCTTTGCGGCCCTTCGCGGCACAAGGCCGCTCCTACAGGGGATTGCGTTCTTCTGTAGGAGCGGCCTTGTGCCGCGAAGGGCTGCAGAGCAGCCCCCGAGAATCACTCCACGGCGCTGTCCGGGAACTGATCCTGGATGTACTTGATCTCGGTACGCCCGTGCGGCGCCGGCTGGCCATCCTCGCCCAGGTTGACGAAGACCATCTTGTCTACGGTAAGGATCGCCCTGCGAGTGATCTTGTTGCGCACTTCGCACTTGAGGGTGATCGAGGTGCGGCCGAACTCGGTGGCGGTGATGCCCAGCTCGATGATGTCGCCCTGGCGCGAGGCGCTGACGAAGTTGATCTCGGAAATGTACTTGGTCACCACACGCTGGTTGCCCAGTTGGACGATGGCGTAGATTGCCGCCTCCTCGTCGATCCAGCGCAGCAGGCTGCCACCGAACAGGGTGCCGTTGGGGTTGAGGTCTTCGGGTTTTACCCATTTGCGGGTGTGAAAGTTCATCTGTACTCCTGGCCTGCGGCCTCATGAACATCGAGCGGCGAACGGCGGATCAGCCGTCCGACCACGTCCTACATGGTAGCCCCATTGATTTGCGTCAACCATGTCCACGCCCTACGACCATTGGTCAGTATCCGCGCAACGCGGTTTGACACCCACCCCCACGGATCTAGCCTGACCCCTGTGATCCGCAGATCACTCCAGGTGGTCGGACAACCGGAACTTGGCATACCGTGCGGCAGTACCGGCATTCGCAGGAAGCGAGGCTCCGGGCAGTGCCAGTGGAGAGCGACTGAGGCTCACCATTGACCTACTCGAAATCAGTGAAAGGGAATCCACTATGTCCAGAATCATTGATGTCAGCATCAACGTCGACACTGAAACCATCCTCAAAAAGTACCCTACCGCGAGCAGGGATCCGAACAAGCCCACATTCATACCACCGGAACACATTTACATGGTCACCTATCAGGACAACGTCATCTCCGGCCAGGCCGGTGGTGAGTTGCATCTCCGGGGCCGTGTGGGCGATGTGGTCCGCTGGCGCGAGCAAAGCATCTCGTTCGGCTTCGAGCAATCGGTAATCCTCTACGGATTCGTCTCCGACGATCCCAAGCACAAACTCCTGGAAGACCCTCGCCCCCTCCACGCAGAGGTTCAATCAGCCGTACCCAACGAGAACAACAAGACCATCCCGACATGCCAGATCCTCGACAACTACTACTGGCGTGGCGATCTGCTCAAGCAAGGGAAAGTCACCTACCACTTCAAGTTCATGATCGTCGATCGCGACTGCAAGTGCTGTGGCTACTTCGAATGGGATCCGTTCATCACCATCACCAACTGATCCACGCCGCGCACCGCCGCCCCTCGGGCCGGCGGTGCGCGCCAGTCCCCGGATCACTCATTGCTGCTCAAGGAAGGAGCGCATCATGACCACGGAGAATCCCGCCCATCACGCGCTGATCATTGTCGATACTCAGGGGCTGCTCACAGCCGTCGAGCGACTCCCCAGCGATCCAGCTTCTCCCGCCGAACTCGACCCCCGCCATTTCTGCATCCTGCACTCACGCCCGGCAACGGGTGAAACGCTGCTTCTCGACACACCGGAGTTAGTCGTCGCGGCTGGGGACACCCTGCTCCTGCACACGGTCCCGGTGGCGCTGCTCGGCGAGGAGATGCTGTTCAGCCACAGCCCCGTCAGCGAGCCGCTGCTGGACATCGAGTTGGCCGAGCAACGCAACCTGCGCCTGGCCCTTCCCGATGCAGCGGCGCCGCTGCAGCCGGCAAGCCGCCAAGTCGACACCTATCACTGGCGTATCCACTGCGACCAGCCGGGTGAATTCAAGTTGGCCTGGCAGGTGATGGTGCTGGCCCAGGGCTGCGAGCCGCTCGCCCACTTCACACTGCGCCTTGCCTTGCGGACCAACGGCCACTCCCAGTGAACCCGTCTTTGGCGTTTAGCCCTTGGGATGCATCGAAAGCCCCGCTATAATCGCCCGGCACTTTCGACGGTGGCTCCAGCGGCCACCGTTCCCGCCACCCATCCGAGGGGCGCTGCAGCAGGCTCGGCCTGTCAGGCTCGGTTGGGGCGTTGTCCGCGCAAGCGGACGCTCAACGCACAACGGCGCCCATTCGCACACTACGAATGGAGGCTCTCAATGAGCGCTGTAAACACGCCTGCTGGATTTTCCGACTTCAAGGTCGCCGACATCTCCCTGGCCGACTGGGGCCGCAAGGAAGTCATCATCGCCGAATCGGAAATGCCGGCACTGATGGGCCTGCGCCGCAAGTACCAAGCCGAGCAACCGCTCAAGGGCGCGAAGATCATCGGCTGCATCCACATGACCATCCAGACCGCCGTGCTGATCGAGACCCTGGTCGCCCTGGGCGCCGAAGTGCGCTGGTCGTCGTGCAACATCTTCTCCACCCAGGACCAGGCCGCCGCGGCCATCGCCGCCGCCGGCATCCCGGTGTTCGCCTGGAAAGGTGAAACCGAGCAAGAGTACGAGTGGTGCATCGAGCAGACCATCCTGAAAGACGGTCAGCCATGGGACGCCAACATGGTCCTGGACGACGGCGGTGACCTGACCGAAATCCTGCACAAGAAATACCCGGCCATGCTGGACAAGATCCACGGCGTGACCGAAGAGACCACCACCGGCGTGCACCGCCTGCTCGACATGCTGGCCAAGGGCGAGCTGAAAGTCCCGGCGATCAACGTCAACGACTCGGTCACCAAGAGCAAGAACGACAACAAGTACGGCTGCCGTCACAGCCTGAACGACGCCATCAAGCGCGGTACCGACCACCTGCTGTCGGGCAAGCAGGCTTTGGTGATCGGCTACGGCGACGTGGGCAAGGGCTCGGCCCAGTCCCTGCGTCAGGAAGGCATGATCGTCAAGGTCACCGAAGTCGACCCGATCTGCGCCATGCAAGCGTGCATGGACGGCTTCGAAGTGGTCTCGCCGTTCAAGGACGGCATCAACACCGGTACCGAAGCCGGCATCAACAAGGACCTGCTGGGCCGCATCGACCTGATCGTCACCACCACCGGTAACGTCAACGTCTGCGACGCCAACATGCTCAAGGCCCTGAAGAAGCGCGCCGTGGTCTGCAACATCGGCCACTTCGACAACGAGATCGACACCGCCTTCATGCGCAAGAACTGGGCATGGGAAGAGGTCAAGCCGCAGGTGCACAAGATCCACCGCACCGGCGCCGGCGTGTTCGATCCGCAGAACGACGACTACCTGATCCTGCTGGCCGAAGGCCGCCTGGTGAACCTGGGCAACGCCACCGGCCACCCAAGCCGCATCATGGACGGCTCGTTCGCCAACCAGGTCCTGGCGCAGATCTTCCTGTTCGAGCAGAAGTTCGCCGAACTGCCAGCCGCCAAGAAGGCCGAGCGCCTGACCGTTGAAGTGCTGCCGAAGAAGCTGGACGAAGAAGTGGCCCTGGAGATGGTCCGCGGCTTCGGCGGCGTGGTCACCCAGCTGACCCCGCAGCAGGCCGAGTACATCGGTGTGACCGTCGAAGGTCCGTTCAAGCCGGACGCCTACCGCTACTAAGCAGCGGCGCCAGCGCCGGGTAATCGCCCTGGCGCTGGCTGGCAACGCGTCGAACCGATGTCCGAGCCAGGCCGGCCCCAACCGTCCTGGCTTTTATTTGCAGGTAGCCGCCCTGGGCGCGCCGCCGAAGGAACGAGAGATGTCACAAGAACGCCGCTACAGTTTCGAGTTCTTCCCCACCAAGACCGATGCCGGCCACGAGAAGCTGATGGGCGTCGCCCGCCAGCTGGCCAGCTACAACCCGGACTTCTTCTCCTGCACCTACGGTGCCGGGGGCTCGACCCGCGACCGCACGCTGAACACCGTGCTGCAGCTGGAAAGCGAAGTGAAGGTCCCGGCCGCTCCGCACCTGTCCTGCGTGGGTGACAGCAAGGACGACCTGCGCGCCCTGCTCGCCGAGTACCAGGCCGCCGGCATCAAGCGCATCGTCGCCCTGCGTGGCGACCTGCCATCCGGCATGGGTGCGGCCAGCGGCGAGCTGCGCTACGCCAGCGACCTGGTCGAGTTCATCCGCCAGGAAACCGGCAACCACTTCCACCTGGAAGTGGCCGCCTATCCTGAGATGCACCCACAGGCGCGTAACTTCGAGGCGGATCTGGCCAACTTCGTGCACAAGGTCAAGGCCGGTGCCGACAGCGCCATCACCCAGTACTTCTTCAACGCCGACAGCTATTTCTACTTCGTCGAGCGCGCGCAGCAGCTGGGCGTGGACATCCCGGTGGTGCCCGGCATCATGCCGATCACCAACTACAGCAAGCTGGCACGTTTCTCCGATGCCTGCGGCGCCGAGATCCCGCGCTGGATCCGCAAGCAGCTGGAAGCCTATGCCGACGACACCGCCAGCATCCAGGCCTTCGGCGAGGAAGTGATCACCCGCATGTGCGAACAACTGCTGCAAGGCGGCGCACCGGGCCTGCACTTCTACACGCTCAACCAGGCCGAACCGAGCCTGGCGATCTGGAACAACCTGAAGCTGCCACGCTGATGGTCGTGGACAAGGCTTTGGCGCAGGTCAGAGCCTTGTTCATTCGCGCTTGTACCGCAGGCCCCCGCGACCAGTGCTCACTGGCCTTGCACGGGCTCGCAGCGTACTCTCCCGCCATGCGCACGCTCATTCTCCCTCTCCTGCTGTTGCTGCTCGCCGGCCTGAGCCCGCTGGCCCATGCCGAACGCCTGCGCATCGTCAGCGACGACTGGGCGCCGTACCTCTACCAGGAAAACGGCCAGCCCAAAGGCATCGACTACGAGGTCACCAACGAGGTGTTCAAGCGCCTGGGCATCGAGGTGCAATGGCAGTTCCTGCCCTGGCGGCGCTGCCTGGCCATGGTCGAGCAGGGCCTGGCGGACGCGGTGATGGATATTTTCCGGGTCGACTCGCGCCAGGGTTACCTGGTCTACCCGGACGAGCCCATGTCAGAGGTCGAGTTCGTCCTCTACCAGGCCCGCTCGCGCCCCCATCCGGTCGAGCGCCTCGAAGACCTGGCCGGGCTGACCGTGGGTACCTCGCCAGGCTACGTCTACGACGGCGTTTTCGCCGAATCGCCGCTGTTCCGTCGGGAGCCGGCGCCCAGCCACGAGGCCAACTTCGGCAAGCTGGCGCTCGGGCGCATCGACCTGCTGGTGACCGACCGCCGGGTGGGTGGCTATGTCAGCCGCCAGCTGGGCCTGGAGCAGACCGTCGAGGCGCTGCCCCTGGTGATCAGCCGCCGTCCGCAGTACCTGGGGCTGGCCCGCAAGCCCGGGCGCGAGCAGCTGGCACAGGCGTTCAGTGATGAACTGCGACGCTTCAAGCAGGAGCCGGCCTACGCGGCAATCAACGCCCGCTACCTGGGCAATCGCGATTTTCCTTTCGCCGTTGAGCAGCAGGAACGCAGCACACCCTGATTGCTCTGTTATACTCGGGCCTTCCCGCCAGGCTCACGCCCGGACGCTCGGCCTCGCAACAGGCATCTCGACCCGCAGCAGCGCACCTAGCGCGCCGCCCGCAGGCTCCAGGATGCGCCGTGCACGCCCAGCTGGACCGGACGCGATCGCATCCTTCCGATGCCCGTCGCGCCAGGCAGAACACCCCATCGGGCCCAGCCCCCACGAGAACAGGATTGCCCATGTCCTTTGCTTCCCTCGGTCTCTCCGAGGCTCTTGTCCGCGCTATCGAGGCAGCGGGCTATACCCAGCCCACTCCGGTGCAACAGCGGGCCATTCCCGCC
>Ga0247820_10000866_pt1 | contig 16813 bp, 17 predicted proteins | sample 13C_Glucose_Day1_2_FD_192480 | JGI IMG/M metagenome (GOLD analysis project Ga0247820, IMG submission 192480) | Soil microbial communities from agricultural site in Penn Yan, New York, United States - 13C_Glucose_Day14 | ecosystem: Environmental > Terrestrial > Soil > Agricultural land | place...
GGCCGGCCGCGGCTTCGCGGTCTGGCTCGCGAGCTCCTTCACCTCCGAGGCCACGACCGCGAAGGCCACCGACGAGATCGGCAGCCAGATCGCCGGCGTGCAGCAAGCGACGCAGGAGGTTGTGGCGGCGATCCACGAGATCGCGCAGACGATCTCCGAGATGTCGCAGATCTCCACCAGCATCGCGGCCGCCATGGAGGAGCAGGGCGCCGCGACGGCCGAAATCTCCCGCAACGTGCAGGAGGCGGCCCGGGGCACGGAAGCAGTGACGGGCAATATCGGCGAGGTCCGCCAGGGCGCGGGCGAGACGGGCAACGCGGCCGGGCATGTGCTCGGGGCGGCGCGGGAACTGGCGCGCCATTCCGATGAGCTCGGACACGAGGTTGCGAGCTTCCTCGCCGGCGTCAAGGCCGCCTGATCCTCGCCGGGAACGCACGTATCGAAAGGAAGAGCCCGGCTGGAGGCCGGGCTCTCGTCGTTTGATCGCGGTATTACTTGTTCTCGTCGGTCTTCGAGAGGCGCTGCCAAGGCATCGGCGTGCGGCGGGGAGGGCTCGCCGCGAGCACCATCATCATCTCGCCGACATTTTCAGGGGTGATCAGGCCGACCAGGCGCGAGGCGCCGTCGGTCACGCCGATCGCCGGCATCTGGCTTTCCTGCATCAGCTGCAGCGCCTTCTCGAGCGGCTGGCGCTGATGGATGACGGGGATGTCCCCGCGCATGACCTCCATGACGGAGGTCGCCGGGCCCTGTTCGCGCAAGGCGCGAATCATGTCGTCGCGGGTCAGGACACCGCGCAGCATCCCGGCACCGTCGACGACCGGGAAATCGTGCTGTGTCGTGTGGATCAGGCACTGCACCGCATCTTCGACGGTGCTGGCGGGCCGCAGGCTCTCGAACCGGGTGATCATCGCATCCGATGCCAGCATGCCGCGCGAGGCCTGGCGCATCTGCACCGCATGCGCCTCGCCGGCGGCTCCCAGATAGACGAAGACCGCGATGAAGACCAGGATCGGGTTTCCCATGAGACCGAGGAGCCCGAGGCCGAAGGCCAGCACCTGGCCCACCGTGGCGGCGATCTGCGTGCCGCGCTGATAGCCATACCGCGACGCCAGGATGGCCCGCAGGACCCGGCCGCCATCCATGGGAAAGGCCGGGATCAGGTTGAACACCACCAGGAACACGTTCACCATGGCGAGCCGCGCCAGCATGCTCGTCCCGGGATTCTGCAACTCCACGCTGTCGGACGGCAGGAAGCCGCCGAGCGCGACGAACAGGACGGCCGCGATCACCACGTTCACGGCGGGGCCTGCCAGCGCGATGATCAACTCCTGCGAGGGCTCCTCGGGGATTCGCTCCAGCCGCGCGACGCCGCCGATGGGCAGGAGCGTGATGTCCGGCGTCTGCACGCCGTAGCGCCGTGCGGCGAAGACATGGCCGAACTCGTGCAGCACCACGCACAGGAACAGCAGAATCACGAAGATGGTGCCTTCGACGGCCGCGTCGCGCCCGCCGCTCGCATAATGCGAGACCGCGATCCAGACCAGGAACAGAAGGAAGGTGAAGTGGATCCGGATGACCGTGCCCTTCACCGTGCCGATGGGGATCGACCATCCCATGCTCAATCCTCGCCTTGTTCGCCGCGGTCGAGACCGTTCGATCGGACATAAAGGATCCGCGCCCGAGCCACGCCGCCGTCACCCTCTCGCATGATCCCGCATCCCCTCCACATGAGATGCCTCAATGACAACATCCGTCTTGGGTTTGCGCGGATAGCGCTTGACCGCATCCTCGTCGATGATTCGCGAACCGTATTGATGGGTCAGGTAGGACCACAGCCAGCGCAGGCTCACCAGCAGGCGGTTCTGGAATCCCACCAGCAGATAGACGTGGGCGATGCCCCAGACGAGCCAGGCCGGGAAGCCCTTCAGCTTCAGTGTGTCCCAATGCACCACGGCCTCGTTGCGACCGATCACCGCAAGGTTGCCGCGGCTGCGGAAGCGGAACGGGGGAGGGGTTTTCCCGCGCAGGATTCGATCCCGCAGGGCTCGGCCGAGATAGAGACCCTGCTGATGCGCCACCTGCGCCAGGCCCGGAAGGGGGCGATCCTTCTCGTCATGCGCCAGCGCGAGGTCCCCGAGCACATAGACGCCGTCCAGGCCCGGCACGGACAGGTCCGGTCCGACCCGGACCCGCCCGGCCTTGTCCGTGTCGACATTCAGCCAGCGTCCGACCGGGGAGGCGGCCACGCCAGCCGCCCACACCACCGTCGCGGTCGGGATGACCTCGCCGCCCAGGGTGACCCCGCGCTCGTCGATGTTCTCCACCGGACGGCCGGCCAGGATGGTGACTCCGAGCCGCCGCAGCGCCCGCTCCGCATAGGCCGCGAGATCCTCCGGAAACGTTCCGAGGATGCGCGGCGCAGCCTCGATCAGGACGATGCGGGCGGTCGTCGGATCGATGGCGCGGAAGTCCCGCGCCAGGGATTGGCGCGCCAGTCCCGCAATGGCGCCGGCCATTTCGACGCCGGTCGGACCGCCGCCGATGATCGCGAAGGTCATCAGGCGTTCGCGCTCGGCCGGATCCTTTTCCAGCTCCGCGCGCTCGAACGCCATCAGCACCTTGGCGCGTACGCGCCGCGCATCCTCCAGCGTCTTCAGGCCGGGCGCGAAGCGCTCCCATTCCGGATGCCCGAAATAGCTGTGGGTCGCGCCGGTCGCGAGCACGAGCGTGTCGTAGGCGAGCCTTTCCCCGTCGATGCTGATCTCGCGCCGTAGCGTGTCGATGCCGTCCAGCTCGCCGAGCAGGACGCGCACGTTGCGTTGGCGCTTCAGGATCCGGCGGACCGGCTCGGCGATCTCGCCGGGCGTCAGCACCGCCGTCGCCACCTGATAGAGGAGCGGCTGGAACAGATGATAATTGCGGCGGTCCACGATTGTGACGCGCAAGGGAGTGCCGCCGAGCGACTGGGCCAGGGACAGGCCGGCAAAGCCAGCCCCGACGACGACCACGTGATGGGCATCGGCCCGAGCCGTGCCGTCGGGCGGGGTCTCCTGCCGCTCCTTCCGCCGGAAGGGAGATCGGATATCCATCTCAGCTCCTTGAACGGCGCGTGGCGATCCTCCAGGAGGTGAACGACCGGGGCCGGGAAGGGTTCATCGGAGGTTCCGGATCGGTCCGTCCCGGAACGGGGCCGGATCCCCGGCGTTCCTGCTCAGGTCCCCTCGATCCCCGAGTATCTTATGAGCAATCTCCTCCGTGTCCTTCTCGCGATCCTGCTGCCGCCCGTCGGCGTCTTCTTCACGGTCGGGTTCGGCGGCCAGTTCTGGCTCAATATCCTGCTGACGCTCTTCGGCTACATTCCCGGCATCGTCCATGCCGTTTGGATCATCGCGCGGCGAACCCGCTGAGGGCCCTTAGACGATCGTCTCCCGAACCGGCTCCCGCTCCACGGCGCCGGCCGGATCCACCTCCGCCGTTCGCGGCCCCGGGGTCATTCTGACCCCTTTCGGCGTCATCGCCCCGCCGGACACGATGAAGGACATGGCGTCGTTCACGCTCCAGTCGAGCCAGACGAGGCGCCGCGTCGGCACGATCTCCACATAGCCCGAGGTGGGGTTCGGGGTCGTCGGGACATAGACGGCCGCCAGTTCCTCGCCGGTGTCGTCCGCATGGAAGATCGCCGTCACGATGCCGACCGCGCGCATCTCGTGATGCGGGAAATCGATCAGCACGGCCTTCTGGCCCCCCTGCTGCCCGCCTCTCACGGAATCGATCAGCGTGCGCGTCGCGCCATAGATCGTTTTGGCGAGCGGCACCCGGTCGATCAACCCGTCCACGAGGCGCAGGATCCGGCGCCCGATCACCGCGTTGGTGGCGGCCCCGATGAGATAAAGGGCGGTCAGCACGATCACGATGGCGATGGCCGACTGGAACCAGTCGCGGACGAGGAGGTCCGACACGTCGTCCGCATAAGGCCGGATCGCTCCTGCCAGCGCGAACACGAAGGGACGGCCGAGATAGATGATGTAGTCGAGGATGAACCACATCATCCAAACCGTGATCCAGAGAGGAATCACGGTCAGGAGGCCCGCCAGGATGTTGCGGCGAAGACGTTCCATAAGGGCTCTCGCATCCTTTCAAGCGCTTCCGGCCGGCGAGGTCCGGCTCAGGGCCGGAGCCCCCTTGGACCGGGGCCGGCGAATATTGGCACAGGGGACGGGCGGGGAGAAACCCCGACGAAGGGACAGGCAGGGCGGCATCGGCCCGGGGAGCGGGTCAGTCCTCCAGCAGCGCGTCGAGGTCGAGGCTCGAACCCCGGCCGAGATGGCGGGCACCACTCGTCAGGAATTCCTCCGCCGAGCGCCGGCCCTCGTCGCGCAGATGGCAGAGGAAGTCCCATTCCGCGTTGAGCTTGGACGAGTAGCCGAGCTCCGTCATGGCCGCGCTCGCGATGCGGTGGACCCGCATCTTCGCCCATAGCGCCCCCTCGCAATTGCCGGGATTGGCCACCTGCCGCAGCAGGGCGATCATCCGCAGCTCCTTCAGCAGGGTGGCGTTGAACGAGACCTCGTTGATTCGGTTGGCGATCTCCCGCGCGCTGCGCGGTGTGCCGAGGCGCTCGACCGGGTTGACCTGCACGAGGACGATGTCGTCCGCCCCGCATTCCTTGACGAGGGGCGCGATGGTCGGGTTGCCCGAGTAGCCGCCGTCCCAGTAGGGCTCGCCCTCGATCTCGATGGCCTGGAACAGGAACGGCAGGCAGGAGGAGGCGAGCAGCACGTCCGGCGTGATGGCGGCGTTGCGGAAGATGCGGCCTTGGCCGGTCTGCACGTTCGTGGCCGTAACGAAGAGCTTGATCTCCGCCCGGGTCAGCCGGTCGAAATCGACGGATTCGGCCAGGATGTCCCGCAGCGGGTTGGTGTCCTTCAGCAGGTTCAGATCGTAGGGGGAGACCATGCGCGCCAGAAGGTCGTAGGCCACGAAGGCCGGGGAGTGGTCGAGGGACCAGCGGCCCAGGAGGATGTCGAGAGGCGTGCGCCGGAACGGGCTGAGGAGCGCCGCCTCCGAGACCCGCCGCCAGAACCGCTCGAGGGTGGTCCGCGCGCCCTCGTGGCCGCCTTCGGTGAAGCCGCACACCAGAACGGCGGCGTTCATGGCGCCGGCCGAGGTGCCCGAAATGCCGTCGAAGGTCAGCCACTTCTCCTCGAGCAGCCTGTCGAGCACGCCCCAGGTGAAGGCTCCATGGGCGCCGCCGCCCTGGAGCGCGAGATCGATCGCGCGCGGAGCGCGGCGTGTGGCGGATTTCGGCATCGGACCTCTCGCGCAAGCAAGGACATCAGGCCCAAGCCTACACCTTCACGAGATTTCCCACAGCACGGGAAAGGTCCGTGAGATCGGGCCGCGCCGCCGCGGCCTAGCGCCGGCGCTTGATGAGCCTCCAGGCCTGCCGGAGGATGGTCAGATTGCGAATGAGCTTGAACATGGATCGGTTCCCGTGATGGACATACGAAGCGACAACCCGGAGCTGTCCTTCAGGTTCACGTCTTGATCGCCCCCCCCCGCGATCGGCGACGAAACCGCGTTCGGCGCGTTGACTTGTCCCGATCGCGACGCATTTGGTCTCCGATGCCCGTCTCCGCCGCCGCCCGCCCGTCCACCCGGCATGAAAGTCTTGGCGCCGATTTCTACGACGCCGTCCGTCCGGCCGTCTTCCCGCAGCACGTCCTGCGCTACCGCAATCAGCGCTGGGCCGCCCACATCGGCCTCGACACCCTGACCGATGAGGAATGGATCGCTCATTTCGGCCGGTTCGAGGCCCTGCCGGGGAGCCTCGGAACGCCGCTGGCGCTGCGCTATCACGGCCACCAGTTCCGGACCTACAACCCCTATCTGGGCGACGGGCGCGGCTTCCTGTTCGCGCAGCTCCACGACCTTCGCGACGGACGTCTTCTCGATCTCGCCACCAAGGGCAGCGGCCAAACGCCCTGGTCCCGGCACGCGGACGGGCGGCTGACCCTGAAGGGCGGCGTGCGCGAGGTGCTGGCCACCGAGATGCTGGAGGCGCTGGGCGTCGAGACCTCCAAGACCTTCAGCCTGATCGAGACCGGCGAGGAACTGGAGCGGGGCGACGAGCCGTCGCCGACGCGCTCCTCGGTGCTGGTGCGCCTGAGCCACTCGCATATCCGCATCGGCACGTTTCAGCGTTTTCTCTTCCTCGACGAGCCGGAGAACCTCCGCCGCCTCCTCGACCATACGGTTCGGACCTACATGCCGGAGGTCTGGCGCGAAGAGGAGCCGGCCCGGGCGGCTTCCTTCCTCGAGGAGGTCTGCCGGAGGGTGGCGCGCATGGGCGCGCAGTGGATGGCGGCGGGCTTCGTGCACGGGGTACTCAACACCGACAACATCAATGTCACCGGCGAGAGCTTCGACTATGGCCCGTGGCGCTTCATTCCCGCTTATGACCCGGCCTTCACGGCCGCCTATTTCGACGAGACGGGACTCTATGCCTTCGGCCGCCAGCCCGACGCGCTTTTGTGGAACCTCTTCCGGCTGGCGGAATGCCTGCTGCCTCTGGCGCCGCAAGCGGATCTCGAGCAGGCCCTGGGAGTGTTCGAGCCCGCGCTGCACCGGGAGTTTCCCGCAGCGCTCCTGCGCCGCCTCGGTCTCGCCTCGGCGGGGTTCGAGCGCGACGGCCTGCTCGCCAAGGCGCTCTGGACCTTCCTCAACGAGTCCAAGGCTCCTTTCGAGCAGACGCTGTTCGACTGGCGCGGCGGGCTGGCGAGCGAGCGGCGCGCGGCGCAGAGCCCGTCGGCGGCATTCTATGCGCAGCCTGCCTTCCAGCCGGTGCATGCGGCGCTCGAAGGCTTCGAGCCCGCGTCCGACGCACGGCTCGACCATCCGTATTTCGCCAGGACATCACCCTGCACCATGCTCATCGAGGACGTGGAGGCGACCTGGGCGCCTATTGCCGACCGGGACGACTGGACCATCTTCACCGCGAAGCTCAGCGACATCGCCACCATGGCGGAGGCCTACGGCACCCGGGAGCCGTGACGGCCCGGGGCGTGTCCGCCCCGGATCGTTCACCTCAGGAGATTTGCCATGCAACAGCGTCGACTCGGTCAATTGCAGGTATCCGCCATCGGTCTCGGCTGCATGGGCATGTCGGACTTCTACGGCGGCCGCGACGAGGGCGAGGCCGTCGCCACGATCCATCGGGCGATCGAGCTCGGCGTCACCTTCCTCGACACCGCCGACATGTACGGCGTCGGCCGCAACGAGGAGCTGGTCGGGCGCGCCGTCCGCGATCGCCGCGACAAGGTCGTGCTCGCCACCAAGTTCGGCAACGTGCGCGCGACCGACGGCACCCATCTCGGCATCAGCGGCAAGCCCGATTATGTGCGCCAGGCCTGCGAGGCGAGCCTCAGGCGGCTCGGGGCCGAGACCATCGACCTCTACTACCAGCACCGGGTGGATCCGGAGACGCCCATCGAGGACACGGTCGGAGCCATGGCGGAACTCGTGCGCGAGGGCAAGGTGCGCCATCTCGGCCTGTCGGAGGCGGGGCCGCAGACCATCAGGCGGGCGCACTTGGTGCACCCTATCACGGCGCTGCAGACGGAATATTCCCTCTGGAGCCGCGACCCGGAGGACGAGATCCTGAGCGTCGTGCGCGAGCTCGGCATCGGCTTCGTGCCCTACAGCCCCTTGGGGCGCGGCTTTCTCACCGGGCAGATCAGGAGCCTCGACGATCTCGACCCGGACGACTGGCGGCGCAACGCGCCGCGCTTCCAGGGCGAGAACTTCCGTAAGAACCTCGACCTCGTGCGCGAGATCGACACCATGGCGGGGGAGAAGGGCTGCACGCCCGCCCAGCTCGCGCTCGCCTGGGTGCTGGCGCAGGGCGACGACATCGTGCCGATCCCCGGCACCAAGCGCCGCCGCTACCTCGAGGAGAATGTAGGGGCGCTCGACGTCACGCTCTCCCGCGAGGAGCTGGAACGCATCGACCGCATCATCCCGCCTGGCGCGGCCGCCGGCACCCGCTATCCGGAGCAGAGCATGCGGGCCGTGGGGCGGTAGGCACGGCCGGCTCCATGTCTGGTCCCTCCAAAGATCACCCGAAGGGAGGGGCCGCCCGTCTCGGAAGACTGACTGTCCTCTGGTATCTTGGCGGCCTGACGGCCGGAGGAGGTGGGGATGATCGAGGTGGAGAATCTCTTGCGGGAGCTCTGGCCCGCGCTGCTCCGCTGGACCGGCGAGGCCGCCGCCCTGGCGCGGACGCTGCATCCGGGTTTCCTCGTCGCCCTGGCGGTGCCCCCGGTGCTGGCGCTCCTGTTCCGCAGCGTCACGGCCGTGCTGCTCACCCTACTGCTCGCCGCGATGGCGCTCTTCGCCTTCCTGTCGGGGACGGATAATCTCTTTCGCTGGACCTTCACGGGGCTCACGGTCCTGGCTGGGCTCCTCGCCGTCGCGCTCGCCGCCCTGGTGCGCAGGAAGCAAAAGCAGTTGCGCCAGATGGACTGGCGCATGGGCGAGATCCGCCACGAGCTCGACGAGGTGAACAAGAAATACGAGGGCGAGGTTCATTGGCGCCGCGCGTCGGAGCGGGTGACGGCCAACGAGGGCCGGTGACGCGGCCGGTCCGGCCCTGCATTGGCATGAGCCGCATCAGCGGTTAGGTTGCGGCCCGACAAACGCCAACCGGACCATCAGGACCATGACCGACACCCCGCCCGACCGCCTGTCCTCCAACCCCAGCAGCCCCTATTATGACGAGACCCTGCTCGAACGTGGCGTGGGCATCCGCTTCAACGGCGCCGAGAAGACCAACGTGGACGAGTACTGCGTCAGCGAGGGCTGGATCCGCGTGACGGCCGGCAGCGCCAAGGATCGCGCCGGAAACCCGATGACAATCAAGCTCAAGGGCAAGGTCGAGCCCTACTTCCGAAGCGAGTAGGGCCGCGCCGGGCATCCTCGCCCGGGACCGCCGCCGACCGCCGCGCCACAGATCAGGAGCCGCCCTCATGGACGTCAAGGACTGCCACGGAGCAACCCTCAGCGAGGGCGATTCCGTGACCCTCATCAAGGACCTGAAGGTCAAGGGCACCTCCGTCACCCTCAAGCGCGGAACGCTCGTCAAGAACATCCGCCTCACGGGCAGCGAGGACGAGATCGAGGCGCGGGTCGAGAAGGTGAAGGGGCTCGTGCTGAAGACCTGCTTCCTCAAGAAGGCCTGACCGCGTCCGGGCGCGGGGAGCCGCTACGACAGAGCGCGCAGATCCGCCCGCAGGAGGTCGGGTCCGGCCCCGGTGACGAGGCGCTCTACGGTTTCCTGAGTCGTCTCCCAGAGCGGCATTGCGGCTGCGAGCAGCGAGCGACCCGCGGGTGTCAGTGCCAGCAGGCGGCTGCGCCTGTCGGTGGGATCGGCCGCGACCGTCACGAGGCTGCGCCGCTCGAGCGGCTTGAGATTGGCGGTCAGCGTCGTGCGGTCCATGGCGAGCAGGGTCGAGACTTGGCCCATGCTCGGCGGCTCCGGACGGTTGAGCGACATCAGCAGGGAGAACTGGAAATTCGTCAGGCCCAGCGGCCGCAACGCCTCATCGTAGCGGCGCGCGACGGCCCGCGCCGCCCGTTGCACGTGCATGCAGAGACAGGTGTCGCGAACCCGCAGGGTCGTCTCGTAGGGAAGTTCGTCGTGGGTTGACATGCATTTTGATATGTTGATATCAACGCAATTGTCAAGGCCACACATCAGGACGCAGGTGCACCCATGCGCCCAACGCAGGAGTCGCAGGGACCCATCGCCCCGGCGTTCCGGCGACCCCATCCTATGCTCGTCGGATTCTGGAAGATCGCTCAGGAACACGTCTCGGCTCCCTTCGACGTCGAGACCGGCACGGTGCTGACGGATCGCGAGCCTTGAGTGGCCCTCATCACGAAATGCTGAAGACCACGAGGCGATGGAGCTGACGCCGGCTCCTGATTTGGCCATCTTGCCTGCACACTCTCTTCACGCGACATGACCCTGACCGGGAGCGGCATTCGTGACGATCAGTAGGCGCATCTTCATCGCGGGCGGAACCGCGATCATGACCGGCCCGGCCTTCGCGCAGACCGGCCACGAGCATCATGGCGGGCTCTACGAGGGCCTGCGCCAGCCGGGGCGCATCGGGCTGCCCGAGGCCGCGAGCCAGCAGAGGGTCTATGACAGCCCCGCCCCGAAGGCGGCAAATCCCGGCCGCTGGATGGAGCGGGCGCCCCTGCCACTTCCCCGCAGCGAGATGGCCTGGGCGGCGGCCGATGCGGGGCGGATGCATCTGGTCGGCGGCTACGGCGAGCAGAAGGTCGACCGGCCCTACCATCATGTCTACGACCAGACAGCCGACCGCTGGATCACGGCCACGCCCCTGCCGCGCGGCGCGAACCATGTGGGCGTCGCGGTGCTCGACGGAAAGCTCTATGCGGTCGGCGGCTTCGTCGAGCAGAACAGGAAGCCCCATGCGGACGTGTTCGTCTACGATGCCGCTGCCCAAAGCTGGACCCGCATCGCACCCCTGCCGAAGCCTTGCGGCGCGATCGCCTGCGTGGCGCTGTCCGGCAGACTGCACGCGGTCGGCGGCGCCGTAGGCGATTCCTTCGACGACCGGCAATCGGTGAACTGGCACCTCGCCTACGATCCGGCGAGCGATCGCTGGGCTACCCGCGCGCCGTTCTATACGGCGCGGGACCATACGGGCGTCGTTGCCATCGGCGGGCGCATTCATCTGATCGGCGGGCGGGTGGACACCTTTCACACCAATTCCAACCTGCATCACGCCTACGATCCGCAAGGCGACCGGTGGGAGATGCGCGCGCCCCTGCCGACCGCGCGCAGCGGCCATGGCGCGGTCCTCTACCGCGACAGGATCTTCGTCATGGGCGGCGAGGGCACGAACCGCGTGTTCGGCCAGAACGAGGCCTATGATCCCGTCACGGACCGGTGGGAGCAATACGCTCCGATGCCCACGCCCCGGCACGGCCTCGGCGCCGCGGTGATCGGCGACATGATCCACGTGGCGGGGGGAGGCCCCGTCATGGGCGGCGGCGTGCAGAGCGCCGTGCACGAAGCCTTCACGCTCGGATGATGGTGAGACGCCGTCATCCTGGCGGGGCGGTCGCCGCCGCATGGGCCGCGTCGATGGCCCGTTGCCGGAGGGCAGGGCTCTTTCAAGCTCAGTGCCGGTACTTGTAGGCGGTGGCCCCATAGGTCGCGGAGGCGGTGACCTGCGATCCGCTGGCGTTCGGCGCCGGCGTCTGTGCCATGGCGCTCGCGCATGGGAATGCTCTTGATATTTCGTGAGCGAAGGAGGTTCGGTCGGGAACGGGCATGCGGGCTTTCGAACCGGCCGTTACTCTGCGGCGACGCGGTTTGCGCGTGCCATCCGCCGGCGCGCATCCGGCCGGGACGGCCGCCTCAGCCTGCGCCGCGTCCAGAGGATCAGGCCGGTCGCCAGAAGTCCGATCATGGCGGCAGACGCGGCGACGTTGAGGAGCGGGAGCCAAATGCCGCCCCAGGTTCCCTCATGGATCAGGCGGGGCCAGTTTCTCGGCTGAGGGGCCGCACCGTCGCGCGTGATCGCGTAGGTCTTCATCTCGCCGTTCTCGTGAAGGCGCGCGACGAGGCCCCCGCCCACGGGCCGGATCCAGCCCAAGGCGGCGAGGTCGTGATCCGCGCCGAGGATGCGCACAGCGTCGATCAGCGCGAGCGGAGGCCCGGATTGCGGCGGAGGCATCGGCGACAGCCCGATCCCGAGGGCGAGCAGGAGGCCGGTCAGCGGACTGACGACGAGAAGCGGCAAGGGCAGCCAGCCGAGGCCGCGGTGCCAGCCCGCCAGGGTGTTGCGCAGGCGCGGCCAGCCCATGAGGGGTCCCAGCGTCACCAGGACCAGCATGGCGACGGTGGAGGCGGTGACGAGCCAGCCGCCCGGAAGCAGCAGATGTTCATGGATGCGGCGCGCCAGGCCGAAGAAATCGGAAAGGGTGCCGCCCCGCTCCACCACCACCTCGCCGGTGCGCAGGTCCACCTCCAGGGCCTCGCCGTGCCGGATGCCGCCAAGCATGATCCTTCCCTCAAGGGGCCGCACGAAGATCGACCGTCCGGCGCCCTGCGGATCGTGGCGCCGCAGCACGCTCTCGACGGACTGCATCGTCAGCGCGCCGGGCTGGACGGCGCGGGCAGTGATCAGGGGCTCGACCGACAGGATGAGGCCGGTGGCGATGATGCCGAGAAGCGGCGCCGAGAAGGCGAGCGCGATCCAGCGGTGCAGGCGCAGCAGTACGGCCTTGTTCATCGCAGGCGGGCCATGAACTCGGACGAGGTGTCGATCCGCTGCCGCAGATGCTCCACCAGAAGTTCCGCGCCGGTTATGAGGCAGTAATCGTGCCCGCCGGGAACCTCGATCACCTCGAGATCGGGACTGAGGCGCCGCCAGGCGTGGCCGTCATGGCTCGCCGAATAGAAGACCACAGGGACATCGAGCGGCGCAGGAAGATAACGCGCCATCGCGGTCGTGAAGGCTTCCCGCCGCGACGAGGGCGGCAGCTTGTCCTCCGCATGGGTCAGGACCTCGTGCGCCTTGGCGAGCAACTCGCCCGCCGACATCTTCAGCATGCGCTCGAACCGCGCCAGCTGGTCGTAGGTCTGGGCCAGACGATGCGGCGAGACGGTGCGCCGCGCCAGCCGCAGGGCGGTCCGCATCGCCGGACGCGCGCTGACGGTCGGCGGGTCGACCATCGCGACCATCTCGACCTTGTGCCCCGCCGCCGTGAGCAGGCGCGCGGCCTCGAAGGCCACGAGGGCGCCGTTGCACTGGCCGCCCAGCAGGAAGGGACCGCTCGCCTGCCGTTCGAGGATGAGCGGCAGGCGGTCCGCCGCCATGGCCTCGATGGAGGACGGAACCGGCTCGCCGTGCAGGCCGTGGGGATCGATGGTGACGATCGGATGGTCGGGCCCGAGCAGATGCACCATGCGCCGGACGTAGAATCCGCCGCTGGCGAAGTCGCCGTGGAAGAAGAACAGCGGCGGCCGGTCGCCGTCCGCGTGGAACTGGAAGACCGGTGCAGCGGGAGCGGCCGCCTGCGCGGCGATGCGCGGCGCGAGGCGTCGGATGGTCTCGGCCTCGAACATGATCGTCTCGGGGACCGCATGGCCGATCAGGCGCTCGACCTCGAGGAGCATCTCCGTCGCCAGGAGGGAATCGCCACCGCACTCGAAGAAATCGTCGTCGATCGTCAGCGCGTCGGATTTGAGCAGCCGGCGCCACAGGCGCAGCAGCTCGAATTCGAGATCCACCGCCTTGCGGAACGGTTGCGGCGGCGCGATTGGTTCGCGTTCCCGCGCGCCGTGGCTTGCGCTGAGGCGTCGCCGCTGCACCTTGCCGGTCGCTCCCTTCGGCAGCGCATCGAGGACGAGCAGGCGGTGCGGGATCTTGAAGGAGGACAGCTCCTCCTGCAGGAAGCGCCGCAGCTCCATGGCCGTCGCCTGCGCGCCGGAGCGCAGCACCACCGCGGCGGCAACGTCCTCGCCCAGGCGCGGATGCGGAACCGGGAACGCCGCCGCCTCGGCGACCGCCGGATGGCGCAGGAGCGCGGCATCGATCTCGCTGGGAGCGATCTTCTCGCCGCCGCGGTTGATCAGTTCGCTCAGGCGACCGTGCAGGGACAGAAAGCCGTCGTCGTCCAGGCTGCCGATATCGCCCGTGCGGAACCAGCCCTTCACGAAGACATCCCGGTTGAGATCCGGCGCGTCGAGATAGCCGGACGTCACCGTCGGGCCGCGCACCCAGATCTCGCCCTGCTCGCCCGCCGCGAGACGGTCGCCGTTCTCGTCCATGATCGCGACCGTCTCCGGCCACGGCCGGCCGCAGGTGCCCGGCCGATTCGGACCGGGCGGCGGCAGGTTGGCGGCGATCTGCGCGGCCTCGCTCGATCCGTAGTGCTCCAGCACCGGCACGCCGAGCACGTCCTGCAATTCCTCGCGCACGTCGCAAGCCAGCGGCGCACCCCCGGAGACGACGAAGCGCAGGGTGTGCATCGCCTGCACGTCGGCGGCGTTCTTCGCCATGTCGAGCACGGCACGGTGAAGGGTCGGGCCCGCCGAGTACCAGGTCGGGCGCAGGCCGTCGAACCATTCGGGCAGGTTCACTTGAGCGGGACTGGCCGGAATTGCGACGCTCCCACTGGTCACCAGCGGGGTGAACACCGTCACCTTCAGCCCGTGCGAGTAGAAAGGCGGGGAGACGCTCAGGCAGCGGTCCCGGGGCGTGAGGTCGAACCAGGCGTGCATCCGCGCCGCCGCAGCCAGCATATTGGCATGGCTGAAGGGGATCAGCTTGGGCTGCGCGGTGGTGCCGGAGGTCTGCAGGATGAAGGCGGGTGCGCACGGATCCGGCTCCTCGTCGGCAGCGGGGACTCCGCAGACCGGCACGGTGAGCGCGAGGCCGAGCCGCCGCCCGGCCGGAGCGGCCTCGATGACCGGGATGCTCCTGCGCTCGGCGGCCCGGCGGGCATTTGCGCCGCTATCCGGCGGCACAAGGAGGGCGCTCAGGCGCAGCCCCGCGAGCCGCTGCGCGATCTCGGCTTCCGTGAGGCGCGGGTCGAGGGGGACGGCGATGGCGCAGCACGCCAGAGCCACGATGGCGAGAACCGCCTCCGGCCCGCTCGGCATCAGCACGCCGATCCGGGCGTCACGGTCGAAGCCGGCCTGGCGCAGATCATGCCGGACCGCATCGAGCTGGTGCTGCAAATCGAGATAGCTCAGAGGGGCAAAGGTGGAGGAGACGATTGCGGGCAGATTCGGATTCCGTTCCGCATTCCGGCGGATCGCCGCCCCCAGGGTGAGCGGAGCGCCGGCTTCGGCTTCCCCATCCTGAGACGAGCTTTCGCGGCTGGCGTTCTGGTCTTTGAAAGTCTTGCCCTCTCGAAGCAAAATATTCCTCCAAGGAACGAGAATATTTTCTGGCTGCTGAAGCGCGGCAAAAGTCTTCACGGAAACGTGAGGTCCCCAGGTCAGGCTGAAGAAAAGGCCGGCCGGTTTGTAGGGCCTCAAAAGGGCTATTCCGCTCCGGAGGGATTAGAACGGGCGGCGCAAAGGAGGGACAGGACGCCTGGGTCCGGGCGCATCCCCACGAGGCATGGCGAATCCCTAAGAGGGGTAGACGCCGCCGGACGGGATTATCGTCTTACCGACCCGAAAACCACCGCTTGCGGACCGAAAGTGGGGAACGATGCCATGGCGGGCCCGTTGCACGTTCCCATCCGAGTGCGCTCCATGACACAATCCACGCCCCCCAACGATCGTTCTCACGAAGAGGTGCTGCCTCTCGTCGAGGAGACGCTCAGCGTCGACATCCGCGAGAGCATCGCCGCCCGCGTGCGCGTCAGCACGACCACAGACATCGTCGAGGAGTTCGCCCGCGCGAACCTCAAGAGCGACGTTGTCGACGTGACGCGCGTTCCCATCGACCGCCCTGTCGATACGGCGCCCGAGGTCAGGACCGAAGGGGACGTGGTCATCGTGCCGGTGGTGGAGGAGGTTCTCGTGGTCGAGAAACGGCTCGTCCTCCGCGAGGAGCTGCACATCCGTCGCCGGGTCGAGACGGAAAACGTGGAAGTGCCGGTGGAGCTGCGCAAGCAGCGCGCCGTGATCGAGCGTATTCCCGCCGACGAGGCGGACTCCGTGCAGGACTAACGCGGTCGAATAAGCGCGACCGAAGGAACCGGTGGGTCGATCACACATTGAGACCTTGTGCTTACGAACGGCACTAGCAAACAACGGGAGACATATCCGTGCGCCTCGCTTTCGCGACTTTGGCGACGCTGTCGATTCTTGCCACAGCGGCCGCCGCCCAGACCACTACACAGCCTCAGTCATCAACGGTTGCGCCGTCCGGCGATGCGGGCTCGTCCAACCCGGCCGTCACGGTGAAGCCGAAGGGCAGTCCCGAAAGCACCGGCTCCCTTGAGCCCGGAGCCAACAGCTTCACGGAAGGCCAGGCCCGCTCCCGCATCGAGGCGCAGGGATTCACCAACGTCACCGATCTCCGCAAGGATGATCAGGGCATCTGGCGCGGCAAGGCCATGCGCAGCGGTGCGTCCGTCGGCGTGGCGATCGATTACCGCGGCAACGTGCAGGCTCAGTAACGCTCCCTTCTCGCAAACGTCATCCGAAAACCGGGACAGGACGAGAGCCTGCCCCCAACCCCAAGGATACTTCACTCATGGCCGATAAAACCATCACTTCGTTCTTCGACCGCTACGAGGATGCCGCGGACGCCGTTCGCAGGCTCGAGGCTGCAGGCATACCGCACCGCGACATCAGCCTCATCGCCAACAATGAGGGCGAGCGGTACTCCTCCCATGCGAGCCGCACCTGGGGCGAGGACAGCCGCTTCGACGACGACGATCATGACGGCGCCGCGACGGGTGCGACGGTCGGCACGCTCGCCGGAGGCGGCGCGGGACTTCTCGCGGGCCTCGGCATGCTGGCCATTCCGGGCTTCGGGCCCGTGGTGGCGGCGGGCTGGCTCGTGCCGACGCTGATCGGCGCCGGTGCCGGCGCCGCGATCGGTGGTCTCGGCGGTTCGCTGGTCGATGCGGGCGTGGACGAGGATGACGCTCGGGCCTATGCCGAAGGCGTACGCCGCGGCGGCGCGCTGGTGACGGTGCGCGCGAGCGAGTCGGATGTGGATCGCATTGTCGATATCCTCGACGACGAAGGCACGGTCGATTTCGAAGAGCGCCAGAGCAACTGGCGCTCCGAGGGTTGGAC
>Ga0247820_10000867_pt1 | contig 16797 bp, 17 predicted proteins | sample 13C_Glucose_Day1_2_FD_192480 | JGI IMG/M metagenome (GOLD analysis project Ga0247820, IMG submission 192480) | Soil microbial communities from agricultural site in Penn Yan, New York, United States - 13C_Glucose_Day14 | ecosystem: Environmental > Terrestrial > Soil > Agricultural land | place...
GGTTGCGGCTCTGTCCGCAGTTGCACTGCTCGCCGCAGGTTGCGGCAGCGGCGACAGCGACGACACCGCGACTTCGGCAGCTGGCGCCAAGACGGGCGGGGAGATCACCGTTCGCGGGTGCAACCCCCAGAACCCGCTCGTCCCGAGCAACACCACCGAGACCTGTGGTGGCAACGTCATCGACGCTGTCTTCGCCAAGCTCGTCCACTACGACGCCGAGACGGCCAAGCCGACCAACGACATCGCCGAGTCGATCGAGACGACCGACAACCAGAACTTCACCGTCAAGCTGAAGCAGGGCTACAAGTTCCACGACGGCACCGAGGTCACCTCGAAGAGCTTCGTCGACGCGTGGAACTACGCGGCCTACGGCCCCAACGCCCAGTCGAGCGGCTACTTCATGGAGCCCATCGATGGCTACGCCGACCTCCAGTGCGCCGGCACCACGAACCCCGACGACCCGTGTGAGGGCTTCACCCCGAAGGCCAAGGAGATGGCCGGCCTGAAGGTCGTCGACGACCACACCTTCACGATCAAGACCACCGAGAAGGTCTCGAACCTCCCGGTGCGCCTCGGCTACTCGGCCTTCTCGCCGCTGCCCGAGAAGTTCTTCGCGGACCCCAAGGCCTTCGGCGACGCGCCGATCGGCTCCGGCCCGTACAAGCTCGACTCGTGGACCAAGGAGCAGGCGATCGTCCTGTCCAAGTTCGCCGACTACTCGGGCGACTTCGGTGGCAACGTCGACAAGGTCACCTTCAAGATCTACCAGGACCCCGACGCCGCCTACAACGACGTCCTCGCCAACAACCTCGACGTCACCGACGAGATCCCGGCGAGCGCGCTGATCGACGACAAGTACAAGTCGGACCTGCCCGACCGCAACGCGCAGAAGGAGTCTGGTGTCATCCAGACGATCACCGCGGCGCCGAGCAAGGTCGACCCGAACTACGCCGACCCGCGGATCAAGCAGGCCATCTCGATGGCGATCGACCGCGAGACCATCATCAAGCAGATCTTCAACGGCACCCGCGTCCCCGCCACCGGCTGGGTCTCCCCGGTCGTCGACGGCTACAAGGCCGAGCAGTGCGGTGAGTTCTGCAAGTACGACCCGGCCAAGGCCAAGGCCCTCCTCGCGGAGGCCGGCGGCTTCAAGGGCGACAAGATCACCCTCTCCTACAACGCGGACGCCGCGCACAAGGAGTGGACCGAGGCCACCTGCAACAGCATCAAGCAGGCCCTGGGTGTCGAGTGCCAGGCCACCGGGGTCGTCGACTTCGCGACCTTCCGCAGCCAGATCGCGGACCGCAAGATGAAGGGCCTGTTCCGCACCGGCTGGCAGATGGACTACCCCTCGATCGAGAACTTCCTCGCCCCGATCTACAAGACCGGCGCGTCCTCGAACGACGGCGACTACTCCAACCCGGAGTTCGACAAGGACCTCGTCGACGCCGCGGCTGCCACCGACCCGGCGGCTGCCAACGCGAAGTACCAGGAGGCCGAGGCGCTCCTGGCCAAGGACATGGCCTCCATCCCGATGTGGTACGGCAAGACCACGATGGGCTGGTCGGACAAGGTCGAAGGTGTGAAGATCACTGCCTTCGGCACGATCGACCTCCCGTCGATCTCCGTCAAGTGAGGTAGCTGAACCACCAGGTTCACACCACGCGACGTCGGCCTGCCAGCGCCCGCTGGCAGGCCGACGTCCGTGCTGGGGCGAAACCACCCACGGATGCCGGGTCCGCAGGGTTGGGTGCCCCAGCCCATTGGGCTAGGTTCGACCCGGTACATCTACAGACGACGCCGTCTCACCGCAACGACGGCCCGAGAACCAGGGAGGTGACGTGGGCACCTACATCATCCGCCGGTTGTTGCAGATGATCCCGGTGATCCTGGGCGCGACGTTCCTCATCTTCGCCATGGTCTTCGCCCTCCCGGGCGACCCACTGGCCGGGAAGTGTGGAGAACGACCGTGTCCGCCGGCGTACGCCGCGGCGTACCGGGAGAAGTACAACCTCAACGACCCGCTGCCGGTGCAGTACGGCAAGTACCTCGGCAACCTCGCGAAGGGCGACCTCGGCGAGACCTACAACGGCATCAAGGTCACCGACCAGCTGAAGCTGCGCTACCCGATCACCGCGAAGCTCGCGCTCATGGCCATCCTCTTCGAGTCGATCCTGGGCATCCTCGCGGGCGTACTGACCGGCATCAAGCGGGGTGGGTTCCTCGACAACCTCGTCCTGGTCTCGACCATCGCCATCATCTCGATCCCCGTCTTCGTCATCGGCGGTCTGTCCCAGTACTTCCTGGGCGTCAAGCTCGGCCTGTTCCCGGTCACGGTGACCTCGACGAACCCCTCGGTCTATGAGCTCATGCTGCCCGCCATGGTGCTGGGCTCGGCCTCGCTCGCCTACGTCACCCGGCTGACCCGCACCAACCTCACCGAGAACCTGCGCGCCGACTACCTGCGCACCGCGGTGGCCAAGGGCCTCACCCGGCGCCGGGCCATCGGCCTGCACGCCATGCGCAACTCGCTGATCCCCGTCGTCACGTTCATCGGCTTCGACTTCGGCGGGCTGCTCGGCGGCGCCATCGTCACCGAGCGCATCTTCAACATCCCCGGCATCGGCGGCTACATCTACAACTCGATCCGGGCTCGTGACGGCGCCTCCGTCGTCGGCGCGGTGACCGTCCTCGTCATCGTCTACCTGTTCGTCAACCTGCTCGTGGACCTGCTCTACGGCCTGCTCGACCCGAGGATCAGCCATGACTGAAGCCGCCATCGCCGAAATCAGCGTCACCGACAACTACGAGGGCGGCGACCTCAACGAGGAGCGCTCCCTCGCGTCGGACGCCTGGCGCGCGATGCGCCGCAACCCGATGTTCTGGGTGGCCATGACCCTGATCACGGTCTTCGTGCTCATGGCCATCTGGCCCAGCCTGTTCACCAGCACCGACCCGACCAACGCGGTCCTCGCCAAGTCGCGTGAGCGGCCGGGCGTCGATGCGTGGTTCGGGCGCGACATCCAGGGCTACGACATCTACGCCCGGTGCATCTACGGTGCCCGCGCGTCGATCCTCGTCGGTGTCCTCTGCACCGTGGGGACCGTGCTCATCGGCGGAACCATCGGTGTGATGGCGGGCTACCAGGGTGGCTGGGCCGACTCGCTCCTGTCGCGCATCGGTGACGTGTTCTTCGCGATCCCGCTGCTCCTGGGCGCGATCATCTTCCTGGTCTCGCTGCCCGACTTCTTCAACGACAACTACTTCCTCATCGTCCTGAAGGTCGTGCTGGCCCTGGTCATCCTCGGCTGGCCGAGCCTCGCCCGACTGACCCGGAGCAGTGTCATCCAGGTCAAGCCCAACGACTACGTGCAGGCCGCGCGAGCGCTCGGGGCCAGCCCGAACCGGATCGTGCGCTCACACGTGCTGCCGAACTCCCTGGCACCGGTCATCGTCGTCGCCACCATCAACCTCGGCGCCTACATCGCCCTCGAGGCGACCCTGTCGTTCCTCGGGATCGGCCTGCAGCCGCCGGCCATCTCGTGGGGCATCGACATCAGCGCCGCGCTCGTCGGCCTGCGCACCACCCCGCACATGTTGTTCTTCCCCAGCCTCTTCCTCTCCCTGGCAGTGCTGGCGTTCATCATGCTCGGCGACGTGGCGCGTGACGCCCTCGACCCGAAGAACCGCTGACCCGACGGAGGAACGTTGACCACCCAGGACACCAAGCCCCCCCGGTCGGAGAAGACCTCGGGCAGCCAGTACACCTACACCCCCGAGGACGGCCTGCTGCTGGAGGTCGACGACCTCTTCGTCGAGTTCCACACCCGTGACGGTGTGGCGACGGCGATCAACGGCGTCTCGTTCAAGCTGCACCAGGGCGAGTCGCTCGCCATCCTCGGCGAGTCCGGGTCGGGCAAGTCCGTGACGGCGCAGGCCGTCATGGGCATCCTCGACATGCCGCCGGCCGTCATCCCCAACGGGCACATCCGCTACTGCGGCCAGGACCTGCTCTCGATGCCCGACGAGCAGCGTCGGCTCACCCGCGGGCCCGAGGTCTCGATGATCTTCCAGGACGCACTGTCCTCGCTGAACCCGGTCTTCCCGGTCGGTTGGCAGATCGCCGAGATGTTCCGCACCCACCGGGGCATGAACAAGTCCGACGCCCTCGAGCAGGCGATCCGGCTGATGGAGCGGGTCTCGATCCCGGCCGCGCGCGAACGTGTCAAGGCGTACCCGCACCAGTTCTCCGGAGGCATGCGCCAGCGCATCATGATCGCGATGGCCATCGCGCTCGACCCGGCGGTGCTCATCGCCGACGAGCCGACGACCGCCCTGGACGTGACCGTCCAGGCGCAGATCATGGCGCTGCTGCAGGAGCTGCAGGAGGAGCGCCAGATGGGGCTCATCCTCATCACGCACGACCTCGGCGTCGTCGCGGACGTCGCCGACCGGATCGCCGTGATGTACGCCGGCCGGCTCGTCGAGACCGCCATGGTGCACGAGCTGTACGCCGCGCCGGCCCACCCCTACACGCGGGGCCTGCTCGAGTCGATCCCGCGACTGGACCAGAAGGGACAGACCCTCGCCGCGATCGGCGGGCTGCCCCCGAACCTGATGCGGATCCCACCGGGCTGCCCGTTCAACCCACGGTGCCGGATGGCGCAGGACGTGTGCCGCACGGACCGTCCCGAGCTGCGTGAGGTCGTCCCCGGCCGCTTCTCGGCCTGCCACTTCGCCGAGGAGGTCATCAATGCCTGAGGTCATTCTCAGCGCACAGGAGCTGGTCAAGTACTACCCGATCAAGAAGGGCGTGATGCGCCGCACCGTCGGGCAGGTCAAGGCCGTCGACGGGGTGAGCTTCGACCTGCACAAGGGGGAGACCCTGGGCATCGTCGGCGAGTCCGGCTGTGGCAAGTCCACGCTGGGCCGGCTGCTCATGCGCCTCGAGGAGCCCACGGCGGGCAAGGTCATCTTCGAGGGTGCCGACTGGAGCGGGGCGTCGGGGCGCGAGATGCGGCGGATGCGTCGCGACATCCAGATCGTCTTCCAGGACCCGTACACCTCGCTCAACCCCCGGATGACGGTCGGCGACATCATCGGTGAGCCGTTCGAGATCCACAAGGACGTCGTGCCCAAGGGCGGGCGCCGCGCCCGGGTCCAGGAGCTGCTCGACCTGGTCGGGCTCAACCCCGAGCACATCCACCGCTACCCCCACCAGTTCTCCGGTGGCCAGCGGCAGCGCATCGGCATCGCCCGCGGCATCGCCCTCAACCCCAAGGTGCTCGTCTGCGACGAGCCGGTGTCCGCGCTCGACGTGTCCGTGCAGGCCCAGGTCGTCAACCTGATGGAGAAGCTCCAGGACGAGCTCGGCCTGGCCTACGTCTTCATCGCGCACGACCTGTCGGTCGTGCGGCACATCTCGGACCGGGTCGGGGTCATGTACCTCGGCCGGCTGGCCGAGCTGGGCGAGGAGGACGAGGTCTACAGCCGCCCGACGCACCCGTACACCCAGGCCCTGCTCTCGGCCGTGCCGGTGCCCGACCCGACGCTGCGCGGCAAGCGCGACCAGATCGTCCTGGTCGGCGACGTGCCGTCGCCGGCGAACCCGCCGTCGGGATGCCGTTTCCACACCCGCTGCTGGAAGGCCCAGGAGATCTGCTCGCAGGAGGAGCCCCAGCTCGAGCTGCGCTCGGACGGCGCCGGTGAGCACCTGTCGGCGTGCCACTTCGCCGAGGCGCGCACCATCGTCGAGACCGTGGACGTGTCGGACCTCGAGCCCGACAGCCGGTTCACGACCACCGACTTCAGCGACCTGGACGACCTCGGGGCGGGCCTCGGCGCCGCCGGGGGCGGGGAGGACCTCGACTCCTCGGCCGCCGAGTCCGAGGCGGAGCGGTCCGACGCGCTGCACGCCGACTCCGACACCGCGCCGCAGGACGGCACGCGCCTCGTCGACGAGCAGCCCGGTGACCAACGCCCGCCGAACGGCTGACCGAGCACGCAGCACGGCACGGCGGCCCCCGGGAGACCTCCCGGGGGCCGCCGTCGTCGTCAGTGGGTCAGTCGTCGGTCGTGGGGGTGCGCGCTCTCAGCAGCCGGCGAAGCGAGTCCAGGCGCGACGGCCCGGCGGGCCCGGCGGCGCCGCTGTCCACCCAGGCGTCGAGGGCGCACTCCTCCTCGTCGTGCGTGCAGCCGCGCGGGCACTGCGCGGTGCCGGGCTCGAGGTCGGGGAAGTGCTGGATGATCCGGGCCGGGTCGACGTGGGCGAGCCCGAAGGACCGGATGCCGGGGGTGTCGATGATCCAGCCGTCGTCGTCGGGCAGCGCGAGGGCGACCGCTGACGACGACGTGTGCCGGCCCCGGCCGGTGACGTCGTTGACGACGCCGGTGGCGCGCAGGGCCAGGGGCACCAAGGCGTTGACGAGCGTGCTCTTGCCGACCCCGGAGTGGCCCACGAGCACGCTGACCCGCCCGGCGAGCGTCTCACGCAGCGCGTCGAGGCCGTCGGTGGTGCCGTCGTGTCGGGCCGTCACGAGGTGACGAACCGACAGCGCGGCGTACTGCTCGAGGAAGGGCGCCGGGTCGGTGAGGTCGGCCTTGGTCAGCACGAGCAGGGGCTCCATGCCGGCGTCGTAGGCGGCGACCAGGCAGCGGTCGATCAGCCGGGGGCGCGGCTCGGGGTTGGCGAGGGCGGAGACGACGACGAGCTGGTCGGCGTTGGCCACCAGGACCCGCTCGACCGGATCGGTGTCGTCGGCGGTGCGCCGCAGCACCGTGCCCCGCGGCGCCACGCGCACGATGCGGGCCAGGCTGCCGTCGGCTCCGGTCGTGTCGCCGACGAGGTACACGTCGTCGCCGACGACGATGCCCTTGCGGCCGAGCTCGCGGGCCCGCATGGCGATGACGACGTGGCGGGCGTCACCGTCGCCGACGAGGGTCGTGTACCGACCGCGGTCGACACCGGTCACCCGACCCGGCACGGCATCCTCGTGGGCGGGGCGGTCCTTGCTTCGCGGACGAGTTCCTCTGCGGCTGGGGCGGATTCGTACATCGGACTCGTCGTAGGAGCCCGCCGCTCGTGCCATCAGGCGCCCGCCGTGACCCGGCCGCTGAGCATGCGGTCCCACAGCTGCGTGAACTCGGGCATGGTCTTGGCGACGGTGCCGACGTCCTCGACGACGAGTCCGGGAACGACCAGTCCGAGCACGGCGGCGGCCATGACCATGCGGTGGTCGGCGTAGGTGTGGAAGGTCCCGCCGACCAGGGGGCGGGGCGTGATCCGTAGCCCGTCGTCGGTCTCGTCGACCTCGGCGCCGAGACCGGTGAGCTCGGTGCGCAGGGCCGCGAGGCGGTCGGTCTCGTGGCCGCGGATGTGCGCGACACCGCGGATGACGCTCGGCGAGTCGGCCAGGGCGCACAGGGCGGCGACCACCGGGGTCAGCTCGCTGGCGTCGTGCAGGTCGACGTCGATGCCGGAGATGCCGTCGACGCCGCTGACCGTGAGCCCGGCCCGGTCGAGCACGACCTCGGCGCCCATCATGTCGAGCACGTCGCGGACGAAGTCACCGCCTTGGGTCGTGTACTGCGGCCATCCCGGCACCTGCACCCGGCCGTTCGTGACCAGTGCCGCGGCGAGGAACTGGGCGGCGTTGGACAGGTCGGGCTCGACCTGCACGTCGAGGGCGTTGACCTCGCTCGGCTCGACCCGCCAGGTGTGCACCTCGGCGTCGTCGACCACGACACCCGCGTCGCGCAGCGTCTCGACCGTCATCTCGATGTGCGGCAGGCTCGGCACGGCCTTGCCGTCGTGGTGCACGGTCACGCCCTCGTCGAAGCGCGCGCCGGAGAGGAGCAGTCCCGAGACGAACTGCGAGGACGCCGAGGCATCGAGGGTGACGGCCCCACCGCGTACGGACCCGCGCCCGTCGACCGTGAACGGGAGGCCGCCACGACCGTCGTCGTCGACCTCGACCCCGAGGGTGCGCAGCGCGCCGAGCACCGGTGCCATCGGGCGCAGCCGGGCGTGCGGGTCGCCGTCGAAGCGGACCGCCGCGTCGGCCAGGCCCGCCACCGGGGGGACGAAGCGCATGACGTTGCCGGCGAGCCCGCAGTCGACGGTGCCCCCGCCGACCAGCCGCCCCGGGGTCACGAGCCAGTCACCGTCGTCGACGTCCTCGACCACCGCGCCCAGGGTGCGCAGGGCCTGCACCATGAGCAGGGTGTCGCGTGAGCGCAGCGGTGACCGCAGCAGGGACACGTCGTTCGCCAGTGCGGCGAGCACGAGGTAGCGGTTGGTGAGGGACTTGCTGCCCGGGAGGACGACGCGCGCGTCGACCGGCCCGGTGGCGGTGGGTGCCGTCCAGTCAACCGATGGCATGCTGCGCCTGGACCGCCTTCAGCTTGGCCTCGCGGGCGGCGGCGTGGGCCACGTGACGCGCCTCGCGGCGGGTCTGACGAGCGGCCCGATGGGCGCTGGCGTTCACCATGTGGGCGCGGTAGGCCAGGCCGGGCTTTCCCTCGGTGTCGACGGCCGCGAGGAGCAGGCCGCCGAGCAGGCCGAGGTTCTTGAGGAACTGGACCTTCTGCTTGGCGCGGACCTCGGGGTCCTGCTCCTGCCAGAACGAGTGTGCCGCAACCGTGGTGGGCACCAACGTCGCCGCGAGCACCGTCGACGCGAGGCGGGGGAGCTTGCCGAGCGCCAACAGCGACCCGGCACCGACCATCGCGGCGCCGTTCGCCCGCACCAGCAGCTCGGTGTCGTCGGGCAGTCCCACGACCGGCGCGACCTTCTCGATGAGCGGCCGAGCGGTGTCGGCCTTTCTCCCTGGGTGCTTGAGCTGGTCGAGACCGCCGGCGACGAACATCGCGGCGAGCATGGGGCGGGCGACGCGTCGCACCAAGGTCATCAGGGGTCCTCCCGGTCAGTTCCTGCTGGACTGATGTGAAGTCCCTACGGTAGTTGCTCGACGCCCGGGTAAGTAGCCTGACGTCCATGTGTGGTCGGTATGCCGCGACGGCGAACCCTGACGAGCTCGTGCTGGAGTTCGAGGTCGACGAGGACCGCACCGGCGAGCCCGGTCGCAGCGTCCTGGTCAACCCCCAGGACCCACCGCCCGGGCGCCCGGACCACAACATGGCGCCGACCAAGCGGGCCCCCGTCGTGCTGGCGCGGGCCCCTCGCGAGGACCGGGACGCCCCGCCGCGCCGCCAGCTGCGGCTGCTCACCTGGGGCCTGGTGCCGAGCTGGTCCAAGGACCCCGGCGGCGCTGCCCGGATGATCAACGCCCGGGTGGAGTCGGTCGCCGACAAGCCCGCCTTCGCCCGGGCGCTGGCGTCGCGGCGCTGCCTGGTGCCGGCGCGTGGGTGGTACGAGTGGCAGGCGTCACCGACCGCGCTCGACCCCAAGGGCAAACCGCGCAAGCAGCCGTTCTTCACCTCACGGGTCGACGGCAGCAGTGTCGCCATGGCCGGCCTGTACGAGTTCTGGCGCGACCCCACGGTCAGCGACGGTGACGACCCGCTGGCCTGGCTGAGCACCTTCACCGTGGTCACCGGGCCTGCCGAGCCGGGGCTCGACCGCATCCACGACCGTCAGCCGATGGTCCTGGAGCCGCAGGAGTGGGCCACCTGGCTCGACCCGGCCACCGGTGCCGCGGACGTGCTCGGCCTGCTCGAGCCGCGGGCCGCCGGTCGCTTCACGGCGTACCCCGTGTCGCGGGCCGTGAGCAGCAACCGGTCGAACGGCCCGCAGCTGCTCGACCGCGCCCCGGCCGAGGATCTCGTCGGGGTGGTCGACCCGGTGACCGGCGAGATCGTCGGGGGCCACGGGTGAGCGGACCGGGGGAGCCGGGGGTGACCGGGCCCGGCGAGGTGCGGCTCGTCGACACCCCGCTCGGCCCGGCGCGGACCACGACGGCGCGACCCGACGGCGTCCCGGCCGGTCTCCTCGTGCTCGGCCACGGTGCCGGCGGCCTGCGCTGGACCCTCGACGTGCTCGCGACTCGCGACGCCGCCGTGACGGTCGGCTGGGTCGTCGTGCTCGTCGACCAGCCCTGGCGGGTGGCCGGGAAGAAGGTCGGCCCGGCCCCCGCCTCGCTCGACGTGGCCTGGCTGCCCGTGCTGGCGGCGCTTGCAGCAGACCTGGGCCCGGGCCCGCTGGTGGTCGGTGGCCGCAGCGCTGGCGCCCGGGTCGCGTGCCGCACCGCCGGTGCCGTGGGCGCTCGGGCGGTCGTGGCGCTGTCCTTCCCGCTGCACCCCCCGGCCAGGCCGGAGAGCTCACGCGCCGCGGAGCTCGCGATGCCGTCGGCACACGGGATCCCGGTGCACGTCGTGCAGGGCCGCACCGACCCGTTCGGCACCCCGGCCGAGCTCGAGGCGGCCCTGCCGCCCACGGCCACCCTCGACGTCGTCACCGGGGCCCACTCGATCGGGGGGTCGGCGCACGCGGTGGCCGCCATCGTCGTGCAGCGGCTGACCGCGATCTGATCGGGACCGGCCGGCAGCGGGGAATGCGGTCGCGGGGGAGGGCGTTGACCGAGCTGTCCGCGCCGCGCCCAGGAAAGGTCACGACTTCGTGTTCGTCCTCGACACCACAGCCCCCAGCCGGGCCCGGATAGGCTGGGAGACGATGACCACTCCACCGACCCCCGTCGACAGCCTTCCCGATTCCGAGGTCGACCTCGCCACCGAGACCACCGCCGAGCGTCAGGCCCGCTTCGAGCGCGAGGCCCTGCCCCTGCTCGACCAGCTGTACGCCGCCGCGATGCGCACGACGCGCAACCCGGCCGACGCCGAGGACCTGCTCCAGGAGACCTACGCGAAGGCATACGCGGCGTTCCACCAGTACCAGCCCGGCACGAACCTCAAGGCGTGGATGTACCGCATCCTCACCAACACCTACATCAACACCTACCGCAAGCGGCAGCGTGAGCCGCTGCAGTCCGACGCGGCCGAGGTCGAGGACTACCAGCTCGCCCGCGCCGAGTCGCACACGTCGGTGGGCCTGAAGTCGGCCGAGGTGCAGGCGCTCGAGCACCTGCCCGACTCGGAGGTCAAGCGGGCGCTGCAGGAGCTGCCCGAGGACTTCCGGATGGCCGTCTACCTCGCGGACGTCGAGGGGTTCGCCTACAAGGAGATCGCCGAGATCATGGGCACGCCCATCGGCACCGTGATGTCGCGCCTGCACCGAGGGCGGCGCCAGCTGCGCGGCCTGCTCACCGAGTACGCCAAGGACCGGGGCTTCGGCACCGGCACCCAGGAGGAGTCATGACCCAGGACGCCCACGCCGGCCACGGCGACTGCTCCGAGGTCCTGCACCGCATCTACGAGTACCTCGACGGCGAGATGAGCGCCGACGACGTCCGGCGCGTCGCGGCGCACCTCAACGAGTGCCAGCCCTGCCTCGCCGAGCACGACCTCGACGTCGCGCTCAAGCAGGTCGTGCGCCGCTCCTGCTCGGGCGAGACCGCGCCCCCGGCCGTGCGGATGCAGATCATGCAGCGCATCACCATGGTGCGCCTCGACACCGACGGCTGAGCCCGGCCGAGCCGCATCGACTGAGCCCGACCGAGCCGCGTCGACAGCGGCGACATGAGAACACCCGGTATGCCGCGAGGCCTACCGGGTGCTTCTGTCGTACGTGCTCAGGCGTTGGGCTTGCGGCCGTGGTTGGCCTTGTTGCCCTTGCGCGAGCGACGCTTGCGGGCGCGCTTGCTCATGGGGTGCCTTTCATGGGGGACGAGATGCCCGACCGTTGGATCGGACAAGTAATCTGGTGGTCATTGTCGCATACCGCGGTGGATGAGAGACTAGGCGTGTTCGGCTCCCAGCCGTCTAGGGACCGGACGCCCGCCTCTGAAAGGATTCTCCCCATGCGCAAGTTCCGCGCTGCTCTCGCCATCGCCGCCCTGGCCGCCGTCGCGTTGCTGGTCCCCTCCACCGCCCAGGCGGCCCCGGCACACCAAGGTGGTGCCACCCACGCCGTCCAGCTGGGCTTCGCTTGGGATGACTGACCACTTGACCGATGACCGCTGAGGCCTCTCGCGCGGAAAGGAGGGCCCTGCGACGCGTCGCGAACGCGACCAACATCTACATCGGCATCGTCGCCGCGCTGGGGGTGCTCCTCACCGCGGCGGCGATTCGTCTCGACGGCCTCGTGCTCAATGCGACGTTCGGGGTACTGCTCCTCCTGACGGTGCTGGCCTGGTGGTTGGGCTCCGTGTCGCTGGTCGGCAGCCGGGTCACCCTGTCGTTCACCGGCATCGTCATCCTCGCCGCCGTGGCGCTCGTGGGGCCGGCCGGCGCTGGCATCATCGGGATGGTCAGTGGCCCCTTCCAGGCCGTGGGGGTGCGGCTGCGCACCCGGGTGTTCAACTCGGGGATGTTCGCCCTCATGGGGGTGGCGGGCGGTGCGGCCTACATCGGCGCTGGGGGTGTCCTCGGCGAGACCACGTTGATGGGCTCGTGGCAGATCATCCGCCTCATCGGCCTCCCGCTCGTGATGGCGGATGTCGTGCAGTTCGCCGTGAACCTGGTGCTCCTCACCGTCGTGGTCCGCCTCGCCTCGGGCTTCTCGATGCGCGAGCAGGTCTGGCGGATCCTCACCTCGGCGGGGCCGGCGCACCTCGGCTACGGGGTCATCGCCTTCATCATGGTCGTGCTGTGGGGCTCGGCGGGGCTGGGTTGGGCCAGCATCTTCCTCATTCTTCCCCCGCTCCTGGTGGCGCAGTGGGCCTACGGGCAGTACTCCGAGGAGCTCAAGGGGCACGAGCGGGCCCTCGACGTGTTGGTCGCCGCGGTCGAGGCGAAGGCCCCGCACCTCGTCGGGCACAGTGGTCGGGTGGCCGAGCTGAGTGCGTCGATGGCGCAGCACCTCGGCCTGCGCGCCCAGCTGATCGCCGACGTGCGGGTCGCCGGCATGCTCCACGACCTGGGCCTGACCACGCTGCCGACTGGGCTGGTCCGCAACACCGGCGTCATCGGTGACCGCGGGCTGCAGAGCTACCCCGCGCGCGGCGTCCAGCTGCTCCGGGGGCTGAACTTCCTCTCGGGGGCCCTCGACGCCATCGGCCACCACCGCGAGGCGCTGTCGCCAACCACGCGGCCGGACCAGCTCAGTGTGCCGGCCCTGCTCGTCGGGCTGGCCGACGAGTACGACCTGCTCACCGAGGTCGGCACTCCCGACGGCGCCAGGGTGGAGCGCGAGGCGGCCCTGCAGCTCCTCAAGGGGAGTCCGGCCGGCCGCGAGGACCTGCTCTCCGCGCTGGAGAACGCCCTGGCGCGCCGCGCCGGTGCCGCGAGCCCATGAGGACAGTCCTGCCCCGCGCCCACGGGGCGCGCTCCTGGGGCGTGCTGGCCCTGGGCCTGCTGGTGCTCGCCGGCGGCCTGTACGCCAATGGCACGTCGTTGGTCGACCAGTTGGTCGACCACTGGCTCACTGTCGTCGTCTTCGTCGCCGCGATCACCATCGGCGAGCTGTTCCGGCTGCGCATGCCCAGCGGGCGCGAGGCCGCCCCCTTGGCGTCGGCGTCGGCACTGGGGGTCGTCTTCCTCGGCCTGGTCTACGGTGAGCCGACCTTCGACGTCGCGGCCGGCCCGGTAGTGCTCGTCGTCGCGACCGGACTGCTCCTCGCCGCCCTCGTGCGCGGCGCCCGCGGTGCCACGGTCTGGCTCGACCAGGTGTCCGCCCGGCTGGTAGGAGTGGCCGTGGCCGCCTGGCTGACCCGGGCCTTCGCGCCGGATGGTGTGTCGCTGTGGGACCTTGGGGTCGGCGGCTCGGTCTCGCCCTGGGTCGTCGCGATCGGGATGGTCGCCGTCGCCGGCGTGGGCATCGGGGTCGAGCTGGTGCTGTCGGCGGCCCTGCGCTCCGAGCGGCAGCACACCCCATGGCTCGCCGCGCTGCGCGACGAGTTCGGCGAGGTGACGCCGTTGACCGCGGCCGTCGTGGTGTCGGGACCGATGGTCGCGCTGATGGCACCGGTCCTGGGCCTGTTGTCCCTGCCTGTGGCGCTGTTCCCGCTGGCCATCACCTATGTGGCGGTCGGTCGCTACGCCCAGAACCGGCTCACCTACCGCCAGACCATCGCCACGCTCTCGCACCTCACCGAGCACGGCGGCTACACCTCCACGGGACATGCCGAGCGAGTGGCCGACCTCAGCGTGCGGATCGGTCGGGTGCTGGGCATCTCCCACCGCGACCTGCGCGACATCGAGTACGCCGCGCTGCTGCACGACCTCGGCCAGATCGCGCTCATCGAGCCGATCCCCGGTGGGTCGACCGTCCTGGCCGCACCCAGCGACCAGCGCGACATCGCCGACGAGGGGGCGCGCATCATCCGGCACGCCAAGGGGCTCGAGGTGGTGGCCGACTACGTCGAGGCGCAGACGATCCCCTATCGGCAGGTGCGCGAGCTGGGCGAGGAGGTGCCGGTCGCGAGCCGCATCATCAAGGTGGCCAACGCCTTCGACGACCTCACCGGCGGGAGCGACGACCCCGTCCAGGTCCGGGCGGCGAACGAGCGCATCCACCTCGGCCTGGGCTACCAGTACGACCCCGAGGTGGTCGAGGCGGCGGCTGTCGCGACCTCGGACACGGCCGTGGGCCGGGTCGGGGAAGCCGAGCCCGTCGCGCGTTAGCATCGGGTGCCCCGCCCCACCCCCGGAGAGGTCCCGTGGATCGCCTGACGCCCGTCATCTTCACCGACGCGTGGGGATCGCACGTGTCCATCGCCAGCCTGCAGGGGCGCGCCATCCCGAGCCCCGAACCGGAGTCCGAGCTGTGGATGGGCGCCCACGAGGAGGGCCCCGCCGGCACCGACCGGGACGGGGGACCGGACCTCGCCGCCGTGGTGGCCGCCGACCCGGTCCGCGAGCTGGGGGAGGAGTGCGTGGCGCGGTTCGGTCCACGGCTGCCCTTCCTGCTCAAGGTGCTGGCCCCCGGCCGGGCGATCTCGATCCAGGCGCACCCGACAGCGGAGGAGGCCACGGCGGTCCGGGCTGCCTCCGGCGACTCGGTGTACGTCGACGACTGGGCCAAGCCCGAGCTGCTGCTCGCGATCTCACCCTTCGAGGTGTTCGTCGGCATGCGCACCCACACCGAGGTGGCCGACCTCGTCGACCGGCTGGGCGTGCTCCGGCTCACCGACATGGTCGAGAAGGCCGCCGTCTCCGACGACCCGACCCACGCCATGCTCGGCGCGGTGCTCGACACCCCGGCCGCCGAGGTGGCCGACCTCGCCCGCGAGGTGGTGGCGGCCTGTGTGCGGCTCGAGGCCGCGGGTGACGAGGTGGGCGACGCAGCGGCAGCCGTGGTGCGCGTGGCCGAGGAACACCCCGACGACATCGGCATCGTCGTGCTCCTGCTCATGCACCACCGGGTGCTGCAGCCGGGGGAGTACATCGACGTCGCTGCCGGGGTGCTGCACTCCTACGTGCGAGGGCTGGGCATCGAGGTGCTCGCCAACTCCGACAACGTCGTGCGGGCCGGCCTGACCAGCAAGGCGGTCAACGTTCCCGAGCTGCTGCGCATCGTCGACCCGCTCGCCGACGGCGTGGCGGGCCGAGGCCGGGTCGTCGAGCCCGGGCTCGAGGCCTTCGACACCGCGTCCGACCGGTTCCGGCTCTTCCGGGTGACCGCCGGGCGGGTGCTGCCGGGCGAGCACGGGCCGCGCATCGCCTTCTGCCTGCGCGGACGCGTGACCCTGGCGTCGGCCGCCCGCACCCTCGAGCTGGGCGACGTCGACTCGGTGTTCGTGCCCGCCGGCGAGGGTGCCGTCGACCTCGCCGGCGTCGGCGAGGTCTACGTCGTCACCGTCCCCGAGGCCTGACGGCCCCTGGCCTCAGGCCTTCTTCGTCTCCGCGAAGATGCGCGCGATCTCGTCGATCTTGGCGAGGAGCTCGTCGGCCTTGGCGGCGTCGAGCTCGCCCTTGGTACCGGACGCGCCTGCGAGCTTGGTCGCCTCGTTGACGAGGGTGTGCAGCTCGGGGTACTTCTCGAAGTGCGGGGGCTTGAAGTAGTCGGTCCACAGCACCCAGAGGTGGTGCTTGACGAGCTCGGAGCGCTGCTCCTTGATGAGGATGGCGCGGGTGCGGAAGTCGGGGTCGTCGTTGTCTGCGACCTTCGCGATGATCGCCTTGATCGACTCTGCCTCGATGCGGGCCTGGGCGGGGTCGTACACGCCGCACGGCAGGTCGCAGTGCGCCGAGACGTCGGTGATGCGGAACAGGGACAGCATGGGTCTCTCTCCTCGGGGTTCGGGACGTGCGGTCCAGCCCAACCTACCCCAGCGGCCGCCGCACCGACCCGACGACCACCGCCAGGATGTCCTCGCTGGTCAGGGACCCCACGTCGAACGACGTGACCCCCTCGGCAGCGTTGTCGCAGTCGATCCACCAGCGCTGTGGCGCAGCCGGATCCGGCCCGGTCACCCGCTTCACTGACAGCGGTCGGGGACGTCCGCCGGCGTCCGGCGGGAGCCGCACCACGGCCGCTCTCCCGGGCCGCGGGCGGATGCCGCGCAACACCAGCAGGATGTCGCCGTCACGGTAGGTGGGCAGCATCGACCGACCACGGACGCGCACGAGGGCGGGCCACGGCACCCGGGGCCGTCGGCTCACCGCTGCTGGGTGGCGTCCCACGCGTCGTCGCGCGCGGCCCGGGCGGCCTCGTCGGCCTCGGCGTCCGCCGCGGCGATCGCGGCGAGCGCCTCCGCGTTCTCGGTGGCCGACGCGACGACGGCCTCCGCGTGGGCTGCCTCCTCCTGCCGCATCCGCGACAGGAACGCCTTGGTGCGCTTG
>Ga0247820_10000868_pt1 | contig 16793 bp, 13 predicted proteins | sample 13C_Glucose_Day1_2_FD_192480 | JGI IMG/M metagenome (GOLD analysis project Ga0247820, IMG submission 192480) | Soil microbial communities from agricultural site in Penn Yan, New York, United States - 13C_Glucose_Day14 | ecosystem: Environmental > Terrestrial > Soil > Agricultural land | place...
CATATCCACCGTCTCGTGCTCGGCCCAGACGTTCCCGGCATCCGCAAACAGGAAGACCCGAAGCGTCTTGTCGGTGCCCGACCCGGGCACAGGGACGTAGAGCTCCGCGTTGACGTTCAGGCGGCGGTTCCCGCCGATGTAGCCACCGGTCGGGTCCACCACACCGAGGGATCCCTGGTCGAACACGCGCACCGATCCGAGGCCGCCCCCATAGAAGTTCTTGAAGACCGGGAACGGCTTGTCATTGAGCCCCTCGCCCACCCCCACCTCCGCGTTCAGCCCCAGGGTGAACCTGTTGGTGATCGGGATGTACTGCTGGTACTGCGCATTGACGCGCACGAAGTTCACGTCACCCACGGGCGACCACTCGAGGTTGACGCGCTTGTAGCTGCCATTGGTGGGCACGAGCGCACTGTCTCGCTGGTCACGAGCCCATCCGATCGTCAGTGGCAGGGACGTGCTGCGCTCGCCGAAGATGTCGCGGTGGCGGAGATAGGCCAGCGGCATGTTGTTGTCGCCGTTGATCCGGATCTGCTCGACGCCGATGCCGAAGAACACGATATCGAACTCCGAGAACGGAACGCCGAAGCGGATGGAGGCGCCGGGTGTGGCGACCTGGTAGCCGAATTCGCTCAGGTTCAGCGGCCGGCTGGTCCGGTAGTAGATCTCGAATGCGCGCGAGATGCCGTCGATCGTGAAGTACGGGTCGATGGAGGTGAAGGCCAGAGCCCGGCTGCTGCTGCTCGTGTTGATCTCGATGCCGAGGTAGTTGCCGCTCCCGAACACGTTCTCCTGCTTGACCGACGCGGTGAAGGACAGCTTTTCGGCGCTGGAGTAGCCCGCGCCGATGAGCAGGTTGCCGGTGGGCTTCTCCTCCACGGTGAAGGTCAGGTCGACCTGGTCGTCGGCGCCGGGCACCTCGTTGGTCTCGACGGTCACTCCCTGGAAGAAACCCAGGCGGTCGGCGCGGTCGCGCGAAAGCTTGATCCGCTGGCCGTCGTACCAGGCGGACTCGAACTGCCGGAACTCGCGCCGCACGACCTCGTCGCGCGTGCGCGTGTTGCCCGAGACGTTGACGCGCCGGACATAAACGCGCCGCTGCGGCGCAGCCGTGATGACGACGGCCACCTGGCCGGTTGCACGATCGATCTCCGGGCGCGGCTCCACGCGTGCGAAGGCGTACCCGTAGCGGCCGAAGACCTCGCTGAAGCGACGCGCCGTGTCGGCCACGTCCTGCGAGCGGTACGGCTCGCCCGGCCGGATCTGCACGGCGTCCCGGAACTCATCCTCCTTGCCGAGGTAGTCGCCTTCGAGTCGAACCCCGGTGACCGTGTAGGGCTGACCCTCGCGAACGGTGATCGTGATCGTGATGCTTTGCTTGTCGGGGGAAATGGTGACCTGGGCCGACTCCACGTTGAACTCGAGGTAGCCCCGATTCGTGTAGTAGGCCCGCAGGGTCTCGAGATCGGCATTGAGCTTGGCGCGGGAGTACCGGTCGTTCTTCGTGTACCACGTCAGCCAGCCGCTCGTCGTCTGGTCCAGCAGTCCGCGCAGCGTGCCTTCGGAGAAGGCCTTGTTGCCGAGAATGCGGATGTCCTTGATCTTGGCGGCGTCGCCCTCGACCATCGTGAAGGTCACGTTGACGCGGTTGCGTTCGAGCGGCGTGACAGTGGTCACCACCTCCGCGCCGTAAAGGCTGCGGGAGAGATACTGGCGCTTGATCTCCTGCTCCGCGCGATCGATCACTGCGCGGTCGAACGGCAGGCCCTCGCCGATGCCGGCGTCACGCAGGGATTTCGTCAGCGTGTCGCGGTCGAACTCCTTCAGGCCGACGAAGTTCACCGACGCGATGACCGCGCGCTCCGACACCACGACGACGGCGACGTCCCCGTCGATCTCGATGCGCACGTCGGTGAAGAGCCCGGTGGCGAACAACGCCCGCAGTGCGGCGGCGCCCTTCTCGTCGGTGTAGGTGTCGCCGATGCGGAACGGCAGCGATGCGAAGACCGTGCCGGGGTCGGTGCGTTGGAGGCCCTCGATGCGGATGTCCTTGAGGACGAAGGGCTCGACGGCACCCGCATTGAAGGAGGCGGACGCGGCGAGGACTACCACGCAGGCCGCGACGGGCCGCAGCATGCTCGGGGCTGAAGGAAAGTGCATCGGGCGGGTCAGTGCAGGCCCAGCAAGCGGGCCACGTCGTTGGACAAGGCGAGGGACATCAGCAGCAGCATGATCAGCGCGCCACCGCGCTGAAGCCACTTGAGCCACCAATCGGAAACCGGGCGGCCGGTCACAGCCTCGAAAATGTAATACATCAGGTGCCCGCCATCGAGCATCGGCAAGGGCAGCAGGTTCAGCACACCCAGGCTGACGCTGACGAGCGCCAGGAACCCGAGGTAGTAGGCCAGGCCTTGTTGCGCGGACTGGCCGGCATAGTCGGCAATGGTCAAGGGGCCGGACAGGTTCTTCAGCGATGCCTCGCCGATGAGCATGCGCCCCAGCATCTTCACGGTGAGCGACGAGACTTCCCAGGTCCGCGAAGCGCCCTGGACCAGCCCATCGACGGCACCATAGCGAACCGTGACCATCTCCGGCGGCCGGCCCACGTAGGCGTCGATCCTTCCGATCCGTTCATCGCCTTCGGTGTGCACGCGCGGCTGCACCTCCACCTCCATCAGGCGGCCCCCACGCTCGATCTGCCAGCGCATCGTCGCGGCCTGCGCGTCGCGTGCGCTGGCGCGAATGCGCTCCAGCAGCGCCGCAGCATCCGTGATGGTCTGGTCATCCACCCGCAGCACACGATCTCCGGCCTGCAGCCCGGCTTTCGCGGCCGGACCGTCGGGAACCACCTCTCCCATCACGGCTTCCCGGAACGGCGAGCCGATGCCGATGCGCCGGATGAGCGCGGCGTCGACGTCGCTCGCACCGAGCGTGTCGAGCGGCAGCACCAGCGTTCGCGAGCCCCGGCCGTCTGCATCGCTGACCATCAGTCGCAGCGGCGCACCGCGCAGCGTCGCCTGCGTCACCTGCCAGCGCAGCTCGGGCAGCGACCTGATCTCATCCCAATCCTGGCCATCGGACGATGTGGCGCGCACCCAGTCGCCGGCCCGCAGCCCCGCACGTTCCGCGAGGCTGGCGGCCACGGGAGCGCCCAGCACGGCCTTGGGTTCGTCCACCCCGATCCAGTGGGAGCCGGCATAGAGCAGCACCGCGAGCAACAGATTGGCGGCCGGGCCCGCCGCAACGATGGCTGCACGTTGAGCGAGCGGCTTGTTGTTGAAGGCCAGTGCGCGCTCGTGCGGCGCCACCGGGCCTTCGCGCTCGTCGAGCATGCGCACGTAGCCGCCCAGCGGCAACGCGGACAGCACGAACTCGGTAGAGTCCGGCGTGCGCTGCCACCGCATCACGACGCGGCCGAAGCCCACCGAGAAGCGCAGCACCTTGACGCCGCACGCGCGAGCCACACGATAGTGGCCCCACTCGTGCACGATGATCAGCACGCCCAGCGTGACGAGAAAGGCAATCACGGTGGTCATCGGGCAAGCTCCTTCACCAGGCCCTGCGCATGGCGGCGCGAGCGCGCGTCGAGCGCGAGCAGTTCGTCGACGCCCGCGTCGGCCGCGAGGGCGGGCACGATGGCATCGATGGTGCCGGCATTCACGCGGTGGATCGCCGGGTAGTCGATCGTGTCGGCCAGGAAGGCGGCCACGGCCTCCTCGTTGGCCGCGTTCAGCACGGCGCTGCTGCCGTCCGGGCCGCCCAGCGCGTCGTAGGCGAGCTGCAGGCCGGGAAAACGCCGCGCGTCGGGCGCTTCGAACGTGAGCGGCCCGATCGACAGCAGGTCCAGCGCCGGCGCGCCGGACTCCACCCGCTGCGGAAAGGACAGCCCGAATGCGATGGGCACGCGCATGTCCGGCGTGCCGAGCTGCGCCAGGACCGAAGCGTCACGGCACACCACCATGGAGTGCACGATGCTCTGCGGGTGGATCACGACGCGAATCCGCTCCGGCGTAAGGCCGAACAGCCAGTGGGCCTCGATCACTTCCAGCGCCTTGTTCATCATGGTCGCCGAATCGACCGAGATCTTGCGACCCATCACCCAGTTCGGGTGCGCGCAGGCCTCGTCGGGGGTGATCTGCGCCATCGTGGAGGGATCGCGCGTGCGGAACGGGCCGCCGGACGCCGTCAGCACGATGTGGTCGATGAGACCGGGCCACGCGGCGCGATCGGGCGGCAGGCATTGAAAGATGGCCGAGTGCTCGCTGTCGATCGGAAGCAGCAGGGCGCCGCCTTCACGCACCGCGCGCATGAAGTGCGCCCCGCCCACCACCAGCGCCTCCTTGTTGGCCAGCAGCAACCGCTTGCCCGCCCGTGCCGCGGCCAGGCAAGGCTCCAGGCCGGCAGCGCCGACGATGGCCGCCATCACCGTGTCGACTTCGGGATGCGCGGCAAGCTGCGCCAGCGCGTGCCCACCGTCCAGCACTTCGGTTCGCGAGCCGCGCTCGCGCAGCGCGGCGCGCACGGCGCGCGACTGCTCGACGCCCGGAACCGCGGCATATCGCGGCGAATGCTGCAGGCATTGCGCCACCAGGTCGTCGACGCGGTGGAAGGCGCTGAGCGCGAACACCTCGAATCGCTCGGGATGGCGCGCGGCGACATCAAGGGTGCTGCAGCCGACGGATCCCGTGGAGCCGAGGATGCAAAGCCGTTGGCGAGCGCTCGTCGCGTTCATCGCGTCACCAGGGCCAGGGCCAACGGAAACACCGGGAGCAGCGCGTCGATGCGATCCAGGAAGCCGCCATGGCCGGGCAGCAGCGTGCTGCTGTCCTTCGCTCCGGCTGCGCGCTTCACGAGCGACTCGAACAGATCGCCCACCACGCTCATGCCGGTGAGCCCCACGACCGCGATAAGCGATGCGACCAGGCCGAGCCGTTGCGACAGCACGGTGTACAGGCTCGGCGAGTCGAAGCCCCAGGCCTTGTCGGCCTGGATCCAGGCGAGCGCCAGCACGAGCCCGGCCGCCGTGCCGCTGGCCACGCCTTCCCAGCTCTTGCCGGGGCTGATGGCCGGCGCAAGTTTGCGCCGCCCGAAGCGGCGCCCTCCGAAATAGGCCGCGATGTCGGCCACCCAGACCAAGCAGAACACCGAAAGCAGGAAGTTGACGCCGGCCACCTTCGCGTGGCCGAGCGCGAGCCACGCGGTCCACAGCAGCACCACGCCCAGCACCCAGCGCAGCGCAGCGGGCCAGTGGGGCCATGCATCCGGGCCGGCCCGCAGCACGAGCGGCCCGCCGACGACCCAGGCAGCCGCAACGGCCCACCACACCGGCGCCGGGGCACCCACGCTCAGCAGCGTGTAGGCCGCGGCACCGCCAGCCAGGGCAACCACCAGCGCCAGGCCCAGCGCGACGCCGCCGGGGGCGCCGTTGAGACGACCCCATTCCCAGGCCGCTGCGCTAACGGCAGCCAGGGTGAGAAAGATGAAGGGACGGGCATCGTCGATGAACAACGCCGGCAGCAAGACGGCCAGCAGCACGACGGCGGTGATGACACGCTGCTTGAGCATCCGGACCGAACCCTCAGGCCGCCCCTGCGGAGGTCAGCTCCGGCTTCACGCCGCCGAATCGGCGGTCTCGCGCGGCATACGCGGACAGCGCCGCATCGAGCTCCGCCTCGCCGAAGTCGGGCCAGAGGCAGTCGGTGAAGACCAGTTCGGAGTAGGCGGCCTGCCAGAGCAGGAAATTGCTGATGCGCACTTCCCCGCCGGTGCGGATGAAGAGATCGGGGTCCGGCGCGTAGGCCATGGCCATGAAGGAGGCCAGCCGCGCCTCGTCCAGATCGGCAGAGCTGACCCCGGCATCGATGGCACGCCGGCAAGCCTGGAGCACGTCCCAGCGGCCCCCGTAGTTGAACGCGACCGACAGCGTGATGCGCCGGTTGTGCTCCGTGGCGCGCTCGGCCTGGTCCCAGGCGGCGCGCACCTTGTCGGATACGGCCGCTCGATCGCCGACGATGCGGATGCACACGCCTTCCTTCGCCAGCTTCGTCAGGTACTTCGACACCGCCACCAGGACGAGCCCCATGAGGCCGGACACCTCCTCGGTCGGGCGCTTCCAGTTCTCCGACGAGAACGCGAACACGGTGAGGTACTCGATCCCGCGATCGGCACAGGCCTGCACCGTGCGGACGAGCGCGTCCACGCCCTGCTTGTGGCCGAAGAAGCGCGGGAGGAAACGCTTGCGCGCCCAGCGGCCGTTGCCGTCCATCACCACCGCCACGTGGCGGGGCATGTGCATCGAAGGAGGAAGATCGCGATCCACGCTGCTTGCCGTCAGACCGCCAGGATCTCGGCTTCCTTGCCGTGGATCAGGCGATCTATTTCCGCCACCGTCCGGTCGGTGAGCTTCTGCACTTCGTCCTGGGCGCGGCGCTCCTCGTCTTCGGTGGCTTGCTTGTCCTTGAGAAGTTTCTTCAGGTGCTCGTTGGCATCGCGGCGCAGGTTGCGGACAGCGATCTTGGCGTCCTCGCCGGAGTGCCGGACGACTTTGGTGAGCTCCTTGCGACGCTCCTCGGTGAGCGCGGGCATCGGCACGCGCAGCAGGTCGCCCTGCGACGCCGGATTCAGCCCGAGGTCGCTTTCCCGAATCGCCTTCTCGATCTTCGGGCCCATGCCCTTTTCCCAGGGCTGCACGCTGATCGTGCGCGCATCGAGCAGGGTGACGTTGGCCACCTGGCTGATGGGCACCATCGAGCCGTAGTACTCGACGTGCACCTGGTCGAGCAGGCCCGGGTGGGCACGCCCGGTGCGGATCTTCATCAGCTCCTGCTTGAACGCCTCGATCGACTTGGCCATCTTCTGCTCGGCCGTCTTGCGGATGTCTGCGATCGTCATGACCGACTCCTTGCCTGTCGGCACCTACACGTGAACGAGTGTGCCTTCGTCCTCGCCCTGCACCACACGCTTCAACGCGCCGGGCTTGAAAATGGAAAACACCTTGATCGGCAGCTTCTGATCCCGGCACAACGCGAATGCCGTGGCATCCATGACCTGCAGGTTGCGCGAGATCGCCTCGTCGAAAGTTATGTTCGCGTAGCGGGTGGCGTCCGGGGTCTTGTTGGGATCGGCGCTGTAGACCCCGTCGACCTTCGTCGCCTTTAGCACGATCTCGGCGCCGATCTCCGCCCCGCGCAGGGCAGCGGCGGTGTCGGTCGTGAAGAAGGGATTGCCGGTGCCCGCGGCGAACACGACGACCTTGCCCTCCTCGAGATACTGCAACGCCTTCGGCCGCACGTAAGGCTCCACCACCTGCTCGATGCCGATGGCCGACATCACGCGGGCGGTCATGCCTTCCAGTCGCATGGTGTCGGCCAGCGCGAGCGCATTCATGACGGTCGCGAGCATGCCCATGTAGTCGGCAGTGGCCCGGTCCATGCCGACCGAGCCCCCGGCCACGCCGCGAAAGATGTTCCCTCCGCCGATGACGACCGCCACCTCGCAACCCAGCCTCGTCACTTCCTGCACTTCGCGAACGATGCGCACGATCGTCGCGCGATTGATGCCGTAGGCATCGTCGCCCATGAGGGCCTCGCCCGACAGCTTGAGCAGGATGCGCTTGTAGGCCGGCATGCGCGGTTCTTTCGAGTGGGGATGGAAGAGTGTAAGTGGCTTACTGGCCCTTGGCGGCGGCGACCTGGGCGGCCACTTCGGCCGCGAAGTCGTCGGTCTTCTTCTCGATGCCCTCGCCGACGACGTACAGCGTGAAGCCCTTGACCGTGGTCGAGGCGCCCTTGAGCATCTGCAGCACCGTCTGCTTGTCGTTCTTCACGAACGCCTGATCGAGCAGCGACACCTCCTTGAGGTACTTCTGCACCGAGCCCTCGACCATGCGCGCCACGATGTCGGGCGGCTTGCCCGAGTCGGCGGCCTTCTCGCTGGCGATCTTGCGCTCCTTCTCGATCAGCTCGGCGGGCACCTCGGCCGACGACAGCGAGACCGGCTTCATGGCAGCCACGTGCATCGCCACGTCCTTCGCGGCGGTGTCGTCGCCGTCGAACTCGACGATCACGCCGATGCGCGTGCCGTGAAGGTAGCTGGCCAGCTTGCCGCCGCCCGCGTAGCGCTTGAAACGCCGGATGGTCATGTTCTCGCCGATCTTGCCGATCAGGCCGCGGCGCACGTCCTCGACCGTGGGGCCGAAGCCGTCCTGCGACAAGGGCAGGCTCGACAGCGCGGCGACGTCAGCCGGGTTCTTGTCGGCCACGAGTTGCGCGCAGGAGCGCGTGAAGGCCAGGAACGAGTCGTTCTTGGAGACGAAGTCGGTTTCGCAGTTGATCTCGATCAGCGCCCCGGTCGTGCCTGTGACCGCTCCGGCGACGACGCCTTCGGCCGTGATGCGCGACGCCGCCTTGCCGGCCTTGCTGCCGAGCTTGACGCGCAGGATCTCCTCGGCGCGGCCGAGGTCGCCCTCCGCTTCGGTCAGCGCCTTCTTGCATTCCATCATCGGCGCGTCGGTCTTGGCGCGCAGCTCGGCCACCATGCTTGCAGTGATTGCGGGCATCTTGAATCTCCGTCTATGAAAAGAGGGGCTGTGACAGCCCCTCGGTGCGCGTCCGTTGGGGGCCGTGTCAGGCGTCTTCGTTGACCTCGACGAACTCGTCGCCGCCGGCGGCCGCTTGAGCCACCTCCTGCGTGGCATTTGCCTTGCCTTCGAGCACTGCATCGGCCACCGCGCGCGCGTACAGCGCCACGGCCTTGGCGGAATCGTCGTTGCCGGGGATCACGTAATCGATGCCGATCGGCGAGTGGTTGCTGTCGACGATGCCGATGATGGGAATGCCGAGCTTCTTCGCTTCCGCGACCGCGATCTTGTGATAGCCGACGTCGATCACGAACAGCGCATCGGGCAGTGCGTTCATGTCGGCGATGCCGCCGATGTCCTTCTCGAGCTTGGCGATCTCACGCTGGAACATCAGCGCTTCCTTCTTGATGGACGGCTCGGTGCCGGCCTCCACCTGGGCCTGCATGTCCTTCAGCTTCTTCAGCGAACCTTTCACGGTCTTGAAGTTGGTGAGCATGCCGCCGAGCCAGCGCTGGTCGACGAACGGCATGCCGCTGCGGCGTGCTTCCTCGGCGATGACCTCGCGCGCCTGGCGCTTGGTGCCGACCATCAGGATCGTGCCGCGCTTGCTCGCGAGCTGGCGCACGAACTTCATCGCATCCTCGAAGAGCGGCTGCGTCTTCTCGAGGTTGATGATGTGGATCTTATTGCGATGGCCGTAGATGAACGGGGCCATCTTGGGGTTCCAGAAGCGCGTCTGGTGTCCGAAATGGACACCGGCTTCCAGCATTTCACGCATGGTGACGGGCATGAGAGCTCCAAAGGTTGGGTCTAGAATCCGGCACGAATTGCGGTGGCCCCTGTTCAACGACGGGACCGGTCGCAACACCTTCAGCTGCCGGCTTCGCGAGTGGTTTGTCCGCACACCGCGCGGCAAACCCGGCGCGGACAAACCCGCGAAGTATACCAGCCCGATGTCTCTCCACCGGCACGCGTTGCCAGCAAGCGCATGAAGAGCGTGGCCGTGATCGGCGCCGGCATCGTCGGCGTCACGACCGCCTACGAGCTCGCCGCCGACGGCTGCGAGGTCACTGTCTTCGAACGCCGGGCGAGCGTCGCGGCGGAAACCAGCTTCGCGAATGCAGGCGTGATCGCACCTGGCTACGTCACGCCCTGGGCCGCACCCGGCATGCCCTCGAAGGTGTTGCGGCACCTGCTTCGGCGCCACGCCCCGGTCCGGCTGGCCGGCGTGCCTGATGCGGCAACGTTGCGCTGGATGTGGCGGTGGTGGCGAGCATGCAGCCCGGGCGCCTATGCCGCCACCCGCGCCCGCATGCACCGGCTGGCCCTCTACAGCCGGGACCGCCTCCACAAGCTGGCTGCCGACCACAAGCTCGATTACGAGCGCTCGGAGGGCTTCCTGGTCCTCCTGCGCGACGCATCGGACCTGGCGCTGGCCCGGTCCGGCCTCAAGGTGCTCGCCGAGTTGGGGGTGCCGTTCCATCTCGTCGATGCCGCCCGCTGCCGCCAGATCGAGCGCGGCCTGAATGCAGATACACCACTGCACGCCGGCATTCACCTGCCCACCGACGAAGTCGGGAACTGCCGCCAGTTCGCCCACCGCCTCAAGGCGGAGGCCGCCCGACTGGGCGTCACCTTCCGGTTCGGGTGCGACGTGCTCGGGATCACGCCCGGCCCTCGACCGCAACTGCACTTTCGGTCCGCGGCGGACGATGCCCCGCAAACCGGTCTGTTCGACGAGGTCGTGGTGTGCGCCGCGCTCGGCGCCCGCGCGCTGCTGTCGCCCCTGCGCCTGCGCCTGCCCCTCGCGCCGGTGTACGGCTACTCTGTCACGGCACCGGTGCGCACATTCGAGTCGTACCCGGACATCGGGCCCCGTGCCGCCGTGATGGACGAGCGATACAAGGTCGCCATCAGCCGTCTCGGCAGCCGGGTTCGCGTGGCCGGTGGAGCGGAACTCGGCGGAACGCTCGAACGGCACGACGCCGCCGCGCTCGGCACCCTCTACAAGGTGCTCGACGACTGGTTCCCCGGCTCCGCACAACTGGGACAGGTGCAAGCCTGGAAAGGCGCCCGGCCGATGCTGCCGGACGGGCCGCCGGTGGTCGGCGCCACCGGTCGTCCGGGCCTGTGGGTCAACCTCGGCCATGGGTCGAGCGGATGGGCGCTCTCGTGCGGCTGTGCGCGGATCGTGGCCGATCTCGTCGCGGGGCGCGAAGCGGCGATCGACGTGCAGGGGCTCGGTATCGAGCGTCTCGGATAACCGGGGCCGTCGCCCGGGCCGCTCGAATGAGCCAGCGGCGGCAGCACAATGCCCCGCATGCCGACCACCCTGCCCCGACGCGTCACGCCGTTGCTCGGCCGGCCATTCCATCGCATCGAATCCACGCGGCGGATCGAACGGGCCGCCCTCGCCGGCCACCCCCCGAATGCGCTGATGCGCCTCGCCGGCGCGGCGGTGGCCCGGCTCGCCCTTGCCGTGGCACCGCACGCCGGGCGAGTGTGGGTTGCCGCCGGGCCGGGCAACAACGGCGGCGACGGCCTCGAAGCCGCAGTCCATCTCAGTGCAGCCGGGCGCAGCGTCCACGTCACCCTGCTGGCCGATGCCGCCGGCCTGCCCGCCGACGCCCAGGCCGCGCTCGCCCGCGCCGGGAACGCAGGCGTCACCTTCGGAGAAACCCCGCCGAACCTGGCGGCCGAGGACCTGGCCGTCGACGGACTGCTCGGCATCGGGGCAGTGCGCGCTCCCGAGGGCGATCTGCGCGAAGCCATCTCGCGCCTGAACACTGTCACGGCGCCCGTGCTGGCGATCGACCTCCCGTCCGGCCTCCATCCGGACACCGGAGCGCTGCTCGGCGATGTGGCGGTGCAGGCGCGTTACACGCTGGCACTGCTCACGATCAAGCCGGGCCTCTTCACTGCGCAAGGACGCGACCATGCGGGAGTGGTGTGGCACGACACGCTCGGAGTCGATGCCGGCACCGGCGACGGCTGGCTCTGCGGCCGCGAACCCCTGGCAAGAGCCATGCAGCGCCGGCGACACGCCGCGCACAAGGGAAATTTCGGCGACGTGCTCGTGATCGGGGGCGCGCAGGGAATGGCGGGCGCCGGGTTGCTGGCGGCACGGGCGGCGTTGGCGCTGGGCGCGGGTCGCACCTTCGCGGTCCTGCTCGACGCCGGGCTGCCGGCGATCGATAGCGCCTGGCCCGAACTGATGTTCCGTCGACCCGGCTGGGCGCTCCAGCCGGCCGTCCTGGCCGCTGCCACCATCGTGTGCGGTTGCGGAGGCGCAGACGCGGTGCGGGAGCTGCTGCCCGTGGTGCTTCACCATGCCGATCGCCTTGTGCTGGATGCGGATGCACTGAACGCCATCGCGGTCGATGCGGCGCTGGCCCCGCTCGTGCGTTCACGCGGCGCCCGCGGCCGTCCCACCATCGCCACCCCCCACCCTCTCGAGGCGGCGCGGCTGCTCGGCACCGATGCGAGGGCCGTTCAGGCCGACCGCCTGGCCGCCTGCCATGCCCTGGCAATGCGACTCGACTGCTGCGTCCTGCTCAAGGGCTCCGGAACGGTGCTGTGCGCTCCGAACGCTGCGCCCATCATCAACACGACGGGCAACGCGCTGCTGTCCACGGCGGGCACGGGCGACGTGCTGGCCGGCGCGATCGGTTCGCTCTGGGCTCAGAACACGGGCTTGGCGCCGCTCGACGTGGCTGCCGCATCGGCCTGGCTGCACGGTGCCGCCGCAGACGACGCGCAGAGCGCCGGCGCAGGCACGCCGCTGACCGCGTCCCGCCTGATCGGTGCGATGCTCGCCCACGCCGATCGAAGCTGCCCGGCCTAGCGTTTGCGCGGGCGCTGGGTGGCTGCCTTGGCCGAAGCGCTGCGGGTCGTCTTGCGCGCACTCGGTGCCACGCCGGCCACCCGGGCGCGGGCGGCAGAGCGCTCCGCACGGGCCTGCTCGCGTACGGCGGCCAGATCGTCGGCCGCGCCGCGCCCTGCGCCGGCCTTGTCGCGTTGCCCGCGCGAGAGCAGCCGCTCGGCCTCTCCTTCTCGCACCATTCGAAAGTCGATCTTCCGTCCGTCGAGATCCACCCGGCTGACCTGCACGCGCACGCGCGCTCCCACGGCGTATCGGATGCCGGTGCGCTCGCCGCGCAGTTCCTGGCGCAACTCGTCGAAGCGGTAGTACTCGCCGCCGAGCTCGCTGATGTGCACGAGCCCGTCGACGTAGAGCGCATCCAGCGTCACGAACAGGCCGAAGCTCGTCACTGCGCTCACGGTGCCGGCGTACTCCTCGCCCAGGTGCTCGCGCATGAAGCGGCACTTCAGCCAGGCCTCCACGTCTCGCGACGCTTCGTCGGCCCGGCGCTCGTTGGCGCTGCAGTGGCCCCCCGCCAGCTCCCAGCGCTCGGCTTCGTCATGGCTCGGCTTGGGCGACTTGCCGCCCTTGCGAACACGGGGCGCATCCTCGGTGAGCCCCGTGCCGAGGTGGTAGCGCTTGCCGTGCAGCAGCGCCTTGATCACACGATGCACGAGCAAGTCGGGGTAACGCCGGATGGGGCTCGTGAAGTGCGTGTAGGCGACGTACGCCAGGCCGAAGTGCCCGCTGTTGATCGCGGTGTAGATCGCCTGCTGCATCGAACGAAGCAGCATGGCGTGGATCTGTGCCACATCCGGCCGGTCCTTCGTGGCCTGCGCAATCGCCTGGAACTCCGCCGGTGTCGGGTCATCGCTCAGGCCGGCACCCACGCCCATCGTGCGCAGGTAGTTCTGAAGCGTCACCTTCTTCTCCGGCGTCGGCCCTTCGTGCACCCGATACAGGGCGGGATGCTTGGCCCGCTCGATGAAGTCGGCGGCGCACACGTTCGCGGCAAGCATCGTCTCCTCGATCAGGCGGTGCGCCTCGGTGCGCACGCGCGGCACGATCTTTTCGATGCGACCGTTGTCGTCGCAGATGATCTGTGTCTCGGTCGTCTCGAAATCGACCGCGCCACGCTTGGAGCGTTGGCGCAACAGGGCCCGGTACACCTCGTGCAGGTTGAGCAGGTGCGGAACCAGCTCGCCGCGCTTGACCGCCTCAGGGCCTCGGGTGTTGGCCAGGATCGCCGCAACTTCCGTGTAGGTGAAACGGGCGTGAGAGTGAATGACTGCCGGAAAGAACTGGTAGGCGTGGATCTCGCCGTCGGCGCTCACGAGCATGTCGCACGCCAGCGCCAGGCGGTCTTCGCCCGGGTTCAACGAGCACAGCCCGTTGGAGAGCTTCTCCGGCAGCATGGGGATCACGCGCCGCGGGAAGTAGACCGACGTCGCGCGCTCGTACGCATCCTCGTCGAGCGGCTCGCCCGGCTTCACGTAGTGGCTCACGTCAGCAATCGCGACGACGAGCCGGAAGCCGGAGAAAGCCGACTTGCCGCGGCCCGTCTTCACGGGCTCGCAGTACACCGCATCATCGAAGTCGCGTGCGTCCTCGCCATCGATCGTCACGAGCGGCACGTCGGTGAGGAGGATCCGCTGGCGCTTGTCCACCGGCCGCACCTTGTCCGGCAGCTGCGCCGCCTGTGCCACCGTCTCGGAAGAGAACCGGTGCGGCACCTCGTACTTTCGCACCGCGATCTCGATCTCCATGCCGGGGTCGTCGATCTCGCCGAGGACCTCCGTCACGCGACCGACGGGTTGCGAGAACATCGACGGCGGCTCCGTCAGCTCGATCGCCACGACCTGGCCCGCCGCCGCGTCCGCGATCGCGTTCTTCGGGATCAGGATGTCCTGCCCGTAGCGTCGATCCTCCGGCGCGACGAGCCACACCCCGTTCTCGTGCAACAGCCGGCCGATGATCGGCGTCCTGCGCCGCTCGAGGATGTCCATGATGCGGCCCTCGGGCCGGCCCTTGCGGTCGTAGCGCACGATGCGCACGCGCACGCGGTCGCGATGAAGCACAGCGCGCATCTCCTGAGGGGACAGGTAGACGTCTGCCTCGTGGTCATCGCGCAGAAGGAATCCATGGCCGTCGCGGTGGCCCTGGACGATGCCCTCCACTTCGCTCATCAGTGCGGCGCCAAGGGCGGGCGCTGGGTTTGGTGTTGCTGTTTTAATGATAGTATCCAGGTTTGCCTGAAAGCCCAGGTGGCGGAATTGGTAGACGCACTAGTTTCAGGTACTAGCGGGTAACTCCGTGGAGGTTCGAGTCCTCTCCTGGGCACCAAAATATAAGGCCAGCAGCAAGCTGGCCTTACTTCATTGTGTCTTCGATCGTCTCGCTCAGATCGCAAACTTGCGAGCGAGGCCTTCGAGCCGAAGACCGTCGTACTCCTCGAACGGCTGGTGGATCCAGGGGCTCGTGGGCAGCATCTCGACGTAGTAGTCCGGCGTGTAGCTCGACACTCCCTTGGTCCATATGACCGCGGAGCGAAGCTCGCTGATGGACGGCATGCCGCGCAGGCGGTCCACGACGGCGCGCAGCGTGATCCCGGAGTCTGCGAGGTCGTCGACAAGCAGCACGCGTCCAGCCAGTTCTCCGCGCGGCAGGGTGATGTACTTCGCCATGTCGAGGCGACCCTGGATCGTGCCCGTTTCGGCGCGATAGGAGCTCGTAGACATGATCGCCAGCGGCTTGTCGAACACCCGCGAGAGCACGTCGCCCGGCCGCATGCCGCCTCGAGCCAGGCAAAGGATCTGGTCGAACGCCCAGCCTGACGCATGCACCTTCAGCGCCAGGCGCTCGATGAGCATGTGGTACTCGTCCCAGGAGACGTAGAGGTGCTTGCCGTCGTCGGTGAGCATGGCGGATCTATGCCTTGTAAGGGTGGCGCAGGAGGATCGTATGTTCACGATCCGGGCCGGTGGAGACCATGTCGATCGGCGCACCGATGCACGCCTGCACGCGCTCCAGATACAGGCGAGCGTTGCGCGGCAGCTGGTCCCACTGCGTGAGGCCCGCAGTGCTCTCCTTCCATCCCGGGAACGTCTCGTACTCGGGCCTGCACGCAACGATGTCGTCCGCGTCCAGCGGCAGGATGTCCACCGCCTTGCCGTGCAGTCGGTAGCCGACGCAGATCTTGATCTCCTCCAGGCCGTCCAGCACATCGAGCTTGGTGATGCACAGCCCTGACACGCCATTGATGATGATCGCCCGCTTCAGCGCCGCCGCATCGAGCCAGCCGCAGCGCCTTGCGCGGCCCGTCACGGTGCCGCGCTCCTGGCCCACGGAGGACAGGTGGTGGCCCACGGTGCCGGGCTCGTCGATCGGCAGTTCGGTCGGGAATGGGCCGGCGCCCACGCGGGTGGTGTACGCCTTGGTGATGCCGAGGATGTAGTGCAGCACGTCCGGGCCGACGCCCGAGCCGGCCGCGGCGTTGCCGGCCACGCAGTTGCTGGACGTCACGTAGGGGTACGTGCCGTGGTCGATGTCCAGTAGCGTGCCCTGCGCACCTTCGAACAGCAGGTTCGAACCTTCGGCGTTGGCCCTGTGCAGCCGATATCCCACGTCGGCCATCAGCGGCTGGAGCTCCCGGGCGACCTTCATTGCGTGGTCGAAGATGGGCTCATACGCCAGCGCCTGCGACTTCAGGTAGCCGGTCAGCGCGAAATTGTGCAACTCGAGCAGCTCGCGCAACTTGCCGGCGAACCGATCCGGGTGCTTCAGGTCCTGCACGCGCAACGCGCGCCGCGCCACCTTGTCTTCGTACGCAGGGCCGATGCCCTTGCCGGTCGTGCCGATCTTGCCTGCGCCGCTGGTCTCCCGAGCCGACTCGCGGGCCATGTCCACCTTCACGTGAAAAGGAAGGATCAACGGACACGACTCGCTCAGGAACAGGCGGGAACGAACCTCCACCCCCGCGGCCTCCAGGCGCCCTATCTCCAGCAGCAGGTGGCTGGGGTCGACCACCACGCCATTGCCGATGTAGCAGGCCACGCCGTCGCGCATCACGCCCGATGGCACGAGCTGGAGCGCCGTCTTGCGGCCCTTGATCACGAGCGTGTGGCCGGCGTTGTGACCGCCTTGGAAGCGCACGACGCCTTGTGCGTGATCTGTCAGCCAGTCAACGACCTTGCCCTTGCCTTCGTCGCCCCACTGGGTGCCGACCACCACGACGTTGCGGCCCCGCAAGTTGGCTTGTTGCATGTTGGAGAACCTCGGAAAGATTGTGGCCGTCTACAGCGCGCGCAAGACCCAGCGACCATCCACGAGGACGAGTTCCCGGTCGAATTCGAA
>Ga0247820_10000870_pt1 | contig 16776 bp, 14 predicted proteins | sample 13C_Glucose_Day1_2_FD_192480 | JGI IMG/M metagenome (GOLD analysis project Ga0247820, IMG submission 192480) | Soil microbial communities from agricultural site in Penn Yan, New York, United States - 13C_Glucose_Day14 | ecosystem: Environmental > Terrestrial > Soil > Agricultural land | place...
AGTCTGGCTCGATGACCACATCGATCATCGTGTTCCATTCCTCATCGTCATCGATCAGGTTCTCGCTCATGCGCTCGAACTCTGGTACGCCCCTGAACCTGCTCAGCACAAAATCCCGGTACTTGCGATTCTTCTCGCAATACGCGCGCACGTGCCAGCGCATGCCGGTGTAGACCAGGGTGTGGGGCGAAATCAGCCGTGTTTCCGGCACCGGGTTGGCCAGCGACACGTATTCGATGGAGAGCACTTCACTGTTACGGCAGGCCTTGAGCAGAGGGCGCAACACGTCCGGGCGAATTGTCCTGTCGGGAACTTCCAGCACCTTGGTATGGGCATACGCCAACGCCAACCCCTCCACGTGGGGCGCCCGCGAGTGGGTCTGATTCAGCAATTGCAGATAGGCATTGGCACTGTCATCGATGAACAGCGGCTTGAACTGCTTGCCGGGTACATAACCCTTCAGTTGCTTGTCATATGTAAGGTTTTTAGGCGCATGCTCGCTGATGTAGGTATTGATGTCCTTGGAGGCCTGTTGGCGGCTGATGCCAAAGCTCTGCATCAAGTGGCCCGTGGTCAGGCGGCCCTCCCACCAGGCCACGGTTTCGATCAGGCGATAGCGAAGTGCCAGGTCCCAGCGGACCTGGTCTATTTGCTGAGTACGTTTCATGGCCCGTCCATGTGTGCGAATTGTTTACCTGTATAAGTCTACAATCTATACATGTAAAAAATCACTACATATCCTTTGGCTGTCCTCGAAACAAACTGACCTGGCAAAAGGATTGAACAATGGCTACGACGGATATGATTTGGGCAGCGGCGCTTCTGATGATGCTGGTGATTGCGGTGCTGTTGTTGGCCCAATACCTGAAACTGCAGGAAGTGTGGGAAACCCTCGTCAATTGCCGCACCACCCTGCGTTGGGCGCGGATTCAACAATCGGAAAACAATGAGCTGCGCTCGGCACTGCGTGCGCACAAGGCGCATGTCGACCAGTTGCAGCGCAAGGTGACCCTGCTGCAAGCGCTGGTCCCTGAAGGCAAGTAGATCTGGCCTTTACTCTGTCGTGTTGTCGAGTTCGGCAAGGCTCACTGGGTGCTCGACAACTCTGGCACCCAACGCCCTGTTTGCTACCCCGAACGGCACATGCACCATCGGCAGATTCCCCGCAGCCGAAGTCAGGTGAGTGCGCTGATCATCGAAGAACATGTGCGGCTTGAGAATCGACAGCACGCGGTCTTTTGCCATTCCGCCCAGGAAGAACGATTCATCCGGTGAAACACCCCAGTTCTTAAGCGTCGTCACCACGCGCTCATGGGACGGTGCATTGCGCGCCGTGACAATGGCAATACGCAGAATGCGCTTGTATTCAGGGTCGAGCGACAACTTGCGGTCTTCAAGCTGGCGAATCAGCGAAAGCTTGCGATACAGGTCTGCCAACGGCCCCGGCTGATGCGGGATGGTCTTGTGGGCATGCTCATGGGCCTGAAACTCGGTCAGGTCCTGGCGCTGCTTGTACACGCTTTCCGCTTCGTCATCGGCAATCACCCCATCGAAGTCGAAAGCCACCCGCAATTCGGTGTCGATCTCGTCATCATAGATCTTGCTCGGCAGCACCAGGCCGGCGGGGTAATCGGCGTCGATGGCGCGCTGTACGTCGCCTTCGTGGGCGCTGAGAAACAGCGAGGCGTTGAAGGCGGGGATGTACTCGTAGGGCGAGCGGCCGGACATGAACGCGGCACGGGTGATGTCCAGGCCGTAATGGGCGATGGAGCGGAACACCCGCAGGCCGGTTTCGGGTGAGTTGCGTGACAGCAGCACCACTTCTACCGGCAACTGCTCGGGGAAGGCCTTGTTGATGCTCAGGAAGCGGCGGATGAAAGGGAATGCCACACCTTTGGGGAAGGGCACATCGAGGTTGGCCTCTTGGTGCAAACGGTAGGCTTCTACGCCATCTGCCTGGTAGATGTCGTCCGAGACGGTCAGGTCGAACAGTGCACTTGAGGCGACGCCGACGACGAGTTTCTGTTCGATGGGGTAGGGCATGGCGGGCTTCCTGGTGATGGAGCAGGGGCGCCTTGTCAGCGGGCTAGGCTCGAATCCTAGCAAACCCGGGCACCTACCGTCACAGACCCTGACCTGCAGCAAGTCCTGTGGCCAAACCACCACTATGCTGAACCCTTCAACTCAAGCTCATTCGAGTAATCAAGGAGGCATTCATGAAAGCTGCAGTTGTTGCAAAAGGGCGCCGCGTGGAGGTGGTGGAAAAAAAACTGCGCCCGCTTGCGCACGGTGAAGCGTTGCTGAAGATGCAGTGCTGTGGCGTGTGCCACACCGACCTGCACGTCAAGAACGGTGATTTCGGTGACAAGACCGGTGTGATCCTCGGCCACGAAGGGATTGGCGTGGTGGTGGAGGTAGGGCCGGGCGTCACTTCGCTCAAGCCGGGCGACCGGGCCAGCGTGGCGTGGTTCTTCCAGGGCTGTGGGCACTGCGAGTACTGCAACAGCGGTAACGAAACGCTGTGCCGTGAGGTGAAGAACTCGGGCTATACCGTCGACGGCGGCATGGCCGAGGCGTGCATCGTAGTGGCCGACTACGCGGTAAAGGTGCCCGACGGGCTCGACTCGGCTGCCGCCAGTAGCATCACCTGCGCCGGTGTGACCACCTACAAAGCGGTGAAATCGTCCAACATCCGCCCCGGGCAGTGGATTGCAGTTTACGGCCTCGGCGGGCTGGGCAACCTGGCCCTGCAGTATGCGAAGAATGTCTTCAACGCCCGGGTCATCGCGATCGATGTGAATGATGAGCAACTGGCGTTCGCCCGTGAAATGGGCGCCGACCTGGTGGTCAATGCGCGCAGTGAGGATGTAGCCAAAGTCATCCAGGCGCAAACCGGTGGCGCGCATGCGGCCGTGGTGACGGCGGTGTCGAAAAGCGCGTTCAACTCTGCGGTCGATGCGCTGCGTGCCGGCGGCCGACTGGTGGCTGTCGGGCTGCCGCCAGAGGCCATGAGCCTGGACATTCCGCGCCTGGTGCTCGATGGCATCGAAGTGGTCGGTTCACTGGTCGGTACCCGCCAGGACTTGGCTGAAGCCTTCGAGTTTGCTGCGCAAGGCAAGGTGGTGCCGAAGGTGACCCTGCGTCCGATCGAAGACATCAACGACATTTTCGAAGAGATGCTGGAAGGTAAGATCAAGGGTCGGATGGTGATCAACTTCGCGGATTGAGCAGTGCGCTGCCAGGTGCATGGGGCGGGTTATTCAGCGCTGTATAAAGCGAGCGTCAGAACACTCAAGCCATGCACCCGTCCTTGTCTTCAACCTTGGCAACATCACCAGGTAATCGGCTGACCATCCCACGCCCAGAAGCTGCCACTGTCCGCCGGCCCAAGCCGGCCAATCTGCTCAAGGATGCACTGCGCAGCGAACGCAGGTTCAAACAATTGCTCGGCGGGCACATTCGCCTGAAACGGTTGGGAAAGCTGCGTATCGGTAGTGCCGGGGTGCAGCACCAGCACCGTGGAAGCCGGGTTGATGCGTTTGAGTTCGATGCTTGCCGTATGCAGCAACTGGTTCAGCGCGGCCTTGCTGGCGCGGTAGCTGTACCAGCCGCCCAGTCGATTGTCGCCGATGGACCCGACCCTGGCCGACAGCGCGGCAAAGGTGCAGGGCTGCTTGCGCAGCAGCGCCAGCAGGTGCTTGAGCAGCAGCACCGGCGCGAACGCGTTGGTCGCGAAGCTGGCCTGCAGGCCAGCCAGGTCAAGTTGGGCCAGGGCCTTTTCCGCCTTGGCACCGTCGCGCTGCAGAATGCCCAAGGTGCTTATGACCAGATCAAGGTGCGTGCAGGTGCGGCTGACCTCACGGGCCAGTGCTTCAAGGGACTGTTCGCTGCGGGCGTCGCAATCGATGCGCACCAGGCGTTCGCCATGTGCAGCGGCGAGCGCGGCCAGGGCTTCGCTGCCCCTGGCCTGGCGCGACACCGCCCACACCTGCGCCACGTCATCGCGTGCCAGCAGCTGTTCACAAAGCGCCAAGCCGATGCCCTGGCTGGCGCCGCAGATGAGTGCGTTCAGCGTCATGGTGCAGCAGCCCTATTCGCTTGCCAGGCGCTTGAGCAGCGCCGTGGCCACCGCCTCGGACGAAGCCGGGTTCTGCCCGGTGATCAGGTGCCCGTCCTCGACCACATGGCTTGCCCAGTCCGGGCCCTTGGAATACTCACCGCCGTTGCGCTTGAGCATGTCCTCGACCAGAAATGGCACCACATCGGTCAGCCCGACCGCGTCTTCCTCGCTATTGGCGAACCCGGTCACTTTCTTGCCCTTGACCACAGGATGGCCGTCTGGCGCGTTGACGTTCTTGAAATCACCCGGTGCATGGCACACGGCGGCAATCGGTTTGTTGGATGCATAGAAGGCTTCGAGCAGCGTCTTGGAGTCCTTGTCCTCGGCCAGGTCCCACAGCGGCCCATGGCCACCGGGATAGAACACGGCGTCGAAGTCGTAAGGGTCGATTTCGCTCAGCGGTACTGTGTCGGCCAATGCCATCTGCCCCTCGGTGTCACTGCGAAAACGCCGGGTCGCATCGGTTTGCGCATCGTCCTCGTCGCTCTTGGGGTCCAGCGGCGGCTGCCCGCCTTTGGGCGATGCGAGGGTGACGTCGGCGTTGGCGTCGATGAACACGTAGTAAGGTGCGGCAAACTCCTCCAGCCAGAAGCCGGTTTTCTTGCCGGTGTCGCCCAGCTGATCGTGGGATGTCAGCACCATCAGGATCTTTTTCATCTGTGCCAGTTCTCCAAGCGTGAATGGGCAGCGCGCCGTTCGCCCTGCGTTACTGTGGGAGGGCGCAGCAGGGCAGACGTTCCCTGCGCAGCATCATCCTGTTGTTCTCAGCTCTGTGCAGTCTGGCCCTTGGCGCTCGGCCATGCCACCGCCTGGCAAGGTAAGTATGTGCGATATCCTGCGGCAGAATGCAGCATCGTCCTTACTAGTGATGCAGGCGCTGCGGTGCATGGCACCGGCGAAGCCGGTGCCTGTCGAGCTTCAGCCATTACGCCGGCCTGGTCCTGCGATGAACCACTCCCGCCGCACACTTGAGCGCAAAGCCCAGCACGATCGCCGCCCCGGCACTCACGAAAATCATCTCCCGCCCCGCACTCTGCTGCTGCACGGCGACAAACGCTGGCGCCGCGGCCGCCGCCGCCACTTGCAGAGTGCTCACCCACGGGGTCAGCGTGCCCTTCGGGTCATTGGTGGCGATTGCGCCCATGTAGTAGGTCAGCGCCAGTACCCAGCCAAAGTTCATCAGCAGCAATGCCCCGCAAAGCTGTTGTGCATCGTGGCTGTAGCGCGCCAGCAGCATGATCGACAGCAACACCAGCAGCGAACCGAAACCGATCATCGGCCCACGCGGCACTCGCCCGCCGAGCACGCTGGGCAGCGCCCCGCCGGGCAAGCCGCCGAGTATCCCCAGACCAAAAGCCCAGCCCACGTCCACCGGCGCGATCCCACGCTCACGCGACAGCGGGTCGACGAAGCCCCAAATGCAATAGATGGCAAGCTGCAAGCACAGCATGCCCAGCAAGGCATAGCGCCCGAGCATGGCCGAGCCGCCACCGCCCTGCGCCAGTTGCAGGGGGGCCTCGCGATGCATCCGGGTGGGGATGGCAAGCGCTGCCAGGGCGATCAATACGAACCAGAAGCCGATCGACGCGATCGCCCAACGGTTGCCAGATACCTCAGCCAGCTGCGGCAGGCAGGTGGCGTACAGGGCAAACACGGCAGTCTGAATCAGCAGCGACAGCCCATACGAGCGGTCCTGCCCGGGCAGGCGCCCCAGCCCACTGATCGCCCCGGCATACAACAGGCCCGTGGCCACGCCACAGGCCAGGCGGCAGGTGATCAGCGCCGGCAGTGAGTCCAACGCGCCACTGAGCAGGTTCAATGCCATCGCCACCAGCGCGCAGGCCACGTAGAAACCACGGCCACCAAAGCGCCGCCCTAGTCCGGGCAGCAGCAGGCTACCGAGCAAAGTCCCGATCATTTCTACCGACAGCACCCAGCCTTGCTGGCTGAGGTCCAGGTGCAGCCGTTCGCCGACCAGGCCAATGAAGATCGGTTGCACGCCAATGATGATCAGCGCCGTGGCGGCGATGTAGATCAGGGCGGCACGCAGAAGCAGGGTATTTTTATTGTTGTGCATCGAGGGTTTCCCGGGTGAAGCAGGTAGTGCGGCCCGCAGGCCGCAGCGCTCGGATCAGGCGTGGGGGAGGGTGCCTGCATCGTGTGTGATACGGCCGTTCATCAAGGTCATGGCCACGTCCGTTTTACCGATCTGGTAGCGGTCCAGCTCGAACAGGTCCTGTTCCATGATGATGATGTCTGCCCGTTTACCCTCGGTAATCGAGCCAATCTCTTTTTCCAGGCCCAGCTGGTAGGCGCCGTTGAGGGTGTAAGCGGCGATCAGTTGGGGAATGCTCAGGCGCTCGTTGGCATCGGGCATTACCGGCGCATTGGGCTCGCCACTGAGCTGGCGGGTGTGGCCCGACTCGATGTGCTCCACCGGTTTGTGTTGGCAGCGGCACTGGCACACCAGCCCGTCCATGCCGATGGACACGGTCACACCTTGGTCGATGAAGGTACGGAATTTGTACATCGAGGCCCAACGCTTGAACCCGTACGACTGCTGGATCGCCTCGGCATAGGCATCGACCACACCCCATTGCAACTGGGTGTTGGCCATGACGCCAATGCGGCGAAAACGCGGGATGTCGTCGGGGTGGGTGAGGAAGGCGTGGGTGATCACATGCCGTCTGTCGCGCGGCGGGTTGCAGGCGAAGGTGCGTTCGAACACGTCCAGGGCCATGCGTACTGCTGCATCCCCCACTGCGTGCACCATCACGTCGATGCCGTTGGCGTCGGCGTTGCGTACATGCTTTTCGAACACCGCCTCCGGCATGGTGGTCGAGCCACAGCTGTGGGGTTTGTCGCAGTAGGGTTCGAGCAGGAATGCGGTGTGGTTCAGCTCGGTGCCGTCGAGCATCAGCTTGAGGGTCTGCGCCTTCACCAGCGGCGAGTCGTAGCGCTGGCGCAGATCCTGCAGTTGGGTGACCGGGTCGGGCTCGGTGCCCATGTTGATGTAGCTGCCCACCACACGCAGCTTCAGGCGTGCTTCGCGTTCCAGTTGCTGCAGGGTTTCATACAGCAGCGCCTGGTCGCCGCTCGGGTCGAGGAAGCCTGCGTCGAATACCGTAGTGATGCCTGCAGCCACCAGCTTCTCTTGCCAGAACGGGATCGAACGCAGGTACAGGTCGATCCCCGTCGGCAGGTAGCCGGCCTCGCTCAAACGTTGCATCAGCAGCGAGTAAGCCGCGCAGTCGATGATGATGCCGGTGGGTTCGCCGGTGACCGGGTCTTTCTCGAACCAGCTGGCGCCTTCTTCCACCGCGGGGGTGTCGCGGTCGATGCCCGCCGCTTGCAGGGCAAAGCTGTTGACCCACATGGTGTGGTAGTCGGTGGACAACAGGCACACCGGCTTGTCCGGGCAGATGGCGTCCAGCACTTCACGGCGCAGCATGTCGGCCGGCATCAGCGGCTGTATCCAGCCCATGCCGGTGATGGCCTTCTCGGTGGGGTTGGCCTGGACGTACTGCTTGAGCAGGGCCAGCACCTGGTGCGGGTCTTCATGGTTGACCAGGGCCTGGAAGGCGAACGCGGTGCTGGAAAAGTGCCAGTGCGATTCGACGAAGCCAGGCAGCACCAGTTTGCCGTCAGCATCCAGCAAACGGGTGGATGGGCCGGCATGGGCCATGACACTGGCCTTGTCGCCCACGCGCAGGATGCGTTCGCCCTGGATGGCCACGGCATCGGCCCAGGGCTGGTGCGGGTCGACGGTGTAGATGCGGGCGTTATGGATGATGAGGTCTGCAGCGGCGGTCATGGCGACTCCCTGGGTCAAAATGCCGCGCTAGTTTTGCGTCGATAAAAAGTTTTAGTCAATAAAATATTTTCCCGATTCAGCGATGTTGTATGCTGGCCCTCCCGACCAATCGGGTTCGACAAAGGTAGTGACGTGAGCGGATTACGCGAACAGCAGAAGGCCATGCGCCGGGAGACGATCAGCCGTACGGCGCTGGGCCTGTTCGAGGCGCAGGGCTACCAGACCACCACCATGGAGCAGATCGCGCGCCTGGCGGCGGTGTCTGTGCCCACGGTATTCGCCTATTTCGGCAGCAAACAGGAGATCCTGCTGGAGAAGCTGCGCGAGGCGGACCACCGCGCCGTCACCCAGGCGCGCCGCCGCCTGCCCGAATTCGAGGATGCGCTGGATGCCTTGTGCTGTTACGAGGAGCACCTCACCGATTACGCCTTCGCGGTGCTGCCCGCGCCACTGTGGCGCGAGATCCTGCCGCCCTTGCTGCCGCTGCTGGGCGGTGACCAGCAGGCGTTGCCCGCCGCCTACAAGCGTGTCAACGACGCGTTGGTCGAGGAGCTCAAGCACCTGCTGCAGGACCTGTGTGACAGCGGCAAGCTGCGGGCCGATCTCGATGTCGGCTATGCGGCGTTCCTGATCAACGACTATGGGCACTTGCAACTGCTGCGCCTGTGCAACAGCGAGACGCTGGACATGCCTGCGCATCGCACGCAAGTGCGCATGTTCATGGCCATCTTGCTGGCCGGCATGCGCGGTTGACGGTTCCCTCTACGCCATCCCGTTACGGCCATGGGCCAGGAAGCCCGCACGCTCGCTCAGCCGTTGGTAGTAATCCCGCACAGCCGGCAGGTGAGGGTGCTCGAAGGGCGTTTCGAACCAGCGATTGACCGAAAGCCCGATGGGGATATCGGCCAGGGTAAAGCTGTGACCGGCCACATAAGCACCGGTCGCAGCCAGCTGCTGCTCGAGGATTCGCATATGGCGCGACCAGTCCGCGCATCCGGCGGCCAGCGCTTGAGCATCCTGGTGCGCGGGTGAGTGGCGTACCAGCGACATGAACGCATAGCTCCACGAGCGGTTCAGGTCCGAGGCTTGCCAGTCGATCCATTGATCCACCCTGGCCCGAGCCGTGGCCTCGGTGGGGTACACCGGCGCATCGCCATAACGCGTGGCCAGGTAGCGGATGATGGTGTTGGACTCCCACAGCGTGAAGTCGCCGTCCTGAATCACCGGGACCATGGCGTTGGGGTTCAGGGCCAGGAACGCAGGCGTGTCGGTGGGCTGGAAGCCTGCGCCCCAGTCTTCGCGCTCGAAGGGAATATCGAACTCGATGCAGGCCCAGAGGACCTTGCGCACGTTGATGGAAGAATCCCTGCCCAATATCCGTAGCATGCTGTAGTCCTTTTCCGGGAAGAGCCGATCGTCAACCACGGCACTTCCTCGGTCAAGCGTAAAGCGCACCAATCAGACGCGGAACTGGTCCATCAACCCCTGTTGCTGGTTGGCCAGGCTGTTGAGCGACTGGCTGACCCGTGCAGATTCATTGGCCTGCCCGGACAACGACTCGGTGACATCGCGGATGGTCGCGACATTGCTGTTGATCTCTTCGGCCACGGCGCTCTGTTCTTCGGCGGCGGAGGCGATCTGCAGGTTCATGTCGGTGATCACGGTCACGGCCTGGCCGATGCGCTGCAGCGCGGTGACGGCCTGGCCGACCTGCTCCACACCGCCCTGGGCCTGGCGATGGCTATTATCCATGGCGCCGACCACCTCGCGGGTGCCGGCCTGCAGGGCTTCGATGACCTGACGGGTTTCTTCCACCGACTCCTGGGTGCGTTGGGCCAGGTTGCGCACTTCGTCGGCGACCACGGCGAAGCCACGGCCGGCCTCACCGGCACGGGCAGCTTCGATCGCGGCATTGAGTGCCAGCAAGTTGGTCTGCTCGGCAATCGAGCGGATCACCTCCAGCACCGAACCGATCTTCTCGCTGTTGTGTGCCAGCCCTTCGACCTCGGCCATCGCATGGCTCATGTCCGCTGCCAGTGTGTCGATGCTACGGGTGGTGCGGTCGATCACTGCCAGGCCTTCACGGGTTGCCTGGTCTGCTTCACGGGCGGCCTGTGCGGCCTGGGCGGCGCTGCGGGCGACGTCCTGGGCCGTGGCGCTCATTTCGTGCGAGGCGGTGGCCGCCTGGTCGACCTGGCGGTATTGCTGTTCCATGCCGGCGCTGGTTTGCGTGGCAATCGCCGAGGACTGGTCGGCGGTGCTGCGTGCCGCCTGCACCGAGCGTTTGACCTCGGCGATGGTCGGCTGCAGTTTGTCCAGGAAGCGGTTGAACCAGCCGGCCAGTTCGCCGAGCTCGTCGTGTTTGTCGTAGGTCAGGCGGCGGGTGAGGTCGCCTTCACCACTGGCGATGTCCTTGAGCATGGCCGCCACCCCGAGGATCGGCCGGGTCACGCCACGGGCCATCAGCCACACCAGCAGCAGGCCGGCAATCGCAGCGCCCAGGCCAAGGCCCAGCTCCAGCAGGGTGCCGCTGGTGTTCAGGGCGTCGAGCTCTTGTTTCAGCGCCTCGGCCGGGCCGGTCAGGGCGTTTTCCGGCACATCCAGCAGCACACCCCATGGCTGGGCGCCAGGGATTGGCTGGAACGCCGCGAGTACCTTCAGGCGTTGCTGGTCGTGGTGGACGCTCAATTTACCTTCGGCCAGCTTGCGTACCAATTCGGCGCCTTTGCTGGTGTCGACCTGGTCAAAACGCTGGGCCAGCTTGCTGGCGTCGGCACTGTAGCCGGCCAGCAGGCCCACTGGGCTCAGGATGCCTACGGTGGTGCGGCCTTCGTACAGGCTGCGGCTGGCTTCCTGGCTCAGGGCCTGCAGGCTGTTGAGGTTGATGTCGATGGACAAGGTGGCGATCACCTTGCCGTTGACCGCCAGCGGGAACACGATGCTGGTCATCAGCACGCGCTGGCCGTCGATGTCGTAGAAGTACGGCTCCACCACGCAGACCTTGCCGCTGCTGCGCGGGCACACCCACCAGGTGTTGGCGGGCTGGCCGCTGGGGCCGATCTCGGTGTTGGCCATGTCGTGTTCGGGCAGGGCCATGGCGGTCAACTGACCGACGCGCGGCTGCGACCAGTACAGGGCGAAGCGGCCGGTCTCGTTGCTGCCAAGCTCGGGTTGGGCGGTGAAGAGGCTGTCCTTGCCGTCCAGGGCATTGGGTTCGAACACCAGTGACAGGCCCAGCAGTTCGGGGTTGGCCTGCAGGGCTGCACGAACCTGGCGGGTCATGTCTTCACGCAGGTCGTAGGCATCCAGAAAGCGCTTTTCCGCCTGCTCACGCAGGAACAGCACCTGGCGGGCGAACCCGGCACCGTACTGGTAGGCATCCATGAACTGGCGGCTGATGTTCAGGGCCTGGACCTCGCCTTGCGACTCGATACGCGCCTGCGCTGCCTCACTGAGCATCTTCTCGCTGCTGGCTTTGACCAGGTCCGAGCTGTGGTCCATGCGGTACAGCGAAAGGCCGACGAGCAGTGTGACGATGCTGGCCAGGCACAGGCCGGCAAGCAGGGTGATCTTCCACTGGATGGAAAGTTGTCGCAAAGGCATGGGGCGTCCCTTTTTTGAGGGTAAGGGTTTGGCTTTGGATCTTGGGTGGGGCTTAACCCCTCTGCTATATCGGCTCCCCGGTTTTTTTCTTTATTCAAACATTCAATTTAAATTTACCGGCCCGCGTAATACGCCGCAGCCCGGCGCTTTTGACATCTGTGCCCCACTGCTGCAGAGTGCGCGCTTTTTGTCTGCAGCTACGAGGAAAGCCAAACCATGAATGCAGTGATTGCCGCGGTAGGCATCATGCTCATACTCAGCCTGTCGCGCGTGCACGTGGTCATCGCGCTGATCATCGGCGCCCTGGCCGGTGGCCTGGTCGGCGGCCTGGGCATCGAGGGCACACTCAAGGCCTTCAACGGCGGCCTGGGCGGTGGCGCCACGGTGGCGTTGTCCTATGCCTTGCTCGGCGCCTTCGCCGTTGCGATCGCCAAGTCCGGCCTGGCCCACGCCCTGGCAGACCGTGCGCTGGCGATGATCGACCGCCAAGGCCATGCCAATGGCGGCAAGGTCAAGTGGCTGCTGATCGGCCTGATGCTGGTGGTGGCGGTGTCATCGCAGAACATCCTGCCGATCCACATCGCCTTCATCCCGCTGCTGGTGCCGCCGCTGCTGTACGTGTTGACCCGCCTGCGCATCGACCGCCGGCTGATCGCCTGCGTGATCACCTTTGGCCTGATCACGCCTTACATGTTTCTGCCGGTGGGGTTTGGCAACATCTTCCTCAACGAGATTCTGTTGGCCAACGTTGCCCGCGCAGGCGTCGACGTGAGCGGTGTCAACGTCACCCATGCCATGGCCATTCCCGCGGCGGGCATGCTGGCCGGCTTGCTGCTGGCGGTGTTCTTCAGCTACCGCAAGAAGCGCGACTATGACCTGGCGCGCATTGAGCAGGTCGAGCAGGTCAGCGTGCAGTACAACCCGCTGACCCTGCTGGTGGCGGGGCTGGCGATCGCTGCGGCGTTCATCGTCCAGCTGTGGCTGGATTCGATGATCATCGGCGCCATGGTCGGTTTCCTGATCTTCTCGCTGTCGGGCATCGTGCGCTGGAAAGACACCGACAGCCTGTTCACCGAAGGCATGAAGATGATGGCCATGATCGGGTTCATCATGATCGCAGCTTCGGGTTTCGCCGAGGTGCTCAAAGCCACTGGCGAGGTCAAGGGCCTGGTAGAAACCTCGGCGCAATGGATCGACCACAGCAAGGGCGTTGGTGCCTTGCTGATGCTGTTGGTGGGGTTGCTGGTGACCATGGGCATCGGTTCGTCGTTCTCGACGGTGCCGATTCTGGCGGCGATCTTCGTGCCGCTGTGCGTGCAGCTGGGCTTCGACCCCCTGGCCACCGTGTGCATCGTCGGCACCGCCGGTGCCCTGGGTGATGCAGGCTCGCCGGCATCGGACTCGACCCTGGGGCCAACCTCGGGGCTCAACGTCGATGGCCAGCATCACCATATCTGGGACACCGTTGTACCGACCTTCATCCACTACAACCTGCCACTGCTGGCGTTTGGCTGGCTGGCGGCGATGACGCTCTAGGGCATCAGCCCTTGTCGGGCGGTGGGGAGATGCTGTTGAGGACGGTGCTGCCGTCCTTGCTGCGGGTCAGGTACACCGGCAGCACCTTGGGCAGGTTGTCCACCAGGCGCTTGACTTCACGGGTGTTGTAAATGCCGCTGATGCGGATGCGGCCGGTGCTGGCATCGGCCAGCAGCAGGGGCGCATCGAGGTAGCGGTTGATCACTGGCAGGGCCTGTTCGAGGCTGAGATTGTCGAGCACCAGCTTGCCGTTGCGCCAGGCCAGGCTGTTGCCATGGTCTTCGCTCTGGGCCAGTTGCGGCTCGAAATCGCCGGTCCGATAACTGGCCTGCATGCCGGGGCCAAGGCGGTAGCCGCCGGTGCTGCCGTCGCTGCTGACCAGTACCGAACCCTGCACCAGGGTGACCTTGACCTGGTCCTGATACTTCCACACGTTGAATTGGGTGCCAGTGACCCGGGTCTGGCCGTGGCCGGCACGGACGATGAAAGGGTGGGTGCTGTCATGCTGCACCTTGAAGAACGCCTCGCCTCGCTTGAGCGTGACCTGGCGCTGGTCCTTATAGTTGAGGTAGGTCAGTTCGGTGTTGAGGTTGAGCTCCACCGTACTGCCGTCGCTCAGCTGGACGGTCCTTGCCTGACCGCCTGCTTCAACGTGCTGGTAGTGGTTTGGCAGCCAGCCTTGGATCCAGCCAATCCAGCCCGCCAGAGGCAATACCAGCAGGGCGACGGCTGCCGCCGAGGCCATTGGCCTCCAGTGTTGGCGTCGCCGCGCCACCTGGCGCACCGGTGGGTTGAAGTCGACGACCGTGGCGTTGCGCGGCAGCAGGTCGGCGGTGAACCAGATCTCCAGCATCGCCTGGTATTCGTCGGCGTGGCGCGGGTCCGCTGCCAACCAGCGGGCGAATGCGTCGCGCTCGGCCTGTGTGCAATCGTCGGCGTGCAGGCGCATGCACCACTGCGCGGCGGCGTCGGCGATGGCGTCGTCAGGGCTGGGATTGAGGCGGTCTTGGTTCATTGCGGCTCCGGGTTTTGCGCATTCTACTCCTGCGAGGGGCTCCCGAGAACCGAGGTAATGGCGAATGACTATCAGTTGTGTGTGTTTTTCATCGGGTTCGCAAGTGTTTTCCAGCGTTTGAGAACCTTTCCCGCTACCCATCTAGCGTGTTTCCCAAGGCTATTTCCATAGCCCCCTAATGAAAGCTTTGACATTTGCTGCTTAGGCAGTAATATTTTTATACAATTGCCCGAGCTGCTGCCGATGTCTCATTTCACCCCGCAAAACTTCCAGTCCTGCGCCATCGGCATGCTGCTCGGCCGTGCGGCCATTCTCAAGGACCGCATTCTCGACTGGCACCTCGAATCAGAAGGCGTGACCGCGGCTCAGTTCAAAGTGTTGATCATCGTCACCCAATACCAGGTGGATACGCCGGCAGAACTGTGCCGCTACCTGGGCCTGGACAGCGGCTCGATGACCCGCATGCTCGACCGCCTTGAGCACAAGGGCCTGATCTTGCGCAACCGCTGCGCCGACGACCGTCGCCAGGTACGCCTGGCCCTGACCGCCGAAGGCCAACGCCTCGCCGACCGCTTGCCCGAGATCGGCGCGGCGGCGATGAACGAGCTGGTCGGCGTGCTGCAGCCTGACGAGCTCAAGACCCTTGAAGGCCTGCTGGCCAAAGTCCTGCTCGGTGCCGGCGACCCTCTGACGATCCGCCGCTTCGGCGATCGTTGATTCCTGTTTCATATTCCAAGGTATTGTCATGGCCAATAACGCAGACACCTCGACTCCCTCCGCCGCACCCGAACCGTCGCGCAAGCGCAAAGTCTGGCTGCTTGGCCTGTTGCTGGTGGTGCTGCTTGCCGGCGCTGGCGCCTGGGCCTGGTACAGCCTGATCGGGCGCTGGCATGAAAGCACCGACGACGCCTACGTCAATGGCAATGTGGTGGAGATCACCCCGCTGGTCACCGGCACCGTCACCAGCATCGGCGCCGATGATGGCGACCTGGTACACGCCGGCCAGGTGCTGCTGCAGTTCGACCCGGCCGACAGCGAGGTGGCCCTGCAGGCCGCGCAAGCCAAGCTGGCCCGGACGGTGCGACAGGTCCGTGGCCTGTACAGCAACGTTGATTCACTCAAGGCCCAGTTGCAGACACGCCAGGCCGAGCTGCAGAAGGCCCGGCAGAACTACAACCGGCGCAAGGTGCTGGCCGACAGCGGCGCGATTGCCGCGGAAGAAATCTCCCATGCTCGCGATGACCTGACCGTGGCCCAGGCCGCCGTCAACAGCGCGCGCCAGCAGCTCAATACCAGCACGGCGCTAGTGGACGACACGGTAGTGTCTTCGCACCCTGAGGTCATGGCCGCCGCCGCCGACCTGCGCCAGGCTTACCTGGACCACGCACGCACCACGCTGGTGGCGCCAGTCACCGGTTACGTTGCCAAACGTACCGTGCAGCTCGGCCAGCGTTTGCAGCCGGGCACCGCGACCATGGCAGTCATCCCGCTGGACGAGGTGTGGATCGACGCCAACTTCAAGGAAACCCAGCTGCGCGACATGCGTATCGGCCAACCAGTGGAAATCAGCGCCGACCTGTACGGTAGCGACGTCAAGTACAGCGGCACGGTCGATAGCCTGGGCGCCGGCACCGGCAGCGCGTTCGCCTTGCTGCCGGCACAGAACGCCACCGGCAACTGGATCAAGATCGTCCAGCGCGTACCGGTGCGCATCCACCTCAGCCCGGACCAGCTCAAGGACCACCCGCTGCGCATCGGCCTGTCCACCGTGGTCGAGGTCGACCTGCACGACCAGAGCGGCCCGGCCCTGGCCCAACAGCCGCCGCAGCAGGCCAGCTACACCACCCAGGTGTACGACCGTCAGTTGGTCGAAGCTGACCATCTGATCGCTCGGCTGATCCACGACAACAGCGCCCCCGGCAAGACGGCGCAACGATGAGCAACAACGCTGCGGCGCAGTTCACCCCGCCGAGCCTGCTGCTGACCACCATAGGCCTGTCGCTGGCGACGTTCATGCAGGTGCTCGACACCACCATCGCCAACGTCGCCTTGCCGACCATTTCCGGCAACCTGGGGGTGAGTTCCGAGCAGGGCACCTGGGTGATCACCTCGTTCGCGGTGAGCAATGCCATCGCGTTGCCGTTGACCGGTTGGCTCAGCCGGCGCTTCGGTGAGGTCAAACTGTTCATCTGGGCCACGCTGCTGTTCGTACTGGCGTCTTTTCTGTGCGGTATCTCGCAGTCGATGCCGGAGCTGGTGGGCTTTCGTGTGCTGCAGGGGGTGGTGGCCGGGCCGCTATACCCGATGACTCAGACCTTGCTGATTGCTGTCTACCCGCCGGCCAAACGGGGGATGGCGCTGGCGTTGCTGGCGATGGTCACGGTGGTGGCGCCGATTGCCGGGCCGATCCTGGGCGGGTGGATCACCGACAGTTACAGCTGGCCTTGGATCTTCTTCATCAACGTGCCGATCGGCCTGTTCGCTGCCGCAGTGGTGCGCCAGCAGATGCGCGCACGGCCAGTGGTGACCAGCCGCCAGCCCATGGACTACATCGGCCTGCTGACCTTGATTGTCGGTGTGGGCGCATTGCAAGTGGTGCTCGACAAGGGCAATGACCTGGACTGGTTCGAGTCGTCGTTCATCAGTATCGGCAGCCTGATCTCGGTCGTGTTCCTGGCGATATTCATC
>Ga0247820_10000871_pt1 | contig 16773 bp, 17 predicted proteins | sample 13C_Glucose_Day1_2_FD_192480 | JGI IMG/M metagenome (GOLD analysis project Ga0247820, IMG submission 192480) | Soil microbial communities from agricultural site in Penn Yan, New York, United States - 13C_Glucose_Day14 | ecosystem: Environmental > Terrestrial > Soil > Agricultural land | place...
GATCCGTAGCCCCGCCCTGTGCGGGGCTTCTTTTTGTCTGGGCAACATGAAACTTGTTTCATGGCCATTTTATTTACTTAGGCTGCTAACAAACTCTATAAAAGAAGTGCGCGACATAATGTCGCAACCAACTGAACAGTGGAGTTTAACGATGACAGTCCAAGTAACCGAACGCGACGAATCGAAAATGTCCCACGAAGGCCTGGCCGCTGGCGTGCGGATCTGGGATGTGCACCAGCAAGGCGAATTGGTCGGGATGTTCCACAACGAACACGAAGCCCACCAGTACCGGGTAGAGCTTGAAGTGCTGGAAACCCAGCGCGCTGCGCAATGACCCACACAGTCTTTTGCTTTGGGGCCGCTTTGCGGCCCATCGCCGGCAAGCCAGCTCCTACAGGGACCGCGCAGGCCTCCAGTACTGCGAAATCCCTGTGGGAGTTGGCTTGCCGGCGGTCGACTGCGTAGCAGCCCCAATAGGCGTTACCGCTTAGGCGGGTTTCTTGCTTACCACATCAAGTCGTCAGGGATCTTGTACGCAGCATACGGATCGTCCTCATCCGCTTCCTCGACATGGGTGTTGAGCAGCAAGATGCGATGAGGGTCGCGTTCCTGGATCTTCACCGCCGCCTCGCGTGGGATGACTTCGTACCCCCCACCAAACGACACGATCGCCAGCGCACCATTGCTCAGCTTGCTGCGCATCAGGGCGTTCACCGCAATGCGTTTGACCTTCTTGTCGTCGACGAAGTTGTAGTAGTCCTCGGTCGTGAGCTTGGGCAGACGGGTCGCCTCGATCAACTGCTTGATCTGCGCGGCACGGGCCTTCTGTTCGGCCTTTTCCTGCTGCTGACGGTTCAGTTCCTGGTCACGCTTGGCCTTCTCGGCCATGGCTTCCTTGGCCAGGCGCTGCTGGGTATCGTCGACTTCGACCTGGCCCTTGTGCTCCAGGCGTTTCTGTTTCTTTTGGGCCTTGTTGGCCTGGGAGACCTGCTTCTGGTTTACCAGACCGGCCTTGAGCAATTGATCGCGAAGGGAAAGACTCATGGATGTTCACTCACTTATTCAGCCACTCAGCCGCAGCTGGGCAGGTTCTTTTCCTGACGTTTGGCTTCCCCCCAAAGGGCGTCCAGTTCGTCAAGGTTACACGATTCGATGGGGCGACCGCTGTCGCGCAATGCCTGTTCGATAAAGCGGAAACGCCGTTCGAACTTGCGGTTGGCGCGACGCAGTGCATTTTCCGGGTCTTGCTTGAGATGGCGGGCCAAGTTGACGGCGGCGAACAGCAGGTCGCCGACTTCGTCCTCGAGTGCTTCGGCATCACCGTCGGCCATAGCCTGCAGCACTTCGTCGAGCTCCTCGCGAACCTTGTCCAGCACCGGCAATGCGTCTGGCCAGTCGAAACCGACTGTGGCGGCACGCTTTTGCAGTTTGGCGGCACGCGACAGGGCAGGAAGTGCCGCTGGAACATCATCGAGCAGCGACAGCTGTTCGGGCTCGCTTTTCTCGGCGCGCTCCTGGGCCTTGATTTCTTCCCAGCGTGACTTGACCTGGGCTTCGCTCAGGCTAGGCGTGTCCAGCGGTGCGTACAATTCACCGGTGGGAAATACATGGGGGTGGCGACGGATCAGCTTGCGGGTAATGGCATCGACCACACCGTCGAACTCGAAACGCCCCTCCTCCCGGGCCAGCTGGCTGTAGTAGACCACCTGAAACAGCAGATCTCCCAGCTCACCCTGCAGGTGCTCGAAATCCCCGCGCTCGATGGTGTCGGCAACTTCGTAGGCCTCTTCGATGGTGTGTGCCACGATGCTGGCGTAGTTCTGCTTGAGGTCCCACGGGCAACCGTACTGCGGGTCGCGCAGCCGGGCCATGAGGTGCAGCAGGTCTTCGAGGGAATAGGTCATGTAAGCAGGTCCTTCGGCGGTGACTTCGTCGCGGGCGAGCCCACAAAGAAGCCACCGCAGTTTCAAGGGGTACGATTACGCCGCGTCTCGATGATGTTCGGCAACTGCGAAATCCTGCCCAACAGACGCCCCAGCGCATCCAGGCCCGGAATTTCGATGGTCAGCGACATCAACGCGGTGTTGTCTTCCTTGTTCGAGCGGGTGTTGACTGCCAGCACGTTGATTTTCTCGTTGAGCAGCACCTGCGACACGTCACGCAGCAAACCTGGGCGGTCGTAGGCACGGATAACGATATCGACCGGGTAGGTCTGCACCGGTATCGGCCCCCAGCTGACCTGAATCATACGCTCCGGCTCACGCCCAGCCAGCTGCAGCACCGAGGCACAGTCCTGGCGGTGAATGCTCACGCCGCGGCCCTGAGTGATGTAGCCGACGATGGCGTCGCCCGGTAGCGGCTGGCAGCAGCCGGCCATCTGTGTGAGCAGGTTACCGACGCCCTGGATCTGAATGTCGCCACGCTTGCCATTGCGCGGGCCGGTAGGCTTGCGCGGTACCAGCTCGATCTGCTCTATACGCTCGGGTTCGAGCAACTGCTGGGCAGCGTTGACCAAGTGCGCCAGGCGCAGGTCACCGGCACCGAGCGAGGCGAACATGTCCTCGGCGGTCTTGACGTTGGTCTTCTCGGCCAGGCGTTCGAAGTCTACCTGCGGCAGGCCCAGGCGGCTGAGTTCGCGCTCGAGCAGGGTCTTGCCGGCGGCGACGTTCTGATCGCGCGCCTGCAGCTTGAACCAGTGGACGATCTTGGCCCGGGCCCGTGACGTGGTGACATATCCCAGGTTGGAGTTCAGCCAGTCCCGGCTGGGGTTGCCGTGCTTGCTGGTGATGATCTCCACCTGCTCGCCGGTCTGCAGGCTGTAGTTGAGCGGCACGATGCGCCCATTGATTTTGGCGCCACGGCAGTTGTGGCCGATCTCGGTGTGCACGCGGTAGGCGAAGTCCAGCGGCGTGGCCCCCTTGGGCAGGTCGATGGCATGGCCGTCGGGGGTGAATACATAGACCCGGTCCGGTTCGATATCGACCCGCAACTGCTCGGCCAGGCCACCGATGTCGCCCAGCTCCTCGTGCCATTCGAGCACCTGGCGCAGCCAGGAGATCTTTTCTTCGTAGTGATTGGAGCTGGGCTTGACGTCGGTGCCCTTATAGCGCCAGTGGGCGCAGACGCCAAGTTCGGCCTCTTCGTGCATGCCGTGGGTACGGATCTGCACTTCCAGTACCTTACCCTCGGGGCCGATAACGGCGGTGTGAAGCGAACGGTAGCCGTTCTCCTTGGGGTTGGCGATGTAGTCGTCGAACTCTTTGGGAATGTGCCGCCACAGGGTATGGACGATACCCAGCGCGGTATAACAGTCGCGCACTTCCGGTACCAGCACGCGCACCGCACGCACGTCGTAGATCTGGCTGAACTCCAGGCCTTTGCGCTGCATCTTGCGCCAGATCGAATAGATGTGTTTCGCCCGCCCGCTGATGTCGGCGTTGACCCCGGTGGCCAGCAGCTCGTTCTGCAGCTGGTTCATCACGTCACTGATGAAGCGCTCACGGTCCAGCCGGCGCTCGTGCAAAAGCTTGGCGATCTGCTTGTACTGATCGGGCTCCAGGTAGCGGAAGGACAGGTCTTCCAGCTCCCACTTGATGTGGCCGATGCCCAGACGATGGGCCAGCGGTGCATAGATGTCGAACACCTCACGCGCCACCCGCAGGCGTTTCTCGTCATCGGCGGACTTCACCGCACGGATCGCGCAGGTCCGCTCGGCAAGCTTGATCAGCGCCACGCGCACATCGTCGACCATCGCCACCAGCATCTTGCGCAGGTTCTCGACCTGCGCCTGCGAGCCCAGCACCAGCGACTGGCGGGGGCTGAGGCTGGCACTGATGGCAGCCATGCGCAGCACGCCGTCGATCAGCTTGGACACCACCGGGCCGAAACGCTGCCCGACCTCGGCCAGAGTCACCTTACCCTCACGCACGGAGCGGTAGATCACCGCCGCCACCAGCGAATCCTGATCGAGCTTGAGGTCGGCAAGGATTTCGGCGATTTCCAGGCCTGCCTGGAAACTGGAGGTACCATCGGCCCAGGAATGCTTGGCCGGGTTGCCCTTTTTCTCGATTTCCTGGGCGAACTCGCAGGCCTCTTCGAGTGCCACGCGATCCAATGCCGAATCGACGCTCACCACATGATCCAGCCATGCTTCGAGATTGATACTGCCGTCCGTATTGACCGGCTGGTGCACTCTCACCTGTACCATCTTTGTTTTACCTTTCCATACAGCGCGCCAATCGGAGCGCTGGCTATCACCGTGTGGCTCCCAGTCCATGGAAACCGCACCAAGGGGCCAGGTTTGCTAGCCCGCTTCGAATAACGCCATGGCCTCGACATGCGCCGTCTGAGGAAACATGTCGAGAATCCCGGCCCTTTTTAACCGGTACCCTTGGCCAACCAGTACCTGGGCGTCTCGCGCCAGCGTGGCCGGGTTGCATGATACATAAACCAGCCGCTTGGCCTTGAGGCGTGCGATGCCTTGCACCACCTCGAAAGCACCGTCGCGCGGTGGATCCAAGAGTACCGCAGAAAAGCCCTCGGCGGCCCATCCGGCGCCTGCCAAAGGCTGCGATAAATCGGCCTGAAAAAACCGTGCGTTATGCACATTGTTGTTTCTGGCATTGGCCGCAGCACGATCAACCATCGCCTGCACTCCTTCGACCGCCACCACTTCCCGCGCTTGGCGGGCCAGCGGCAGGGCGAAATTGCCCAGGCCACAGAACAGGTCGAGCACTCGCTCATCGGCCTGCGGAGCGAGCCAGGCCAGAGCCTGCTCGATCATTGCGGTGTTGACCTGGGCGTTGACCTGAACGAAATCGCCCGGGCGCCAGGCCAGCTCCAACTGCCAAGGCTGCAAGGTGAAGCCCAGCTTCGTGCCAGCATCCACCGGCGCCGGTTCACCTTCACCCTGCAGCCACAGCTGCGCCTTGGCCTCGTTGCAGAATGCCTGCAGACGCGCCAGGTCATCGGCCGGCAACGGTGCCACGTGGCGTACCAGTAGCGCTTCGGCCGTGCCGCTGAACAGCTCGACGTGGCCGATGGCCTGGGGCTTGCCCAACGAACGCAGCACGGTAGGCAGATGCCGCAGAATCGACTGCAAAGGCTGTACCAGCACGGCGCAGTCGTCGATGGCGACGATGTCCTGGCTGGCCTCGGCACGGAACCCTACCTCCAGCTGACGCGCTTTCACATCCCAGCGCACGGCTACACGTGCCCGACGCCGATAGCCGAATTCCGGCCCGCTCAATGGCGCCGCCCATTCTTGCGGTTGCACACCGGCAACCCGTTGCAGCTGTTCGGCCAGGGTACGTTGCTTGAGCGCCAGCTGCGCCTCATGCGGCAGGTGCTGCAAGTTGCAACCACCACAACGTTCGTAATGGCGGCACGGCGCCTGGCGGCGCTCGGGGCTGGCCTGCAGCACACGCTCCAGGCGAGCCTCGACTACCTTGCCACGGGCATTGAGCACCCGCGCCTCCACCGCCTCACCGGCCAGGGCGCCGCTGACGAACCAGGTGCGCCCGTCGTGGAAAGCGATGCCGCGGCCGTCACCGGCCAGGCGCTCGATCTCCAGGCGCTGCTTTTTGCCCACGGGGACCTGGGGCGTGCGGTTACCGCCGGCCGGCTGAAAGCGCAGGCCGCTGTTACTTTTCTTTCTGGACATTTAGCTCGGGTCGAACAGGCCGGTGGACAGGTAACGGTCGCCACGGTCGCAAATGATCGCGACCATTACCGCGTTTTCCACTTCACGGGACAGGCGCAGCATGGCTGCCACCGCACCACCGGAAGACACGCCGCAGAAAATGCCCTCTTCACGGGCAAGGCGACGCATGGTGTCCTCAGCTTCGTGTTGGGACATATCCATGACGCGGTCAACGCGGGTGGCATCGAAGATTTTCGGAAGGTACTGCTCGGGCCAGCGGCGAATGCCCGGAATGGCCGAGCCTTCCATCGGTTGCAGGCCAACGATCTGCACCGCCGGGTTCTGCTCCTTGAGGTACTGCGAGCAGCCCATGATGGTGCCGGTGGTGCCCATGGAACTGACGAAATGGGTAATGGTGCCTTGGGTCTGCTGCCAGATTTCCGGGCCGGTGCTGTTGTAGTGGGCAATCGGGTTGTCGCCGTTGGCGAACTGGTCCAGAACCAGGCCGCGCCCTTCGGCCTGCAGCCTCTCGGCCAGGTCGCGGGCGCCTTCCATCCCCTCTTCCTTCGTCACAAGGATCAACTCGGCACCGTAGGCAGTCATCGCTGCCTTGCGCTCTGCGGTGGAGTTGTCGGGCATGATCAGGATCATCTTGTAGCCCTTGATCGCTGCCGCCATGGCCAGGGCAATACCGGTATTGCCGGAGGTGGCTTCGATCAAGGTGTCGCCGGGCTTGATCTGACCGCGCAGCTCGGCACGGGCGATCATCGACAGGGCCGGGCGGTCCTTCACGGAGCCTGCTGGATTGTTACCTTCGAGCTTGAGCAGGAGGGTATTGCTGGTTTCTCCAGCGATGCGCTGCAGGCGAACCAGGGGCGTATTGCCGACGCAATCGGCGATGGTTGGGTACTGCAAGGTCATGGCGTATTTCACAATCCGGACGGCAGGGGCGCCTATCATACCGGCAAACCCTTCGCGGCCATATCACGCAATCTGTGGTGGGTATAGCTACAAGCTATAAGCGGCAAGCTTCAAGCAGTAGGTAGCGCCTGTGGCTGCGGGGTTTCCCGCGAGTGAGCGGGCAGATGTAGCGGCAAGCGCATGCAGAGCTTCAACCCGCGTTTGCCGTTCTCTGCCCACAGGGTTCCACCCTGGCGCTGGATCGCACTGCGGGCGATGCTCAGGCCCAGGCCGAAACCGCCGTCACCGGGGCGCGAGCCATCTAGCCGGGTGAAGGGGGCAAATATTCGCTCCAGATCATCGTTAGCCACGCCACCGCCTTGATCTTCCAGCCACAGGCGCCAATAGCCACCTTCACGCTGCCCGGCCAAGTGCACCAAGCCGTTTTCCGGGGAATGCCGGATGGCATTGCGCAGCATGTTTTCCAGCGCCTGGGCCAGATGATTCAGATTGCCCTGCACCCAGCAGTCGACTGGCAGCTCGCAGCGCAAGCGCTCGGGCAACCAGCCGCTTTCGTAACTGGCATCCTCCGCCAGCAGGTCCCACAGCGCCTGCACCTGGATCGGCTCAAGGTTCATCGGCGCACGCTCGGCATCCTGCCAGGCAAGCTGCAAGGTGTCCTCGACCAACTGCTGCATGCAGTCCACCTCGCGCCCAAGCCGCTCGCGCAGGCGCTGCAGGTCGGTTTCACCGTCGCAGGCCACGCGCAACCGGCTCAACGGTGTGCGCATTTCATGGGACAAGTCCCGCAGCAACTGCTGTTGCATCGCCACCGTGCCCTGCAGCCGCTCGGCCATCTGGTCGAAGGCCCGGGCCAACTCGCCCAGTTCGTCATGCCGGGCGATGGTGCGCGAATCCAGCCGTGCCGAGAGCTGGTCGGCACGCCAGGCATTGGCCTGCTCGCGCAACTGGTTGAGCGGCACGATCAGCATGCGGTACAGGCCGACGCACAGCAGCAAGGTGAACAAACCTGGAATGACACCGTTGGTCAACACCCGCCACAGCACCCGGTACTGGCCAGGATTGAAACGCTCGGGCAACTCCATCACCAGCATGCCCTGCTCCGGCGCCCCCGGGAACGGTATGCGCAACCAGGGCTGGTCGATACTGCGCCGGCTCATGGGCCAGTCGACACCGCGCAGGCGCGTGAGCCGGTGCATGACATCGGGGCCGAGCGTGGCGCTGGCCAGGGGCTGCAGATTGATGTCGAGCACGCCTATCCAGCCACGCTCACGCCGGTGCATGGCCGCAACCCACTGGTCCAGGCCGGTGCGGCCACCACTGCGCCAGGCCGCTTCGGCCTCGCCGGCATAGTTGCGCAGCACTTGCCGGGCAGGCTCATCGAGAAAGGCATTCTGGGTTTCCATATGGCGGCCCCAGGTGTAACTCAGGCCGATCATCAGCAGGCAGAAGCCCACCAGCAGGATGGCCAGCTTCCAGAACAGCGAGTGACGGTCCAGCATGGCTTACTCTGCCTCGCCGGCGCTGAGCACGTAACCCTTGCCCCACACGGTGCGGATCTGCCGGTCCAGGTAGCCGATGCCCTTGAGTTTGCGGCGGATCTGGCTGACATGCATGTCCAGGCTGCGGTCATGCCGCGAATAGCCGCGTTGCAGCACCTGCTGGTAGAGAAAAGGCTTGCTCAGCACCTCGTCGACGTTACGGTTGAGGATATCGAACAGGCGATATTCGCTAGGGGTAAGGCCTGCCTGGCGGCCGCCGAAGCTGACATCGCAAAGGGTCTCGTCGAACCGCAGCTCGCCACAGGCAACACCCAAGGGCGGCTGATGGCGACGCTCAAGGGCGACACGGCGCAGGATGGCCTCGATGCGCACCTGCAGCTCGACCATGCTGAAAGGCTTGGGCAGGTAATCGTCGGCACCGAGCTGGAAGCCATTGATACGGTCCGCCTCGGCGCCCAGCGCCGACATCAGGATAACCGGCGTGGCGCTGCGTCGACGCAACTGGGCCAAGGCATCCAGGCCGTTGAGCCCAGGCAGCAGAATATCCATCAGGACCAGGTCGAAGGCTTGGCGACCAGCGGTTTCCAAACCTTCCGCGCCGTTGCGGCACCAGGTCACCTGAAAGCCGCCTCGCTGCAGTTCTTCGTGCAGATAGGCACCCAGCACCGGATCATCCTCGATGGCGAGGATGCTGGAAGCATTAATAGTTACGGGATTCATTGGCAACTGCCACATATTCTCAATTACGCGATTATTGAGCATGCGTACGCCATAGGCAACTGCCCTGCGATCAGCGCCAGCGACCTGGCTGAAAACAGCTATATAAAAGGTGCATTAGGCAGGCAGGCGGAGTAACTTTCCGCTTTGGTCCGTTACCCCGGTAACGGCGTCCAGGCACATCACAGGAGGCGAGTGTGCTCGATCGTTTGGGAATCAGAAGCCGGGTACTGCTGCTGGCACTGCTGCCTGCCAGCTTGATGGCTCTGGTGCTGGGCAGCTATTTCACGTGGCTGCAGCAAGACCAGTTGCGCACTCAACTGCTGCAACGCGGCAAGATGATTGCCGAACAACTGGCACCCCTGGCAGCGCCCGCCATGGCCCGGCAGACGCCTGCGCAACTGGAGCGGATCGCTGCGCAAACGCTGGAGCAGGCCGATGTTCGCGCAGTGGCCTTCCTCGCTCCGGACCGCTCCCGCCTGGCCCACGCCGGCCCCAGCATGATCAACCAGGCGCCCAGCGGCGGCACGGGTACTCAACTGCTGGAACGCAGCGGCAACGATGCCACCCGCTACCTGATGCCGGTGTTCGGCCACCACCGCGACCTGGCCACCGAGGCCGTCCCGGCGGAAGCCGAGCGCCTGCTGGGTTGGGTCGAGATCGAGCTGTCGCACGATGGCATGCTGCTGCGCGGCTACCGCAACCTGTTCACCAGCATGCTGCTGATACTCGCTTGCCTGGTGCTCAGCGGCCTGTTGGCGATGCGCATGAGCCGCACCATCAATGACCCGATCGCGCGCATCAAGCATGCAGTCAACCAGCTCAAGGACGGCCACCTCGAAGAACGTCTTCCCGCCATGGGCAGCCACGAGCTGGACGAACTGGCCCGGGGCATCAACCGCATGGCAGAAACCCTGCACAGCGCCCATGAAGAACTACAGCACAGCATCGATCAGGCCACCGAGGATGTACGCCAGAACCTGGAAACCATCGAGATCCAGAACATCGAGCTGGACATGGCGCGCAAGGAGGCCCTGGAGGCGAGCCGCATCAAATCGGAATTCCTGGCCAACATGAGCCATGAGATCCGCACTCCGCTCAACGGTATCCTCGGCTTCACCCACCTGCTGCAGAAAAGCGAGCTGACCCCGCGCCAGCTGGACTATCTGAGCACCATCGAAAAATCGGCCGACAACCTGCTGGGGATCATCAACGAGATCCTCGACTTTTCCAAGATCGAGGCCGGCAAGCTGGTGCTCGACAGCATTCCGTTCAACCTGCGCGACTTGGTCCAGGATACCCTCACCATCTTGGCGCCCGCCGCCCACGCCAAGCAGCTGGAACTGCTCAGCCTGATCTACCGCGACACCCCGTCATCGCTGGTTGGCGACCCCCTGCGGCTCAAGCAGATCCTTACCAACCTGGTGAGCAATGCCATCAAGTTCACCCGCGAGGGCACCATCGTCGTGCGGGCGATGCTCGAGGACGAGCAACAAGACAACGCGCAATTGCGTATCAGCGTGCAGGACACCGGCATTGGCCTGTCGCCTCAAGATGTGCGCACGTTGTTCCAGGCGTTCAGCCAGGCCGACAATTCGCTGGCCCGCCAGCCGGGCGGCACCGGCCTGGGGCTGGTGATCTCCAAGCGCCTGATCGAGCAGATGGGCGGCGAGATCGGGGTCGATAGCACACCGGGCGAGGGTTCGCAGTTCTGGATCAGCCTGAGCCTGCCCAAGGCCCACGACGACAGCGAGGCGCAGTCGTCGCAGCCGCTGCTGGGGCGTCGTGCGGCGATCGTCGACGGGCATGACCTGGCACGCCAGGCTCTGGAGCACCAGTTGCAGGATTGCGGCCTGAGCGTGAGCCTGTTCGCCTCATATGAGCAACTGCTACAGGGTGTACAGGCGGGCTTCCAGGCCGGCATGCCCTTCGAGTTCGCGGTGTTGGGTGCCAACCTGGGCAATCTCACGCCCGAACAGCTGGGCCAATACCACCAGCAACTGGAGCGTTACCACTGCCATTGCGTGGTTCTTTGCCCGACTACCGAGCAGGCGCTGTACCACCCTCACCTGCCTAATGGACACGGCCAACTGCTGTCCAAGCCGACCTGCACGCGCAAGCTGCGCCGCCTGCTGCTGGAGCTGCTGCAACCGCGCCGTACGCGGGGCGAACTGGCCCCGCCAACGCGCGGCCAGCGCCAGCCGAAAATCCTCTGCGTCGACGACAATGCGGCCAACCTGCTGCTGGTACAGACCCTGCTGGAAGACCTCGGCGCCGATGTGCTGGCGCTCGACAACGGCCATGCTGCGGTGCGGGCGGTACAGAGCGAACACTTCGACCTGGTGCTGATGGACGTGCAGATGCCAGGCATGGATGGCCGTGCCTGCACCGAGCAGATCCGCTTGTGGGAAAACACCCAGAGCGGCAGCCCTCTGCCGATCGTCGCCCTTACCGCTCACGCCATGGCCAACGAGAAACGTGCACTACTGCACAGCGGCATGGACGACTACCTGACCAAACCGATCAGCGAGCGCCAGCTGGCCCAGGTGGTGATGAAATGGACCGGCCTGAGCCTGGGTGTCGGGCCACTGGAGCGCCTGGAGGAACAACAGGCCGAGGGCCAGGATCTACCGGTGCTCGACCCTGAGGAAGGCTTGCGCCTGGCGGCAGGCAAGCCGGATCTGGCGGCAGACATGCTGACCATGTTGCTGGCGTCGCTAGCGTCGGACCGTGAAGCCATTCGTGCTGCACGGGAGGCGCAGGACCACGGCGTACTGATCGAGCAGGTGCATCGGCTCAACGGTGCCTCGCGCTATTGCGGCGTGCCGCAGTTGCGTGCAGCCTGCCAGCGCAGCGAGACCTTGCTTAAACAGGAGCATCCGCAAGCGCAGCAGGCGCTCGACGAGCTGGATGGCGCAATTGTCCGGCTGGCGGAGCAGGCACGCCAGAACGCCTGACTTTCAGGGCCTCATCGCCGGCAAGCCGGCTCCCACAGGGTTCAGCAGCGCTGCGGATTGGGAGCCGGCTTGCCGGCGATGAGGCCGGTGCAGATCAACTTCCCTGTCCGCGCAGGTGGCTACAATCCCCCAACCACGATAAAGGAAGCCCGAGCATGCGCGCCCTGTTGTTCAGCAGCCAGCACTATGACCAGGAAAGCTTCACGCGGACCACTTGCGATAGCGCGCTGGAGCTGCACTTCCAGCCCGCCCGCCTGACCCTCGACACCGCAGCCCTGGCCCAAGGTTTCGAGGTGGTTTGCGCATTCATCAACGATGAGCTCGACGCCCAGGTATTGCAACGCCTTTGCGCTGGCGGGACGCGCCTGATCGCCCTCCGTTCGGCCGGCTACAACCATGTCGACCTGGCCGCCGCCAAAGCCCTGGGCCTGGCAGTGGTGCGCGTACCCGCGTATTCACCGTATGCCGTGGCCGAACATGCCGTGGCGCTGATCCTGGCCCTCAACCGGCGCCTGCACCGGGCCTACAACCGTACCCGCGAGGGCGACTTCACCCTGCATGGTCTGACCGGCTTCGACCTGCACGGCAAGACCGTCGGCGTGGTCGGTACCGGCCAGATCGGCGCCGCCTTCGCCCGGATCATGGCTGGCTTCGGTTGCCAGTTGCTGGCCTACGACCCCTACCCCAACCCTCAACTGCTGGCGCTGGGGGCGCGCTACGTTGAGCTGCCCGAACTGCTGCGTGAGGCGCGGATCATCAGCCTGCACTGCCCGCTCACCGAGCACACCCGGCACCTGATCAACCCGCAAAGCCTGGCCCAGTTGCAGCGCGGCGCCATGCTGATCAACACCGGTCGCGGAGCGCTGGTCGACACACCGGCCCTGATCGACGCCTTGAAAAGCGGCCAGCTCGGGTACCTGGGGCTGGATGTGTATGAAGAAGAAGCCCAGCTGTTCTTCGAGGACCGTTCTGACCTGCCGTTGCAGGATGATGTGCTGGCGCGGCTGCTGACGTTCCCCAACGTGATCGTCACTGCGCATCAGGCGTTCCTTACCCGCGAAGCGCTGGACGCCATTGCCGCGACCACGCTGGACAACATCAACCGCTGGGCGGCGGGTAATGCGCAGAATCTGGTCACAGGTTGATGCTAGGATACGCGGCATTTCTGGAGGACCCATGGTCGAGCACGATTTCCGCTACACACTTTTCAACCCGCAACACACTTTGATCGAGTGCCGCGCCTTGGTACCGGGCCGCTATCAGGTGACCGGTAACGGTGGCTCGATGCACAAGGGCGACACCCTGCTGGTCACCCTCAAGGGCAGCAAGGACTTGTCCATGCGCCTGACCGTAGAGAGCGTGCGCCACCTGATCAACCCGCGTGGCCAATGGGTGGCCGTGGCCAGCGGCCCGCTGTTCAACGAGCTGGAAATCCTCAACTGGCAGGCTGAGTGCGACAGCTGCGACGCCGTACTGGACTTCGAATTCGCCGTGGACGCCAAGTTGGGCAAGAAAGCCCGCCAGCCTGCTGCCAGTGCGCGCATCGCCGAGCTGGGCTGGGCCAGTCGTGGCGACAAGCACGTGTGCCCGCGTTGCCAGGAGAGCGCCGAGTGAAGAATCTGCTCACCGGCGCCCTGATTGCCACCGGCCTGCTCGGCTGCGCCGCCGAACCGTCGAAGCTGCAACTGGAACGCAGCTATGTGCTGGAGTGGATCGGTGAACGCCCGCTGATCGACTACAGCCACCTGACACTGACGCTGGCCAGCGATGGCCGCGCCTATGGCAATGCGGGCTGCAACCATTGGTTTGCACCGTACGCGCTGGACGGCGAGCACCTGAGCTTCGGCAAGGTCGGCAAGACCCGCAAGTTGTGCGCGCCGGCGTTGATGGAGCAGGAAAAGCGCTTCCTGCAGGCGCTGGAGACGGTGCAGCGCTGGGATGTTTCGCCCGTCGAGCAGATGCGCTTCTGGCCGGCCGAGGGCAAGCCGCTGCGGTTCTGGCCTGAGGAGGGCTAGCTGCAAGCTGCAAGCTGCAAGAAAAAGCGGATCGGTGCACGGCCAGCTTGTTCTTGTAGCTTGAGGCTTGCAGCTTGCAGCTTTCAAGCCCCCTTGAGCGCCTTGATCTTGGCTTGCAGCCCTTCGAGGGTCTGCTCACCCAGCAGCTGCTCACGCACCTTGCCCTTGTCATCGATGATGTAGGTCACCGGCAACGCCTCGCTGCGTGGCAGGTCATAGCGCTCGGCCGGGTCCTGCGCCAGCACGGTAAAGCCGATGCCCAAGGTATCGGCCGCCTGCTTCAACTCCTGCCCCTGCAGGCCATCGAAGTTCACCCCCACCACCTTGATGCCATCGGCCGCCCACTGCTTGGCTGCGGTGTTCAGTTCAGGCACCTCTGTACGGCACGGGCCGCACCATTCAGCCCAATAGTTGAGCACCAGCCAGTGCCCGTCGATCTGCTCGGCCTTCACCGTGTTGCCGTGCTGGTCCACGCCGTAGTCGGCACCGCAGCCACCGAGCAAAAGGCCTGCGGTGATGGCCAATACTGCTGCCAAACGCCTTGCCATGGGTCAATCCTTCTCGAAGTTTCAAGCGAATGGGTCAGTTCCTGCGGTTAGAATAGCCGCCACACCCAGCTGGATGCGACCCGACATGACTGACTTGACGCTCTATCATAACCCGCGCTGCTCGAAATCCCGCGCTGCACTGGAACTGCTCGAACAACGCGGCCTGGCACCGACCATCGTGCGGTACCTCGAAACCCCGCCCGACGCCGCCACCCTCAAGGCTCTGCTTGGCAAGCTGGGCATCGGCCCGCGCCAACTGCTGCGCACCGGTGAAGACGAATACAAGGCACTGGAGCTGGCCAACCCGGCCTTGAGCGATGCGCAACTGATCGACGCCATGGCGCAGCACCCTAAGCTCATCGAGCGCCCCATCCTGGTTGCCGGTGACAAGGCGGTGATCGGCCGGCCACCGGAGAAAGTGCTGGAGATCCTGCCGTGAGCGCGCCCTATATCCTGGTGCTGTATTACAGCCGACATGGCTCGACCAGCGAAATGGCCCGGCATATCGCCCGCGGCATCGAGCTGGCCGGCATGGAAGCGCGCCTGCGCACGGTGCCGGCGATTTCCACCGAGTGCGAAGCCGTGGCGCCAGACATTCCGGCCAGCGGCGCGCTGTACGCCACCCTGGACGACTTGCGCCACTGCGCAGGCCTGGTGCTGGGCAGCCCAACCCGCTTCGGCAACATGGCCGCACCGCTCAAGTACTTCCTCGATGGCACCAGCAGCCTGTGGCTGGGTGGTGAACTGGTTGGCAAGCCGGCTGGCGTGTTCACCTCCACCGCCAGCCTGCATGGCGGCCAGGAAACCACCCTGCTGTCGATGATGCTGCCCCTGATGCACCACGGCATGCTGGTAATGGGCCTGCCCTACAGCGAATCGGCGCTGCTCGAAACCCGCGGCGGCGGCACGCCTTACGGCGCCAGCCACCACGCCGGCGCAGACGGCAAACGTGAGCTGGATCAACACGAGATCACCCTTTGCCGCGCCTTGGGCCAACGCCTGGCAACCACGGCCAAGGCGCTGGAGGCCTCGCGTGGCTAAGAAGCCGAAGGTGTTGCCACAACTGGAGTGGCTGGCACCGCGCCTGCGCCTCACACGCGCCTTGAGCCTGGCGTTCTTTTTTGGCCTGATCGCATTGCTGGTGGTGAACAACCTGTGGTTCGCCAACCTGCACGGGGCGCGGGTCGAAGTGATCCTGGCGATCGAGCTTGTGCCACTGCTTTTGCTGCTGCCAGGCATGTTGCTGGGCAGCGCCCGGGCGCATGCCTGGACCTGCTTTGTGGTGAATATCTATTTCATCAAAGGGGTGCTGGCGGCGTTCGACCCGTCACGGGCAGTGTTCGGCTGGGTTGAGGTGCTGCTGAGCCTTGGGCTGTTCGTCAGCGGGCTGCTGTTCGTGCGATGGAAGTTCCAGCATGAACGGCGCATGGCAGGTGAAGGGCGTTGATTCCGGGGGCTGCTATCGCAGCCCCGGGCTTTTCAATGGTTGACGGTATGCGCCAGCATCACCGACAACTGGCACAGCGGCCGCCCGCTTTCGGCATGCCACTGGTTGAACGTCTGCTGCACCAGCGCCAGGTCGCGCTGGCTGGTCGGCTGCTTGTCGATCACCTTCTGTGCAATCAGCGCAGCGGCCATATCATCGGTGGGGATGAACGTGTCCTTGCCGACCATGCGCAAAAAGCGTGGTGCAGATAGCCCGCCCAGCTGGTTGCCATGCTTGGCCAGGTACTTCCACAACCCGACGATATCGGTCACCGGCCAATCGGCGATGAACGCACCAAAGCTGCCCTTCTCCTTCGCCACATCCAAGATCATCTGCGCATTGCGCGGCACGCTCTTGAGCTTGCCCAGGTGGCGGATGATGCGCTCGTCCTGCATCAACCGCTCCAGGTGCTCTGCGCCCATCAGTACGACCTTCTCCGGGTCGAAGCCGAAGAACACCTGCTCGAACGCCGGCCATTTGGCATCTACCAGGCTGTGCTTGAGCCCGGCGCGGAACACGCGCAAGGCCAGGGTCGACAGGTAGCGGTCGTTGCTGATGTCGCGCAGCTGCGCCGGCGTGCGCGGCTGCGGCAGGAAGGCCTCCAGGGCTTGGGCCGAGCCGAAGCGGTTCAGGCAATACTCATGCAACCACTGGTAATCGCGCATGGATCAGATGTTCAGTACATCGAGGAAACGCGGAGTGGCGCTTTCGTCGATCTTGAGGCTGGTGAAGTCGAACAGGTTGCGGTCGGCCAGCTGCGACGGGGCAACGTTCTGCAGGGCGCGGAAGATACTCTCGGTACGGCCCGGGTGCTTGCGCTCCCACTCCACCAGCATGTCCTTGACCACCTGGCGCTGCAGGTTCTCCTGCGAACCGCACAGGTTGCACGGGATGATGGGGAATTCCTTCATGTCCGAGTAGGCCTGGATGTCCTTCTCGCTGCAGTAGGCCAGCGGGCGGATAACCACGTTACGGCCGTCGTCGGC
>Ga0247820_10000876_pt1 | contig 16731 bp, 13 predicted proteins | sample 13C_Glucose_Day1_2_FD_192480 | JGI IMG/M metagenome (GOLD analysis project Ga0247820, IMG submission 192480) | Soil microbial communities from agricultural site in Penn Yan, New York, United States - 13C_Glucose_Day14 | ecosystem: Environmental > Terrestrial > Soil > Agricultural land | place...
GTGGTATGTGTCGGCGAAGTCCGCGCGTGCCGACGAGAACCCCCACGTGCTGAAGCACGACGAGACCTTCGTGCTGTTCGACCGCTTCGGCGACATGCAGCAGCTCGGCAGCGGCGACCAGGGCCTCTACCACGAGGACACGCGCTACCTCTCCCATCTCGAGCTGCTGATCGACGGCGTGCGCCCGATGTTCCTCGGCTCGGCGGTGAAGGAAGACAACAGCGTGCTCATCGTCGAGCTGATGAACCCGGACCTGCCCCGCAACGGCATCGCCAAAGGCCACCTGCACATCTTTCGCGGCAAGTTCCTGTGGCAGGGCTCGTGCTACGAACACGTGCGCGTCACCAACCACGGCGACGCCAAGGCACGGCTGCGCATGTCGCTGCAGTTCGACGCCGATTTCGTCGATCTCTTCGAAGTGCGCGGCATGGAGCGCAAGCGGCGCGGCGCGCGGCTGCCCACCGAGAGCACGCGCGACCAGGTCGTGCTCGGCTACGAAGGCCTCGACGGCCGCGCGAGGCGCACCCGCCTGACCTTCGATCCGGCGCCCGACGCACTCGACGAGCGCCAGGCCGACTTCGACCTGACGCTGGACCCGGGCCAGGAGGAGCACCTCTACGCCACGGTGGTGTGCGAGCAGAGCGACCGGCCGCGCACGACGGCGCCGGCGCACTACGACGTGGCCTTCCGGCGCAACGACGACGCGCGGCACGCCGCGCTGGGCGCATGCGCCGAGATCGAGACGTCGAACCCGCTCGTGAACCGCTGGATCCAGCGCTCGGGCTGCGACCTCGCCATGCTCACCACCACGCTGCGCACCGGGCCCTACCCCTACGCCGGCGTGCCCTGGTACTCCACCACTTTCGGCCGCGACGGCATCCTCACCGCCCGCGAGAACCTCTGGATCGACCCGTCGCTCGCGCGCGGCGTGCTCGCCTTCCTCGCCGCCACGCAGGCCGGCGCGGAAGATGCCTCGCGCGATGCCGAGCCGGGCAAGATCCTGCACGAGGCGCGCAAGTGCGAGATGGCCGCCACGCGCGAGGTGCCGTTCGGCCAGTACTACGGCACGGTGGACGCGACACCGCTGTTCGTGGGCCTGGCTGGCGCCTATGCGCATCGCACCGGCGACTTCGAGTTCGTGCGCACCATCTGGCCGAACGTGCTGCTCGCGCTGGAGTGGATGGAACGTTACGGCGACCGCGACGGCGACGGCTTCGTGGAGTACGCGCGGCGCAGCAAGGACGGGCTCGTGCAGCAGGGCTGGAAGGACTCGTTCGACTCCGTGTTCCATGCCGACGGCACCATGGCGGAGCCGCCGATCGCGCTGGCCGAGGTGCAGGCCTACGTGTTCGAGGCCAAGCTGTATGCGGCCGAGCTGGCGGCGAAGTTCGGCGAGTCGGATCTAGCCAACAAGCTGCAGAAGCAGGCCCTGGCGCTGCGGGAAGCGTTTCGCGAGAAGTTCTGGGTCGAGGACCTCGGCGTCTATGCCATCGCGCTCGACGGCCAGAAGCAGCCGTGCGCGGTGGCCACCTCGAACGCGGGCCATGCGCTCTGGACGGGCATCGCGGCGCCCGAGCACGCGAAGGTGATGGCGCAGCGTCTGACGGGCCCGGAGTTCCACTCCGGCTGGGGCGTGCGCACGGTGGCGGCCGGCCAGGCGCGCTACAACCCGATGTCCTATCACAACGGCTCCATCTGGCCGCACGACAACGCGCTGATCGCCGCCGGGCTGGCCCGCTACGGGCACACGCAGGAGGCGCTGCGCATCTTCAACGGTCTGTTCGAGGCCAGCGTGTACTTCGACCAGCATCGCTTGCCGGAGCTGTTCTGCGGCTTTCCGCGCCGGCCGACCGAAGGGCCGACGCTCTACCCCGTGGCCTGCTCGCCGCAGGCCTGGGCCGCGGCCGCGGTGTTCGGCATGCTGCAGGCCTGCCTCGGCATGGAGATCCACGCCGAGCCGGGCGAGATCTCCTTCCACAAGCCGCGCCTGCCGGAGTTCATCGACTGGCTGCGCATCCGCAACCTGTCGATCGGCGAGCGCAGCGTCGATCTGCTGCTGCAGCGCTATCACAACAACGTGGGCATCGAGGTGGCGCGCAAGACGGGTGAGATCGCCGTGCGAGTCGTCATTTAGACCCCCCGAAGCGGCCTTATGCTCTACGCTGTCTTCGGGAGTGCGCCGTGATCGTCGAACGCATCTGGACAGCGAACAGCTATCGGAACTTCAACTACCTCGTCGTGTGCCCCGAGACGGGCGACGCGCTGGCGATCGACCCGCTCGACCACGGCAAGACGCTGCAGGCTGCCAAGGCCAACGGCTGGCGCATCACGCAGATCCTGAACACGCACGAGCACCACGACCACATCGGCGGCAACGCCGCGGTGGTCGCGGCCACGGGCGCCAAGGTGATCGCGCACCATCGCGCCGCCGGCATGATCCCGGGCGTGGACCGGGGCGTGCGGGCGGGGGACGTGATCAAGGTCGGCAAGAGCGTGGAGCTCGAATGCCTGGACACGCCCGGCCACACGATGTGCCACATCTGCCTGCGCGCGCATGGCGACCGCCCGGCGCTCTTCAGCGGCGACACGCTCTTCAACGCCGGCGCGGGGAACGTCCACAACGGCGGCAGCGTCGATGCCCTCTACACCACCTTCGTCGACCAGCTCGCCAAGCTGCCGGAGGACACGCAGGTCTTCCCCGGCCACGACTACATCGAGAACAACCTGCGCTTCACGCTGTCGCGCGAGCCGGACAACGCGGCCGCCGAGGCGCTGCTCGATCGCGTGACGGGCCACGATCCGGCGACGTCCGTCGTGACCACCCTCGGCGAGGAGAAACGCACCAACACCTTCCTGCGGCTCGCGAGCCCGAGCGTGATCGCGCACCTGCGCGAGCGGTTTCCGGATCTGCCGGAGCAGCCGGACGCGAAGACGGTGTTCACGAAGCTGCGCGAGCTGCGCAACACCTGGTAGAGGCGCGCGTTCGCGGCTACCGGTGCGTCGTGCTCGGGCACTACACGCTGCACCACCAGCCGTGGCGCCATGGAGCGAATCGTCTCTAGCGAGGGTCGACGAAGAAGTCGGGGATGAAGTCCTTCGTCCCGGCAACGACGCTGTACTTCTCGAGGTCCGTGATGCCGTGGCGCGCGAGCAGCTCGTCGTCGACGAAGAAGTTGCCCGTGGTCTCGCGCGCGTCGCTCGTGAGGATGAGATAGGCCGCGTCCGAGAGGATCTCCGGCTTGCGGCACTTGTCGGTGTCGGCGCCCGGGATCATCTGCAGCGCCGCGGTGGCGATGGCCGTGCGCGGCCACAGGCTGTTCACGCCGATGCCGTGGCGCTTGAACTCCGCCGCGTGGCCGAGCGTGCACATGCTCATGCCGTACTTGGCCATCGTGTAGGCGGTGTGGCGCTCGAACCAGTGCGCCTTCATCGACAGCGGCGGCGACATGTTCAGCACGTGCGGGTTGCGCCCCGCCTGCGCGCTCTTCACGAGCTCGGCCAGGCACGCCTGCGTGCAGCAGTAGGTGCCGCGCACGTTCACGCCGAACATCAGGTCGAAGCGCTTCATCGGCGTGTTCGGCGTCGGCGTGAGGTTGATCGCGCTCGCGTTGTTCACGAGGATGTCGACGCCGCCGAAGCGCTCCACCGCCCGGGCCACGGCGGAGGCCACCGCGTTCTCGTCGCGGATGTCCGTGGGCACCGGCAGCGCCTGGCCGCCGGCCGCCTCGATCTCCTCGGCGGCGCTGTAGACCGTGCCCGGCAGCTTCGGGTTCGGCTCCGTGGTCTTGGCCAGCAGCACGATGTTGGCGCCGTCCGCGGCGGCGCGCTTCGCGATCGCGAGGCCAATGCCCCGGCTCGCGCCGGTGATGACGAGCGTCTTGCCGGAAAGGGTGTTCATCTCGGGTCTCCTCGGGGGTGGTTCGCCTGGCCGATGTGTCGGGCGACGTGGGCGGCGATGGCCTCGCCGCAATGGCGGTACACGGGCTCCCCCGGATGGAAGCCGTCGGCGGCCATCGTCTCGACGGTGAGCTGCACGGCCAGCGGCACGTGCGACACGTCGCTGCGGGTCGCCGCCCAGCGGGCGAGCGCATCGTCGTGCGCCCGGGCTTCGCGCCCCATCACGCGGCGCAGCGGTTCGGGCAGCAGCGGGAACGCGCCGAGCGGCGGCAGCGCGGCGAACGCCACGTGCCCGATGCCGCGCGCGAGCAGCCAGTCGGCCAGTGCGGCGCGGTGCGCGAGGGCGCGGCGCGGCGGCAGCAGGGCGGTGACGTCGTTGACGCCGGTGACGATCACCGCGATGTCGGCGGCGGGCAGCGCGTCGTCGGCTTCCAGCAGGGCGTGGAGCTGGCGCGTGGTGAGGCCGGTGCGGGCGCGCAACGTCCAGTGGATCGGGCGGTGGAGGCTTGCATGGAGGGTGCGCACGAGGTGGCCGGCGAGCGCCACGTCCTGGTTCGCCACGCCGACGCCGGCGGCGGAGGAGTCTCCGGCGATGAGCAGGCGCAGGGGTTGGCGGTTCCCGATGCCGTGGACCCCGTCGCGAGGACCGTCGGCCTCGGGCAGCACCAGGGCGCGCCGGCGCGCACCCACCGCCTGCGCGATGAGCAGCGGCGAAAGCGCCAGCTTCATCGCAAGCGTCATGACACTCCCTCTGCAGCGGACGCGGCGCGCATCAGAACTTCGTGAAGTCGGGCCGGCGCTTCTCGAAGAACGCCGTGAAGGCCTCGCGTGCTTCGGGGCTGCGCAAGCGCTGGCCGAACACGAGGTTCTCGTCGTCGCGCGCCTGCGCGAGCGCCGCGCCGCGCGCCTTGCGCATCAGCCGCTTCGTCTCGCGCACCGCCTCGGGCGGCAGCAGGTTGAAGCGCTCGGCCATGCGGCGCGCGTGCGGCACCACCTCGCCGGCCGGCAGCACGGCGTTGGCGATGCCGCAGTCCACCGCCTCCTGCGGTCCGAACGGGTCGCCGAGCAGCAGCTTCTCGGCCGCGCGCGCGGGGCCCATCAACAGCGGCAGCAGCAGGCTCGAGCCGAACTCGGGCACGAGGCCGAGGCTCACGAACGGCAGCGCGAGGCGGGCTTCGTCCGACACGTAGACGAGGTCGCAATGCAGCAGCATCGTGGTGCCGATGCCGACGGCCGCGCCGGTGACCGCCGCGACGACCGGCTTGTCGCAGTCGGCGAGCGCGTTCATGAACTGGAACACCGCCGAGTCGGGGCCGCTCGGCGGGCGCTGCATGAAGTCTTCCAGGTCGTTGCCCGACGTGAAGACGCCCGGCTGCCCGGTGATGAGCAATGCGCGCACGGCGCTGTCGGCGCGGGCGGCGGTGATCGCATCGGCCATGGCCGCATACATGGCCATCGTGAGCGCGTTCTTTTTCTCGGGGCGCGCGATCTCGATGGTGGCCACGCCGTTGACGGTGGCAGTCTTGATGGGGTTCATGAGGTCATACCCTTTCGAAAATGCCCGCGGCGCCTTGCCCGGTGCCCACGCACATCGTCACCATCCCGTACTTCAGGTTGTGCCGATGCAAGGCATGCACCACCGTCGCAGCGCGGATCGCGCCCGTGGCCCCGAGCGGATGACCGAGCGCGATCGCGCCGCCCATCGGGTTGACCTTCGCGCGATCGAGCTTCACGGTGTCGATCACGGCCAGCGCCTGGGCGGCGAACGCCTCGTTCAGCTCGATCCAGCCGATGTCGTCGAGCGTCAGGCCGGCGGCCTTGAGCGCCACGGGGATCGCCTCGATCGGCCCGATGCCCATGATCTCCGGCGGCACGCCGCGCGACGCGAAGCTCACGAAGCGCGCGAGCGGCTTCAGTCCGAACCGCTTCACGGCGCGCTCGGACGCGAGGATCAGCGCGCCCGCGCCGTCGCTGGTCTGCGAGCTGTTGCCGGCGGTCACGCTGCCCTTGGCGGCGAACACCGGCCGCAGCTTCGCGAGGCCCTCGGCCGACGCATCCTGGCGCGGGCCTTCGTCGACGTTCACCGTGCGCGTCTTCACGTCGATCTCGCCGGAGGAGAGGTTGGGCAGGCGCTCGAGCACCTCCACCGGCACGATCTCGTCCTTGAACTCGCCGGCCTCGATCGCCTTCAGCGCCTTCAGGTGCGACTGCAGGGCGAACTCGTCCTGCGCCTCGCGCGACACCTTCCATTGCGCGGCCACCTTCTCGGCGGTGAGGCCCATGCCGTAGGCGATGCCGACGTTCTCGTCCTTCAGGAAGACCGCCGGGTTGAACGACGGCTTGTTGCCCGTCATCGGCACCATGCTCATGCTCTCGGTGCCGCCGGCGATCATCACGTCGGCCTCGCCCACGCGGATGCGGTCCGCCGCCATCTGCACGGCGGTGAGCCCGGACGCGCAGAAGCGGTTCACCGTGACGCCGCCCACCGACGCGGGCAGCCCGGCGAGCAGCGCGCCGATGCGCGCCACGTTCATGCCCTGCTCGCCCTCCGGCATCGCGCAGCCGACGATCGCATCCTCGATGGCCTTCGGATCGAGCCCCGGCACCTGCTGCAGCGCCGCGTGGATCGCGGCGACGAGGAGATCGTCAGGCCGCGTATTGCGGAAGTAGCCGCGCCCGGACTTGCCGATCGGCGTGCGGCTCGCGGCAACGATGTAGGCGTCTTGAATCTGCTTGGTCATATGTCAGTCCTTTCCGAGGCTCCCTCTCCCGCTTGCGGGAGGGGGGAGAGAGAGGGGGACGTCCGTTTGTCGTCCATCAGTTCCTCACCGGCTTGCCGGTCTGGAGCATGCCCATGATCCGCTCCTGGGTCTTCGGATGGTCGAGGAGACTGCAGAAGTGCTTGCGCTCCAGCGCCATGAGGTATTCCTCGCTGACGAGAGAGCCGGCCTCCACCGCCCCGCCGCAGACCACATCCGCGATCAGGCTGCCGATGTGGAAGTCGTGCGCGCTGATGAAGCCGCCGTCGCGCATGCCGACGAGTTGGGCCTGGATCGTGGCGATGGCCGAGCGGCCGGCCACCGGGAACAGGCGCTTCGGCGGCGCGCGCCAGCCGCTGGCCGTCATGGCCTTGGCCTGTGCGATGGCCACGTGCAGCAGCTCGTCCTTGTTCGGCACGACCACGTCGCTGTCGAGCAGGTAGCCGATGGCGCGGCTTTCCAGCGCGCTGGTGCCGACCTTCGCTGTGGCCGCGGCCGTGAAGCCTTCCTTCAGGAACGCGAGCAGGTCGGAGCCCGGCGCAGTCGCCGCGTTCTCGGCCGCACGGCGCGCGATGTAGGTGAGGCCGCCGCCGGCCGGCACCAAGCCCACGCCCACCTCGACGAAGCCGACGTACGACTCCATCGCCGCGACGCGCTTCGACGAATACAGCGACAGCTCGCAGCCGCCGCCGAGCGCCAGCCCGCGCATCGCCGCCACCACCGGCACCGCGGCGTAGCGCATGCGCAGCATCACGTCCTGCAGCTTCTTCACCTCCGGCGCGATGCCCTTGCTGCCCATCTTCATGAACACCGGCATCAGCGACTCGAGGTTGGCGCCGGCGGAGAACACGTCGTCGGGCGACCAGATCACGAGGCCCTGGTACTTCTGCTCGGCGATCTCGAGCGCCTGCAGCAGCCCTTGCGTCACCGCCGGCGAGATCAGGTGCAGCTTGGCCGTGATGCTGGCCACGAGCACCTCGCCGTCGGGCGACCAGGCGCGCAGCTCTTCGTTGCGGAACTCCTCGGTGCCCGACTTCAGCGGGTCGGCGCCGAGGCCGGCCAGGCTTTCCGGGAACGGTTGCCGCTCATGCACCGGCAGCCGGGCGGGCGCCATGTAGCGGCCCTGCGCCGCGCTCCACGAGCCCTCGGCCGTGTGCACGCCGCCGTTCTGCGCCACGGGCCCCTCGAACACCCACGCGGGCAGCGGCGCGCTGCTGAGCGCCTTGCCGGCCTCGATGTCTTCGCGCACCCACTGCGCCACCGTGGTCCAGCCGGCCGCCTGCCACAGCTCGAACGGCCCCTGGCTCGTGCCGAAGCCCCAGCGCATCGCCTGGTCGATCTCGCGCGCCGACTCCGCGATGTCCTTCAGGTGCACGGCCACGTAGTGGAAGGAGTCGCGCAGGATCGACCACAGGAACTGCGCCTGCGGGTTGCTCGACTCGCGCAGCAGCTTCAGGCGCTCGGCGGGCGGCTTCTTCAGCATGCGCGCGACGATGTCGTCGGCCTTGCCGCCCGCGGGCACGTACTCGCCCTTGGCCGGGTCGAGCTTCAGGATGTCCTTGCCGACCTTCTTGAAGAATCCCGCGCCGCTCTTCTGGCCGAGCGCGCCCTGCTCGATCAGCTTGGCGAGCACCTTCGGCGTGGCGTAGCTCGGGAAGAACGGATCGTCGGCGAGGTTGTCCTGCAGCGTCTTGATCACGTGGGCCATCGTGTCCAGGCCCACGACGTCGGCCGTGCGGAACGTGCCGGAGCTGGCGCGGCCGAGCTTCTTGCCGGTGAGGTCGTCGACCACGTCGTAGCCCAGTCCGAACTTCTCGGCCTCGTGCATCGTCGCCAGCATGCCGGCGATGCCGACGCGGTTGGCGATGAAGTTCGGCGTGTCCTTCGCGCGCACCACGCCCTTGCCGAGGCTGGTGGTGACGAAGCTCTCGAGCTGGTCGAGCACCTCCGGGCGCGTCGTGGGCGTGGGGATCAGCTCCACCAGGGCCATGTAGCGCGGCGGGTTGAAGAAGTGGATGCCGCAGAAGCGCGGCTTGATGGCTTCCGGCAGCGCCTCGGACAGCTTCGTGATCGACAGGCCCGAGGTGTTGGAGGCCACGATGGCGTGCGGCGCGAGATGGGGCGCGATGCGCTTGTACAGGTCGAGCTTCCAGTCCATGCGCTCGGCGATGGCCTCGATGACGAGGTCGCACTCCTTCAGCAGCTCCAGGTGCTCCTCGTAGTTGGCCGGCTGGATCAGCGCGGCCTCGTCGGCCACGCCGAGCGGCGCCGGCTTCAGCTTCTTCAGGCCGTCGATCGCCTTGGTGACGATGCCGTTCTTCGGACCTGGGGCTGATGCGGCTCCAGGAGGAAGGTCGAACAGCACGACCGGCACGCGGACATTCACCAGATGGGCGGCGATCTGCGCGCCCATCACGCCGGCGCCGAGCACGGCGACCTTGCGGACGTTGAACTTGTTCATCTCTTCTCCTGGGATCACTCGACGCGGATCCAGTGCTGGTTGCGATAGAACGGCCCGATGTAGCCGCGCACCTCGAGCTGCTTGCCGCTCTCCTCGGGCCTCAGCCGCACGCGATACACCTTGCCGTTGTTCGGATCGAGGATGTCGCCGCCCTCCCACGCGTCGCCGTTGGCCTTGGCGTTGCGCAGGATGGTCATGCCCGTCACCGGCTTGTCCTTGCGATCGTCGATGCACTTCTCGCACTTCGCGTCCTGCTTGGCCGGGTCGAGCAGCTTCTCGATGCGCCCGGTCAGCGCGCCGTTGGCCTCGGTGATGCGCACGAGCGATTTCTCCTGCTTCGTCTCGTCGTCGATCGTCTTCCACAGGCCCACCGGCGTGGCCTGCGCGGCGGCGGCGCCGGCGGCAGCGGCCAGCACGAGGGCGAGTGCGGCATTCCTCATGAGCGTCTCCTTCGGGTTGTTCGAGTCGGTCAGAACAGGGCTTCTTCCATTTCCATCAGGGGCGCCAGGCCGGTGCGCGCGGTGCGGATCAGCGATGCGGTCTCCGGCAGCAGCTTCGCGTAGTAGAACCGCGCCGTCGCCAGTTTCGCCTTGTAGAAGGGGTCGCCGGAGCCTTGTTTCTCCAGCGCCACCTTCGCCATGCGCGCGAAGAAGTAGGCGAACACCAGGTGCCCGCAAACGCGCAGGTAGTCGACCGCCGCGGCGCCCACCTCGTCGGCATTGCCGAAGGCCTTCATGCCGAGTTCCGTGGTGAGCTTGGTGACCTTCTCGCCGAGGTCCGCCAGCGGGTTCACGAACTCCTGCATCGCCTCGTTCACGCCCTCCTCCTCGATGAAGGCGGCGATGCGCCGGCCGAAGGCCTTCAGCCTGGCGCCGTTGTCCGACAGCACCTTGCGGCCCAGCAGGTCGAGCGACTGGATGGTGTTGGTGCCCTCGTAGATCATGTTGATGCGCGCGTCGCGCACGAACTGCTCCATGCCCCACTCGGCGATGTAGCCGTGGCCGCCGTACACCTGCATGCAGTGCGACGTGGCGATCCAGCCGTTGTCGGTGATGAAGGCCTTGATGATCGGCGTGAGCAGCGCCACCTCGTCGACCGCAGCATCGCGCACCGCCTCGTCGGGCGACGAGAGGTACTGGTCGATCAGCAGCGCGGTGTGGATGGCCATCGCGCGGCCGCCTTCGGCGTAGGCGCGCGCGGTGAGCAGCATCTTGCGCACGTCGGGGTGCACGATGATGGGGTCGGCCGCTTGATCAGGCGCCTTCGGCCCCGACAGCGCGCGCATCTGGAGCCGGTCGCGCGCGTAGGCGGCGGCGTTCTGGTAGGCCACCTCGGTGAGCCCGAGCGACTGCATGCCCACGCCCAGCCGCGCGGCGTTCATCATCACGAACATCGCGGCCAGGCCCTTGTGCGGCTCGCCCACCAGCGTGCCGGTGGCGCCGTCGAGGTGGATCTGGCAGGTGGCGTTGCCGTGGATGCCCATCTTCTCCTCGAGCGCGCCGCAGAACACGGCGTTGCGCTCGCCGAGCGAGCCGTCGGCGTTCACCTTGAACTTGGGCACTACGAAGAGGGAGATGCCCTTCGAGCCCTGCGGCGCATCGGGCAGCCGCGCAAGCACGAGGTGGATGATGTTCGCGGCGAGGTCGTGCTCGCCCGAGCTGATGAAGATCTTGTTGCCGGTGATGCGGTAGCTGCCGTCGGGCTGCGGCTCGGCCTTGGTGCGCAGCAGGCCGAGGTCCGTGCCGCAATGGGCTTCGGTGAGGCACATCGTGCCCGTCCACTCGCCGCTCGTGAGCCTGGGCAGGTAGGTCTGCTGCTGCTCGGGCGTGCCGTGCGCGTGCAGGCACTCGTAGGCGCCGTGCGTCAGGCCGGGGTACATCGTCCAGGCCTGGTTGGCCGCGTTCATCATCTCGAACAGGCACTGGTTCAGCGTGATCGGCAGGCCCTGGCCGCCGAACGCCGGGTCGCAGCTCAGCGCCGGCCAGCCGCCCTCGACGTACTTCGCGTAGGCTTCCCTGAACCCGTCGGGCGTCTTCACCTCGTGCGTCGCCGTGTCGAGCCTGCAGCCCTGCTCGTCGCCGGCGCGGTTCAGCGGCGCGAGCACCTCCGAGGCGAACTTGCCGGCTTCCTCCAGCACGGCGTTGATCGTGTCGACGTCGGTCTCGGCGTGGGGGGGCAGCGCCTTCAAGGCGCCGGCGACGTCGAGCACTTCGTGCAGCACGAACTGCATGTCGCGGATCGGCGGGGTGTACTGCGGCATGGGACGGAACTCCTGTGAAAGCGATGGCGATGCGTGCCGGGTGGCGCGCGGCGGAAACGGGTCAGCGGCGGGCGGGCTTGCGGGCAGCGCCCCGGGCGGCCGCGGCGAGCGGGGACGCCGACGCGGCGAGGCCGGCCGGCGTGGCGTGCTGCGTGACGATGCGCTCGAAGGCGGTGCGCGCGCGGTCCAGCGCGCCGGGCTGGCGCAGGAAGCGCGCGTCGTGGTGCAGCGCCAGGATGAGGCCGTGCATCTCGAACAGCATCTGCAGCGGGTCGGTGCCCGGCTTCAGGTGGCCTTCGTCGATGGCGATGCGGATCGACTTCTCGAGCGCGGCGTGCCAGTCGCGCACCATCGAGGCGAGCGCATCGCGCACCGGGCCCGGCCGGTCGTCGAATTCCACCGCCCCGCTGATGTAGATGCAGCCCGCATCGATCTCGACGGACACGCGCTTGATCCAGTTCTCGAAGAGCCCGCGCAGGCGCGGCAATCCGCGCGCCTCGTGGATGGCGGGGAAGAACACCTCTTCCTCGAACTTGTTGTGGTACTCGCGGACGACCGCGATCTGCAACTCCTCGCGCGAGCCGAAGTGGGCGAAGACGCCCGACTTGCTCATCTGCGTCACTTCAGCGAGGGCGCCGATCGACAGGCCCTCCAGGCCCATGCTGGACGCGAGGCCGAGCGCCGCGTCGAGGATGGTGGCGCGCGTCTGCTGGCCTTTCTGCAGGCGCTGCTCGCGTGCCGGCCGGGAAACGCTCTCGATTGCCATCCGCAAGCTCCGATCAAAATCGAACGATCGTGCTATTTTGCAGTGGTTTGCGGCCCCGATGCAACTCAGGGGATCGTTCTTAGGGTCGGCCGCCTAGCCAGGAGTCTGCGCAGCAGACTCCTGGCTAGCCTTCGGCTGAACGTTTCGCTCCCCCCAGCCCCCCTCCAGGAGGCGGGCTCCGGCATGAGAGACGATTCCGGCCTGCGGCCGGTGCCATCCGCGGCGCCACGCTTGGAGTCTGCCGCGCAGACTCCAAGCGCAAAGCCCGGATCACTCGGGCTCGCTGTCGATCACCGGGGTGTCGGCCTCGTCCGGCTCGGCCCTGGCGCGCGCATCGAGCGTGGCCTTCAGGCTGCGCGCCCGCTCCACGAAGGCCTCGGGCGCCTGGGGCCGCGCGACGCGCCAGTGCGGCAGCGGCAGCACGTGCATGTACAGCGGGCCCACCCACGGCTGTTCGCGCTGGTGGTTCAGCGCGACGAGCACGGCCGCGCCCACGGCGTAGGCCGCGACCACCGACACGGCGAGCGTGCGCGCATGCGAAGCCAGCACGAGGCGCGCATGCAGGAAGATGCCGCACGCGAGCACCGCCGCCTCGTAGGGCTCCGCCAGGCGAAAGAGGCCCGGCCACGCGAGGGCGACCGCGCCCTGCGTGATGACGCTGCTGCCCACCATGAGCGCCAGCAGCCAGCGCGCCGCGAGCGCCCAGTGGGCCGCGAATTCGAAGCGGTGCTGGAACAGCTTGGAGGCGAGCGCCCAGACCGCGCACCACACCACCATGGCCAGCGGCGGGCCGATCACCGCCGGCAGCCACACCGGCAAACCGGCGTCGGGATCGGACTCGATCCAGCGCTCGCCCAGGAACAGCGCCCACAGGAGCAGGCTGGCGGCAATCGTGACGCCGCTGCCGGCCGGCGCCACCAGCGCTCGCTCGGCCGCGAGGGGCTCGCCGACCAGGCGCACCCGCACGCGGGTGTGGCCGAGATGCCAGGTGTCCGCGGGCGCGGCTTCGATCGCCAGGCGCTCGCCGGCGGCCAGCGTGCGCCGCCCGACGCGCACGCCGTTGCGCGTGTCGCCCACCTCCAGCCACAAGCGGCCGACCTCGTCGGGCGCGATGCAGGCATGGCGGGCGGCCACGTGCGGATCGTCGAGCACGACATCGGCGTCGAGCGCGCGGCCGATGGTCACGGGCCAGCGCCGCACGTCGCACTGCTGGCGCACGCGCCCGTCGCGCTCGATCACCTCGATCAGCGCGAGGCGTTCTTCGGCGCCTGCCATGCATACCCCTTCAGATAGTGCGCCGCCAGGCGCAACGCGTTGTCGTAGCTCACGCCGCGCGCGTCGAAGCGCCCTTGAACCCCGAGCGCGGACTGGTCGAGCGCGGCGACGAGCACATGCACGTCGTACAGCCCCGGCAGCTTGCGGTAGGCGCGCAGGCACATCACCGTTCGCAGCGGCGGGCTGCCCCGGCCGCCGGCCGTGGCAGGGCGAGCCACCTCGCCCTCGTGGCACGCCGGCGCCGTGAGCTGCGTGGTCTTGCCGCCGAACGGCTCGTTCTGGAAGCTCGCGCTGTAGCGCTGCGCGAAGCGCAGGGCGCCGAGCCGCCGGCCGTCGTAGGCTTCGTGGCGCACCGACAGGTGCCCGGTGACCAGCACATGGCTCACGAACACGCGGCTGTCCATCGCGCAGTCGGAGCGCTCGAACTCGAGGCCCTTGCCACCCGGCGGCGTCGTGCTGCCCCAGCAGCGCATGTAGTCTTCCTGCGGCACCGGGATCTCGAAGCCGCCGTGCGACGTGGTGCGCCAGGGCTGCGCCAGGAAACGCTCCACGAGCCGCTGCTGGTGCGTGCCGAGCTGGCGCGTGATCTCGGCGTACATCGGTTCCGTCACGGGGGCGGCGGCGCGGCCGCGCTCGAACAGCGCCTGCGCCGCGGCGCCGGGCACGAGGAAGCTGACCTGCTCGCCATCGCGTCGCGTGGCCACGTTGACGCCCATCACGCGGCCCTGGTCGTCGAGCGCGGGGCCGCCGCTCATGCCGGCGGACAGCGAGCCGCCGAAGAAGATGGTGGGCGTGAAGCTGCGCTCGGCGAGGCCGTTGTAGGCGCCCTCCACCACCGCGAAGCCCACGTCCAGCGGGTTGCCGAGCGCGAAGATGCGCTCGCCGCGGCCCGGCGGGCTGTCCGCCGAGCGGAACTCGAAGGCGCCGCGGCCGGCCAACGGGCGCGGATCGGCCGCGCGCAGCAGCGCGAGGTCGTTGACGACGTCGACAGCGAGCAGCTGCAGCGCGCCGTGACGGCCGTCCGCGGTGCTGTAGACGAGCCGGTGCCGCTGCGGCTGCAGCGCGACATCGCTCACGACGTGGTAGTTCGTGACGAGATGGCCCTCGTCGCTTACGAGGAAGCCCGAGCCCACCGAAGCCTGGCTGTCCTGCCCGCGCAACAGCGTGCGCACCTGGACCAGGCGATGGCGCGCGCCTTCGTACACGCGCTGCCCGGCCGCGGACGGGGGCGGCTCGGCCGTGGGCGCCGGTGCGGGAGAGGCCGGCTGGGCCTGCGCCCGGCACAGCCCCGAGGCCACCAGGCACAGCACGGCCATGGCGAGGCGGAACATGCGCATCACGCATTCTAGGCAGCCGCGCCGGCGCGCCCGCGCCACGCACGAAGCGGCGCAAGGGCCGCACGAACTGTGCACTTGTGGGCGGGACGCCGCGTTGTCTTGAGGAGTGGCGCCGTCTGGCGCTATCCTCCGCAGGGAAACGCACCATCATCATGGAAGTGCTCCAGCTCGACATCTCGGGACGCCCGCAGGCGTGGATCACGGCCAAGGAGGCCGCGATCCTTTACGCCAGCGACGGCGTGGCCTGGACGCTGGGCAATGCGTTTCGCGTGCTGCGCGGCGGCATCCAGCGCACGACCGGGCTGCAGTCGCGCATCGAGGTGCATCCCATCGTGGCGGTGCGCGGCTCCGTGCCGAGCCGTGCCTGGCGCCTGGCGCCGGCGCTGTCGAACCCCAAGCTCTTCGCGCGCGACCGGCACGTCTGCGCCTATTGCGGCGACCACTTCCACTTCGACGACCTCACGCGGGAGCACATCGTGCCCACGTCGCGCGGCGGCCGCGACACGTGGATGAACTGCATCACCGCCTGCCGCGCCTGCAACGGCCGCAAGGGCAACCGGCTGCCGGAGGAAGCGCGCATGACGCTTCTCTACCTGCCCTACATCCCCAACCTGCACGAAGACATGATTCTTCGCGGGCGGCGCATCCTGGTCGACCAGATGGAGTTCCTGCTCGCGAGCGTCCCGCGCAGCTCCCGTCTCCACGCCTGAAATGTTGACCCCCCCGAAGCGCCTTCGGCGCCTCCCCCCAGGGGGCGCCGACGTCGGACCGGCAGAGCCGGATCCGCGGCGGCGCTTGAGCATTGCCGCATGCGGTGAATCGAGTTGTTTGGAGCTGTCATGAAGCGAACCGTTCTCGCCGCGGCGCTTGTCGCCCTGCTCGCCGCCTGCTCCACCACGAGCCCCGACGTCGTGCAGCGCGGCGATGCGCAGCGGCTGTCCAGCGTGCAGGACGCCACCGTGCTGTCGGTGCGGCCCGTCACGGTCGACGGCAGCCAGAGCGGGGTGGGCGCCATGACGGGCGGCGTGCTGGGCGGGCTCGCCGGCTCCTCGCACAGCAGCGGGAACGAAAGCGTGGCCATCGGCGTCATCGGTGCGGTGGCCGGCGCCGTGGCGGGGCACGCCATCGAGCGTGCCGCCACGCGCGAAGACGCCGTCGAGATCCTGCTGCAGATGCGCGGCGGCGAACGGCGCGCCATCGTGCAGGCGCGCGCCGCCGAGGTCTTCCAGCCCGGCGACGCGGTGATCCTCGTCACCACCAACGGCACCACGCGGGTGACCAAGGCGCCCGCGGGCACGCAGCCCGTGGCGCCGTTGCCGGCCCCGGTCTACAAGCCGGAAGGCCGCACCTCCTGAACTGGCACCCCCGCGTTCGCGGGGGCGGAATCCTCCGGTCGTGCGGCTTCTCACGCCGCGGTGCGAAGGGCCGGCGAGGGTGCGCCACAACGGCAGTGCGCGCGGGCAAGATGCGCTGACCGTAACAAACAGTTTCCTGCGCGGACGAGACACCGGGGCTCCAACCGCCCGTCAAGGTGCAGCGCCAGTCGCAAGCCATGCCCCACTTCCCGTTCGACCTGGTGCCGTCGCCCTGCTGCTGGGCCTGCTGCAGCTCGCCGCGGCCGCCGCGGACCTCGGTTGGCCGGCGCTCGAGCAGCGCCGCGCCGCCTGACGCACGGACAAAGTGACCATCGTGTCCGACTCGTCGCTGCCGCTGCCGCTGCTCATGCCGCTGCTGGAGCGCCCGCTCTGGCCCGCGCCGCCGTTCGCGTGGCCGCACGTGCCGGCGCCCGACAACGACGTGCCGCAGCGCGTCACGCTGGAGATGTCGTGGGGCGCCACGATGGACGGCGAGATGGTGGACTTCGACGCCGACGCGTGGTGCCTGAAGTTCCGGCTCGACGCCTCCGGGCCAGTGGCGCTGGTGCCCTTCTCGCGGCTGCGCCGGCTGCTGCTCCACCCGCCGGTGCGCAGCAGCGG
>Ga0247820_10000878_pt1 | contig 16717 bp, 12 predicted proteins | sample 13C_Glucose_Day1_2_FD_192480 | JGI IMG/M metagenome (GOLD analysis project Ga0247820, IMG submission 192480) | Soil microbial communities from agricultural site in Penn Yan, New York, United States - 13C_Glucose_Day14 | ecosystem: Environmental > Terrestrial > Soil > Agricultural land | place...
GTCTCCACCACTGAGATCTGTTACCTGCAGTGTTCCTGCCAGGTCCGACTGCACGGATCGGGTTGGACGACGAAAGTGCGGGTGGGGGAGTGGCTCTCGTACTTCAATCGACGTCGCCTCACTTCGCCCTCGGACACCTCACCCCAGAGGAGTTCGATCAACGACTGATCGCGTCGTCTGCGCTGTCAGTCGCCGCATGAAATCGGGTGTCCACTCCCGGGGGACGACCTCAGACCTGGCTGCCGTCGCCGCGGCCCTCGCCAAGGTGCCGGAGCTCGACCCGGCCAAGGTCGACGACCTCGACCTCGACGAGGACAAGATCAACATCTCCGGCGGGGCGATCGCGCTCGGTGACCCGTTCGGCATGACCGGTGCCCGCATCACCAACGCCCTGCTGAACAACCTACTTGAGCAGGACAAGGCCTTCGGCGTCGAGACCATGTGCGTCGGCGGCAGCCAGGGCATGGCGATGATGCGCGAACGCCTCAGCTGACTAACAGTCACTGCAAGACAATAGGATTCGCTATGAAGATCGAGTATGACACGGGCTTCCACGAGGTGGCCGACGGCGTCTGGATGGCTCGCTACGCGTGGCACGACGTCAACGTCACACTGGTGGAGGGCGGCGACGGCGTTCTCCTCGTCGACACTCATTCCTCGGCCGAGGCGGCACGCGCGGTGCTGGCGGACGTTCGGCGACTCGGCCGCGGCGACGTCCTCGCAATCGTGAACACTCACGAGCACTTCGACCACGTCTTTGGAAACGCAACCGCGAAAGCCGTGTGCGGCGACAACATCCCGATCTACGCAACTCGTCGTGCGGCCGAGCGCACTCCTGTGTCCGCGGAGTTGTTCAAAGACCGGTACCGGCGGGAGCATGCGGCGGACCCGACCAAGGATCCGCGGACGTCCGAGATCCTCGGAACGCCCGTCCTTCCCGCCGACCACCTTTTCGACGATCGGATGACCGTCGACATCGGTGGTCGCCGGGTCGAGCTTGTTCATCCAGGGCGCGGCCACACGGCCGGGGACCTCGTGGTGTGGGTGCCTGATGCCAACGTCATGCAGTTCGGTGATTTGCTGGAAGCGACAGGCCCACCGGTCTACATCGATGACTGCTATCCGCTGGAGTGGGCGAGCGCCCTCGATTCTGCACTCGCACTCTTGGATGCGCGGTCGGTTGTGCTTGCGGGACACGGGCAACCCGCCGATCTGACCTGGGCGCGAGGTCAGCAACTGGAGATCGCCAGCGCTGCTGACTCGATCCGCCGGCTGGTCGACGAGGGTGCGCCGATGGCCCTCGCCCGCGAAGCAGCATCGTGGCCGTGGCCACTGGACTGGAGATTCTCGGGAGCGCTGCAGGCAGGCTACGCCCAGCTTGGTGTGCGGGCGTCGTCAGCCGGCGGCAGGAGCTGAGTCTGGCGCGAGCCTTGCGCACCCCGTATCCATCGCATACGTTGGGCAAGCATGCCAAACGATTGGCGTTAGCAGTCGATCTGCTTCCGTTCGCACTGGTCAGCGCCCTCGTCAGTCACCTGCAACAAACCTTCCGACGACAGAATGGTGATCAAACCCATGGTGCATACCGGCACGGCCTACCCGTTCATTGACGGCAAGAATTACGTCCCGACCTCAGAGGACGTCGACCGCATCGTCGATCCCTCGACAACCGAGGAGTTCGCAGTCGTCCCGCGCTGCTCGCCCTCGGATGTGGATCATGCCGTGCGAAGCGCCGATCGCGCGTTCGGGACATGGCGACGTGTGTCGCCGAGTCAGCGTTCCACCGCGCTGCTGAGGATCGCCCAAGCGGTGGAAACCAGGGCCGAGGAGTTCGCGCAGCTCGAGTCCCGTAATGCAGGTAAGCCGATCACCGCAGCACGCGGAGAGATCGAGACCGTCGTTGATCATCTCCGCTTCTTCGCGGGGGCGGCGCGAACCCTCAGCGGCGCGACCGCGGGGGAGTACCTCGCTGGCACGACCTCCTACCTACGTCGTGATCCGCTCGGCGTCGTCGGCCAGGTCACCCCGTGGAACTACCCGCTGATGATGGCGGTGTGGAAGTGCGGCCCCGCGCTGGCCGCGGGTAACACTGTCGTGCTCAAGCCGGCGGAGTCCACCCCTCTGACCACCCTGCTTCTGGCCGAGGTGGCCGCGGAGTTCCTCCCAGCCGGAGTTCTGAACGTCGTCACCGGCGCAGCCGACTGCGGTGAGGCGATCGTCGGGCACCCGCTGGTGAAGATGGTGTCGATCACGGGATCGACGGCGGCAGGTCGTCGTGTTGCCGAGCTCAGCGCGCGGGGCCTCAAGCACTCCCATCTGGAGCTTGGCGGGAAAGCACCTGTCGTCGTGTTCGATGACGTCGATCCCGCGGCGGCCGCCCAGTTCATCGGTCTCGCGTCTTTCTGGAATGCGGGGCAAGACTGCACCGCGGCTGCGCGAATGATCGTCCACGAGTCGATTTTCGACAGCTTTCTCCACGAACTCCGTGCCGCCGCGTCAAGCATGACAATGGGTCTCACCAGTGACGCCGCAACCCGATTGGGTCCCGTCAACAATGTTCGGCAACACGAACGCGTGCTTGGCTTTCTCGACCGTTGCCCGGACCACGTCGACGTGCTGCGGGGTGACGCTGCGAGGGCGCTGCCCGGTTACTACGTGGATCCGACCATCTTGGTCGGAGTCCAACAGGACGACGAGGTCGTGCAGAACGAGATCTTCGGACCAGTGGTCACGGCGCAGTCCTTCAAGACCGCGGAGGAGGCGTTGCAGCTCGCGAACGGCACCCCATATGCCCTGGCCTCATCGGTGTGGACCCGCGACATCGACCGAGCACTCCGCTTCACTCGCGAGCTGGAATTCGGCTGCGTCTGGGTCAATCACCACCTCAGCGTGACTCCCGAGTTCCCGCACGGTGGAGGGAAGGCCTCCGGCGGCGGCAAAGACCTGTCGACGTCGATCGTCCACGAGTACACAGAGGCGCGGCACGTGATGTTCGGGTCGCTGCCCGAGTAAGACGCGTCCCGGCCACCAAACCCTCTCAAGGAGATCTGCATCAATGTCTCTCACCACTGCCCTTTCCCGCCAAGTGCTCGAGCGCGGCGTCCTCCTCGGTGGCGAGGAGATCTCCACCTCGAGTCGGGCGCATGTCACAAACCCGTACGACGGCGAAGCAGTCGGGAGTGTCGGCCAAGCGACCGCCGCGCAGGCCACCGCGGCGGTCGGCTTAGCCCATGCGGCGCTCGACGCTCCGATCCCCGCACACGAGCGGGCCACAGTTCTCGACCGGGTGGCCGAGGAGTTGCTGCGCCGGCGTGAGGAGCTGGCACTGCTGATCTCGTCCGAAGTGGGTAAGCCGATCGCCCTGGCACGATCCGAGGTTGACCGGGCAGCAAGCACGTACCGGGTGTCGGCCGCTGTTGCGCGAACACGCACTGGAAATATGGTCGCAATGGACGCCACGGCTGCGGGGGCGAACAAGTTGGCCTACACCGTAAACCGCCCGATTGGGGTCGTCACCGCAATCACGCCGTTCAACTTCCCACTCAATCTGGTTGCTCACAAGCTGGCTCCGGCGTTGGCTGCAGGATGCCCGGTCGTATTGAAGCCTGCCCCGCAGTCCCCGCTCACCGCGTTCGTGCTCGCCGACATCTGTACTGCCGCAGGTCTCCCGGCTGGGTACCTCTCGGTGGTTCCAGGGGAGCCGGCCGAGATCAGCACCTCGATCGTCCAGGATCCGCGAGTCGCGGCGATCAGCTTCACCGGGTCGACCGAGGTCGGTTGGCACATCGCGGCAAGCGACCCCCGCAAGAAGGTCCTCCTCGAGTTGGGAAACGCGAGTCCGGCCATCATCGAGCCCGACGCCGACCTCGAACGAGCAGCGAATCTTCTCGCTCCGAACGCGTTCGTCTTCGCCGGGCAGACCTGCGTTTCAGTCCAGCGGATCTACGTCGATCGCGCCGTACACGGCGAGTTCCTCGACCTGCTCGTCGCACGAACCGGTGAAATCGTCTCCGGCGACCCACGGGACGAGCAGGTCGTGTGCGGCCCACTGATCGACAACCGGGTGGCCGAACGCGCCCTTGCAGCAATACGTTCCGCAACCGAGCAAGGAGCGGAAGTCGTTTCCGGCGGCGAACGCCGATCCGACGGGGTTGTACCCCCGACCGTGGTGAACAACGCTGCGCAGTCCAGCGATCTCATTCAGAAGGAAGCCTTCGCCCCGGTGGTCAGTGTCGTCGGAGTAGAGAGTTTCGACCAAGCGATCGACATGGCGAACGACTCACAGTACGGCCTGCAGGCCGCCGTCTTCACCCAGAACCTCGACAAGGCCCTGGCGGCCACCGACAGACTCGATTTCGGCGCGGTTCTGGTGAACGAGGCACCGTCGTTCCGCGCCGACAACATGCCCTACGGAGGACTCCGGAACTCCGGAAACACCAAGGAGGGGCCCGAGTCGACCGCCTCCGCACTCACCGTGGAGCGACTCTGTGTCTTCTCCCGATGACTGCGGACGCGGACCGGACAAGATGATCTCCTCGGTGACGCACCCCGCACCCGCCGCGGTTGTCGAGGCAGTGATGGCGCTACGGCGTCAGGGAGTCGAGGTCGACGACAGTGCACTGACCAAATCGCTGTACTCCTCGGATGCCTCGGTTTACCGGGTACCACCGAGCGCTGTGGTGTTCCCGCGGGCCATCGACGAAATCGACGCCATCATGTCGGTCTCCACCGCACACGGCATCCCGATTACCAGCCGCGGCGCCGGCACATCGATCGCAGGCAACGCCATCGGCACCGGACTCGTGGTCGATCACAGGAGACACCTCAACGGCGTGCTTGGCGTGGACTTCGAGAGCAACCGGGCTCGAGTACAGGCGGGCGCCGCACACGCGACGCTGCAGCGAGCCGCAGCCCCGTACGGTCTGCGTTTCGGTCCAGATCCGTCCTCCCACTCTCGATGCACGATCGGCGGAATGATCGGAAACAACGCATGCGGTTCGCGGGCTCTGGGGTACGGACGCACCAGCGACAACGTGCACGGCCTGCATGTGGTGACCGGTACGGGTGAGCACCTCCGCCTCGGAAGCCTCGCAGACGGATCCAGCGACGGGTCATCTGTTCTGCGGGGATTGCAAACCACCACGATGAACTCGCTAGCCACCATCCGCACCGAGTTCGGCCGGTTCGGGCGGCAAGTCTCGGGCTACGCGCTTGAAAACCTGCTTCCTGAGAACGGCTTCGACGTCACGAAAATGTTGGTGGGCAGCGAAGGAACGCTGGCAACGGTAGTGGAGGCCGATGTCCGTCTCGTTGCCGACGCTGCGCACAAAGTCATGGTCGTGCTTGGATTCCCCGACATGATCGCCGCTGCCGCCGCGGTCCCGGCGATCCTTCCATTTTCTCCGGTTGCCTGCGAAGGCCTCGACCGTCGCATCACGAACGCAGTCGCGGACAGGTCGGCTGCAGTACGCGACCTTCCAGAGGGCGCCGGATGGCTGTTCGTCGAAGTGGTCGGCGAAGAGAAGTCTGCCCTCGCCGCTGTGGCCGACGCTGTGGCCGACGCCAGCCGGGCCTTGGACCATCGGGTCGTGACCTCGTCGGCGCAAATGGCTGCCCTGTGGAAGATCCGTGAAGACGGGTCTGGTCTGGTCGCACGTACGTCCACAGGCCGCCCCGCCCACGCAGGATGGGAAGACGCGGCAGTGCCTCCGCAGCACCTCGCGGATTATCTGACTCGTTTCGAAGAGTTGCTCACCGGCCACGGGTTCACGGGTGTCCCATACGGTCACTTCGGGGACGGGTGTGTACACGTACGCATCGACTTCGACCTCGACGACAGTGGGGGTCGCCGGCGCTATCGGGACTTCCTCGACGATGCAGCGACACTCGTGGCCAAATACGGGGGATCAATGTCGGGTGAACATGGTGACGGTCGAGCGCGCGGCGAGCTGCTCGCGCACATGTACTCGGCTGCAGCCATCGACGTCTTCCGGAAGGTCAAGGCGCACTTTGATCCCGAGAACCTGCTCAATCCCGGAATCGTTGTCGATCCCGTTCCGGTGGAGGCCGATATCCGCTACACGACGCCACTGCCCCTGGCGCGCTCCGCGGCGTTCAGCTATCCGGACGACTCGGCCGGTCTCTTCGATGCCGTGCACCGCTGCACGGGCGTCGGACGATGTGTCGCAGCGAACCCGGCACCTGACAGCGTCATCTGCCCATCCTTCCAGGCCACGAGGAACGAGAAGGACTCCACTCGCGGGCGGGCACGGGTGCTCCAAGACGCGGTGTCGGGAAAGCTCGGTCCGAACGGTTTGCAGTCTCCGGAAGTAGGCGATGTGCTGGACCTGTGTTTGGGCTGTAAGGGGTGCAAGTCGGACTGCCCGACCGGTGTCGACATGGCCAAGTACAAAGCCGAGGTGCTCAACGCTCGGTATGCCGGGCGGCTGCGCCCGCGTTCGCACTACTCGCTCGGCTGGCTGCCGTTGTGGTTGCGTCTCGCGCGTCGCCTCCCAGCACTGTTCAACGGCCTCAGCAGCGTAGAGCCTCTGCACCGGCCGCTGATGTGGTTCGCGGGTATCGACGCACGACGCTCCATCCCTCAGTTGGCCGCGTCCACCGACAGGGCCGCGTTCAAGGCTGCGGTGAAGACTGGACCACCGGGTGTCGGAAAGTACACGCCAGGTCGAGAGGTCGTTCTCTTCGTCGACACCTTCAGCTCGAGCTTCAATCCGCGGGTGGTAACAGCCACCATCGACCTTCTGAACGACGCGGGATACGCGGTCCATCTGCCCGCAAGCGAGGTGTGCTGCGGACTGACGTGGACTTCGACCGGCCAACTCGACGGAGCGCGGCGGCGGCTGCGGCGCACGGTTGACGTGTTGTATCCCTATGTACAGCGTGGCGCCACCGTGCTGGGAATCGAACCGTCCTGTACCGCCGCGCTGAGATCTGATCTGGTCGAGCTCGTCGACACCTCGGACGCGGCACAGGTGTCCTCGGCAGTGCGTACCTTGGCCGAACTACTCTCTGCGGACGCCGATTACACCCCGCCAGACCTCTCAGGCCTGGAGATCACCGCGCAGCCCCACTGTCATCACCATGCCGTGATCGGCTGGGACGCCGACCGTGCACTTCTGGAGCGAGCCGGCGCCAAGGTAACGACGGTCGGTGGTTGCTGTGGCCTGGCCGGAAACTTCGGTGCCGAACGTGGCCACTACGAGGTGTCCGTAGCGGTAGCCGAGACGCAGCTCCTCCCGGCGCTGCGCACCCTCCCCCCTCAGGCCGTTGTCCTTGCCGATGGATTCTCCTGCCGCACCCAGATCGACAACCTCCACCCCGCCACCGAGGTGCTCCACCTTGCCGAGCTCCTCGCCGGCCGCTGACCTTCACTAAGGTCAGAGACAAACTCTGCCCGCCCACCGAGCCGGTGGGCGGGCAGAGTCAAGTAGTTACTCGAGCTCTGCAGATCAGTAGCAGACGACCGAGCGGAGGCCGCGTCCGACCTTCATCTCCTCGAACGCATGCGGCACGTCGCCGAGCTCGATCCGACGTCCCACCAGCTTGTCCAGGGGAAGCCGACCCGACATGTACAGTTCCGCCAGCATCGGGAAGGTAAGCGACGGGGTGGAACCGCCGTAGCTGCATCCCACGACCGACTTGCCGTTGAGGGTCACGTCGAGCAGGTTCAAAGGCAGGGCCGTACCGCCCGATGGCATGCCCACCAGAACTGCGGTTCCTGCGGCACATGTCATCGACACGCACTGCTCGGCGGTGTCCACCCGCCCCGCTGCCTCGAAGGCGTACTCGACGCCGCCGTCGGTCAACTCCCTAATCTGCTCCACGACCGTTCCGTCGGCGGCATTTATGACGTGCGTTGCACCGACCGCCTTGGCTGCTGCCAACTTCTCGTCGGACATGTCGACTGCAATGATCGGGTTGGCGCCGGCAAGTGCAAGGCCCATCACCACCGATAGTCCGACACCTCCACATCCGACAACCGCGGCGGAACTCCCCGCCGGCACTTTGCCTGTATTGAGCACCGCCCCGATTCCGGTGGTTGCAGCACACCCGATGAGTGCGGCGATCTCGAACGGAAGCTCGGCGGGGATCGTAATGGCGCCGGACTCCGGCACCACCGCGTACTCGGCAAAGCTGCCGACGTTGAGGAAGGCGTGAATGCTGGCACCTGCTCGGCGGATGCGGGTGGTCCCGTCCGCCATAACCGCGTCGTTGGCGGTAGTGTCGCGGCACGCCCACTGCCGACCGCTGACGCAGTACTTGCACTTGAGGCAGGGAGCGAACCAGGACAGTGCGACGTGCTCCCCGACTCGGTCTGGGGATACTCCGGGGCCGACCGATTCAATAATTCCGGCCCCCTCATGGCCGAGAACCGTCGGAACCTTTGAGCCCCAGTCTCCGTTGGCGACGTGCAGGTCGGAGTGACACACGCCGCTGGCCTTCAGCCGCACGCGGATCTCGCCCGGGCCCGGCGCCTGGATGTCCACGACGTCTAGTTCGAGGTTCCCTTGGGCAGTGAACACGAGCGCGTTGGCCGTAATCGAGTTCATGATTGTCCTTCGTCGAGATGGCAGTCGAGGATGACAGGGCGGGCTCCAGAGGGGATTCGGGAAACGATGGCCAACCCTTGCCAATCGTTTGGAACGATACCTGAAGGCCACGCTGCAGTCGATGGTTGAGCATCGGATTGCGTAGCGAATCAACAGCCTTGGATCTTGGGATGTCACACGCGGCTGCAGCTGCGGCAGCGCGCAAATTTCGCGCGGCGTTCGGCTCCAGGTGTCGGTTGTTGCGGACATATCTAAGGACGAAAGTGACGCGCCGGCGAGACTGAGGGCGGGGGAGCATCTGTTGCAGAACTGTTTCATTAGCTCAGCTTCAATTGCGTCCACGTAAACACTCACTCTCGGACTTGTGTGCGACACACATCACAGCTATGGTCGATACCAATCGATTGGCAAAGCGATCAGTGATGAGGATGAAAGCCGCCACACCAGGACAGGCGAGAGTCCGACCAAATTGCACTGCGATGTGAGCATCCCCCAGTAACCGCGGACGCGACGGTCACCCCACCGGCGGGCCATCCCGCAGCGTCGACAGGAGAAGAAACATGAAGAAGCCTATCTCTGCAGCAGCGTTCGCCGGGAGCGTTGCTCTACTCACCGCGTGTGGCGCGTCGCCTGGAGCGGAAGATGCGATGACATTTGTGTCGTGGGGGGGCGACGGTCAGGCGCTTCAGGAGCAGTACTGGACCGATCCGTTCGCGGAGCAGAACGGCATCACGGTGGTTCAGGACTCGCCGACCGATTACGCCAAGCTTCAGGCAATGGTGCAGTCGGGCAACGTTTCCTGGGACGTCGTACAGGTGGCTACCGACGTCGCTGTCGCCAAATGTGGTGAACTGCTCGAACCGATTGACCGGACCGTTGTCGACATGTCACAGATCGATCCGGATCTGATCTTCAGCGACTGCGGGCTGCCGGTGCTGCAGCAATCGTTCGTGATGGTCTACAACGAGGACCTATTCGGCAACAATCCACCCACCTCGATTGCGGACTTCTTCGACACCGCGAAGTACCCGGGTAAGCGGGGGATGTGGGATTATGCAGTGCCAGGACAGCTAGAGCTTGCTCTCATGGCAGACGGTGTCGCGCCCGAGAATCTCTACCCACTCGACTACGAGCGCGCGATGGCGAAGTTGGCCACATTGCGGAACGACGTCTCGTGGTACGGGACGACTGCCCAGTCGACCGAGCAGCTCAACTCGGGCGGGGTTGCGATGGCGTTGGTATATAGCGGCCGGGCGCATACCGCCGCGAAGGACGGCGCACCGTACGCGCCCGTGTGGAACACCGCGATGCGAGCAACGGATCAGCTCACCATCCCAAAGGGGGCTCCCAACAAGGAGGCGGCACAGAAGTTCCTCTCCTACATCGCGACGCCCGCGCCACAGGAGCAGTTGGCGGAAGCAGTTCCGTACGCACCGACCGTCGAAGGCTCCAGTGTCGAACTGGACGAGCTCGGCAGGAAGTTCTCTGCGACAGAGTCCGGCCATCTGGATGACACGCACATCGTAGACATGAAGTGGTGGAGCGAGAATAACGACCGAGTTGACCAGGCATGGCTTACCTGGCAGGCGGGCTGACGCCATGACACTTACAGCTGACGTCGACGGTCGCCACTCCAGCGACGCTCGACCCAACGGCGAAGGGGAATCGTCGTCGCGACCCAAGCACCGCAGGAGGCTGCCATCGGACTGGCTCTGGCTGGCGCTACCGGCGTTGGCGATGATCACGGTGCTCTTCGCCTGGCCGACGTTCGAGGCGCTGCGGCGGGGCTTCACGGATTTCCAGGCTCCCCAGGTCGGCGGATTCGACAACTTCACGTGGTTTCTCGGCGAATCAGTGAACGTCACCATTCTTGTCCGAACTTTGGTCACAGGTGTGGCGATCACGATCGGATGCCTCCTGATCGCCTACCCCTACGCCTACCTCATCACCGTCGCGAAGCCGATGTGGCGAACGGTTCTCCTCGGTGTGGTTCTGGTGCAGTTCTGTTCGTCGCCCGTGGCATTGACGTTCGCCTGGGTGATCCTGTTGCAGGACAATGGACCGGTGGACCAGCTCGGTCGTTCTCTGGGGCTGGAACAGCTGCAACTCTCGGGATCGGTACCCGGCGCGACCATCGCGATGATTCAGGCGATGCTTCCGTTCATGGTGCTGCCGCTGTATGCGACGATGAGCAGAATCGACATGAGTCTTGTGCGTGCCGCACACACCCTGGGCGCTCGTCCTGCCGTCGCATTCTTGAAGGTGTATTTTCCGCTCTCGATTCCGGGGGTTCTGGCGGGAAGCCTCTTGGTCTTCGTCATCTCGCTCGGCTTCTACGTCACCCCGGACCTACTGGGATCGCCCAACCAGGTACTTCTGTCACAGTTCCTCTATACACAAATCAGCACGCTGTTGTCCTGGGGTCGTGGCGGTGCCATAGCTGCAGTCATGATCGTGGCCACCGCGGTTCTGTTGCTCGCAGGAAGACGGTTCGTCGGGCCGGCAATCACGTCCCTGGGCACCGACTCGAGGGAGAGTTAATTCGTGTCGCGCATAGCTCCAAGCAGGTTTCTGCTGGCCGTCTGGGCAGCCATCGTGTTCGTATGGATTGTGGCGCCGATCGTCGTCGTGACGATCGTGAGCTTCACGAGCGCGGGAAGCTTTGTGTTCCCGCCTCCTGGATGGTCACTGCAGTGGTACGAGAACTTTTTCCAGAACGCCAAGTGGTACAACGCCTTTTTGAACTCCCTGCAAACAGCCACCATCGTCATGGTCCTGGCGACAGTCCTAGGCACTATAGCTGCGCTGGGGCTCCATCGGTCCAAGTCGCGGCGTCTGGTCGCAGGTATCCAGTCGATCATTCTCCTTCCCACCGTTGTTCCCGCTGTCGTCGCCGGCATCGGAATGTACTCGATGTTCCTCCAGTGGCGGATCTCCGGCACTGTCCTCGGTTTCGTTCTGGCTCACGTAGTGCTCGTGCTGCCGTTCGTGGTGATCAGCGTGACCTCTTCACTACAGAGTCTGGATCGAAGCCTCGAACAGGCTGCGGCCTCGTGCGGCGCACCGCCGGTGACGACTTTCATGCTGGTGACGCTCAGAATCATCCTGCCCGGTGTGGCGACGGGCGCTTTGCTGGCCTTCCTGGGGTCCTTCAACGAAACCCTCGTGTCGATCTTTCTCGCCTCGCCGCTTCAAACCACCCTTCCGGTCCAGATGTATTCGAGCGTCGCAAGGGACTCGGATCCGACAATCGCTGCAGCATCAGCGTTGGCGAGCGGCGTGACTGTGGCGCTGTTCCTTGCTGTCATCGCCGTACGTATCACAAGGAGTAAGAAGAATGCGGTCTGAAACGCACAGCGGGGCGGGCGTTGCCCTTGACCTCGTAGGCCTCAGCAAAAACTACGGCAAGAATGGCGTGGTCAAGTCGGTCGATCTGTCCATTAAGCCGGGCGAGTTTGTCACCCTGCTGGGCCCCAGTGGGTCCGGAAAGACGACGACGCTCAGCATGATCGCCGGTTTCACTCCAGCGACAGCGGGAGAGATCCTGCTCGGAGGAGAGTCGATCAGCTCTCGTCCGCCGCATCGTCGCAACATCGGCGTGGTTTTTCAGAACTATGCTCTATTCCCGCATATGACGGCATCGGAGAACATCGCCTTCCCACTCAAGCGGCGGAAGATGACTCGGGCACAGATCAAGGAGAAGGTCGGTCTGGCACTCGATCTCGTGCATCTCCGAGAGTTCGGTGATCGCTACCCGAAGCAGCTCTCTGGCGGTCAACAGCAGCGAGTCGCCCTAGCCAGGGCCGTGGTATTCGACCCTCCGATTCTCCTCATGGACGAACCGCTCGGCGCACTGGACAAGAAGCTGCGTGACTCCCTCCAAGGGGAGATCCGCCGCATTCACCGAGAGCTTGGCGTCACCATCATGCTCGTCACGCATGATCAGGAAGAGGCGCTGACGCTGTCGGATCGTATCGCGGTGTTCAACGAGGGCAGGATCGAGCAGTGCGACACGGGTGAAACCCTGTACCGTCGGCCGGCCAGCCGTTTCGTGGCGAACTTCCTCGGTGAGTCGAACATCTTCACCGGACCCGCTGAGGACATCGGCAATGAGGCTGTCGTCGCCATCGGCGACTCACGAGTTCGCGTCGAAAGAACGGATGCTCCGATCGGAGTGTCGGCGTCCTTCCTCCTGCGACCGGAGGTCTGCCGAGTCGGCGCTTCGAACTGCACGAATGCCTCCGACGGATGCTCGCTGCCGGGCGTGGTGGCGGATCTTGTCTACCTCGGCGCCACCCGCCGCTTGGAAATCGATGTTCCGGGGCACGGCCGGATCACGGTGCGAGAGCCTGCGGTGACCGGCGATCAGCTTCGCCGCGGCGACGACGTCACCATCTCGTGGGACTTCGGTGCTGCAACGCTTCTGCCGGATGCGCAGAGCAGCGCGGAGCGGGAACTGGCGACGCCCGCCCTCACCTGACCGTGATCGGGAGAGGGCTCTGCCCCTGATTGGGGTGTGGACCATGAACATACTGCACACTGGTGCACGAAAGGACTGAACGATGACTATTACCGCGTCTTCAGAAATTGCAATCAAGGATCTGCCGAACGTTGGTTTACCGCGTGATGCCTATGTCAGCCCGGACTGGTTCCAGCGGGAACTGGACACATTCTTCCTCAAGCGGTGGCACTATGTCGGGCACATATCGCAGCTTGCAAACCCGGGTGACTTCATCAAGTTCGACTTCGTCGACTACTCGGTGATCGTGACCAAAAATCGTTCCGGTGACCTGAACGCCCTTCACAATGTCTGTCGTCACCGGGGATCACGCCTCGTGGATGCGGAGGAAGGGAACTGCAAGCGTGCCATCGTGTGTCAGTACCATGCGTGGTCCTTCGATCATGACGGAAAGCTCATGTCCGCGCCTCGCATGCATGCTGACTTCGACAAGTCCGCCTATCCGCTAAAGAGGGCAGCAGTGGACGTCTGGGCTGGTCTGGTGTTCGTCAATTTCAGTGAAAACCCGGAAACCACCGTCGCGGAGCATCTCGCCGCAGCAGATCTGAGCCAGTACAGGCTCGAGCACACTCGGGTGGCATGGGACGTGAAGAAGATTCTGAATTGCAACTGGAAAGTGCTGTGGGAGAATGGCTTAGAGTGCTATCACTGTGCTGTGAACCATCCTGAGGTCAGTAAGGTAGTTCGCGTCGAGCGCGACGGGCCGCTCGGGGACACGATCCCCGACGGGGACTTCGACTGGACCGATAACTACCCGCTCCTGGACGAGTCGTTGACGATCGACGGCAAGTTCGGTGTCAAGAAGATGCTCGGCGATCCCGACAGCCCGCCGACCCAAGCCTCGTACGTGTCTTGGCACACGGGTTCGCTGGAGATGGTCGTCCTGCCCGACTTTGTCAAAATTACGACCTACAAGCCACTTACCCCAACGACGACCGAGTCCCGCGTCATCGGCCTTGTGAACGCAGACGCAATCGAGGGCGTCGACTACGACCTCGCGCATCTGCGCGAAGTCGGCATTGTCACCCGTCAACAGGATGACGACCTGTGTGAGTTGATCCAGCGTGGTCTCAAGTCTCCCGCATACGAGCCTGGTCCTTACAACGATGTCTACGAGACCATCAACCGCAATTTCAAGCGGCTATACCTCGAGGCGATTGGGCGATAGTCGTGGCCGAGGCGTGCTCACGCACGCCTCGGCGCACGTCCGTGTCACGTTATGAGAGCGATGGTGAACTGGTGAGCGACAGCGGAGGTGTCACGGTGAAGCCTGCCCGTGCTGACCGCACGTCCGATATGGCGGTGCTGGTGAACGAGCGTCTAGATGTCGCGGACGACGTCATAGCCCTCACCCTTACGCCGGCGCCAGGTACCGACGGGTTGCCGGCGTGGGGGCCCGGCGCTCATATCGACGTCGTTATCAGCGATTCTGTGACTAGGCAGTATTCGTTGTGCGGTGACCCCCGCGATCGCGATAGGTATCGCATTGCGATTCTGCGGGTGGCGGATGGCCGCGGCGGATCGCAACTGCTTCACGATATTGCGGTTCCGGGGCGCGAGCTGATAGTCCGCGCACCGCGGAATCACTTTGAATTGGTTCCCGCGGAAAGCTATCTCTTCGTCGCCGGCGGGATCGGCATCACCCCGATTTTAGCGATGATCGCCAGCGTTGAGCGAACCGGATCAGACTGGAAGTTGCTGTACGGAGGTCGGACTCGGGCCTCGATGGCCTACAGGGACGAATTGGCGGCATACGGCGACCGGGTCGTCCTCCAGCCACAAGACGAGTTCGGACTGCTCGATCTCCACGGAGTTCTGTCGAACACGCCACGGGGTGCGGAGGTGTACGCATGCGGTCCCGAGCCGCTGTTGACGGCCCTTGAGGCGGCATGCTCGCATCAGGGAAGGGCAGCGCCCCATTCGGAGCGGTTCAGTCCCAAAGTCATCGAGAATGCCCTGGACATCCAATTTGAGGTTCGCCTTGAGCGCAGTGACCGCACCGTTATCGTGCCTGCGGGGCGTTCCGTACTGGAAGCTCTTGAGGCGGATGGATTGGCGCCAGCGTTCACGTGCCGCGAGGGGACGTGCGGAACCTGCGAAACCGTTGTTCTGGCGGGGCGCGTCGACCACCGTGACTCACTCCTGTCAAACGAGGAGAAGGAAGCGAACGACACCATGATGATCTGTGTCTCGCGTTGTCACGATACGCGGTTGGTGCTGGATCTCTAAGACTTGGAGTCCTGTGGCGTGCCGGGGTGTTCGATGATCGTCGTCGGGCACCCCGGTGCAGAGGGGCTACTCCCGTGTATGCGGACCGAGCGTCCATCGTCGGGGACGCACGTCGTGTACATCCGGCGAGTTTCGAGAATTGCCCAATTCCGCGCGCGAACTCATGTCACGGATGATTGAGTCTGCACTGTCCAGAACTCGTGTGCATCGACGTCGGCGGCGAGGAAAGTCTCCACCACGATGAAGTTATAGAAGACATGACTGGGCCCCATTCTCAATTCCAACGAATTCCTCGCCTGCGAGGTGTTCCATCGCTGACCGAGGAGCAGGCCCTTGTTGACGATTGGAGGCTCGAGTACAACAGTTACCGACCACAGGGATCGCTCGAGTTCCGATCACCCGAGGCGTACCCCGCTTGAGCACTTCGATCAACTGATTCGTGCTGCAGGACCGAAACGCCTGCGTCGCAAGGGCCTCTGAGGTGAACTCGTCGACGATATGGAGGAACCGCACCTGTCGGCCGTCGACCGTGGTATCGACCTGGAAGTCCAACGCCAACATCTGGTCCGGATCCGTGGCCCGCAACCGTTGATTGCGACCCTCGCCGATTCGGCGTTTCTAGCGAACTTTGACCGGACGTCTCAAGCCTTCCTCGGGCCACAATCTCTGTGTGCGCTTATGGTTCACGGCCAAGCCTTCTGCTCGACATAGGGCGCGGGCTCTGCGTCAGTCCCTTCCGGTAGCTCTCGTGAACGGGCCACCCATGTCTTCGCCCGAGGGTCGCGCGAGCTGTTGCGGGAACCTCTCCGGCGCCGCCGCGACTGGTGAAGCCACTATCAGACAACCGCCCAAGCGTTACCGTGTCGTCGTCGATCGCGAGTTCGGAGAACCGACGCAACAGTGGTACCAACTCGGGCAGTGTCGGTGCCAGGCGCTTGCCGGCGGGCATTCCCAGAACCGCCCATCAGAATACCAGCGCCGCAATGACCTTCGGTCCGTATATTGCGGGCCGAGGTGCGCGTGCTGTGACGACGCGAGGGATCAACACCGTATGTAGTACCTATGCGAGCGTGGTCACGGTTCCAGCCGGTCGTGCGACACAGTTCGTCGAGGATGATTCCCTGGCGACCTTGTCGGCCCGCGTGTAGCGGGTCGCGATCGTCTTCGGCACAGCTTTGCGCTCGGCCCTCGACAGTCCCATCATCCGGCCCTACCGCCACCACCCGAACTCCCGACCGACACGCCGCTACGCGGGCATTATCAGGTGAGGCGGCGAATGGACCTACGCGGGATTTCCGATGAGTCAACGCGGAGCCTTGCTGCGGGCGCCTTTGCGGCGGTAAAGTCGGCACCAATCGATTGGCAAGATGCGGCTGATGCCCCTCGGCCTTCCGGTTTT
>Ga0247820_10000887_pt1 | contig 16668 bp, 13 predicted proteins | sample 13C_Glucose_Day1_2_FD_192480 | JGI IMG/M metagenome (GOLD analysis project Ga0247820, IMG submission 192480) | Soil microbial communities from agricultural site in Penn Yan, New York, United States - 13C_Glucose_Day14 | ecosystem: Environmental > Terrestrial > Soil > Agricultural land | place...
TCCCCCAGGGGAGAAGTGCGTCCTCGACGGGTTCACCAACGAGGACAGCATGGAAGAGATCGTCGAGTTCGACGGTTCTGCGTCTTTGCGCCTGCCTGACGGCTGGCACGCCATCAATTGGCGCCGGATCGACCAGCAGGTGAGAACGATGCAGATACGGATAGCGAAGGCAACGCAGAAAGGTGACTGGCGCCGGGTGAAAGCCCTGCAACGGTCGCTGACCCGCTCGTTCTCCGCCAGGGCACTGGCGGTGCGACGAGTGACTGAGAACCAAGGCAGGCGGACGGCAGGCGTCGACCGCGAGCTGTGGAATACGCCGGCCTGCAAATGGACGGCTGTCGGCAAGTTGAAGCAGCAGAGGGGGTACCGGCCCGCGCCGTTACGGCGGGTCTACATCCCCAAGGCAAATGGCAAGGAGCGCCCGCTGGGCATTCCAACGATGAAGGACCGGGCGATGCAGGCTCTCCACCTGCTGAGTCTGGAGCCCGTCGTGGAGTCGCAGAGCGACCCGAACAGCTACGGCTTTCGGCGAAATCGCTCGACGGCCGATGCCATGAGCCAGTTGTTCGGCTGCCTCGCCCAGAAGGCCTCGGCCCCATGGGTGTTGGAGGCGGACATCGAAGGCTGTTTTGACCATATCAACCACGAGTGGCTGCTGCAAAACGTCCGCATGGACCGGCGCATCGTTCACAAGTGGCTGAAGGCAGGAGTGGTCTACAAAGGCCAGCTGACGGCAACCGAAGCAGGTACGCCGCAAGGCGGAATCATCTCGCCAACCCTGGCGAACGTGGCACTGAACGGACTGGAAACGGGCCTGCACACGCACCTCGGTGCGCAGCTGGGCAAGTCGAAGGTCCAGAAGCTCAAAGTCCATGTGGTCCGGTACGCCGATGACTTCGTGATCACAGGAGCGTCGAAAGACTTCCTGGAGAGCGAAGTGCGGCCATGGGTGGAAGCGTTCCTCGCACAACGAGGGCTGCGACTGTCTCCGGCGAAGACGCGAGTCACGCACATCGACGAGGGGTTCGATTTCCTGGGCTGGAATTTCCGGAAGTACTCGGGAGTCCTGCTGATCAAGCCGAGCAAGAAGAACGTGAAAGCGTTCTACGGCAAGGTCCGGGAGATCGTGGTGTCGCATAAGACGGTGAAGCAGGCGGACCTCATCCAGCTGCTGAACCCGGTCCTGCGAGGCTGGGCTCAGTACCACCGACCGGTGGTCGCCAAGGAGACGTTCAGCAAACTCGACTCGCTGCTGTGGTGGCGGTTGACGCGCTGGGCACGTCGCAGGCATCCGACGAAGAACCCGAAGTGGGTGGCCAGGAAGTACTGGCTGACCATCGAGGGCAGACCGGAGTTCGCAGTCAGGACCCCGGCCAAGGACGGCACGCCGAAATGGGTGCAGTTGTATCGGCTCGCCGATACGGAGATCGTGCGCCACCAGAAGGTCAAGGGGGACTACAGCCCCTTCGACCCGAAGTGGGAGGCATATGGCGAAGACCTGCGCGCGAAGCGCCTGCTGAAAAGCAAGGCGTACAACAAGCAGTGGGCGTCGTTGTTCCTGTCTCAGCACGGTCACTGCGCGCTGTGCGGCGGCGTCATCACGGAGGACACCGGCTGGCACGACCATCACCTGATTCCTCGGGTGGTGGGCGGGTCGGACGCGCTGTCCAACCGGGTGCTGTTGCACCCGGTGTGCCATGTCCGAGTGCATGCCAATGGTTTGAAAGTCGCGAAGCCGGCCCCTGAACGGGGCTTCGAGAGCTCACCGAGCTAGGATAAACTCCAAAGCTCGGCTAAGAGCCGAAGTTGTGCCTGAGCCGGATGCCTCGAAAGAGGCAAGTCCGGTTCTTCGGGGGGGATGGACCAGCAATGGTCTGTCCCTACCCTCCACAACGCAGTTTCTGGTCTCGAACCGGCTGTCCGACAAGGGCGCCCAAGTTTTTGACCGCGCAGGTTCCGAGTCCGCCTCACGAGGGCGCGCGGAGGGGCACCGATGGTTTTTCGTCAGAGATCAACCCAAAGGTTCGATATGGACATGTCTGCCGCGGAAGTCAAGCGTGCCGCTTCGGCACAACCGCAATCCCCCGCACCGGAGCCCAACGGCTCCGAAATCCTCGTTCGCAGCCTGCAGGCCGAGAACGTCAAGTACGTCTGGGGTTACCCCGGCGGCGCGGTGCTCTACATCTACGACGCGCTGTACAAGCAGGACACGATTCAACACGTCCTCGTGCGGCATGAGCAGGCCGCCGTGCACGCGGCCGACGGGTACGCCCGCGCCACGGGCGAGGTGGGCGTCGCCCTGGTCACTTCCGGCCCCGGCGTGACCAACGCCGTCACCGGCATCGCCACGGCGTACATGGATTCGATCCCCATGGTGATCATCACCGGGCAGGTTCCGACGCCGGCGATCGGCCTCGACGCCTTCCAGGAGTGCGACACCGTCGGGATCACCCGCCCCATCGTCAAGCACAACTTCCTCGTCAAGGATGTCCGCGAGCTGGCGATGACGCTCAAGAAGGCGTTCCACATCGCGCGCACCGGCCGCCCCGGCCCCGTGGTCGTCGACATCCCGAAGGACATCTCCCTCAAGACGGCGCCGTTCCACTACCCCGAGCGGGTGGAGATGCGCTCGTACAACCCGGTGAGGAAGGGCCACGGCGGCCAGATCCGCAAGGCGGTGCAGCTGCTGCTGCAGGCCCGGCGCCCCTACATCTACACCGGCGGCGGCGTGATCCTGGGCAACGCATCGGCCGAGCTGCGGGAGCTCGCCGACCTGCTCGGATACCCCTGCACCAACACCCTCATGGGCCTCGGCGCCATTGCCGCGAGCGATCCCAAGTTCCTCGGCATGCTGGGCATGCACGGCACGTACGAGGCGAACATGACGATGCAGCACTGCGACGTGCTGCTGGCCGTTGGCGCGCGATTCGACGACCGGGTGATCGGCAACCCCAAGCACTTCGCCTCGGTGGAGCGCAAGATCGTCCATATCGACATCGATCCGTCGTCGATCTCCAAGCGCGTCAAGGTCGACATCCCCATCGTCGGCGACGTGAAGGACGTGCTCCAGGAGTTGATCGCCCAGTTGAAGGAGTCCCCGGTCCGGCCGGAAAAGGACGCCATCAACAGCTGGTGGGCGCAGATCAACGAGTGGCGCAAGCGCGAGTGCCTGAGCTACCGCCGAAGCAGCGAGGTGATCAAGCCCCAGCAGGTGGTCGAGACGCTCTGGGAGCTCACGAAAGACCGCGACGTCTATGTCACGTCCGACGTGGGCCAGCACCAGATGTGGGCGGCCCAGTTCTACCGTTTCGAGCAGCCGCGCCGCTGGATCAACTCCGGCGGCCTCGGAACGATGGGGGTGGGGCTGCCGTACGCGATGGGGATCAAGCTGGCCAGGCCGGACAGCGACGTCTTTTGCATCACGGGGGAGGGCTCGATCCAGATGTGCATCCAGGAGCTTTCCACCTGCCTGCAGTACAAGACGCCGGTCAAGATCGTCTCGCTGAACAACCGCTACCTCGGCATGGTGCGCCAGTGGCAGCAGATCGACTACGGCGGCCGCTACTCGCACAGCTACATGGACGCGCTGCCCGACTTCGTCAAGCTGGCCGAGGCCTATGGCCACGTCGGCTTGCTGGTCGAGAAGCCGAGCGACGTCGAGCCTGCGTTGCGAGAGGCCATCAAGCTGAAGGACCGGACCGTCTTCCTCGACGTGCGCACCGACCCGACCGAGAACGTCTGGCCGATGGTGCAGGCCGGGAAGGGCATTACCGAGATGCTGCTGGGATCCGAGGACCTGTGACCGGCTGAACGATCGGCCAGCGGCGGCGTTACCGCGCCGCCGCGGCGCCGCTCGAGATGCCGTGCCACAGCCCTGGGACGATCGTTTCAACCGTCGAAGCGCGTCGCCAAGGGCCGTCGGTTACCGCCGCCGGCCTGAAGAGCACGAAGGACGAATTGCATGAGACACATCATTGCCGTGCTGCTCGAGAACGAGCCCGGCGCCTTGTCCCGCGTGGTGGGGCTTTTCTCCGCCCGCGGCTACAACATCGAGAGCCTGACCGTTGCGCCGACGGAAGATCCGTCGCTGTCGCGCATGACCGTCGTCACCGCCGGCAGCGACGAGGTCATCGAGCAGATCACCAAGCACCTGAACCGCCTCATCGAGGTCGTGAAGGTGGTCGACCTGACCGAGGGCAGCTTTACCGAGCGGGAGCTGATGCTCATCAAGGTGCGCGCCGTGGGCAAGGAGCGCGAGGAGATGAAGCGCATGGCCGACATCTTCCGCGGGCGCATCATCGACGTCACCGAGAAGAGCTACACCATCGAGCTCACCGGCGACGGCGGCAAGCTCGACGCCTTCCTCGAGGCGATCGACCGCACGGCGATCCTCGAAACCGTACGCACGGGCGCCAGCGGCATCGGCCGCGGCGAACGCATCCTGCGAGTCTGAATTTTTCTGGAGAGCACCATGAAGGTCTATTACGACAAGGACGCCGACCTCAGCCTGATCAAGGGCAAGAACGTGGCGATCATCGGCTACGGCTCGCAAGGCCATGCGCACGCACAGAACCTGAACGACAGCGGCGTGAAGGTCACGGTCGGTCTGCGCCGCGGCGGGGCTTCGTGGCCCAAGGTGGAAAAGGCCGGCCTGAAGGTCGCCGAGGTCAGCGACGCCGTCCGCGATGCCGACGTGGTCATGATCCTGCTGCCTGACGAGCAGATCGCCCAGGTCTACCGGGCCGAGATCGAGCCCAACATGAAGCGCGGGGCGTCGCTCGCCTTCGCGCACGGTTTCAACGTGCACTACGGTCAGGTGGTGCCGCGCGAAGACCTCGACGTCTGGATGGTGGCGCCCAAGGCGCCGGGCCACACCGTGCGTGACACGTATGCCAAGGGCGGCGGCGTTCCGCACCTGATCGCCGTGCATGCCGACAAGAGCGGCAAGGCGCGAGACCTGGCCCTCTCGTATGCCGCGGCGAACGGCGGGGGCAAGGCTGGCATCATCGAGACCAACTTCCGCGAGGAGACAGAGACCGACCTGTTCGGCGAGCAGGCCGTGCTGTGCGGCGGCACGGTGGAACTCATCAAGGCGGGCTTCGAGACGTTGGTGGAGGCCGGCTATGCGCCCGAGATGGCGTATTTCGAGTGCCTCCACGAACTCAAGCTGATCGTCGACCTCATCTACGAGGGCGGCATCGGCAACATGAACTACTCCATCTCCAACAACGCGGAGTACGGCGAGTACGTGACCGGCCCGAAGATCGTGAACGACCAGACCCGGGCGGCGATGCGCCAGGCGCTGAGCGACATCCAGACCGGCGAGTACGCCCGCAGCTTCATCCTCGAGAACCGCGCCGGCGCACCGACGCTGCTGTCGCGGCGACGCCTGACCGGCGAGCACCAGATCGAGCAGGTCGGCGAGAAGCTGCGCGCGATGATGCCGTGGATCAAGGCGAACAAGCTGGTCGACAAGAGCCGGAACTGACGGCCGTCGCCTGAGTTCCGCGGGCCGCCTCGGCGGCCCGTCTCGTTTTAGGTATCCTCGTCGGATGCACTACCCGCACCCCCTCATCGCCCGCGAGGGCTGGCCGTTCATCGCCGTCCTGTTCATCGTCGCCTTGGGCGCGTCGGTGCTGGGATGGACGATCTTCGCGGTGGTGTGCTGGCTGGTTCTCGCCTTCGTGGTGCAGTTCTTCCGAGACCCGCCGCGCCAGGTGCCAGGCGATCCGATGGCCGTGCTATCGCCCGCGGATGGTCGTGTCGTGAAGGTGGAGAAGTCCCACGATCCTTATGCCGGGCGCGACGCGCTGCTCATCAGCGTGTTCATGAACGTTTTCAACGTGCACAGCAATCGCGTGGCGGTGGACGGAACGGTGCGCAAGATCACTTACTTCCGCGGGTCCTTCGTCAATGCGGATCTCGACAAGGCGTCCACCGAGAACGAGCGCAATGCCATGGTGATCGAAGGCGCGGGTCGCACCGTCACCCTGGTTCAGGTGGCCGGCCTGATCGCGCGCCGCATCCTGTGCTACGTGAAGGAGGGCGACGCTCTCCAGCGGGGTCAGCGCTACGGCTTCATCCGCTTCGGCTCGCGCGTCGACGTGTACCTTCCGCTCGACGCCACGCCGAAGGTCGGCCCGGGCGACAAGGTGAGCGCGACGACGACGGTCCTGGCGGTCTTCGCTCGATGAGCGACATCCGTCCAGGCGAGGAGCACGACGCCGACGCACCGGTGCGGCCGCGGCGCAAGGGCATCTACATCCTGCCCAATCTCTTCACGCTCGCTGCGCTGTTCGCGGGCTTCTACGCCATCGTGATGGCGATGAACGGCAAGTTCGACCTGGCGGCCATCGGGATCTTCAGCGCCGCCGTCCTCGACAGCCTCGACGGGCGGGTCGCCCGCATGACGAACACGCAGAGTGCGTTCGGCGAGCAGATGGACAGCCTGTCCGACATGGTCAGCTTCGGGGCCGCGCCGGCGTTGATCATCTACGAGTGGGCCCTCAAGGGCCTGGGAAAGCTGGGCTGGATCGCAGCCTTCGTGTATTGCGCGGGCGCCGCGCTGCGGCTTGCGCGCTTCAACACCAACATCGGCGTTGTCGACAAGCGCTTCTTCCAGGGCCTTCCGAGCCCGGCCGCGGCGGCGCTGATCATCGGCTTCGTCTGGGTCATGGACGACGCCGGCTGGCGCGACGCCTGGCAGGTGCAGTGGCTGGCCTGGTGCACGTTCGCGCTGACGCTCTACGCCGGCCTCACGATGGTCACGAACGTGCCGTTCTACAGCTTCAAGGACGTGAGCTTTCGCCGCACCGTGCCCTTCATCGTGATCGTCGCCATCGCGCTGGGCATCGCGGTGATCACCATCCACCCGCCGGTGGTGCTGTTCGCGTTGTTCGTGGTGTACGGTTTCTCGGGCTACGCCGTGTACGTCTACCGGAAGTCCAAAGGCCGGCCGGTGAGCGTGATCGCCACGTCGACCGACGAACCGGACGAGGCCGGCCTGCACCGCTGAAAGTGCGCCACCGCATGCCCGCATCTGATATATTGCTTCGCATGTCCTCGTGCCACGCGCTCGTCTCGCTACTTCTTCCGGGAGTGCTTCGGGCGCGCTGATCGACCTCGTCTAACCTTACCGGATCAACGGCCCGCCAGCGCAAGCAGCGGGCCGTTGGTCTTTCTGGAGACTCGTTATGCCCATGCTCAAGGATCCCTCCACCAAGTACCGCCCGTTCGCGCCGGTGGGCCTGGCCGACCGCACTTGGCCGGATGCGCAGCTGCAGAGCGCGCCGGTGTGGTGCAGTGTCGACCTGCGAGACGGCAACCAGGCCCTCATCGAGCCGATGGATCCGGCCCGGAAGCTGCGTCTGTTCGAGACGCTGGTGCGCGTGGGACTCAAGGAGATCGAGGTCGGCTTTCCCTCCGCTTCTCAGGCCGATTTCGATTTCGTCCGGCTCCTCATCGAGCAAGGCCTGGTGCCGGACGACGTGACGATCCAGGTGCTGACGCAGGCGCGCGAGCCGCTGATCCGCCGCACTTTCGAGTCGCTGGCCGGCGCGCGCCGGGCCATCGTTCACCTTTACAACGCCACGGCGCCGGTCATGCGCCGCGTGGTTCTCGGGTTGGACGTCAACGGCGTGGTCGAGCTCGCCACCGTTCATGCGCGCCTCGTTCGCGACCTGGCGGCCGAACGTCCCAACACGCGCTGGACGTTCCAGTACTCGCCGGAAATGTTCTCCGGCACCGAACTGGCCGTCAGCAAGCGTGTCGTCGATGCAGTGACCCACGTGTGGCAGCCCACGCCCGAGCACCCGTGCATCATCAACCTGCCGTCCACGGTGGAGCACTCCACCCCGAACATCTTTGCCGACATGGTGGAGTGGATGCATCGGCATCTGGACCAGCGCGACGCGATCGTGCTGTCGGTGCACCCGCACAACGACCGCGGCACCGGAACGGCGGCGGGGGAGTTCGCGCTGATGGCAGGATGCGATCGGATCGAGGGCTGCCTGTTCGGCAACGGCGAACGCACCGGCAACGTGGACGTCGTCAACATCGCCTTGAATCTCTATTCGCAAGGCGTCGCGCCCGGCCTCGACTTCTCCGACATCGACGGCATCCGGCGCGTCGTGGAGCACTGCAACCAGCTCCCGGTGCATCCGCGCCACCCCTACGTCGGGGACCTCGTCTACACGTCGTTCTCCGGGTCGCACCAGGACGCCATCAAGAAGGCCTTTGCGGCCCGCAAGGAGGGCGACGCCTGGGACATGCCGTACCTCCCGCTCGATCCCATGGACCTCGGCCGCAGCTACGAGGCCGTGATCCGCGTCAACAGCCAGTCCGGAAAGGGCGGCATCTCGTACCTTCTCGAATCCGAGTACGGGCTGGAACTGCCGCGACGCCTGCAGATCGAGTTCAGCCAAGCCGTTCAGCGCGTGATGGATTTCAACGGCAAGGAGCTCAGCGCGGGCGACCTGTGGGCGCTGTTCGAGCGCGAGTACCGCATCGGCGATGCGCGTGTGGACCATCACACCATCGGCGACGAGGCGCTGGCGGGGTTCCGGCTCAGCGCCGACGTGGCCGTCGAGGGCCGATCGATGCGCGTGGCCGGGCAGGGCAACGGTCCGGTCGACGCCTTCGTCGCCGGGCTGTCGGCGCTCACCGGCGAAACCGTCGAAGTGCTCGACTACCATGAGCATGCCATCGGCTCGGGGGCGCAAGCCCGGGCAGCCGCCTACCTCGAGTTGCGCATCGGCGACCGGCCGGCGCTGTTCGGCGTGGGCATCGACGCGAACATCGTGAGCGCCTCGATGAAGGCCGTGCTGAGCGGCATGCAGCGCGTGGGTGCGCTGACCCAGGACGACAGGAGCAGGCAATGGGCGACCAGCTGATCATCTTCGACACCACCCTGCGGGACGGCGAGCAGTCGCCCGGCGCCGCGATGACCAAGGACGAGAAGCTGCGCATTGCACGACAGCTGGAGCGCCTGCGCGTCGACGTGATCGAGGCGGGATTCGCGGCCTCGAGCAACGGCGACTTCGATGCGGTGAAGGCCATTGCCGGTCACATCAAAGACTCCACGGTGTGCTCGCTGGCCCGCGCCAACGATCGGGACATTACTCGCGCGGCGGAGGCGCTGAAGGGCGCGACGAGGTCGCGCATCCACACGTTCATCGCGACCAGCGAGCTGCACATGGAGAAGAAGCTGCGGATGACGCGCGAGCAGGTTCTGGAGCAGGCGAAGCTGGCGGTGCGCTTTGCACGCAACCTGGCGGCGGACGTGGAGTTCTCGCCGGAAGACGGCTACCGCTCCGACCCGGACTTCCTGTGCCGGGTGCTGGAAGCCGCGATCGCCGAAGGAGCGACCACCATCAACATCCCGGACACTGTTGGCTACGCGGTCCCGGAGCTCTACGGCAACTTCATTCGAACCTTGCGCGAGCGGATCCCGAACGCTGACAAGGCCATCTGGTCGGTGCACTGCCACAACGACCTCGGCATGGCGGTCGCGAACTCGCTGGCCGGCGTCAAGCTCGGGGGCGCGCGGCAGGTCGAGTGCACGATCAACGGCCTCGGGGAGCGTGCAGGCAACTGCTCGCTGGAGGAAGTGGTCATGGCGGTGAAGACGAGGCGCGACTACTTCGGCCTGGATCTCAACATCGACACTTCGCAGATCGTGCCCGCTTCGCGCATGGTCTCCCAAACCACCGGCTTCGTCGTGCAGCCCAACAAGGCCGTCGTGGGCGCCAATGCCTTCGCGCATGCCTCCGGCATTCACCAGGACGGCGTGCTCAAGGCCCGGGACACCTACGAGATCATGCGGGCCGAAGACGTGGGCTGGAGCGCCAACCGGATCGTGCTGGGCAAGCTCTCCGGGCGCAACGCGTTCAAGCAGCGGCTTCAGGAACTCGGCATCGAGCTCGACTCCGAAGCCGAGGTCAACGCGGCATTTGCCCGCTTCAAGGACCTGGCCGACCGGAAGAGCGACATCTTCGACGAGGACATCATTGCGCTCGTGGGCGACGAGAGCGTGACCAGCGAGCACGAGCACTTCCGGTTGCTGTCGCTGTCACAGCACTCCGAGACGGGTGAGCGGCCCCATGCGAATGTTGCCTTCGCGGCGGGAGAGCAGGAGCACCGCGTCGAAAGCGACGGCAATGGTCCGGTGGACGCCAGCCTCAAGGCGATCGAGTCGCAAATCCGGAGCGGAGCCGAAATGCTGCTCTATTCCGTCAATGCCATCACCTCCGGCAGCACGGAGTCTCAAGGCGAGGTCACCGTCCGCCTGCAACTGGGCGGTCGGATCGTCAACGGCGTCGGATCGGATCCCGATATCGTGGTGGCATCCGCCAAGGCGTACCTGGCGGCCCTGAACAAGCTGCACAGCAGGACGGAGCGCGTGGCGGCTCAGGGAGTGAATGCTTTGTGACATTTGACAACGCAACTGCCACTCGAGGAAGCGAACGTAAGTTTTTGATCTTGCGCGGCTTTTTCCGCTGTCCTACACTCGCATCGTCGAATGGAGGACAAAGTTGTGTGGGGCTGTGTGAAGTTGTCGCATTTGGTCGCAATCGCCTTCGCGGTCGCCGTGTCGACCGTGGCTTTCGAGCCGGCGGTCGCGGCTGAGGGCCGGTCCGCCACGAAGTCCGCGCGCAAGTCCGTCTCGGCCAAGTCCACCCGCAGCGCACGCGCGTTCATGCCCCGCAGAATCGTGCGTGTCCAAGAGCCGCCACGGCTTTCTTTCGGCCAGATCGCCGGGCTGCACGGCGCCGACGATCCCCTCGAATTGAAGTCGAGCGTGGCGCTGGTGCTCGATCAGGAGACGAACGAAGTCCTGTTCAGCAAGAACCCGAGGGCGGTGCTGCCCATCGCATCCATCACCAAGCTGATGACTGCGCTCGTCGTCACGGAAGCCGGGCTTCCGCTGGACGAAACGCTCAGCGTCACGGAAGACGACGTCGATACCGAGAAGGGCAGCCATTCGCGCCTTCGCGTCGGAACGCAGCTCACACGCGGAGAGATGCTCCACTTGGCGTTGATGGCCTCCGAGAACCGCGCCGCGCATGCGCTGGGGCGCCAGTATCCCGGTGGCGTGCCGGCGTTCGTGGCGGCCATGAACCGAAAGGCCGTGGCGCTGGGCATGTCGGACACGCGCTACGTCGAGCCGACCGGTCTTTCCAGCATGAACCAGTCGAGCGCTCGAGACCTCGCGGTGCTCGTGAAGGCCGCCGGTGAACACCAACTGATTCGCGAGCTTTCCACCTCGCCCGAGCACAGCGTGGCCATCGGCTCCCGGCAGATGCAATTCCGCAATACGAACAGCCTCGTCCGCAGCCCATCGTGGGAGATCGGCTTGCAGAAGACCGGCTACATCTCCGAGGCGGGCCGCTGTGTCGTCATGCAGGCCACGCTGCACGGCCGGCAGCTCATCATGGTGCTGCTCGATTCCGCGGGGCGCTATTCGCGCCTTGGCGACGCGGAGCGGATCCGCAAGTGGCTCACCGAGAGCCACCCGGCCGTCGCCGCCACCGGCGAGTGAGCCGTCAGAGGCGGTGGCCGAGCGCCGCCGAAATCTGAGCCGCCGTCGACTTCACGCGATCGAGCCAGCCTTCTTCCAGGCGATCGGCCGGTGCCGAGATGGACAACCCGGCCACGAGCTTCCCCTGGTCGTCGAAGATGCCCGCCGCCATGCACCGGACGCCCACTTCAAGCTCTTCGTCGTCCCGCGCCACCGAGTTGTGGCGCACCGCCGCGAGTTCCCGCTCGAGGCGGCCGATCTCGGTGATGCTGTTGCGGGTATGGCCCGCCAACCCGGTGCGCATGGCGTAGGTCCGCACGCGCTGCGGGTCGTCGTGGGCGAGGAACAGCTTCCCCACTGATGTGAGGTGGAGCGGGGCGCGGCCTCCGACGGCCCGCACCACCTGCATGCCCGAGCGTTCGCTGTAGGTCCGCTCGATGTAGACGATTTCGTCCCCCTGCCGCACGGACAGGTTCACCGGTTGATGCGTCAGCTTGTGGAGTTCGCGCATGGGCGCCAGCGCCGCGTCTCTCACATCGAGGCGCGCCTTCACCAGGTTGCCGAGTTCGAGGAGCCGCATGCCGAGGCGGTACGTTCCCGCTTCCGGTCGATCGACCAGCCGGCCGACGGCCAGGTCGTTGAGGATGCGATGGGCCGTGGAAGGGTGCAGGCCCGTGCGCTCGCTGATTTCCTTCAGCGACACCGGATCCTGGTGGGCAGCTAGAACGTCCAGCAGCGAGAACGTCCGCTGGAGCACCTGGATCGTTGGGGTACCCGCGTCTTTTTTTCGCATCGCGAGATTGTGGCGTCTGCGGCGCTGTCTTGCATCACGAAAATGGGATCTGCATGCTGAGATCGCACGTCGAGACGGCTGCCACCCCCGATCTCACGGCACCCTCCAGCGTCGCGGGGTAGGGTCCGTCGACATAGTCGCCCGCGGCGACGAGGCCCGGCGCCACCTGAGCACCTGGCCGCACGAGCCCCGGCGTGCAGCGGAACGTGGCCCGCTTCTCGGACAGGGTGCGCAGCACCGTCAGCGGCTCCGCCCACGTGCCGGCTGGAAACGCGGCCACGAGTTGTTGGCGCGTGGCTTCGCCGGCGGCCGTGAGCCCGGCGGCCACCCACTCGCCTGCGCCACTGGAGACGGCGGCGAACAGGCCGGGCGAGCCGCCCAGGGCACCGTGATCGAAGACGAACTGGGCGGGCGCGCGATCGTTGCTGCGCAGCGCGGTCATGGGGCGATCGAGGCGCGATCCCAGGCTGCGCAGGTACACGGTGACGATCGGCTCGTAGTCGAAGCTTGCGGTGCGCACCGACCAGTCCGGGGCGGCCGCTTGCGTAAGGCGGGCCGCCTCCTGCGCGCTGCAGGCCAGCACCACAGCGTCGAAGTGCTCGTCGTCGACGCGCCAGCCGGCCGCGTCCGGCTGCAGTTGCGCCACGCGCCTGCCGGTGACCACGCGGGCCCCGGCGGCTTGCAGCCATCGGGCGGCCGGATCGGGCAACAGCGCACTCAGCGACCGTCTCGGAAGCAGGAGGTCGGCAGATCCCGGGCCGCTGAACAAGGCATCGCGGATCACCCTCAGGAACACACCGCCACTCGCCCGTTCCGCAGGGGTGTTCAGGGCTGCGACGCACAACGGCTCGATCAGCTCGCCGCGCACGCGAGGCGACAGCCGGCGAGCGAGGTCGGCCACCGTGAGCGCAGGGTCGCAGCGAAATCGGCTCAGGAACCACGACAGCGCCGCACGCCCCAGGGCGATGCGATCGCTCCAGGCCCAGCCGGGTGCCCGCAGGATGCCGCGCGCGAACGCCACCACGGGCGCGCCGGCGGGCAGGCGCAGCCCGGACCCATCGGGGTAGATGAGCTCGAGCGGCCTGCGCTCGAACAGTTGCTCGGGGTCGGCGCCTGCCAGGCGCATCAGGCGCAAGGTTTCGGTGTAGGCACCGATCAGGATGTGCTGGCCGTTGTCGATCGACAGATCGGGGTGGTCGACGTGGCGGGCGCGCCCGCCCAGCCGCGGCGCCATCTCGATCAGGGTGACGGACCAGCCGTCGAGCACCCCCTGCATGGCCGCCGCGATGCCGGCCCAGCCGCCGCCGACGACGCAGAGCGCGGCGCCGGGGCCGGTCATCGCTCGCGCCAGTTGGTGCGCATGGCAATCCAGAGCTTGCGCAGCGGCGTGAGGGCAATCCGCTGGTGAAGCACGCGAAAGTCCTCGCGCTCGATCTCCCGAAGCAGCGTCCGGTAGATGTTCGCCATCATGAGCCCCGGCCGCTGCGCCCGCCGGTCGACCGCCGGCAGCAGCGCGAAAGCTTCGTCGTAGGCGTCGTGGGCCCGCCGGGCCTGGTGCTGCATCAGCGCGGTGAATCGGTCGCTGTAGCCCCACGGAGCCTCGCGCCGAAGGATCTCGTGGGCCTTCACGTCGAAGCGCTGCAGTTCGTCCACCGGGAGGTAGATGCGCCCGCGTCGCGCATCGTCACCGACATCGCGCACGATGTTGGTCAACTGCATGGCGAGCCCGAGGCGGTGCGCGTAGGCAATCGTGGCCTCCTCGCGGCGGCCGAAGATGTTCGAGGCCACCTCGCCGACGACGCCGGCGACCAGATGGCAGTAGCGCGCGAGGCCGGTGAAATCGAGGTATCGCGTCTGCTCCAGATCCATCTGGCACCCTTCGATCACGGCGAGCAGGTGTTCGGGCTCGATGCCGTAGGTGCCTGCATGCCGCATCAGTGCCTGCATGGCGGGGTGGCTGGGCTGCCCGCGGTAGGTGGCGGCGACTTCGCTGCGCCACCAGGCGAGCTTGGTGGCCGCGACGCCCGGGTCGGTCACCTCGTCGACCACGTCGTCGACCTCGCGGCAGAAGGCATAGAACGCCGTGATGGCCGCCCGCCGCGGTGGCGGCAGGAACATGAACGCGTAGTAGAAGGACGAGCCGCTGGCGGCCGCCTTGTCCTGCACGTACTGCTCGGGCGTCACGCGGCGCTTTCGAGCGGGCCACGCGAGCGGCGCATGTGCAGCGCCCGCCATGCCAGGGGGGCCGCGTCCGCGGCGTTCAGCGTGGGGCGTTGCCGCAGAGTCGCGTGGTCCATGCGGGCGATTTTCTCAAGGATGCGCAACCCGCCTTGCACGACCCACCTCAGCTCCCAGCCGGCGCGGCCCGGGATCCGGTGCACCAGCGGGAGGCCTTCGTGCATGTGCTCCTGCGCCCAGGCGCAGAGTTCGCGCACCAGCGCGCGCGCTGCGAGGCTGTCGCGGCGCGCGTCGAGCTCGGCCGGCGTGACGCCGTGTCGAGCCGCGTCGGCGGCCGGCACGTAGTGCCTGCCGCGAGCGAGGTCCACGCTCAGGTCCTGCCAGAAGTTGATGAGTTGCAGCGCGGTGCAGACGGCATCCGACTGGCGCAGCGCCGTCCGGTCGTCGATGCCGTAGAGATGCAGCAGCAGGCGCCCGATCGGGTCCGCCGAGCGGCGGCAGTAGTCCAGCAATGCCGCGCGATCGGCGTATCCCGGATTGCGCACGTCCTGCTCGAAGGCGTCGAGAAGCGCGTGAAGCAGCGGCAGCGGAAGCGCATGGGTGCGCAGGGCCGACTGAAGCGGCTCGAACACCGCGGACCAGCGGCCCGCGGGCGCCAAGCCACTCGCCGCCTCATCGAGCGACCGACGGTAGGCGGCCAGCTGGTCCAGCCTCTGCGCCGCAGGGTCGTCGCCCTCGTCCGCCAGGTCGTCGGCCGTGCGCGCGAACGCGTAGATGGCCCGCACCGGCGCCCGCAGGCGCGGCGGGCACAGGAACGATGCGACGGGAAAATTCTCGTAGTGGTCGACGCTCACGGGCCGCGATTGTGGCGCGGCTCCTGGCGAGTGGCCGCGTGACATTGACATCCCCCAGGGGGCCAAATATATTACTGACCGGTCAGTCAGTATCGTCACATGCCGAGGGTTCCATGCGCCAAGCCGTGTTCTTCATCGTCGCCAGCGTGCTCCTGGCGGCCTGCGCGAAGAAGGAGCCTGCGCCCGATCCGATCCGCGCCGTGCGCACCATGACCATCTCCGCCGGGAGCACGTCCGCAAGCCATGAATACGCCGCCGAGGTGCGGGCGCGGACGGAGTCGCGGCTGGGCTTTCGGGTCGGCGGCAAGGTGGTGCGCCGCCACGTGAACCTCGGCGACAGTGTCAAGGCCGGCCAGATCCTCGCTCAGCTCGATGCCCAGGACCTGCGACTCGGACAGGACGCCGCTCAGGCGCAACTGCGTTCGGCGCAGGTGAACCTCGACCAGAGTTCGGCCGACTTCAAGCGCTTCAGGGAGCTGCGTGAGCAGGGATTCATCAGCGCCGCCGAACTGGAGCGCCGGGAAAGCGGCCTGAAGGCCGCGCAGGAGCAGCTGGCGCAAGCGCGCGCGCAGGCGGGCGTCCAGGGCAATCAGGCGGGCTACGCGACGCTGGTGGCCGATGCCAGTGGGGTCATCACTGCGGTGGAGGCCGATCCCGGCACGGTGGTCGCGCCCGGCGCGCCCGTGCTTCGCCTGGCACACGATGGCCCTCGTGACGTGGTGTTCTCCATCCCGGAGGATCGAATCGCCGCGCTGCGCCAGCTGGCCGGACGCCCCGGCGCCGTGAAGGTGAAGGTCTGGGGCGAAGGCAATGGCGCCATTGCCGCGACGGTGCGGGAGGTCGCCGCCGCTGCGGATCCCGTGACACGCACGTTCCTCGTCAAGGCAGACGTCGGCGCGGCGCCCGTGCGCCTCGGACAGACGGCCACTGCGGCCATCGACACGCCGAAGATCGAGGGCATCACGAAGGTGCCGCTTGCCGCAGTGATGCAGCAACAGGGCAAGACCGCCGTGTGGCTCGTCGATCCGTCGACCATGACGGTGCGCGCGCAGCCGATCGAGGTGGCCGGCGCCGAAGGCAACTCGATTGTCGTTGCGGCGGGGCTGCTGCCAGGGCAGATCGTGGTCACCGCCGGAGTCCATGTGCTCACGCCGGGCCTCAAGGTCAAGTTCTACGGCGAGCCGGCCCCGGCCCTCGCGTCCATCCAGCGCTGATCGCCGGGAAGTCTCATGAACGCCGTGCCGAGCACCCTGGCCGCTGAAACGCGCTCGCGATTCAACATTTCGCGATGGGCACTGGAGCATCCGGCGCTCACGCGCTACCTC